>Ga0185299_10006357_pt1 | contig 12577 bp, 6 predicted proteins | sample PaiPotPPA55metaG_FD_128002 | JGI IMG/M metagenome (GOLD analysis project Ga0185299, IMG submission 128002) | Iron sulfur acid spring bacterial and archeal communities from Banff, Canada, to study Microbial Dark Matter (Phase II) - Paint Pots PPA... ...
AATATTTGAAAAACAAGAGTGGTGTGATGGCCGGACAAATGCTTACCGCATGAAAGTGTGGTCTTTTACTTTCGGCTGGCCCTGTTCGATTTAGCGATTTCCCTGCCAGACCAGCCGAGTTCGGCGAGCCACATTTCCACTGGAGATTCCCTAATGTCAAAAACGGCTGTGAGCCGCTCGCTGTTATCTATCTCGATTTTCCTGCTGTTCGTGGGAGGTTCGGGGTTTGCTCAGTCCAACGCGAAGCTCTGGGGTACAGTAACAGATTCCTCTGGGGCGGTGGTAGCCGGAGCGAACGTCGTGGTGCGTAACCAAGCAACAGGAACGGAATACGACGCAAAAACCAACGACGCCGGGGCGTACGAGGTTCCATCGTTGCAGATTGGCACCTATCAGGTTCAGGCGCGAAACAGGGGAATGCAGACGGAAACCGTAAACGGAGTTGTGCTGGACGTGGGCCAAACCGTGCGCCAGGACTTTCATCTCAACGTGGGACAGACCACGACGGAGGTTACGGTCTCAGCCGAAGCTCCCGTCATCGACAGCAGCACAATCGAACTGGGACAGGTCATAGACCAGAAAACGACGCAGGAAATCCCTTTGAATGGCCGGCACTTCGTAGACTTGAGCCTTTTGACGCCCGGGACGGTTACTCCCCCGGCAAATGGATTTCTTACAGCGCCACTGCGGGGGCAGGGTTCGTTCGCTTTTAACACGGCCGGACAGCGGGAAGACACCATCAACTTCATGATAAATGGGGTGAATCTGAACGATATCGTACAGAACCAGATTACGTTTCAGCCGTCGATCAACACGGTGGCAGAATTCAAAGTCGATAATTCAACTTACAGCGCGCAATATGGCCGGAACTCGGGTTCTATCGTAAACATTGCCACCCGCTCGGGGACCAATGAATATCATGGCGAACTTTTCGAGTGGGTTCGCAACGAGAAGCTGGACGCCAAGAATTATTTCTCTCTTACGAAAGCGCCCTTCAAACGGAATAACTTTGGCGCGGCGTTCGGCGGTCCAATCAAGAAGGATAAGGCGCATTTCTTCCTGAGTTACGAAGGACTGCGTCAGCGTCAGGGCATTACAACCGATAGCCTGGTTCTGACGGCGGCGCAGCAGGCTCAAGTGGCGGCCAGCAGTGACGCGACCATCAAGCAATTGGCCGCCTTCATTCCTGCGGCTAATGATTCGACGGGAAGCTTCTTTATCAGCTCCGCAACAGCCCCGGTAAATATTGATCAAGGCACGGCCGACGTCGATGTTGCGTTGGGCGGCAAAGATCGTGTGCACGGCTATATCGCGATACAACAGGATCTGCGCCAGGAGCCCACGCTGCAAGGGAATACTCTTCCGGGATGGGGCGATACGCGGAAATCGCGGCGCCAAATCGGAACGGTCAATGAGGATCATATATTTTCGCCGAACCTGGCCAACACGATTCGGCTGGGCTACAACCGGATCCACATCACGTTTCAGCCCAATCGACTGCTTAACTCGGCAACCTACGGCATCGACAGCGGAGTCAATTCACCCATTGGACTGGCGCAGATCGACGTGGGTGGTTTTGCCCTGGACTTCGGCGGCCCCTCGGGTTTTCCGCAGGGACGAGGCGATACGACCGCGGTGCTCAGCGATACGTTGAACTACCTGCACGGGCGACATTCCTGGGCCATGGGCGGCGAAATCCGGCGAGCGTACAACAATAATTTCTCGCTGGATACTTCGATCTTCCGATTCGCCAGCACGGCAGCTTTTGTTGCCGACTCGGCCACATCATTCACTTATGTGGGCACGAGCGCGAATCGAATCCTCTATCCCGCGTATGGGGCATTCGTCGAGGATAGTTTCAAGTGGCGGCCAAATTTCACCTTGCAGCTGGGCCTGCGCTACGATTGGAATTCGGATCCGACGGAAGCAAGTAACCGGTTCGTCGTCTTCAGTCCTGCGACTGTGACTCTGAACCAGATCGGATCGCCGGGTTTCGGGCAACCCTTCCCCACCAGCAATAAGAACTTCCAGCCCCGCTTGGGTTTTGTTTGGGATCCATTGCGAAAGGGGAAAACGATCATCCGGTCTGGCTATGCGATTCTCACGGACCAGCCTGTGACCGGCATTGTCACTGGACTGAATTCCAATCCTCCGTTCTCGACGCCCCTGACCTCCACCGCTACGGGTCTCTCGTTGACCAACGCTGCTACCCTGGCCGGACCTTCGGGACTGGCGCCCACCACAATCAACCCAAACTTCAAGGATCCATATGTGCAGTCTTGGAACCTGAACGTCGAGCAGCAGATCACGTCCACCGTGGGACTCACCCTTGCCTACGTTGGCTCCAAGGGCACGCACTTGAGAATCGCCCGCAATCTGAACCAACTTGAGTTGGTAGGTGGCAGTCTGGTGCGGCCGTTTCCCGCTCTCGCGGCCTCCAGTCCATTTCGCCCGGGCGCGAAACTGGGAAACATCACCGATGTGGATAGCGCGGCGAACTCAAGCTACAACGGCCTTTGGTTGACGGTCAACAAGCATCTTTCCCGCGGACTGCAGTTCCTGGGCTCATACACGTTCTCCAAGTCGATTGACGACAATTCCCTCAATAGTCAGGGAGTCATTCTTCAGAACAGCCTGAACGTGAACAACAATCGTGGTCTGTCGGACTTCGACGTCCGGCATCGCTTCGTCGTCAGCGGATTCTACGAGCTGCCGTTCCACAAGAACCGACTGGTCGAGGGCTGGCAACTCGGACTGGTCAACCAGATGCAGACTGGCAACCCGCTGAATGTCATCACCTCGGTAGCTGGCTTTACCGGGACGACCGGCTTGGGAGCTCTCAGGCCCGATATTGCAGGACCGGTATCGGCGACGGGCCGGCCGGCTCAGTGGTTCAGCAATCCGTCGGCGTTTCAGTTCCCCTGCACGGGTTTTCTGGCCAACGGAAGCTCCAATCCGGCGACCTGCCATTTTGGCGATTTGGGGCGCAATGCCGTGACGGGTCCGGGTTTCATGAATACGGACTTCTCCGCGGTCAAGAACACGAAGCTTACGGAACGGATCAACCTGCAGTTCCGAGCGGAAATGTTCGATCTCTTCAACCACGCGGACTTTGGGAATCCGAATCTTACGATTCCAACTCCCACCGCAACAAACCCGAATCCAGCGAGCAGCTTCGGAAGGATCACCTCGACACGTTTTCCGACCGGCGACTTCGGCTCTTCCCGTCAGATTCAGTTCGCCTTGAAGCTGCAGTTCTGAACAACAAGAGCAGTTCGGATTCGATGAGGGATCGAAACTATTTCGGTCCCTCAATTGTTCCCGTCGCACTTTTCTCCTCATTCTCTCCTTGACAGCTTAGGAGAGTCTGCGTTATTCTCCTAATTAGGTTAGGAGGGCCAGTGACGGATCAAGCCCAACTTCTTCCCGGCACTCTCGATCTCCTCATCCTGCGAGCGGTCGCGCTCGGTCCACTGCACGGATACGGGATTCTTCTTCGCATCGGCCAGATTTCCGGCAATGCGCTGCTGATCGAACAGGGAGCGCTTTATCCCGGCCTATTTCGCCTCGTCCGCCAGGGACTGCTCAAGGCGACCTGGGGCACATCGGACAATAATCGCCGCGCCAAGTTTTACGAACTCACCGCTACGGGCCGCAAGCGTCTGCGGGAAGAAACCGCCAACTGGAATCGTCTGGTCGCTGCGATCACTTCCGCGCTCGCTGTGCAACCGGAGGAAGTATGAACCTCTTCGCTTCACTGCGCTTCCGCATCGCTACTCTGTTCCAGCGTTCCCAGATGAACGCGGAAATCGAAGAGGAACTTCGTTCCCACATCCAGCACCGCGCCGATGATCTTGAGACTTCCGGCATGGCCCGCACCGAAGCGGAGCGCCGCGCGCGCATCGAGTTCGGCGGACAAGAGCGGGTGAGAGAAGAAGTCCATCAAGCTCTGGGAGGGAATTTTTTCGACACGCTGGTGCAGGATGTGCGCCTCAGCCTTCGCGTGTTGCGTAAATCTCCCGGTTTCACCCTCGTCGCCGTTTTGACGCTGGCGCTGGCCATTGGCGCAAACGCCGTGGTCTTCGCCATATTGGACGCACTCATTCTGCGTCCCTTGAACGTGCCCCACGCCAATAGCCTCTGGGCTATCGAGCGCGGGAGCAGTAAGGCGATCAATCACTCCTATCCCGACTATCTCGATCTGCGCGATCGCAACCGCAGCTTTGAGGATCTCGCCGCTTATAACGTCACTGGGGTGGGGCTAGACACGGGCAACAATCCATCGAGCGCCTGGATTTTGGAAACGACCGGAAACTACTTCGATGCATTAGGCGCCCAGCCGTATCTGGGCCGTTTCTTTCACGCCTCCGATGAGCATGGCCCCAACAGCGCTCCCTATATCGTGCTCACTCACGCGTTTTGGCACACCCATTTTCAGGACGATCGCGGCGTGGTGGGCCGTGTGGTCCAGCTAAACAAACATCCTTTTACTATCCTCGGGGTAGCGGCGCCTGAGTTCCGCGGAACGTTGACGTTTCTCTCTCCCGATTTCTGGGTGCCCTTGGTGAACCAGGAGCAGGTAGAGGGTGCAAATGTCCTGAACGATCGTTCCAATCGCGGCATCTTGATGGTGTTAGGACATCTGAAGCCGGGAGTCACTCCGGCCCAGGCTATTTCTGACCTCAATTCTGTTGGTGCTTATCTGGAGAAGAGTTACCCCAAAGACGATGGCAACATGACGTTTGCCCTCACACGTCCTGGCCTGGCCGGCGACTGGCTAGGCGGTCCGATGCGGGGATTCCTGACCGGATTGATGTTGCTGGCCGGGCTGATTCTACTGGCCGCATGCGCCAACCTGGGCAGCCTGTTTGCTGCGCGAGCCGCCGACCGATCCAGGGAAGTTGCACTGCGGCTCGCACTCGGGTCGAAGCGCACGCGCATTTTGCGAACACTGTTCACCGAAGCCCTGGTGATTTCACTCGTCGGAGGCGCGGTTGGATTATGGGGCAGCGTAGCTCTCTTGCGCGAACTGAGAGTGTGGCAACCGCTTCCTACCGCCCCCATCAGCTTGCCGGTGAACCCGGACGTAAACGTTTATCTGGTCGCTTTGCTGTTGGCTTTAGTCAGCGGATTCCTGTTTGGCGCCGTCCCGATGAGGCAGGTACTCCGCACCAATCCCTATGAGGTCGTAAAGCTGGGATCGTCCGGAAGAACAGGGCGAAGGATTACCGTCCGAGATCTTTTGCTGGTGATGCAAATTGCGATCTGCGCCGTGCTGGTTACTTCGTCGATGGTGGCTGTCCGAGGCCTGATGCGCTCGCTGCACAGCAATTTCGGTTTCGAACCCACGAATGCAACACTGCTGGAAACATCGCTAAGCATGTCCGGCTACAGCGGCGACAACGTGCCCATCATGCAAAAGCGCATGATCGACGCTTTGGAGACCATCCCCGGCGTAAAGTCTGTCGGATCGATTGATCGGCTGCCGTTGTACTACGGCGCCAACAGCTCAAATGTCTTTTCCGACAAAGCCGCCGATCTGAGGCCGGCGAATGCCGCGGCTGAAGCCGTGCTGTATAACATATCTCCCGAATACTTCGATGCCGCGCGGACAACCTTGTTGGCGGGCAGAAGTTTCTCCTGGCACGACGACAAGAACTCTCCCCGCGTAGCCGTAGTCAATCGGGAGTTTACCCGCAAACTCTTTGGCTCCGTATCGAACGCATTGGCCGGTGATTACAAGATGCCGGATGGAACGCGAATACAAGTGGTAGGCATTGTCGAAGACGGAAAATACGGGAGCCTCGCCGAGAATCCGCAGCCGGCAATGTTTCTGCCCGTCCTGCAATCGCCATCGAGCCAGACCACGCTGGTCGTACGCTCGAACCGCGATCAGCAGCAACTGGTGGCCGCCATGCGAAACAAAGTGACTGAGCTCGATGCAGGCCTGCCCTTCACCATTCGAACCTGGACCCAGGAACTGGAATCGGCTCTGTTTCCTTCCCGCATGGCAACGCTCGCCCTGGGCGTTTTGGGCGTGATGGGCGCGATGCTGTCGATCACCGGCATCTTCGGAATGGCCGCTTACTCGGTCAGCAAGCGGTTGCGCGAGTTGGGAATTCGCATCGCGCTCGGCGGGCAGCGCAGGGAAGTGCTGCAGGCGGCGTTAGGACGCGCCTTCAAGTTGCTGGCTTTCGGTTCCGCGGCAGGATTGCTCCTGGGGATTCTAGCGAGCCGGGTTCTGGCATCGATCGTGTATCAGGCGACTCCTCGCGATCCGCTGGTATTGGCCGGTGTTATTCTGGTGATGTCGTTGCTGGGTCTCGTAGCTACCTGGATTCCAGCGCGACGTGCACTGTCGATTAATCCGATGATATTGCTGCGCGACGAGTGAGTCGTGTCGACTAGTCGACCCACAGTGTGGTTTGCGCCAATTCTACGAAGGACGCGTAGCGAGATATTCACAGGTCGATTCCTACCCAGCCCGAGCCATTTTCTGCGATCAAACTGGCCGAAAACCACCACACTTGGCTGAGGTCGGCCAAGTTCATTGAAATCAGTAGTTCCGCCATTCGACAGAGCCTCCCGCCCCACTGAAAACAAACGGGTTGTAGAGAACTTCTTCCACGTCCTTTGGCATGGCAGTTGCCTCTATTCTGGCAACAGCATTTCTATACCTACGCATTGATAGGCAAGGTTCGGTAGGCAGAGGGTGGTTATGAAAAACAGGCTTATAACAAGTTTCGCAGTCCTGGCTTTGGCGCTCTCGGGAGCGCTGTCGGTTAGCGCATTGGCGCAAACGACCGACGAAGGTCCCGCGCCCTCCGATCAGCCCAGTGCGCCCATGGAGATTGGTCAAGCGCCGGGACCGGATGCGCAGCCGAATTATTCTCAGCCCAGCAACGGCCAGATGGGATACCCGCAACCCGGTGACGCGCCGCAGGCTGAAGCGGACTCGAACGATGGCCAGCCCAGTGACGCGCAGCCCACCGAGGCCCAGCCTGGCGGACCGAGCGGCGAAGGTCCGGCGCAGACGGATCAAGGCGTAGCACGCATCAGTCTCATTCATGCGGACGTTTCCACGCAGCGTGGCGATTCGGGCGACTGGTCCGCAGCCACATTGAATCAGCCAGTGATGACCGGCGACAAGGTTTCCACTGGCGATAACGCGCGGACGGAACTGCAGCTTGACTTCGCTAACACGCTTCGGCTGGGCCCGAATTCCCAGGTCAACGTCGCAGAGCTCACCAAGAGAAACATTCGACTTCAGTTGGCCCAGGGTGTTGCAACTTTCAGCATTTCGAAAGACACCGAGTCCGAGCCCGAGATTGATACGCCCAACGTCTCCATCCATCCCGCCCATCACGATGGCATCTTCCGCGTTGAAGTGCGGCCCGATGGCGATACGGTCGTGATCGTACGCCAGGGCGAAGCGCAGATCGCCACTCCGCAGGGCAGCACGGAAATCCACGAGGGAGAAGAGGCGACGGTGCGCGGCGATTCCGAGTCCGCGCAGTACAAGATTTCTTCAGCTCCAGATCGCGATGATTGGGATCGCTGGAACAGCGACCGCGATCACATGATCCAGAACGCGAATTCCTGGCACCATACCAACCGCTATTACACAGGCGCGCAGGATCTCGACGCCTACGGCCGCTGGCAGAACGTGCCCGACTACGGCGATGTTTGGGTTCCCAACGAGCCAGATGGCTGGGTTCCGTATCGCAACGGCAACTGGACCTACGAGCCCTACTATGGATGGACGTGGGTCGACTACGAGCCTTGGGGATGGGCACCGTATCACTATGGCCGCTGGTTCCCCTACGGCGGCGCATGGGCCTGGTGGCCTGGTCCGGTTTATGCCGGCGGATTCTACCGTCCATTCTGGTCGCCTGCATATGTTTCGTTCTTTGGATGGGGCGCAGGCTTCGGCTTCGGAGTTGGCTTTGGCGGTTGGGGCGGTTTCGGCTGGCTTCCGATCGGGCCGTGCGACTTTTTCCATCCTTGGTGGGGCGGATATGGCGGCCGATTTGGCGTAGTCGGATTCCGCGGCGGCTATAACGGATTTAACCGCTACGGCGGCTTTGCTCCGCTTCACAATGGAATGCGGTACTCGAACATTGCGAACCTGCATGACAACCACGTGGGCCGCGCTCTCTCGACGGTGAACGCAGGCCACTTCGGCGCAGGCCGGGTGACGGCTGTTGGAGCGAGCCGCGAGCAGTTGAGCGGGGCACGGATGATGGCGGGCAACCTGCCGGTGGTTCCTTCGCGCGCCAGTTTGTCGGCGAGCGGCCGCGCGGCAGCGCCATCTACCGTGCGCAATACCGGCGCGCAGCACTTCGTGGGATCGGCACGCAATAACATGTCGCGGCCGGCGTCGTTCCAGCAGCAGACCGCAAGTCTGCGGCAGTCGATGGCGCAGAACCATGTGGGTGCGATTCCTGCGGGCGGGCGCGCGAGCGCCGCCGGTTCCGCTGGCTTCCGCGGCGCGAATGCTTCCAACTCGATGCAGAAGCCGAGCGCGGGCACAGTGGGCACAAGGCAGATGAACAACTCGGCCAATCGAAGTTTCTCGAATCAGAGCGGGAGCAATCGTTCATTCGCTTCCCCTGGAAACACCAGTTCGCAACGAAGCAACATGGGCTCACCGAACCTGGGATCGAGAAGTAATTCGAGCTATTCCGGAAATATGTCGCAGCGGGGTACGACGCAATCGCCGGCAGCTGGCGGTGGATATCGGCCGTTCACGCCGCCTTCCTCGTCCTCGCGGCCCTCCTCGACGTTTGCCAACCAGGCATCGCGCGGCGGATCTTATAACGGCGGGGCTTATAACGGATCGGCTGCGGCTCGGGGCAACAGCGGCAGTTACTGGAACCGGACCGCGCCGAGTTCGAACTCGAGTTCGATGGGCGCGCGCGGCAACAGTTCGTACGGCGGCAGCTACGGCGGTGGATCGTCCTCGCGTCCACAGTTAGACATGCGGCAGCCGATCGCGCGGTCGCCCTCCGGCGGCTATAGCGGATACGGGGGATACTCGCGTGGAGCTAATCCCGCATACGGTGGTGCCTATGGCGGATCTCGCGGCACACCGAGCTACGGCGGACCGCGGGGCGGAGTTCCCAGCTACGGCGGATCGCGTAGTGCACCGAGCTACGGCCGCGCGCCGAGCGGCGGCGGCGGACACTATTCAGCGCCGAGTGGTGGACACTACTCCGGAGGCGGACATTCTTCCGGCGGCGGGGGGCACTCCAGCGGCGGAGGACACTCGGGTGGCGGCGGCCACTCCGGCGGCGGAGGACATGGCGGAGGTCATCGTTAAAGTCATCTGTAAAAAGCTTGGAGACGTGAGTCTCTGAGGGAAGCAGCAACTTGATGTACTCAAAGTTGTTGTAAATGAAGCGAAGAACAGAGGCGGGAAGGGCGTGCTGACCGGCACGCCCTCTCTGTTGTAGAGTTCAAAGTTTCAAGGTTTCAAGGTTTCAGAGTTTCAATGTTCCAAGGCTCAAGATTCTTAGGTCCTTGAAACATTTAAACTCTGAAACCTTGAAACGTTGAAACTTTGAAACTTTGAAAATCACGGTCTGGCGTATGCTGGGCTGTCGGGTTCGGGACGGTCGTAGTCGCGGCCGTATTTGTTTTTGTGAGCGAGTGTGAGGTCGGTCTCGACCAGCGTGAAAGTCCCCAGAGATGTGACGCCGGGAGATACAGTTATTTCCCGGCTGAGGGCGCGAAGGTCCTCAGGGGGGACGGAAGCGTGAAACACCTGTAGGTCATAGCGCCCTGGAGGAACATTCGGAATGCTAAGGTCGCCATGGGAATCGGAAATGGCATAGTAAGGCGTTGCCAGGGCGACAACCACGGCGCTCATTTCAGCATGAATGTTGCAGAAAATGAAAGAGACGCCAGGCTTGTCGAATTGGACGAAGCGCGTGGTTCCTCCCTCATAAAGCCCAAGATCGAAGCGCTTCCCCTCAAAGAGCGAGAACACATTGTGAAAAAAGGGATCGCGATTGGGAAACTCCACTTTGCCGCCGACCGGAATTACCAGCAGAGAAGGATGGAACATTTTGTTCTTCTGCACCAGTTGCGGAATTTCTGATGCTTTTTGTCGAAGGGGCTCGACGACCCCACCGACCGGAGTCAACCAGACGACCGCTTTCGCAGCGTTAGCGAGCGGATGACCGTTCTGCGTCAACTCTATGCGCGCCTTCAGCGCCGTCTCCTGGGCCGCTGCGCAGGCTGTTGCCGCCAGCAGGACAACGAAGAATCGAGAGTGGGCTGAACGGATCTTCAAAATAAAATCCCCAAGGATAGATTGACCTGATTGGTCGCGCTGCTATTTCTAAAAACGGGGAAGGTGCGCAAACGCCTGAATTCGGCGGCGAGGATGAGATCGGAGCGAGGACGGAATATAACGTTCCCAAGCTCCCCGCGATTGCGGCCCAGAATTCGCCCGAAGTTATTCTGATCGGTGGCGAAGCCGCGCGCATCACCCGCAAAAGCATTGTCTTCGGCGAATACGCCGTTGAACTCAATCTTCGAGGTCGCCTGGAATTTCAGTTGAGTCCAGCCGCCCGCAGCGTCGAGACCCCGGATCGGACTGAAGGGAAACTTAGGATCGCCGCCATACAGGATGGAGGTTCCGATGGCGCCGCCCAGTCCGCCAATGCCGCGACCGCGATAAAACTCGCCCGAGAGATTCAAGCGCGACACAATGGGAATCTGCCAATCCGCCATGCCGGCCCAGGAGTCGATGTACCGGTCCCAACGCCAGTTTTGGCGGCCATAGTAGCCGGCGACGCCGAAGCTGAGGGGATGCCCTTGTACCGGACGCGACCACGCGATGCGGAGGGCGTAGGCAGGCTGTCCGGACAGTTCACCGGCCTGCGCCGTACGATAAAACGAACTGGAGGGAAATTCCCAGTCCAGATTGTCGAGAATTCCGGCCTGCATGGTTACGGTTTGCTGGTCGGAGAGGGAGAAGCGGTGCTCGATGCGAAGTTGCGGCGTCCAGCCCCAGAGATTTCCAGCAAAGGCGAACGCCGGCGTGGCCAGCGATGCGAAGGAAGTGGGCGAGAGAGGTGAAATGAACAGAGAATCTTGGCCTCCAACTACCGACGTGTGTTCCCAATCGAAGCGCAGTTCGCCGGTCTGCAGGCGGACGATTCCGAAGTTCTCGCCGTTGCCGGTTGCGGGGAATCCTCCGGCGAAATCGAGTTGAACATCGGCTGATGTGCGCGCTCCGGCAACCGTCGGACCGAAGATTTCGAAGCCGATTTCCGACTGGCGCAGCGATGCGCCCGCAGTGGAGTGAGGCGAGCCCAGGGGGACTGGCTCGGCGTAGTTGGGGAAGTCCAGATTGTCGGAGCGGCCAGCATTGCGAAAGGCATTCATCAGCACGATGCCATGAAGGCGAGCGCGATACTTGGAGGCGCTTTCAACTTTGGTCTGATATTGTTCGTCGATCTTCGAGCCGATGAGTGAAGTAGATTCCTCCAGCTTTTGCACTCGTTCTTCGAGCGAGGTTGAGGTTTCAGCCGGGGAGCTTTCAGCAGGGGATGAGCTGGCGGTATCCGACGCGGTGCGCGTTTCCGGCTGGGGTGAAGTGGGAGGCGCAACTGCAGCCGCAGACTGGTTGGCCGAGGGCGTAGGCGGTTGCAGCAGGGCACGTGTGGCCTGTAAGTCCTGGCGCAACTGGCGCATCTCAGCACGGGACTCGGCATTTTCCACGCGCATCTCTTCCATAAGGCTTCGCAGTTGGCGCACCTGATCCTGCAGGTCACGAACGGCGTCTGCGCTCTCAGTAGGCGCGGCAGTTGGTGGCGCGTCCTGCGCGCGAACGTGCGCCTGCAATAAAACGAAAGCGGTGACCGTCAAAGCTGTCCCGCGAACCGCGAAAGTCCTAAGGCTCTTCACGCGCTCCTCCTACACCTTCCGGGCTAGCAGGCACTTGCGAGAGAGCGATGTGCCTACGAGCCCGGATGCGAAATCGAATTCCGGCTGGCGTCCTCCCGCTGTGCGGGCACAAGAGCTGGCAGCTCCCCGGAGTGAGGATCAGGACGATGGTAGGAGTCCTCAGCGCGCCCGGGCAGGACGATCCGGAAAACGGTCTTGGGCTGGATCTCTCCTTCGACGGAGCGTTCCACGACAATTTCGCCACCGTGATCTTGAACAATCTTCTGCACGACGGCCAGGCCCAATCCGGTGCCGTTCTCCTTGCCATAGCTTACGAAGGGATGGAATAGACGGCCGCGGATGGACTCGGCGATGCCGGGGCCGTTGTCGGCGATAGAAATGGTGATGGAACCTGCGGCCTCGGCGGCGGCCGTGATCTCCACGGAGCCGCCCACTGGAGGAGCAGCTTCGCAAGCATTCAAGAGCAGGTTGTACAAAGCGCGTTCAAGCTTGCGTGAGTCAAACCATCCGGTAAGTTGCGGGCTGCAGATCACGTGAATGGAGCGGACGTGATGCCGCGGGTGCAGGCGGACCGCCTGAACCGAGCGCTGAATGGTTTCCGCGATGTTGGCGTAGGCGGGAGTCAGCGATTCGCGGGTGCGGGCGAATTCGAGGAGCG
>Ga0185299_10006358_pt1 | contig 12576 bp, 14 predicted proteins | sample PaiPotPPA55metaG_FD_128002 | JGI IMG/M metagenome (GOLD analysis project Ga0185299, IMG submission 128002) | Iron sulfur acid spring bacterial and archeal communities from Banff, Canada, to study Microbial Dark Matter (Phase II) - Paint Pots PPA... ...
GGCGTGGCCCCGCTTGCGCAGCTCGATCACGAGGGCGTTTTCATACAGCTTTTCGTCCAGACCCGGGCGCAGCGAGTTCAGCACGACCATGGCGGCCCCGATGATCGAGTCGCTCAACTCCCGATGGATCAGCTCCACGACTTCTATATAACCACGGATCACACGGAGTACACGGATGGGATCGGCAACCCGGCCTGTTCGTCTATTTATCCGTGCCATCCGTGCCATCCGTGGTCATCAACTTCCGTAGCTGCCGCGTTGCCCGGGGATTGCCAAAGCCTACACTACCGGAGGATGCCGGCCAAGCTCTACCTGGAAACGTTTGGCTGCCAGATGAACGTGCTCGACAGCGAACTCGTTCTGGGACAGCTCCGCGCGCAAGGTTACGAGCCGGTCGAGAACCGGGACCAGGCGGACGTCATCCTTTACAACACGTGCTCGGTGCGCGAGCACGCGGAGCAGAAAGTCTGGTCGCGGCTCGGCGAGCTGCGCGAACGCAAGACAGCGCAGCCGGAGCTGGTGATCGGCGTGATCGGTTGCATGGCCGAGCGGGATGGCGCCCGGATCTTCAGAAAACATCCGCACGTAGACGTGCTGTGCGGGCCGGGTGAACTCGACAAGCTCGTTCAGCTCGTGCACAACGCAGTCGTTACCAATGGCCGGCCGAACGGCAAGCGGCAGCGGCAAGTCGCGCTGATGGGCGCCAACATCCGCCGCTCGGGCACGCTCGAGGCGGCCGAGGACCATCTCGAACTGCTCGACCTCTCCCGTAGCATCTGTGCCCAGGATCATGTGGCCCAGGCGTACGTACGGATTACCCGCGGGTGCAACAAGTTCTGCACCTACTGCGTCGTGCCGTACACCCGTGGACCGGAGGTCCACCGCCCGCCGAATAACATCATCGAAGAAGTGAAGCGGCTCACCGCCGCGGGGGCGCGCGAAGTGACCCTGCTCGGGCAGACGATCAACCACTACCGCTACCAACACGGCGATGGCCGCACCACGAACTTCGCGGAGCTGTTGTATCAGCTTCACGAAGCAGTCCCGGAGCTGCCCCGGCTGCGCTTCGTCACCAGCTTCCCGCGCGATTTCACCGAGGAAGCGCTCGAAGCGATGCGCGATTGCCCGCGCATCTGCCGCTACCTGCACGTCCCCGCCCAGAGCGGCAGCGATCGCATCCTCCGCCTGATGAACCGCGGGTATGCCGCCCGGCAATACCGTGATCTCATCGATCGCGCCCGCGAAATGATGCCGGACATCTGCATCGCCAGCGATTTCATCGTCGGCTTTCCCACCGAAACCGAGGACGACTTCGAGGCGACCAGGGACGTGGTCCGCTACTGCCGTTTCAAGAACTCCTTCATCTTCAAGTACTCCCCGCGACCCGGGACCGTGGCGATCAGCCGATTCGCCGACGATGTGCTCGAGGAGGTCAAACGTCGCCGGAACAACGAACTTCTCGCTATCCAACAGGCGGTCTGCGTCGAGAACAACCGCCAGATGATCGGCAAGACGGTCCAGGTCCTCGTCGAGGGCGAGAGCAAGAGGGTGAGCAAGAGCGCGTATCCGCGGACGGGAACGGTGGAGCTGCGATGGGAAACGAGGGATCGGGCAGTTGTGCAAGCGCCGAGGAGTCAACTTACCGGACGGACCGCCGGCGACCAGGTGGTGGCGTTCGACGGGGACCCAGGTCTAAAAGGGCAGATTGTCCCGATAGAGATTGTTGACGCGAAGAACCTGACGCTGTTCGGCAGAGTTGCCGGTCGTTCAGGCTCGAACTAAACTCGTTTGATCGATGCCTGAAGGCGCGCACATTTTACCCAACCTGCCGCGGGTTCGGACGCCCAACCACGAAGCATTGCCTTACGAGCCGGTCTGCGCGATTTTCCGCCGGTATCTCCACGGGCAGAAGCTGAAGTTTACCCCTGAACGGGCCATGATCCTGGACGCGGTGCTCCGGCAGAAGGGCCTGTTCGAGGCCGAAAAACTGGTCTCAGACCTCAAAGACTTGGGCCACCGGGTGAGCCGAGCTACCGCGTATCGCACACTCAGCCATCTTCAGGATGCCGGGATTCTGAAACAGGTATTCTTCGATAATAAGCAGTCTTACTACGAGGTCATCGCCGGCCGGCAGACCTACGACTATTTGATTTGCGTGGCGACGGGGAAGGTAATCGAGTTCAGTAGTGATAAGCTGCGCAAACTTCGCGATGAAATCTGTCGGCAGCACCAGTTCGAGCCGCTTTCTCACCAGTTTCACATCTTCGGCGTGAGTCCGGAAGCGCAGAAAGCGGCGGAGCGCGACTCGGCTAGCACATCGCGATGAATGTCGCGAGGGTGAGTATCGCAATCTTTAGCTTCTTCTGCCAGAAGGACGGGTTGCTCAGAAATCGCATCAGGCGCCAGCTCCTGACTCTCGCACAACAAGCGGCATGCCAAGCTCAACCGTTGCCGAGCGTTGTATCGCTTCGCCGGCAAAACCGCAGCGGCCCGGCCGAACGTGGCGTATCGAATGTACCGGGTGATGCCAGAATTCAGCAACTCTCCCGTTTTTTGCCGACATTGCCCGTTGCCGGAATGCATCGTTTTTGCGACAAGCTCAACTGGCAAAATCGGGCAGAGTGAGCCGGAAGATGATGCCTGTTCGGGCGTTGGGAATATTTTGGAGCGTTTCCTTCTATAAGTCGAGATGCATATAAATGACTAAACGCTTCCACAGATATGCAACCTTATGATATGAACATCGTATTAACTACGACCGAGTTCGAATGAGGGCAACCAATTTTGCAAAGGACTAAGGACGTGAGCCATTCCGCGCGTGATCAGTCATCGTCGTCGCGACACTTGCTAGACAGTCTCCGCAAGGCCGTGCCGTTTTCCCAAGGTCTTGTCATCAGCACCATGCCCCGAGGCGGGCTGCAGATCGCCCAGCCGGCACATGTCTCGGAGGCGGTGGTGAAAAGCTATAACCGCGGGCTGCACGCGGAGGACCGGGCCGCCTGGCGGGCCATGACCGAGCGCGAGCCGGTCCGGCCGCAGTCGCTGTGGGAGGCGCAACGCGACTTTGAGGGCAGCGTTTATTACCGCGAATTGCTGATGCCTCTGAATATGCGGCACGCGGTCGTGCTGCCGCTGGCCAGCCCGATCCTGGAGGGATACCCGGGCGTCGTCTATGTCGGCCGCACCGCCGACGAAGGGGACTTCAAGGCGCATGACATTCAGCAACTTCAGTCGGTGATCCGTGATTTCGACGAGCGCGTCGAGTCGGCGCGGGAGTCCCGCCGGGCCGCCATGGTCAATGCCGATTCTCCCATGCACGAGCGGCCGCCGGTTTACGTCGTCGTCATCGACCGTCGCCTGCACCCGCGGTTGCTCGGCACCGACTGGGCTGGACTCGACGACCGTCTCCGCCAGCAGATGATCGAACAGGCGCGCAAACGCATGCACCACCTCAATGGCGACGGGGAAGAGATCGACCGCGTTCTTCTCCCCGACGATCACGGCGACACCTGGGTCTTCCGGGTTGTCTCCTACAAGAGCTACCCCGCCCTGGGTGAAGGCGCCTATACCTTCTTCTGCCTCACGCCCGGCGGTAATGAGTGGGCGGAGATCAAGCCGCAGGACTTCGTGGCCGACCAGGAACTGGCCCGGCTGATTCCCGCGCTCAAGTTCATGCAGCAGGAGTTTCACCGCGGGCCAACGCTGGTGGAGATCTCCAAGCAGGTGGAACTGAGTCCCTTCCACTTCCACCGCCGCTTCACCGAGTTGCTGGGCCTGACGCCCAAGCAGTACATGTTGGAGTGCCAGATCCATGAGGCCAAGACCCAGCTCCTTGCCCGCCAGAAGGAGTTGGCCGAGATCGCCCGCGATTGCGGGTTCGCGCACCAGAGCCACTTTACCAGCCGTTTCAAGCAGGCCACCGGGCTGACCCCAACGCGCTGGCGGCGGATGATGACCGAGCGCGAGAAAGCCGTCGCAACCTGACGGCCTTGCGTTGGCTCGGCGACTGACATACCATCGCCCCGGCTATACGCGGGTGTAGCTCAGTGGTAGAGCGTCACGTTGCCAACGTGAATGTCGAGGGTTCGACCCCCTTCACCCGCTTCCTTCAACGGCCTGTTGCCATTTGGTGACAGGCCGTGATTGTTGAGGGCACTGGCTCGGGAAAAAGCCCTGCAAGTAATATCGCCGCCCAATGTCGGCGGACGAGTCGTCTTGCCGCGATAGTTACGACCCCGCCGTAGCAAGTCGCCGCTTGAGTTCGGGCAGGAAGCGCCAGATTTCGCGAGTCCGCCTGCCCCTCCGCGCGCACCGTTAAGGACCCGTAGCATGCTGTCGATACGGGGAGTCGGGCGGATCCTTGCGCATCACGACCGTTACGTCTCCCCACTCGTTGGCATCCCAGTGAAGCTCAATTACGGTAAGGCGCGCCCATTCTGCCAAAGCGAGCATTCCGTCTGGCAGGAATCGGAATGCGTCCGCGACCGTTTCTTCGCCCGCCTTATGGATTGGTCCACGCGAAGGGACGACGAAGCACGCCAACCCGCCGGTCTTTAAGGTCCTGGCCACTTCGGACATCACGTTCCATGGGAACTGGCAATGTTCAAGAAACTGACCCGACACGATGACGTCGACGGCGCTATCGCCTATTTCTCCCCATTCATGTACGTCTTTCAAAACCAAATCCACGTTAGGGCCCGGAGCGAAATCTGTCCCCGTGTACCGGACGTTCATCCCGGCGAACAGAGGCCGGTAGTTTCCGTTTGGCTCGGAGCTTCCAAAATCCAACACGTGGGGTGGCATGTCCGAAGCGCTGGCACGCGGAGCGACGTAGTGGTCGACGAAGTGCTTCATCCGGCGATAGGAGTTCGCGTGCATTGCCTGCGGTCACCGCGATCAGCAATAGTTGATGTACAGGTTTGGCGCATTGTCGCCGTACAAGCAGTAAGAGACGCTGTACGGAATCAGCCTGCCGATGTAGGCCTCGACGCCATGCGTATTTCGAGTGATCGACTTCCAGTCACGGTCGGTCCGCCGGAAAACCGCCTCGTTGCGAAACCAGAAAAACGTGCCGGAGTAGTGCCAAGGGGAGCCGTTATGGAACATACGGCGGCGGTAGATCCCGACTGACTCGTACAATTCGTCTAAGTACCGTGGCGCATCCGACTGGAGGTTAAAGTGCACCATGTTGCGAACCCAGTTGAGAGCAAAAGGGACGTTCCTCCGGCCATAGCTGGTCCCCTTGCCATGAGCGTAAAAGGTCACCCCCTCTTCACCCCCAATCGCCGGCATTAGCACGTCGATGAATGATCCCGTCTCGTGTAGCTCGTCATTGGCCCGAGGAATGAAAGTCACGGACCGATCACGAAATCTCGCGGTAACCACCTCGAGGTCTTCGGTCGTTTCATCAACCGCAACACACACAACTTTCCGTCCATTAAAAAGTTGGAGCCGCGGCGCAATTAGGTCTACATTGAGGTCCCACAGCCCGCCTTTTCGGGGATACAAGTGATAAATCAGATGCCTCTGGTCTGAGTGGCTCATGGGCGACCTGGCGAGTGCGGAGCTGCGGGTGCTAGACCGCCCACCCTATCCCAGTCGCGGACCTCGATGCCCCCCGGGGCAGGCCACCAGGAGTGATCCTTGTCCGGCGCGTCAAACGGTTTGCGGAACCGCTCCTTGGTGGCGTCTCCGCCCCATTTGATGAGGTAATACCAGTAGTTCCAGCAGCCCGCGGCCGTGCTGAGGATGCGGTAGCGCTCGTTGCTGCCCACGGTCGCTGAGCCGACGTGGTCGGCCCCGGCGCCAGGCACGTCCGCCCGCTCCACGCCAGCCAATATACATCGATAGCTGTAGTCCTGATCTTCCTTGTATGCGGGATAAAAGTTTTCGTCGAACTGTCCAACGCGCTCGATCGTGGTACGGCGGATCAGGAAAAAGTTCCAGGCGTGGATATGCCACACGCCAACTTCGGGCTCTCGTCCCGCCATTGCCGCCGTCTTCGCCAAGCTGTCCGGGCGCAGGACGGTGTCGTTGGATCCGATGAAAAGCCAATCGCAGCCGCGATCAAACGCCGTCCGCGCCAGCAGGTTCCACGATGCCGACACCCCCAGGTTGCGCTCTTGGTCGAACACGACGGCACTGAAACGCGCGCCAAGTTGGTGGAGACCCGACCGGAACGCGGCGTCGACCGCATTGTTGTTGATGACGACAACCTCGGAAGCGAGATCCACGGAACCCAGGCAGCGCTCCAGCAGGTCCAAGCGATTGAGCACCGGGATTCCAATGAAGGGCTTCTGCATCGCAGGTTTCGCGACATGAGCTTTAGGGCGCGGCGTTCCCGCGTGAGGCGTCACCGCTTCGCGATGATTGAATCGCTTCCAAGCGATGGCGAAGCTCTAACTGGCGCTTTTGCTCCTGCTCGATCTCCTTTTGCTGCTCCTTGGCGACCCGCGTGAGGACGGCGATGAGGTCCATGATGCTGACGCCGTGCCCCGTCGGTGCGAGCGCGGGCGGCGTGTCCTCAAGGATGAAGCCCAAGTGCTCGTGCTCGGCATCGTGCTTATAGCGGAACCTCACCGGTTCGAGCCCGTCGAGCAACTCGGCTGCGCACTCGGCGCTCAAGGCCGCGATGTCTTGCTTGAGCGCCCGCGACGAGGTCGTGCTGTAGCTGGTAGCCGAGACGTTGCCGCCGCTGTCCACGCTGAACAGTGCCGTTCCCGAGACTGCGTTTGCGGCCCCAAGCGTCCCGTTAGTCGTCATGTTTCCGGACGAATCCACCTGGAAATTCCCCTGCGAAGCGTATAGCTCTCCGTGCTGGCCAATCTTGAAGCGGATGACCGTGTCGGTCTCGTCCGTGTACACCAGCGCGTTATACCAACCGTCCGGCCCTGTGATGTATACGCCCGTATCATTCCTAACGCCGCTGACAACCCAACCGGTGTGCGTCGACTGGACGTACAGGCCGACATTCATGTTGTTCTGGTTCCCGGCAATTTGCGAGTGCACGCCGACTTCAAGCGCGCGCGTGATGTTTGACGCCGCCCCGTTACTGCGAGTCGCCTGTGCCTCCAGCGCTCGCACCGTACACGTGCCGTTTCCGCCCGCGACGCCGCCGGACACAAAAATGTAAAAGCTGCCGGCGGACGAGTCAGACTGGGCGTTGGCCACCGTGTTTTGTTGAAACGAGGCCATGATGTTTTCTGTGTTTCCGCTGGCTACCAAGTACTGGAGGATGCGGAACCGGCTTCCAGAGGCGGCTTGGTCGGGAGGCTGAAAGGGCGACAGGCCCTGATTAAGGTAAAAAATGGAGTCTATAGCACCGTTACAGGCGAATTCCCGCGCAAAGACGGCTCCCGCGCGGTAGAATCGCCGGGCAAAGCACGGAGGCTGCCATGCCCGGACCTGGGATTTACGGGCCCGATGCCACGGAAGGCATCACCCGCATCGAAGACCTGCCCGCACCTCGCGTCATCGAACGCTCGCGGAATTATCCGAGCCGCACCTGTCCGAAGTGCGGCGGCAGCGCCAGTCGGCTCCGCACGGACCACCGGACCCTGCACGACTTGGGCGATCCCGCCAGCGGCCGGCCTCGCGACCTGCACGTGACCTACTCGCAGCACCGCTGCCGCCACTGCAATCACTATTTCAACGCGGACATGCTGGACCTGGCCCTGCCCAACGCCCACTACACCCACCGCGTCGTCGCCACCGCCGTGCGGATCGTGGTCGAGGACGGCTTGCCCTACCGGTCCGCCTCCTGGCACTTATGGCGCGACCACCGCGTTTTCGTCCCCTTTGCAACGATCCAGAACTGGGTCGAGGCGGCGGGGGAAAAAAGGCGAACGGCAAGTCGAAGAACAGCACCTCGATCACGCCCTGGCCGGCTTCAGCGGGTACATCGCCGTCGATGAGCTGTACGATGGTCCTTTCTGCGTGCTGAGCCTGGTGGACAACCGCAACTTCCGCCGTCTCACCTTCCGGGTGCTGGACCGCTCCCCCACGGCCAAGGACATCACCCGTTTCCTGGGCGACTTCAAGAAGGAGTTGGACGCCCGCGGCCTGACGCTGCGGGGCATCACCACCGACGGTTCGGCACTTTACCCGCAGCCGATTGCCCTGGTCTTCGCCACCGTCCCGCACCAGATCTGCCAGTTCCACGTGATCAAGGAGCTGACCCATGCGGTCCTGCACGCCGTGGCCAAGGTCCGCAAGCAACTGGCGGCCAACCTGCCGGCCCTGCCGCGCGGACGACCCTCCAAAGTCAATCGTCGCCAAACCGCCCGGGTCAAACGACGGCAGCAACGCATCGCCGACCTCTTCGAGCACCGCCACCTGTTCGTGATGCATCACCTCACCGAAGCCCAGCGGCGGACGCTGCTGCGCATCACCCGCGGGCTGCCGTCATTGCGGGCCCTGCGGGAGGTCATGGAAGAGGTCTACGGCCTGTTCGACCGTCGCTGCCGCAGCGAGACCGCCCTGGCCAAGCTGGCCAAGCTCCGCCGACGCGTGCGCTGTTTCAAGAAAGTGGGCAAGACCCTCCAGCGGCTGTTCTCGCCAAACCTGGAAAAGGCCTTGACCTTCCTGGATGATAAGCTGTTGCCCTCGACGTCCAACGCGGTGGAACGCGGCAACCGGCGGCACCGCAAGATGCAAAAGAGCGTCTACCGCGTGCGTACCCGCCAGAGCCTTCACCGCCGCATGGCCCTGGATCTGCTGCGGGAGACGCAGGCCGAGGGCCGGTCCCAGGCGACCGCCGCTCTGCACGCCGCCCGCGCTGCCAGCGGGTGAAGTCTGTAACGGTGCTATAGTGTCGAAAAATCGGAGGAAATGAGGGAGGCTGACTTGCCTCGCGTCATCTTTTCGATATCATGAATTGCTGGTGTACTGGCATGGAAGCCAGGAGGTTTTGCCATGGGACGGCTACATCTCTTGCTGGTGGAGGACGATAACGACAGTCGCGAGGTCCTCGCCCGTCTTCTGCGGCTGAGCGGGTACGAGGTTCATCCGGCTGCCAACGCGGAGGACGCGATTGCCGTGGCCGCACAGCGTCGGTGTGATGTCATCGTGAGCGACCTGGGCCTTCCGGACCGGAGTGGGATCGAGTTGATGCGCGAGATCAGGGCCATGCACGGCTCGGAAGGCATCGCGTTGACGGGCCGCGCACAAGCCGACGGCGGGAACTGGCGGGCCGCCGGTTTTTCAAATTACCTGGAGAAACCGGTAGATTTGCAACTCCTGCGGGCGACGATCGAACGCGTCGCTTCCCGTGCCCGCCGTTCCGGTAATCGTAAATCGCTCGCTTGCTGATTGTCGCCCGCCTCAATTGCTTTTGACTTGGATCGTGGTACCTTTTTTACTCTTTACTCCGTTGAGTGCACACGGCAAAGGAGTGCAAACATGAACGCGATCACGCTCGGGGGGCTGGTACCGGCGTTGGACGCCGGGTTTGATCGGCTGCGGCTGATCTCCCACACGCTCACGTTGCAGGCGACGAGCCAAGAGCAGGCGAATTGGCTCCAGGAATTGATCCTTACCTGCGACGGCGTAACCGACGTGCTGGACGAGCTATTCGGGGTCTCCGACGACGCGATCGACGGCATCTTGCCCGACGATCTCCCGCGCCTTGTCGCACAGCAGTGGACCTTGCAGCCCCCAACCACCCAGCCCTGAGTGGGTCGCCGGCCGCACAAGCGGGCCTTCGCTCTCCTCTTGGTTATTCAGGCGTTCTTCGAAATACCTTCCGATCATCTCCGGGAGTCGCGAGAAATCGACGCTGCCCTTCACCCAATAGTCATTGGCGCCCTTCTCGATGGCGTGAGTGCGAAAGCCCGGGTCCGCAATTGCGCTGGCGATAATCACAGGAATAGACTTGGTGGCGGGATTGGATCGAATCAGCCGCAATACCTCGATTCCATCCATCCCTGGCATCATCACGTCGAGGAGAATGTCAATGGCGCTCGGACACGTTTTTCCTCCATCCCGCTCCAGGCCCTTGGGCCCTTGTTGTCCTGCCGCTCGCCTCACGGCGCCACTTCGAGATAGGTGCCCGGGAGCGGGGTGTAGGTATTGCCGAAGCTCACGCCGGTCGGATAGTTGGAGGTGCCGGTGCTGGCGATCACGATGGCGCTGTTGCCCGAAAGGGTCATGGGTACGTCTTGAAGGGCGACCACGCTGCCCTGCACGGTTCCGCCCGCGTTGCCGGAGAAGGTGAACTGGTCCGCGATCATCGACCCGCCGATGGTCCCGAAGTTTCCGCTGAACGTGGCGCCGAAACCGGGGGCGAGGAGGAACGCCCCGGTCAACGCCCGCTCCCCGGCCGGGAAAGTGGAGTTGGCCGGCAGCGTATTGATGCCGGACGCCTGCACGTTGCCGCTGAACACGATGCTGTTGGAACTGCCGACCGGATTGTTCTCCACCACGATGCACCCCTGAATAGTGCAGTTGCCGCTGAACGACACGCGGTTGGGCGTGCGGATGTACATCACCCCCTGCACGGTGGTGTTGCCGCTGAAGTTGGGGTTGGCATTGGGCGGGATGACGCAGTTGACGACGGTCTTGCCCGTGCTCGTGGTCCAGACATTGGTGGCGTACTGGGCGTAGGCCGTGGTATCGACGGTGGGGAAGGGCGGCGGGGTGATGCCGGCATGGACGTGGTTCACGAAGTTGGGGTTGCCCTGCGAATACCCCGCGATGGTTCCCCCTCCATAACTGGGCGTGCCCGCCGGGTTGGTGTAGGAGAAGTCGCCGGAGATCGACCCATTGCCGGTCATCGTCAGCGGGTCGGGACCGGCGGTCTCGGACAGGACGCTTCCCTTGGTGGGGTCGGTCGCCCCCTGGATCTTCACGTTGCCGCTCATGGTGATCGCACCCTTGGCGGCCACGCCGTAGTCGAAGATCGCCCCGGCCCTGGGGGCGGTCTGAAATTGGACGTGAATTCCTCGGCCGGCATTGGCCTGCTGCCCGTAACCCGACGACTTGACGCTCAGGAAAGTGCCGGCGGCGCTGATGGTAATGCGGAACTGCGCCCCGGTCGTGCCGTCCATCGTTATGTAGTCGTTGGCCGACGGGAGCGTGATCGCGCCATTGGCAACGGTAACCGTGTGCCCCTTCATGTTGCGGGTGCCATTAAGCTGAGCGCCCAACTGGGCCGCCACAGCCGACAGCAGGTTCGCGTCCGTCAGACCCGAGGCAACGGTGATCTGCCCGAGCTGGTAGCGCGCGAAGCCCATGCCTGAATCTGAGGCACACTGCGCCAATTCCAGCATCCGCTGGTTGCGCGCGATTTGGGCGCTCAGGGTCGCCGCCGCGTAGAATCCCACCGCCAGCGTGCTAATCAGCACGACGAAGAGCATCGCCAGCATCGAGGCGATGCCGCGGCGAGGGCGGCGGTTCGGGGGCTTGAGAGAACGCCGAGTAAACCGGGTGATTGGGTTGTTCATAACGTCCTCGAATCTAATTTCCAATACCGGACGTTTGCGGTCAAACCCTTCGCCAGCGATCCGCCCGATTGAGGCGTCCGGGCGGTTTTTATGGGGCGGGCAGCTCCAATGCCGGCCCGGCCCACCCGCACGTCAGGGTGATGCTCGTGAGCGCGAGAAGATGCCCTTCGAATTCCGTGCCCGTACCGAGCGTCGCGGAGCTCCCGACCTGCCAAAATACGTCGCAACCCGTGGGCCGATGACGAGAAGGAAGAGACACCCGGCAAGAGTGTGCGCCCGCCCAGATCCAGACCCGTCAAGTCCTGCGTGCCCGCCTAGCCTGCCGCAGAGTTATGCGTAGTGGTGAGATCGTTCTGAGCCTGAAGCGCGACAGCGTCCGCTCACTGCCTAACGGGTCTCCGAGCCCTAAGGGTTGGATGCCGTAGCGGTCGGCCAACATGGCGATGGTCTTGGTGCTGGCGAGGCGGATCATGTTTCCCGCGCCGTCCATCCGCCGTTCCACGAAGACCAGGCAGTTCTGGTCCATGTAGACCGTCGGCTCTTCCATGCTGCCGGTCTGAAATGCCAGCATCCGCTCCGTGTCGTGCTCCACGCCGTAGATGGTGAACCGCATGGGACCGCCCGTTTCAGAGATAGCCCGCGGTGAGTACCACGCTCACCGACCTCAACGGAGCATTTCATCGCGGAACCTGAGTTGTTACTACGCCATTTTTCGCACATCTTTGCCGTTTTTTGGCAGGGGTTGCGTCGGCGTCCCGCACTCACGGCAGCGCGCGGGGCCACTGGGCGGTGCGGCCGGGGGGCCACTCACTTGGATTCCGCCTTCTCCTTGATCTTCTTTGCGACCTCCGCTCCGAGCGACGGGTCGCCGAGCATTCCGACCGAGACGGACACCTCGCTGCTACCCGAGTCCGTCTTCTTCACCGAGACGGACACCTTGGTGTCGTCGGCCTTCTTGCCTTCGGCGGTGCCGTCGACGTTCGTTGACGACGCCTTCACATCCTTCAGGCCTTCGGCTTCGAGAACCACCTTGGCAGCGTCGGTCGTGGTCTTGGGGTCGGCCGCAACGGTCGTCCACTGCGAGTGGTACGAGCTCGTGACGCCCTCCTGGTGATGTGACTGGCACGCGCCAAGC
>Ga0185299_10006363_pt1 | contig 12566 bp, 11 predicted proteins | sample PaiPotPPA55metaG_FD_128002 | JGI IMG/M metagenome (GOLD analysis project Ga0185299, IMG submission 128002) | Iron sulfur acid spring bacterial and archeal communities from Banff, Canada, to study Microbial Dark Matter (Phase II) - Paint Pots PPA... ...
GAGCCCGGTGCAGCAGCGCAACCTCGAGCGCGCCTGGAAATGCAAAGTGATCGACCGCACCGGGCTCATCCTCGAGATCTTCGGCGCGCGCGCCCGCACGCATGAGGGAAGCTTGCAGGTCGAGCTTGCCGCGCTCAGCTATCAGCGCTCGCGGCTGGTGCGCTCGTGGACCCATCTCGAGCGCCAGCGCGGCGGCTTCGGCTTCCTCGGCGGGCCCGGCGAGAGCCAGCTCGAGATCGACCGGCGGCTCATCGGCGAGCGCATCGGCAAGCTCAAGCGCGAGCTCGAGGACGTCAAGCGCACGCGCAGCCTGCACCGCGGCGCGCGTCGGCGCGTGCCTTATCCGGTGGTGGCGCTGGTGGGCTACACCAATGCCGGCAAGTCGACGCTGTTCAACCGGCTGACCCGCTCCGAGGCCGTGGCGCAGGACATGCTCTTCGCCACGCTCGACCCGACCATGCGGCGCCTGCCGCTGCCGTCGGGGCGGCAGGCGATCCTGTCGGATACGGTGGGCTTCGTGTCGGACCTGCCGACGCATCTCGTCGCGGCGTTCCGCGCCACGCTCGAGGAGGTCACCGAGGCCGACCTCATCATCCATGTGCGCGACGTGCATCATCCCGACAGCGAGGCGCAGCGCAGCGACGTGCATACCGTGCTCGTCGATCTCGGCCTCGGCGACGCCGTCGAGCAGGGCATGGTCGAGGCGCTCAACAAGATCGACCTGATCGACCCGGAGCGGCGCGCCATGCTGCAGAACCAGGCGCAGCGCAACCACGACGTGATGCCGATCTCGGCGGTGACCGGCGAAGGCTGCGACCGGCTCATGGACCTGCTCGATCACCGGCTCGACGGCGACCGCCACCTCGTCCGTCTCGACGTACCCGTGAGCGACGGCGCGGCGATCGCCTGGCTTTATCAGCATGGCGAGGTGGTGAGCCGCAAGGACGACGAGCAGGCGGCGCATGTCGAGGTGCGCCTCAGCGAGGCCGATCTCGGCCGCTTCAAGAGCCGGCGGCTGGCGCTTTAGCCGGCAGCGGCTCAGCCCTCCGCCATCATGGTGCCCGGCTCGCTGGTTGCCGCCTGCCGATGATTTATGCCGCAGCAGTGCGCCGCGCCCGGAACAGGCGATCGAGCCGGCCGGCGAGCTCCGGGCTGATGGCGGTCATCGGCAGGCGCAGCTCGGGCGAATCAATGAGGCCCATGCGCCACAGCCAATGCTTGATCGGCGCCGGGCTCGGCTCGGCGAAGAGCAGCCGCGCCAGCGCGACGAGTTCGCCCCAACGCGCCAGCGCACCGCTGCGATCGCCCGAAAGAACCGCGTCGCACAGCGCGGCGAAGGCGGCGGGGTCGGCGTGCGCGCTGGCGAGGATGCCGCCATCGGCGCCCTGCGCGAGCGCGCCGTAGAACGAGGCGTCCTCGCCGGTGAGGACGGCAAAGCCGGGCGGCCGGCCGCGCAGCAGGTCGAAGCTTTGCGCCGCATCGGCGCAGCAATCCTTGACACCGACGATATTGGCCAGCTCGGCCAGCCGGAACACCGTCTCATTCGCGAGATTGACCCCCGTGCGGTAGGGAATGTTATAGAGCACGATGCGCTTGTCGGTGTGCTCGGCAAGCGCAGTGAAATGCCGGCGCAGTCCCTCCTGCGAGGGCCGCGTGTAATAGGGGCAGGCGATGAGATAGCCGGCGATCGGCCAGGTGGCGGTCGCCGCCAGGCGCTGTGTCAGCCGGCGGGTGTCGCTGCCGCACAGGCCGAGATAGAGCGGCCGGTCGCCCTCGAGCGTCGCCGCGACGGTGGCCACGAGCCGCTCGATCTCTTCCTCGGTGAGCGTCAGCCCTTCCCCCGTGGTGGCGGCGAGGACGATGCCATCGACCGCGCTATCGCGGTAGTGCGCGGTGAGGCGCGCGAGCGAGGCGTCGTCGGCGCGCCGTCGCGGAACGGCGTCACCAGCGGCAACCAGATGCCCGCGAGCGGCCGAGGATGCGTCGATGTCCTGTCCATATGTGCCACTCCCGTTGCCGAGGGACCGGCAGGGACGGGGCGTCGACATGAAAAGACCCCGTCCGAACCGGCGGGGCCTCGTGATCCTGCAGATGATGCGCGCGCTCAACGCATGCTAAAGATCGCCGGGGCCCGAGGGCCGGGGCTTTCGCGCCTTGTCGACGGCGTTGCGCCACTGCATGCGCCGATCGTCGGCAACCGCGCCGCGAAGTCAACATGCGGCCGGGGTTGCCAGCGCGGTGAGACCGGCTAGCATGGCGGCGGCAGGCAGGGAGGGGACGCGATGAAGCTGGCATTTCTCGGGCTGGGCGTGATGGGCTACCCGATGGCGGGCCATCTCGCCAAGGCGGGCCATCAGGTCACCGTCTACAACCGCAGCCCGGCCAAGGCGCAGGCCTGGGTCAAGGAATATAGCGGCGCCTCGCGCGCGACGCCGGCGCAGGCCGCCGAAGGCGCCGAGATCGTCTTCACCTGCGTCGGCAACGACGACGACATCCGGCAGATCACGACCGGGCCGCAAGGCGCCTTCGCCGGCATGGGCCGCGACGCCATCCTCGCCGATCATACCACGGCGTCGGCGGACGTGGCGCGCGAGCTGGCGGCGATCGTCAAGGAGAAGGGGCTGGGCTTCCTCGATGCGCCCGTCTCCGGCGGACAAGCCGGCGCCGTCAACGGCAAGCTCACCATCATGGTCGGCGGCGAGCCCGCCGCATTCAAGCGGGCCGAGCCGGTGATGGCGCATTACGGCCGCGCCGTCACCTTGATGGGCCCGGCGGGCAGTGGCCAGCTCACGAAAATGGTGAACCAGATCTGCATCGCCGGGCTGGTGCAGGCCTTGTCGGAGGGGCTCAATTTCGCGGTCCGTGCCGGGCTCGACCCGAAGCAGGTGGTGGAGGTCATCTCCAAGGGCGCGGCGCAGTCCTGGCAGATGGAGAATCGCGCCCACACCATGGTCGAAGGCAAGTTCGATTTCGGCTTCGCCGTCGACTGGATGCGCAAGGACCTCGCCATCTGCCTCGCCGAGGCGCGGCGCAACAAGGCGGCGCTGCCGGTCACGGCGCTGGTCGATCAGTTCTATGCCCGAATCCAGGAGCGTGGCGGCAAGCGCTGGGATACATCGAGCCTGATCGACCTGCTCGCGAAACCCTAAGCGGCGACGCGTGCCGTGGCGTGATGCGGGCGGATTGCCCCGGCGGGGATGCTTGGCGCCGCCGGGGCCTACGATTGGTGGTAGTCTGACAACGGTGGGCGCGAGCCATGTCGGATAACTCTCCCCGTCCCGCAACCCGGACGGGCGAGCGGCGCGGTCGATGGATATCCTGGATGACGTTGGTCGCCGGGGCGATCATGTGCACCGTCGCCATGCTGCTGTCCTGATCGCCGATATCATCGTCATTGCCAGGTGACCCGCCGGGCAGGCATGCTCGCGCGTCCTTGGGCAAGAGGCAGAGCATGGAGCAGGGCAAGGAGCTCGCCGGGCGCGTCGCGCTGGTCACCGGCGCCTCGCGCAATATCGGTCGAGCGATCGCGCTGGCGCTGGCCGGCGCCGGCGCCGCCGTCATCGTCAACACCCGCCAGGCGCGCGCCGCCGCCGAATCCGTGGTGAGGGAGATCGAGGCTGCCGGCGGCACGGCCCTGCCGGTGCTGGCGGACGTCACCGACGAGGCGGCGGTCGCGGCGATGGTCGACAAGGCCGTCAAAGGTTTCGGCAGGCTCGACATCGTCGTCAACAACGCCGCCACTCGCCCGGCACAGAAGATCGAGGAGACGACGCTGGCCGATTTCCGCGCCGTCGTCGCCCTCATTCTCGAGGCGCCGTTCCTCTGCGTGCGTGCGGCGCTGCCGCATCTGAAGCGGAGCGACGGCGCCGCCATCGTCAGCATCGGCGGAATGACCGGCCATGTCGGCGGCAGCGACCGCGCGCATGTGGCGGCCGGCAAATCCGGGCTGGTCGGCCTGACCAAGGCATTCGCTCGAGAGCTGGCGCCCTTCGGCATTACCGCCAATTGCGTGGTTCCCGGTCTTGTCGACACCGCGCGCGGTCCCATGCCGTCGGCGCATGCCGCGCTTCCCTCGCTGCTCGGGCGGCTCGGCCGCGCCGACGAGATCGCCGCCATGGTGCGCTATCTCAGCGGGCCGGCGGCGCGCTTCGTCACCGGGCAAGCCATCCACGTCAATGGCGGCGCCTACATGCCGTGAGGCGCGGGCCGGCGCTCAGCCGGGCTGCTCCTCCTGCCGCTCGCCATCCTCCTCCGGGTCGGCGCGCAGCACCTCCGCGACGGCGCCCGCGATCCAGCGCCACGTCTGCATGAGCCGCTCGTCGCCGCGCTCCCGCGCCTTGAGCGCCTGGTGCGACGCATAGGTACCCGCCTGCACGCCGTAGTGTGAAATCAATAGCTTAGCGACCGCGCGGGCATCGCGTCGCTGGTTTGTTTCCGTCGTCATCATGCGCCTGAAAATGACATCGAATTAACTTGGCTCGGTGGGTGACATCCGCCGTAATGCGGTCAGCGGCTCTGCCGCGCCGCCCGCTCAACCCCCTTGGCGGGCGAGACCCCTGGGTCGGCCCCGCCTGCACTGGTTTCCTCCAAAGCTGCAGGCGGGGCACTTCCCGATCAAGCTGCTTCGATACGTCGAACGCGCCGCGATGTTGGCTAACGGACTGCGCGACGGCGACGTTCCGCGCCGCGCCGGCAGCGACCGCCGCGGTTGCGGGGAGCGCGCGCCGAACGATAATGTGGCGCGCTCTTCTGCAAGGTGGGTCCATGCCGAGCTCGCTTTTCACGACCATCGCGTTACGTGACCTGATCCTCGCCAATCGCATCGTCGTCTCACCGATGTGCCAATACAGCGCCGATGACGGCAGCGCCACCGACTGGCACATGCAGCATCTCGGCTCGCTTGCGGTGTCGGGTGCCGGGCTGCTGATGATCGAGGCGACGGCGGTCGAGCAAGCGGGGCGCATCACGCATGGCTGCCTCGGACTTTACAGCGACATCAACGAGGCGGCGCTCGGTCGCGTTGTCGCGGCCTGCCGCCGCTTCGGCAATACGGCACTCGGCATTCAGCTCGCCCATGCCGGCCGCAAGGGCTCGGCGCACCGCCCCTGGGAAGGCGTCTATCCGCTGAGCCAGGAGGAGGGGGCGTGGGTCACCGTAGCGCCGTCGCCGCTCGCCCTTGACGGCGGCTGGCCGATGCCGCGCGTGCTCACCGCAGCGGATCTCGACCGCATCGAGGCGGCGTTCGTCGCGGCGACGCGGCGTGCGGCGCGGCTGGGGCTCGATCTTGTCGAGGCGCACTGCGCCCATGGCTATCTGCTGCACGAGTTTCTCTCGCCGATCGCCAACCAGCGCGACGATGCCTATGGCGGCAGCATCGAGAACCGGATGCGCTTTCCCCTGCGCGTCATGGCCGCGATGCGCGCGGCGTGGCCGGCCGAGAAGCCGCTCGGCGCGCGCATTACCGGCACCGATTGGCTGCCGGGCGGCTTCTCCATCGAGGACGCGGTCGTGTTTGCCAAGGCGCTGAAGGCGATCGGCTGCGACTATGTCTGCGTCTCCAGCGGCGGCATCGTGCCCAAGGCGCCGATCCCGGTGGGGCTGGGCTACCAGCTCGATCTTGCCGCGCGCGTCCGCCGCGATGCCGGCATCGCCACGCGTGCGGTCGGGCTGCTGGCGGAACCGCTTCAGGCCGAAGCCGTCATCGCCTCGGGACAGGCGGATATGGTTGCCATGGCGCGCGCCTTCCTCGACGATCCGCGCTGGCCCTGGCATGCCGCCGAAGTGCTGGGCGCTCGCGCGGCCTATCCGCCGCAATACCTGCGCAGCCGGACGGATCTCTGGCCCGGCGCCAAGCTGGCGCGGCCGATACGCGCGGCGGAGTAGCCGACGCTGCGGCACTGCAGCCGCACCCGATGAGACGACCAACCCTGGTTGCCTCGAAAACCGCACCGCGCGCTGATTCCGTGCGGCGCCGACAGGAGAGCCGGCACCGGACGACGAGATCACCGCCTCCGCGTACCGGTAGATACCGGCGCGGAGGCGGTGCATCGTTGGCCTAGAAGCTCGACGAGCCTCCGCCTCCGCTCGAGCCACCACCCCAGCTGCTGCCGGGCGGCTTCGGTGGCGTCGATGACGAGCCCTCGGAAGGCTTGGTTCCCGAGGAGGGCGACGACGAGCTCGATCCGAAAGACGGCGGCCGCGGTGGCGATGGCGGTGCGGCCGGACGCGGCGGCTGATGCGACATCGGCGGGGCCGCCGGCTTCGGCGCCATGGGTGGCGGCGAGGGCCGTGGCATCGGCGCAGACGACATCGTCGGCGTCATGGTCGGTGCCTTCGCCGGCGCCTTAGCAGCCGCCTTCGGCGCGGATTTGCGGGCGGCCTTCTTGCGCGCCGGCTTTGCCTTCTTCGCCGTCTTGCGCTTCGCTGCCGGCCGGCCACGCCGCTTGGCGGTGGCGCGCTTGCCTTTCTTCGCCCGGCTGCCGGTGCGCGCGGCGGCCGAGCGCCGCTTCGTCCCCTTGGCTTTCGCGCGCGCGCCCTTCTTGCGCCCGCGCTTCGATTTTGACTTTGATCCCGTACGGGCCATCAAACCCCCCGTGAGTGGAATTAAATTCGCTGCATCCAGCGTCGTCTTGCGACGCCCCGTTAGCATGCAAGAAGAGAACGGGTTCGTAAAGCCGATACCGGTGAGAATTATCGGGCATCTTCTTCACTAGCGCGGCAAATATCGCGAAACTGCGCTGTGGCGCTCACTTCTGCTCGTGTCGACGATGATCGGCCAGGAGCGACATTTATGCTCCCGGCCGATGCAAGCGGGCGGTTTATCTCGATTTGCGCGCCGCGGCTGCGGCGCCGATTCGCTCAGTCGAGGGCGCTCGGGTGCTGCGCGAAATGCATGTGGACGGCGAGACAGCGCTGGAACGTCGTGGGCTGCGCACGCCGGAACAGGCCGAGAGCGCGCGGCGCCGGTGAGAGCGGGCGGACGAGCGCAGTCGATGCCGCCGCGCGCCGACGCGATTTCATCGCGTCGCGTATCGTCCTCGCATAGACCGGGATGGTTAGTTCCATGAGAAAGTCCTCCTTCGGGTATTGTTTGTGTGTTTACCAAACGGTGAGTCTGACGCAATTCCAAGAACTTTTGTCTAAAAATTCGCTCGAATTTTATTGAATGGTCGAAACAATCCGCCTCCAGGGCCGCTGACCCCTAAGTGTGTCGTACCTTCTCAGGGGGAATACTGACGCCCCCGGCGGAGGACTATGGTGGGTTTGCGGTCTGTTTGGTGTGCCTCGCGTCACATCAGACGACGCGAAGGCGTTGAATCAGGGGGGCGCGGCCGCCGGTGCCGCCGCGGAAGGGACGCCCGCGGAAGGCGAATCGGCCTCGCCATTGCTGCGGGTCAAGGTAATGGTGCCCGCCGTCGCTGCCGGGCTGTCGCGCGAGAGCTCGACCGCCGTGGGCGCAGCCGCGGCGAGATGCAGCTTGGCCAGCTGCTCCGGGTCGGCGCGCAAGGCGAAGCTGCCGAGCCGCACCCCCTGGACGAAGAACGAGCCGTCATAGCCGCTCAGCGCCTGCGCGACGACTTTGCCGTCGCCATCGACCACTTGCAGGCGGATCCCCGGCAGCGGCACGCGCTGCTCGGCGCGCTCGATCTCGACGGCCCCATCGATCTCGCCCGTCTCGTAGACGGGGAACTCGAGCTTCACGACCGAGCCAGGACGCGGCAAGACAGAGATGTTCTGCTCCGCCGGCTTCCAATAGGGATCCTCGAGCGTCTCCGGGTCGATGCGAACCGGCGTTTCCTGGTAAGGCTCGAGGCCGGTGATCAGCGCCGTGCCGGATTGGTCGGTCTTGTCGTGGAACACGTAGTTCTCGCTGCGCAGGCGGACATTGGGCAGGGGGACGTCCTCGGGACCGAACTTGCCGTCGCCGTCGCGGTCGAGGAAGACGAGCGGCGAGATCGCGCCCGAGCGGGCAAACGCCTGGCCGCGGAACACCGGCTGGCCGCTGCGCGGCTCGATGCCGAAGCTGAAGGCGATCTTGAACAGGATCGAGAAGTCGCCGCGGTCCGAGACGTTGGCGTCGGCGCCGAGCGCGAGATTATTGAACAGGACGGCGGCGCCGGCGGTGAGCTGCGTCTCTTGCGGCTGGGTCTGCAGGCGCGTCACGCCGAGGCGCAGGTTGAGGTTCGGCCGCGCCGGGAAGTCGGCGGTGAGCTGCGTCGCGCTGAGCTTGGCGGTGGGTGTGAGGGTGTAGATCGTCTCGCCGCGCAAGCCGATCCTGCCGAACTGCGTGCCGACGCGAAAGGTCTCCTGCGTCTGCGTCGTCTGGTGGCTGATGAGCTCCGACTGGGTCTCGGCGGCGAGGGTGAAGCGGCTGATATAGCTGGTGAGGCGTCCGCGGAGCTCGAGATGCGATGTCCCGTTCTCGGCCTCGCTATAGGTAGCGCTGGTGGCGAAAGGCAGGCGGCCGCTGCCGATCCCCGGTACCAAGCCGTTGAGCTGCACCGCAGATGTTGCGACCAAGGGCTGATTGAGGAGCAGGTCGAAGGAGCGTTCCGAGACGAAATGGTCGAGGAAGCGGTCGTAGGAGAGCAGCCAGGAGAGGCTATTGATCTGGCTTTGCACGGACGTGCCGGCGGCCACGCCGCCATTGTTCGAGGTTGCCGCACTCACGTTGGCGAGAGCGCCGAGCCAAGCCGCGCGCAGCCCGGTCTGGAAATACTGGGTCTCGATGTTGCCGAGCGGCAGGCTCGACACCGCGCCGTTGAGCGAGAGGCTGTCGCTGATGCCGTGCTCCGCCTCGGCGTTGAAGCGCAGCGCGCCGTCGTTGATGTTCGGCTGGCTCAGCAGCTGGTTGAGCTGATCGAAGCGGGTGAAGGCCGTCGTCTGCACTTGGTTGCTGTTCGGGTGGTTGCCGAACAGATCGGTGTTTTGCTGGTTGAACAGCAGGCTATAGCCGGTCTCGCCGGCGCCCACCGTGGCTGCCGCCACGTAGATCGGCTGCTCCTGCTCGCGACGCTGGCCCTCCGGCCCATAGAAGACGAGCCGAAAGGCGTTGAGGCCCGCGATGGTCGGGATGTTCAGGAATTCGTATCGCCCGTCGCTGTTGCTGGTCTGGAAATCGAGCAGATCGCTGCCGCGGTAGAGCTCGACTTGCCACCCCACCGGGAGCTCGCCGCGCAGCGTGACGCGCTGCAAGTCGGAAAGGCGGTGCAGCGGAAAGGTGGAGAGCATGGCGCCGCGGCCGGCGACGCTGTTGCTCACCAGCGGCAGCGACGGCGATGAGACATCGCCCAATGCGAACTCGCGCGCATCGATCGGCCCGAGCAGGCCGCCGCGCGGGTCGCGCTGGCCGAGCGTGGCGCGCAGGAACTGCTGGTAGCCTTGCTGCTGCGGCACCGAGCCATTCAGCGACATGTCGAGGTCGAGACCGCCGACCATGCCGGTGACGACCGAGGAATACTGTCCCTGCTGCACCATCTGGCCGTTATTTTTGGTCGTCGAGTACTGGATGTTGGTGTCGACGAACGGCCAGTCGATCCACTTGGCAGGCGCCTCGACCATGGTGTAGGGGCCGAATTCGCCGGGACGGCGCACCCCGGCGCGCCGCCGCTCGCGGTCGAGGCGCTCCTGAATCGGCAGCAGCTCGACCGAGGTGACGACCAGCGTCAGATCCTCGGAGACGAGGTGGAAGCGGATCGAGAACCAATCGGCCAGGAGCGCCGCGTCGACATAGATATCGGTTAGCTGCCGCTCGACCGATCCGGGCTCGAGGACGAAGGTGCGGCCGTTCACGCTGCCCGTCCCGGCGGCGAGGTCGAGGCTGAAGCGGCGATCCTCATTGATGAAGAAGCCGGAAGCAGTGCCGGTATCGGGATCGGTGGTGATCGCGATCTCGAGCGCCGACATGACGCCGGCGAGCGGGATCAGCAGTCGCTTCTTGTCCTGATAGACGATGAAATTCTCGCCGATGCTGGTGCGGTTGAGCGTCAGGTTGAGGATGAGAGCCTGATCTTGCGGCCGCTGCACGAAGTGCATGAGCGGCGCTTCCGTCGCCGCGCCGCCTTCAGGCGCCGCCCGCACGTCGAGCGGCGTCAAGAGGATCAAAAGAAGGGCGAGGTGTCCCAGCCGCGCCATGGCTCAAGGGACCCCACCCGCGCTCAGGGCGACAGCGTCTGAGTCGTCGAAACGGGGCCCGGGACGGTCTCGTCCTCGGCAAACTTCACCGAGATGCGATGGCCTTTGAGGTCGCCCTTGGTCGACAAGGGGATCACCAGCTCGCGATAGGGCGTCGAGAGAAACACGTTGACGTTCTTGAGCTGGCCGGCGGGCGATCCGTCGACCTCGGCGATGAGATCGCCATGCAGCGAGCGCGTTCCAGACCGATTGAGATGGAGCGCGAGCCCCGACTGCTCGTCGGCGAGGTGGATGACGCGGAGGTCAGACAGAGTGGCGTTGGCCGACAACTTCCCCTTGCGCACGATGAGCGGGATGGTGATGCCGAACACGGCGCGAATGGTGACGGAGATCCCCGGCGCAACTTCCGTCGCCGCGTCCTCGCTCGGCCTTACCGTCGGGATCTGTTGGAACAGGATATGCGAGCGGTATTCGCCGTCCGGCAGATTGGCGGGCATCTGCAGCAACAGCCGCACCGTCTGCGGCTTGTCGGGCGGCAGCACGACCTCGCGCGGTGCGTAGCGCACGATGGCGCTGGCGAAACCCTCGCCCTCGCCCGGCTTGTCCGTCTCGACGAGCTGTCCGTCGGATTTCTGGAGACGGTTGACGATGGTGATGCGGTAGGTCTCCGCCGCGACGCCGCGATTGCTCAGCAGCAGTGCGTGGGAGCGCGTGTGGCCATCGAGCACGACATAGGTCGGGCTCACCAAGAGCCCCGGGCCAGTGGGAGCCGCGGCGTTGTTTTGGGCGAGTCCGGGGAGCGGCCATGCTGCGCCGGCGATGGCGAGGGCAACAAGCGCTCCAGCCCGTATCGTCGTATCGCGCAAAGCCACCCCCGCCCGCAGCACAGTCGCGGCAAGTCGGGACGCCGTCCCGATTGCCTGGACGCGCGATGATGACACCGATGGCTTAATCAAAAGTTCACCGTGACCGCATAGGTGCCGGTGTACTGCCCAGGCGTCTGGTTGGGGTTGATGACGAGCGTGGCGCCGACGGCGAAGTTCAGGTTGGCGGTGCCGTCGAAAGCAGACGCAGCGTTGTTGGTGAAGGCGCCGAGCCGCATGGCAGGACCCGGGCCGGTCACGAAATTGCCGGTGCTGAAGCTGACGCTGGTGGGGTGGTGAGGCAGGCCGCGGGCGTTGAAGGCGCCGGGCGCGGGCGTGCCGCGGAAGACGAAGCCGCCCGAGGATCTGATCGTGCCCGCCGTGCTGAGGACGATGGCGCCGCCCGAGGGCGGCGGCGCGACCGCGGCGAAACTCATCGGCACGGCCTCGGTGACCACGATGCCTTGCAGGATCGTCGCCGAAGCGCGTCCTCTTTCAGTGGTTGCCAGCGCGAGCGGCGTTCCCAGCACCAGCGCCAGAGCGCCTGCTGCCAGGGCTGACGAGCGACCCCTTGCCAACATGATTCTCTCCTGATCGGTCGCGGTGGGCGGGCCGGAGGTTCACAGGCCGCTCCGGCCGCCGAGCCGCGTCTGGGTCATGCGATCAGTAGTTCACGGTGATCGTATAAATCCCGGAATAAGCGCCGGCCGTTTGAGGGCTGCCGACATGCAGTGTCGCGCCGACATTGAAGGTCAGGGTGTTGCCCGCACCAAACGTCGCAGCGGCATCGGTAGTATAGGTGTCAAGCGCCATCGCCGTGCCCGGCCCCGTGAGGGTGTCGCCGCTGCTGAAGGTGATGACGGCGGGCTGCCCGGCCGTGCCAAGCGCGGTCCAGTTGCCGGCGGCGTTGCCGCCGAGGAAAGTGAAACCGGGGCCGCTGATGACGTTCGCGGGGGTGAGCACGACGTTGGCTGCGCCCGCCGGCGGGAGGATGTTGCCGAAGTTCAGGTTGGTGTTTTCGGTCAGGGAGATCGCCTGCAAGATAACCGCCTTGGCGGTACCGGTTTGGGATGTCGCCAGCGCCTGGTGGGAGCCAACGCCCACCGCGATGGCAGCGGCGGCCAAGGCCAGCGAGCGACTCTGCATTTTCGTGATCATGATGTCTCTCCATCTCAGCCTAAGTCGCCCGTCTATATCGATGGCCGACCCTTGTATGCCGAGGAGACTACACCGATGGGATGAATACTTTCTAAATCGACGCGTGTTTTCGGCTAATACTTAGAGTTAAGCTAAAATAAAAAATGGAGTAATGTTATAGGTATACGAAGAAAGGCAGCGATAAATGGTTGTATGTCTATCACAAATACTTGGTTATCGTGATTTTTACCGTGATCAAAAGCCAAATGAGCTTAACGGCCTTAAATCTAAAATTTACCGGAAGCGGGATATAGCCGAGTGGCTTAAGCCGCTGTCCGATTGGCCGGTCAAGGTCGAGCAGGGCGAGCGGCCGAAACAGGGTTTGCAACTTCGGCATGGGCAGCTTTCGATGCGGCAAGTGCCATTTCCCTA
>Ga0185299_10006364_pt1 | contig 12565 bp, 6 predicted proteins | sample PaiPotPPA55metaG_FD_128002 | JGI IMG/M metagenome (GOLD analysis project Ga0185299, IMG submission 128002) | Iron sulfur acid spring bacterial and archeal communities from Banff, Canada, to study Microbial Dark Matter (Phase II) - Paint Pots PPA... ...
CTTCCGGGCCACCTCGCACGGCGCGATAGCGCTGGGGCACAACGGGAACCTGACCAACACCGCCGAGCTCGGCGAGCTGGTCGGCGCGGCCCGGGCGAACGGGGAGGTGCTCGGCAAGGACCGCGGCGCCACCTCGGACAGCGACCTGATGACCGACCTGCTGGCCAGCCGCTCCGAGCTCAGCCTCGAGGACGCGGCGATGCAGGTGCTGCCGCGGCTGCGCGGCGCCTTCTCCCTCGTCTTCATGGACGAGACCACCCTCTACGCCGCCCGCGACCCGCAGGGCATCCGGCCGATGGTGCTCGGCCGGCTCGAGCGCGGCTGGGCGGTGGCCAGCGAGACCGCCGCGCTGGACATCGTCGGCGCGTCCTTCATCCGGGAGATCGAGCCCGGCGAGCTCATCGTCATCGACGAGAACGGCCTGCGCTCGCAGCGCTGGGCCGTCGCCGAGCCCAAGGGCTGCGTCTTCGAGTACGTCTACCTGGCCAGGCCGGACACCTCCATCGCCGGACGCTCGGTGAACGCCTCCCGGCTCGCGATGGGCCGCAAGCTCGCGATCGAGCACCCGGTCGAGGCCGATCTGGTCATCCCGACCCCGGAGTCCGGCACCCCGGCCGCGATCGGCTACGCGGAGCAGTCCGGCATCCCCTTCGGGCACGGCCTGGTCAAGAACGCCTACGTGGGCCGCACCTTCATCCAGCCGAGCCAGTCGATCAGGCAGCTCGGCATCCGGCTCAAGCTCAACCCGCTGCGCGAGGTCATCGAGGGCAAGCGGCTGGTCGTGGTCGACGACACGATCGTGCGCGGCAACACCCAGCGCGCGGTGATCAAGATGCTGCGCGAGGCCGGGGCCGCGGAGATCCACCTGCGGATCTCCGCACCGCCGGTCAAGTGGCCCTGCTTCTACGGCATCGACTTCGCCACCCGCGCCGAACTGATCGCCAACGGCCTTTCGGTGGACGAGATCGCGCACTCGATGGGCGCCGACTCGCTCGGTTACATCTCGCTCGAGGGCATGATCGAGGCGACCACGATCCCGAAGGACCGGCTGTGCCGAGCCTGCTTCGACGGCGTGTACCCGGTGGAGCTGCCGGACCCCGAGCGGCTCGGCAAGCACCTGCTCGAGATCCCGGCCGCGGCCGCGTCCTCGCTGAGCAAGCCCTGACGCCCCGTCGGCTCCCCAGAAAGGCCAGCACACAGTGAACGAGCACGCCCAGCAGCAGCCCACCGCCGCGGGTGCGACCTACGCCGCTGCCGGTGTCGACATCGAAGCCGGCGACCGCGCCGTCGAGCTGATGAAGCAATGGGTGGCCAAGGCCTCCCGGCCCGAGGTGCTCGGCGGCCTCGGCGGCTTCGCCGGGCTCTTCGACGCGAGCGCGCTGACCGGCTACCGCGCCGTCGAGCTGATGAAGCAATGGGTGGCCAAGGCCTCCCGGCCCGAGGTGCTCGGCGGCCTCGGCGGCTTCGCCGGGCTCTTCGACGCGAGCGCGCTGACCGGCTACCGGCGGCCGCTGCTGGCCACCTCCACGGACGGCGTCGGCACCAAGGTCGCGATCGCGCAGAAGCTGGACGTGCACCACACCATCGGCTTCGACCTCGTCGGCATGGTGGTGGACGACCTGGTGGTGTGCGGGGCCGAGCCGCTGTTCATGACCGACTACATCTGCACCGGCAAGGTGGTGCCGGAGACGGTCGCCGCGATCGTCCGCGGCATCGCCGAGGCCTGCGCCGAGGCCGGCTGCGCGCTGATCGGCGGCGAGACGGCCGAGCACCCCGGGCTGCTGGCGGCCGGCGAGTACGACGTGGCCGGTGCGGCCACCGGCGTGGTGGAGGCGGACGCCCTGCTCGGACCCGAGCGGGTGCGCGAGGGCGACGCGGTGCTGGCCATCGGCTCCTCCGGTCTGCACTCGAACGGATATTCGCTGGTACGGCACGTGCTGCTGGACCGGGCCGGGTGGCAGCTCGAGCGGCAGGTGCCGGAGTTCGGCCGGACGCTCGGCGAGGAGCTGCTCGAGCCGACGAAGGTCTACGCGAAGGCCTGCCTCGAGCTGGCCCGCCGGGTCGAGATCCACACGTACGCGCACGTCACCGGCGGCGGACTGGCCGCCAACCTGGCCCGGGTGATCCCGGCCGGGCTGCACGCGCGGCTCGAGCGGTCCGGCTGGACGCCCGCGGCCGTGTTCCAGACGGTGGGCGAGGCCGGCGCGATCGAGCGCGGCGAGTTGGAGAAGACGCTGAACATGGGCGTCGGCATGGTGGCGGTACTGCCGGCGGAGCAGGCCGACGCCGCGCTGCGGGAGCTCGCGGAGCTCGGGCAGCCCGCTTGGGCGCTCGGCCGGATCGAGGCCGGGGAGCACGCACAGGCTCCCGGCTCGGCCGCCCTGGTCGGGGACTACGCCTGACCGCCTGACCCGCCGGACGGTCGGCGGGTTTCGCAGGCTCACTCTCGCCCCGGCGTCCGGCGCCGGGGGTGACCGGACGCGGCCGTCGGGCGAGAACGCTAAGCAAGGGCAGGTAGTACGGCCGTAGCCGTTCTACCTGCCCTTAAGCTCAGCTCTCACTCAGCTCGAGAGGTTCAGCGGTGAGGATACGAGTCGTCCTCGTCTTCCTCTTCGTCCTCATCCTCTTCGGCGTTTTCGCCGTAGTCCGCGTAGGCCGCATAGCGGTCGTCGAGGTCATGGTCGCGAGAACCATTGCTCCTCGGCTGCGGATCCTCGACGCCCAGCTCTGACCGCAAACGGTCCAGATCACCGGCCGGCTGATACTTCAGCTGGCGAGCAACCTTGGTCTGCTTGGCCTTGGCCCGGCCGCGCCCCATGGCTCGACCCCCTCAACGACGGGGCGTTTCGCACGGCCCCGGGTCTCGACAACGATCAACGACACAGTCACTGACGTGACCGATGCCTCACGTGGGGATCGCTGGACCGGTCACACAGCTAAAGGTACCTGGTTCCGCGCCGAATCGGTACGGCGGGGGGCCGAAACTTCTTTCGCCGCGAAGACTCGATACCTCGGTCGAGAATACATGCCCACTACAGGGATGGTCGATTCCACCGCGCGGACGCCGTCCTGATCGGCGCGGCATCCCCGCCCGTTAGGCCGGTAGGAGGATGCCGCGCAGGCGCGCCACGGAGCGCATCCGCTCCTCGGCGAGGCGATCGGCGGTGGCCGCGGGGGGCACGCCGTCCGCCTTGGACCGGCGCAGGATCTCCAAGGTGGTGTCGAAGATGCGTTCGGCCCGGTTCTTCGCCCGCTCGAAACTGAAGCCGCCCTCGTGCAGATGGGCCGCCTCGTCACCCACCTGGATCACGCCGCCCGCGTTGACCAGGTAGTCCGGCGCGTAGAGCACGCCGCGCTCGGCCAGCGCCTTGTCGATGCCCGGGTGGGCGAGCTGGTTGTTGGCCGCACCGCAGACGACCGAGGCGGTCAGCGTGGCCACCGCCGCGTCGTCCAGCGCGCCGCCGAGGGCGCACGGCGCGTAGACGTCGAGGTCGGCGGCGGTGAGCTGCTCGGTGGAGTCCACGATGCGCACGGCCGGGTGGTTCGCCCGCACCCAGTCGAGCGCCGCGCCGTTGACGTCGGTCACCACGATCTCGGCCCGCTCCTGCTCGAGGTGGCAGAGCAGGTGCCGGCCGACCTTGCCCACCCCGGAGATGCCGACCCGGCGGCCGGTCAGCTCGGGGCCGCCCCAGCGGTCCTGGGCGCAGGCGCGCATCGCCTGGTAGACGCCGAACGCGGTCAGGATCGAGGAGTCGCCGGCGCCGCCGTTCTCCGGCGAGCGGCCGGTCACGTACCGGCACTCGCGCGCGACCATGTCCATGTCGGCCACGTAGGTGCCCACGTCGCAGGCGGTGAAGTAGCGGCCGTGCAGGGACTGCACGAAGCGGCCGTACGCGCGCAGCAGCGGCTCGGTCTTCACGGTCGCCGGGTCGCCGATGATCACCGCCTTGCCGCCGCCGAGGTCGAGGCCGGCCAGCGCGTTCTTGTAGGCCATGCCGCGGGCCAGGTTGAGCACGTCGGCCAGCGCGTCCGCCTCGGTGGCGTACGGATAGAAGCGGGTGCCGCCGAGGGCGGGGCCGAGCGCGGTGGAGTGGATCGCGATGATCGCGCGCAGGCCGGTGGGCTCGTCATGGCAATAGACGACCTGCTCGGGGCCGCCGGCCTGGAACGGGGACGGGGCGAGGGGGGAGGTGCTCGCGTCGCTCATGTCTGAAGGGGTCTCCTCGTCGAGACTGGCGCCCGGTACGGCGCCCTGGCTGAGGGTGGATCAGGGGTCTCCCGATCGGCCCAAGCACCAGGGTAGATCCTGGGCCGCCGACCGCGGCCATCCGGGTCTTCCGTTCTCAGCCAAGATCCAATATCGTTCGCTTTCACGTGGGTATGCGGACAGGTCTGCTTATGGACCGCCCCGCCCGCCGCTGCCCGGCTAAGGCAGGGTGCATGACGAAAAGTCACCATGCCGCCACTGTCCGCAAATGGGCGGCTCGCGCGCATCTGTCTGCTTCCAGCGATTTGCCTCTTCTATGTATCGATTTCATAGACTTCGCGGCCAAGCAGGCCCGGATGGTGTACTTCTAGTTCTTGAACGACAAGACGTTCGTCCGATTACCGGCACGCCCGACCATGAACCAGACGGCATGACGGACCATCGGGGAGGATCCAGCCGAACCGGCCCGGTTGCCGGGCTGTTCACCATGGAGATGGAGGAAAGCCGCTCATGACCGCGCGCACGCCCGACGCCGAGCCGCTGCTTACCCCGGCCGAGGTGGCCACGATGTTCCGAGTCGACCCGAAGACGGTCACCCGGTGGGCCAAGGCCGGCAAGCTCACGTCGATCCGTACCCTGGGCGGGCACCGCCGATACCGCGAGGCCGAGGTGCGGGCCCTGCTCGCCGGCATCCCGGCACAACGCGAAGCCTAGAAACCAGACCCACCACGCACCGGCATCTCGCGCATCACGAGCGCGAAGCCCCGGGTTTCGGCCCAGGGTTCCAAATCCGGCGCACGTTCCACCGCACCGAGCAGTAGCCCGAGCACTGATCATCGAGCTCCACAAGCGCGAACACTGATCTGCTTAAGCTGTTGTATTGGCCGCCGCCTACCCACTGCCCGCAGGGTGTCTCGACCGTATCCTCGGCCGGCGGCCGCATTACTTCAGCAGGCTGGGAGCGGTCCCGGGCCTTCGGGCCCCGGGCCGCCCACCCGGTCGGCGACCGACGGCGGCCCCCGCCTGTATTCGTACAGGCGGGGGCCGCCGTGTTCGGTTTCCGGGCGGCGCCCGCGGGCCCGGCCCGGCCGAACTGCGCCGGATATACCGGGACGAACCGCGGCCGCTCGGTTAACATCGAGGTGGGGCACCGAATGAGGGCTCGAAGGCACTGAAGCGTGGAGGGAGCGTGGAGGGCCACCATGAAGATCACCGAGATTGCCGTGGAGCGGCTGCGCCTGCCGCTTGACCCGCCGTTCCACCCCGCCTGGGCACCGGACCCGCAGCGCGAGTTCGAGGCCACGCTCGTGCGGGTGCACACCGACGAGGGCGTCACCGGCATCGGCTCCGGGGGCTCGATGGAGGGCTTCGACGCCTACCGCCACCTGTTCCTCGGCACCGATCCGCTCGACCTCGTCACCCAGGTCCGCACGATCGAGACGGCGGACCGCGGCGCCCGCTACTGGCCGCTCGAGGCGGCGTTCTGGGACATCCTCGGCAAGGTGGCCGGCCAGCCGGTCTCGGTGCTCTTCGGCAACGCGGGCAGGCGGCTGCCGGCCTACGCCTCGACCGGCGAGCTGCTCGATCCGGCGAAGCGGGCCGAGTCGGCGGTGGCGGCCAAGGAGCGCGGCTTCCGGGCGATGAAGATCCGCATCGACCCGGGTCGCGTGCACGAGGGCATCGAGACGGTGCGCCGCATCCGCGAGGCAGTGGGAGACGGCTTCGAGATCATGGCGGACCTCGGCCAGTCCCGGCGCCGGGCGGGGGACGTCGCGCCGGCCACTGATCTGGTGCGCACTAGGAAGATCGTCGCGCAGCTCGGCGAGTACGGCGTCTTCTGGGTGGAGGAGCCGCTGCCCTATCCCGACCTGCCCGGCTTCAAGCGGCTGCGCGCGGACATCCCGCACGTGCGGATCGCGGGGGCGGCGCTGCATCACTCGGTGCCCGAGCTGCTGCGCTCGCTGGAGCTCGACGCGCTCGACATCTACCAGATGGACGCGGTGCTGGCGGTCGGCATGCTGCGCGCCAGGACGCTGGCCGAGCTGGCGCTGCTCAAGCACCGGCACTTCACCCCGCACTCGTGGACGAACGGCATCGGCCTGCTGGCGAACCTGCAGGTGGCCGCGGGCGTGGGCGGCGGACCGTTCTTCGAGTTCCCCTACGACCCGCCGGGCTGGACGGCCGAGCGGCGGGATTTCATGCTGTCGAAGCCGCTGGACATCGACGCGGACGGCTGCCTGACCGTGCCTCAGACCCCGGGGCTCGGCGTGGAATTGGACGAGGACGCGGTGCGGCGCTGGACGGTCGATCACTGAGATACATCCGTTATGGGGTTGGGGTACATCGAGGACACACGGCAGGTGGCGGGGGCCTAGAGTGCCGAACGGCTGTCGTGATCAGCCGTGTGTTCCGGGAGGGGACCAATGCATCAGTCTCGTCGCGCTGTCGCGGCAGTGGTATCGGTGTCAGTGGCGTTGGGCACCAGCGTCGCTGTGTCGCACGCGGACAGCTCGTCAGCGCTCTATGTCAACAACGCCGCGTCGGCGAACTGCTCGGACACGGGAAGCGGCGCCGGTAGTTCGACGACTCCGTTCTGCACGATACAAGCTGCGGCCAACGCGGCGGTCGCCGGCGACACGGTGGACATCGAGGCGGGCAGGTACCTCGGCACCGTGGACATCAAGTCCGTCGGCACCGCCGCCGCACCGATCGTGTTCCAGGCAGCTGGAAACGGAAATGTCACCATCGAGGATGCCTCGGGGCAGACAGGGCCAGCACTGACCTTCGACGGCGCGTCCTATGTGAGCTTCGAAGGCCATCCGAGCTACGGCCTCACCCTGGACATGGTTGTCTTGGGTGAGCTTGTGGAGAACTCGTCCCACATCACCCTCGACACCATCGAACAGGCTGCCGGGATCGAGGTGGCTGGTACCTCCAGCGACGTGACAGTCAGCCGGAACTGGGTGCGCGCGGGAAAGGGGATCTCTGTCGACGCGGGCAGTTCCAGCGACGTCATCAGCACGAACTGGATCCAGTCGTCAGGTCAGACCGACATCGCGGTCACCGACGCCTCTGATGTCGCGATCACTTCGAACACGATGATGGGCGCCAGCCCGACGCAAGATGCGATCAGCGTCACGGGAGCTTCCACCGGCGTGACGGTGGAGAACAACATCGCGGCGTATGCGGGTGTCGAGATCACGGTCGACGCCACGGCGGCGGCCGGCACGAAGGTCGACTACAACGTAGTGTCGCCCGGACCGGAGGGCTCTGCGACGATTTCGGGTAACGCCTACTCTTGGGCCGGGGTCGACTACTCGAGCTCGTCAGCGTTCTACAAGGGCACCGGTCAGGGCGAGCACGACATCACCGCTGATCCTCAGATCGACGATGGGGAGATTTCCACCACCCTCACGGCCCCGCAGATCAACTCCGCCAACAGTGCCGCTCCGGGGATGCTCAGCACTGATATGTACGGCAACTCGTGCACAGAAGACCCTGAAGTAGCCGTAACCGGTGCGGGCTCGCCCGCCTATTGTGCGCGTGGCGCGGCACAGCCGACGTATACGACGACAGTAACCGCATCGACTGCGCAGGTCACCGCGTTAAGTGTCGACTTGAGTACCACTCTCTCGCAGACTGCTCAGTACTACGGTACGTCGGTGGACGTCTTCAGCGCGCCGACTCCCGCGGTGAACTACACGATCAACTGGGGTGACGGCGACACCCAAACCGTGGCCGCATCCGCCACCGAGAACACGACCGACACCCCCCACACCTACGCCAAGGCGGGCACTTACACGATCACGGACACGGCCGACCTGACCAACGGCACGACATCCGCGACCACGACCTCGTTCACGACAGCCGGATCGACGTACACCGCGTACGGCCCGTCGCGGATCCTGGACACCCGTAACGGGACCGGTGCCACGAAGGCGAAGGTCGCCGCCGGATCGTATGTCTCGGTGAAGGTCGACGGAGTCGGCTCGATCCCCGGCAACGTCACCGCCGTCGCGCTGAACCTGACGGTGACCGACGCCACCGCCAACGGCTACCTGGACGCGGTCTCCGATGATTCCGGCCTGTTGGGATCAAGCCTGAACTACGGCACCGGTCAGACGACCGCGAACAGCGTGATCGTGCCGGTGGGCTCCGACGGCTATATCCGGGTCTACAACGAGGGCAAGGCCGGCGGCTCTGCGGATGTGATCGCAGACGTGTCCGGGTACTTCACTGAGGCCCCGGGTAACGGGTACGCGGCCGCGACGCTGAAGCGGCTCCTCGACACGCGCAACGGCACCGGAGCGGCCAAGGCGAAGGTCGCCGCGAATGCGGGAGTTCCGGTCACCATCGCCGGCGCCGACTCGATTCCGGACGGAGTCACCGCGGTGGCAGTCCACGTGACGGTGACCGATACCACGGGCAATGGTTGGATCGCCGCCGAGGCAGACGGTGCGGGCACGCCTAGCACATCAGTCTTGAACTACGGCAAGGGCCAGACGATCTCCAACACGGTCATCGTGCCGGTGGCCGCGAACGGCAAGATCGAGCTCTACAACGGCGGCGGATCCACGTCGGTGGATCTGATCGCGGACGTGTCCGGTTTCTTCTCCGCGGGCTCGACCGCAGCCTACGTGGCGATCTTCACGTTCCGTGCCTGGGACACTCGCGTAAACGGCGATCCTCTGACGCCGGACTCCGCCGAAACGTACGACTTGGCCGAAACACCTACCAACAGTTACCAGAGCGACTTCCCTGCGGACGCAACCATGGTCACCAACATCACGGTGACCGATGCGACCGCCAACGGGTACGTCACCGCGTACCCGAGCGGAACCGCTCGTCCGGGGGTATCGAACGTCAACTACGGCAGCGGGCAGACCATCGCCAACCTCGCCCTGCTGCCAACGGCCGGCATCTACCAGGCGATCGACATCTACAACCAGTCGACCGGTTACGGCGACCTGATTCTCGATGTGACCGGGTACTTCGCGAACAGTTAGGAACGACTGCTGTACCGCTCAACTGCTCGGCTGAGGAGTCGCTCCTCAGCCGAGCAGCTTTCTGATCCGCTTCTCCGAGACCGTCGACGCGGTACCGATCTGCTGCGCGAACAGGCTCACCCGGAACTCCTCGATCAGCCAGCGCGCCTGGTACAACTCCGCGCTCGGTCGCCTGCCTCGCGGCACGCGGCCGAGCGCGTCCGCGTATTCGCGCTGCAGCTGCTGGACCTTCGACATGTTCAGCTGGTCGCGGTGCGGGTCCTCGTTCATCTTGTCGAGGCGGTACCCGATCGCCCGCAGGTATCTGGGCAGGTGACGCAACTGCTCATAGCCCGTCGCCGAGATGAAGCCCTTCGGCAGCAGTTCGGCGAGCTGCGTCTTGACGTCGGTCAGGGACGGCAGGAGCGCGAGGCTCACGGTGCCCTTCATCCGGCGGTCCAGCTCGTGCGCGGCGGCGAGAGTGTCGGCAACGATCGTCAGCGCGTTCTCCGCCGTCTCGACCAGGTCTGCGCGCACTTTCTCACGCAGCGCGGCGAAGCCCGCCTCGTCCCACACCGGTCCGCCCGCGCGGTCCATCAGGTAGTCGGCCGCGCAGGCGACGCAGTCCTCGAACAGCAGCGGCACCGGGCCGTACGGGTTCGTCCCCAGCGCCAGCTTCTGCTTGTTGTCCAGCGCGCCGAGCATCGGCTTTACCGGTGACGGGATGTTGAGCAGCAGCAGGCGGCGCACGCCGAGGCGCATCGCGTCGGCCTGCTCCTCCGGCGTGTCCAGCAGCTTGATCCCGACCGACTGTCCCTCGTCGACGAGCGCGGGGTACGCCTTCATCGCCACGCCGCGCTGATGTTGTTCGAAGACGTGCTCGACCGGGCCGAAGTCCCACGTGCGCAGCCCGGTGCGCTCAAGATCTTCGGCCGCCGAGGAGAGCGACTCACGCAGCTTGGGCTTGAGTTTCTCCTTGAGCGCGGCGAGGTCCTTGCCCTCGGCGGTCTTTCGTCCGTGTTCGTCGAGGATGCGGAAGGTCATCGTCAGGTGCTCGGGCAGCTTCTCGAGATCCCAGTCGGAGCGGTCCAGGTCGCGCGCGCCCATCCGGCGCATCTCGCGCTCGAGGCTGTCCAGCAGCGAACCTTCGCGCGCGGGGACCTTCTCCAGCAGGGCCTTCGCGTAGTTCGGCGCGGGTACGAAGCTGCGCCGGATCGGCTTGGGCAGTGAGCGGATCAGCTCGGTGACGAGTTCCTCGCGCAGTCCGGGGATCTGCCAGTCGAAGCCCGCCGGCTCGACCTGGTTGAGCACGGCGAGCGGGATGTGCACGGTGACGCCGTCCGCGTCGGCACCGGGCTCGAACTGGTAGGTGAGCTTGAAGCGCAGCTTTCCCTGCCGCCAGACGTTCGGGTACTGCTCCTCGGTGACGGCGGCCGCATTCTCGTTGACCAGCATCTCGCGTTCGAACGAGAGCAGGTCGGGCGCCTCGGCCCTGGCCTTCTTCCACCAGGTGTCGAAATGCTTGGCGGAGACGCACTCGGCGCCGACGCGTTGGTCGTAGAAGTCGAACAGGGTCTCGTCGTCCACCACGATTCCGCGCCGCCGAGCCCGGTTCTCGAGCTCTTCGACCTCCTTGAGGAGCTTGCGGTTGTCGTGGAAGAACTGGTGCCGCGTCGACCATTCGCCGTAGACCAGCGCGTGCCGGATGAACATCTCACGGCTGAGTTCCGGGTCGATCTTGCCGTAGTGGATCTTGCGCTGGGCCACGATCGGGATGCCGTAGAGCGTGACCTTCTCGTAGGCCAGCACCGATTCCTCGGCCTTCGACCAGTGCGGCTCGCTGTAGCTGCGTTTGACGAGGTGCTCGGCCAGCTCCTCGATCCACTCCGGCTCGATCCGCGCGGCGACACGTCCCCACAGTCGGCTCGTCTCGACAAGCTCGGCGGCCATGACCCAGCGCGGAGACTTCTTGAACAGCGAGGAACCGGGGAAGATGGCGAACCGTGCGTTCCGGGCGCCGACGTACTCGCGCTTCTCCGGGTCGTACATGCCGAGGTGCGAGAGCAGGCCGGCAAGCAAGGCCCTATGCACAGTCTGTGCCTTCTGCGCGGGCGTTGACTCTGGATGAGCCTCGACCGAATTGGGGACGACGTCGAGGTCCCGGATGGACTGCCGCAGCTGCGCGTGCAGGTCCTGCCACTCGCGGATGCGCAGGTAGTGCAGGAATTCGGCCTTGCACAGCTTGCGGAACTGGTTGGAGGACAGCTCGTGCTGCTTCTCCTTGATGTAGTCCCAGAGCTTGAGGTACGTCAGGAAGTCGGACTGCGCTTCCTTGTCCACAAAGCGCGCGTGCGACTGCGTGGCCTGGGCCTGCTTGTCCACAGGCCGTTCGCGCGGATCCTGGATGGAGAGCGCCGCCGCGATGACGAGCACTTCGTTGAGGCAGCCGGCGCCGTCGGCCTCGATGACCATCCGCGCCAGCCGGGGGTCGACCGGCAGTCGGGCCAGCTTGCGGCCGACGGCGGTGAGCTTGGGACGCGCGTCGGGCGAGGTCGGCTCGATGGCCCCGAGCTCGTGCAGCAGATCGAGGCCGTCCTTGATGTTGCGCCGGTCCGGCGGCTCGACGAACGGGAACCCGGCGACGTCACCGAGGCCGATGTTCGTCATCTGCAGGATGACCGAGGCGAGGTTGGTGCGCAGGATCTCCGGCTCGGTGAACTCCGGCCTCGAGAGGAAATCGGCCTCGGAATACAGCCGGATGCAGATGCCGTCCGAGGTACGTCCGCAACGGCCCTTGCGCTGGTTAGCCGAAGCCTGCGACACCGGCTCGATCGGCAGGCGCTGCACCTTGAGGCGGTGGCTGTAGCGGGAGATGCGCGCCGTACCCGGATCGATGACGTACTTGATGCCGGGGACGGTCAGCGAGGTCTCGGCCACGTTCGTCGCGAGGACCACTCGTCGCTCGCCGTGCGGCTGGAAGACGCGATGCTGTTCGACGCTGGACAGGCGCGCGTACAGCGGGATCACTTCCGTGCGGCGCAGCTGCAGTTTGTTGAGCGCATCCGCGGTGTCGCGGATCTCCCGTTCCCCACTGAGGAAGACGAGCACGTCGCCGTCCCCCTCGGCCTGAAGTTCGCCGACCGCGTCGCAGATCGCCTGGATCTGGTCGCGGTCGGGATCTCCGTCAGGATCGTCGAGGTCGACGATGGGCTGGTAGCGCACCTCGACGGGGTACGTGCGGCCGGAAACCTCGACGATCGGCGCCGGTTTGCCTGTGGCATCCGAGAAATGCGCGGCGAAGCGCTCCGGGTCGATCGTCGCCGAGGTGATGATGATCTTGAGGTCGGGGCGCCGGGGCAGCAGCTGTCTGAGG
>Ga0185299_10006365_pt1 | contig 12560 bp, 11 predicted proteins | sample PaiPotPPA55metaG_FD_128002 | JGI IMG/M metagenome (GOLD analysis project Ga0185299, IMG submission 128002) | Iron sulfur acid spring bacterial and archeal communities from Banff, Canada, to study Microbial Dark Matter (Phase II) - Paint Pots PPA... ...
TGCGGGCGAGGAGTCCGTCGAGGCCGTCGCTCATTCCGGCGAGAATGAACAGCGCCAGCGCCCATTTGAAATCGTGCTTGACTATATTGATGACGATGAACGGCAGGAAGATCATGCGCAGCAGCGTGAGCTGGTTGGGCGCGGTCAGGATCTGGCGGAAGTTCACCGCTACTTTTCTCCTACGGCTCTTCCTGCGGCGGTCCCTGCGGCGCTCCCAAGAAATTCGCTCACCAGGATCGGGGCGGGATCCTGCCCAGTCTTTTCCGCGAAACGCTGGGCGAGGGAGAGGAGGTTTCCCTCGGGAAGATCGAGTTCCATGCGCTCAATGCGGTGCATGGGAAAGAAGACGACGCCGGAGGTAAAGGGTTCGCCGTTCTTGACCTGCGAGGCCAGGTCGTCGAACAATGCTACATCGACACCGCGCAGGCTCAGCCCTTCGCCCGCAAGATGGAGAATCGCGCCCCAGAATTTTTCGCGCGGGTTCGTCAATGTCGCGATGACGAGCGCGCCGGGACGGAACGGGCTGACAGTTTGGGGGTCCTGATAAAAGCTAGTGCTGGGCACGGATCGATTGTCGTCTGTGAGACAGGGAAATTGCAAACGGAACTATGGCCTATCCGGCAATTTGGGACGGTCAGCGGTCCCCCCCGTTCTTGACTGCTTTCAAATCAATTCCGACCTGCTCGGCCTTCTTATAAAGATGCGATCGCTCGAGGCCCAGCGCCCGCGCCGTATTTGAGATTTGGTGGTGATTGCGTTTCAACTCCGCCAGAATGGTTTGTTTCTCGAAGGCGCGGACGCGATCGGCTAGCGGTCCAGTGCCTGACGAGCCAGAATCGGGCAGGGCAATTGAAGTGGGGAGCGCGAGCGCGACGGTTTCAGAAGTAACTTCGTCGGAAGTTGCCAGGAGCATCAGGCGCTCGATCGCGTTTCTGAGTTCGCGAACATTGCCCGGCCACGGATGCTCTTGCAGCGCGGCCATCGCGTCGGCGGTGAAGCGCATCGGCTTCCATCCGTTGCTGGCGCTCACCTGCTGGGCAAAGTGCTCAATCAGCCCGGGGATGTCTTCGCGGCGTTCGCGCAACGGCGGCAGGCGCAGGGGGAAGACGAACACGCGGTGAAATAAATCTTGCCGGAATTTGCCGTCGCGCACTTGCGCTTCGAGATCGCGGTGGGTGGCGACGACGACTCGCACATCTACGGCGATAGGGCGCTCACCGCCGATGCGCTCGACTTCGCCTTCTTCGAGGACGCGCAGCAGCTTGGCTTGCATTGTGAGTGGCATGTCGCCGATTTCGTCGAGAAAAATCGTGCCGTGCTGGGCCTGCTCGAACTTGCCGAGATGGCGGCCGGCCGCGCCGGTGAACGATCCTTTTTCGTGGCCGAACAATTCGGATTCGATCAGCTCCGCCGGAACTGCGGCGCAGTTCAGCGTGACGAATGGAGCGGCGGATCGCGGACTGCGCTCGTGCAGAGTGCGTGCCACCAATTCCTTTCCCGTGCCGGTTTCGCCGAGAATGCAGACGCGCGTTTCGCTCGCGGCCACGCGCTCCACTTGCGCCATCACGCCGCGCATGGTCTCGCCTTTCCAGACGATCTCATGTTTGCCGAGGCGGCGCGCCAGGTCGCGGTTCTCACGCTCGAGGCGGCCGAGCTTCAGTGCGTTCTCCACCGTGAGCAGAAGTTTTTCGGTCGAGATCGGTTTTTCCAGGAAGTCGAGTGCGCCAAGGCGTGTCGCTTTCACGGCCATCTCGATGTGGGCTTGTCCCGACATCATGACGACTGGGGTCGGCACGCCTTGCGCTTTGAGTTCTTCGAGAAGTGTGAGGCCGTCTTTGCCGGGCATCACCACGTCGGAGAGTATCAAGTCGAACGATTGCGACTTGGCCAGTTCCAGAGCCTTGTTTGCGTTGTCGCAGACGGTGGCTTCATGCCCTTCCAGACGAAACGCGCGCGACAGCGACGCCAGCGTGTTGGCTTCGTCATCGACGATCAGTAGGTGCGCTTTTTGCGGCACGGTTTTCTCCTCGTCAAGAACTCCGATTAATTTTGTCCAGCTTGCCACGGCTGGGGTCCGCGCGGTAATTCGATCCGAAACGTCGTTCCTTTTTCTTTTGTGCTTTCGACGGAAATCTTACCGCCGTGATCGCTCACTACCGACTGCACGATCGCCAGCCCGAGCCCCGTGCCATGCTGCTTGGTCGTGTAATAAGGAGTGAACAAGCGGCTGCATTCTTCCTGGGTCAGGCCGGAGCCGGTATCGGAGACCGAAATTTCAATTCGGTCGCCCCGGCTTCGGGTGCGAATCGCCAACTCTCCACCTTGCGGCATGGCGTCGATCGCGTTGAGCACCAGGTTCTGTAACGCGCGATGGAGCAGATCGGGGTCGGCTGAGATTTCGGGCAACGCTTCGGCCAGTTCGGTGTGCACGGCAATCCGATTCTTGTAGTTATTCTGCAATTCACGATTCTGCAATTCGTTATTCTGCAATTCGTGATTCTGCAACTGCGCATGAAAGACGCGCAGCACCGAGCGGACGACTTCGTTCACCTGCGTCGGCCGGCGCTGGGGCTGCGGCATCCTGGAGAATTCGCTGAAGCGGCCGATGATGGTTTTCAGGTTGTTGATTTCCGCGAGCAGGGTTGCGGTTCCTTCGTGAAAAACTTCCTCGAACATCTCGGGCGATTTTTGTTTGGCGCGCATCAGATTCTCAACCGTGACCTGCAAGGGGAAAAGGGGATTCTTCAGTTCGTGTGCCAATCGCCGCGCCAGTTCGCGCCATGCGGCGACGCGCTCGGCCTGCAGAGTGCGGTCTTTTTGCTGTAAGAGATCTTCCGTCATGCGGTTGAACGATGCAGCGAGTTCGCCCAGTTCATCGCTCGATTCAACCTCGACCTTTGAGCCGAGATCACCCGCCGCGACCCGGCGAGCAGCCTCAGCCAGCGACACGACCGGACGCGTGACGCGGGCCGCGAACCACAGGCTGGCCAGCACCGCCACCAGAATTCCGGCGCCGCCGACCAACATTGCGGTGGAGACGACCTGCCTTTGCAATTCGATCAGCGGACGCCGCGAACTGCCGACGAGCAGAACGCCCATCAGTTGCTGGTTTGTTCCGCTCTGATTTGCCGACTTCTGATTAGTTGGACTCTGATTCGCTGGAATGAAGATGGGTCCGGTCAGCGGGATGGCGTGGAAAACTTCGGCGTCAGCGGGATCGGAAGTCCAATGGATCACGCCTTGAGATTCTTGCAGTGTGTCGCGCACCTGTGCGACCAGCGGAGCGATTTTGTCGGCGCCGGCGGCTGGCCCGTTCAAATCGAGCAGCGATTTCGGATTCCATTTTGTGTCCAGGTTTTGATACAGCAGCACGCGTGTCCCGGTTGGGATGTCGAGTGTCGAGAGGAAACCCTGGTCGAGCCGTTCGCCGCCGATCACGTACAAGGGTTGTTCTCCGACGCGGGCGGCCCGGATGGCAAACAGGCCGAGGGTTGGGCCATCCGGCAGTTCTTCGCGCTTTAGAAACGCTCCGGCCGGGGCAGCGGCGGCGGTGGTCGCAGCTTCGGGAATTGCGGCTTCGGGATATCCGAACTTAGCCTGCCACTGCGCAGAGGAAAGAATGGTGCCGCGATTGTCGACGAGTTCCAGAAAATCGAGCTGCTGCTGACCGGCCAGAGTGTGCGCCGCGCTTACGTACTCGCCGGAGTCGGTGGCTCCGCGGTTCATATCAAGAGCGAGGTGCTGAACGGTTTCGCCGGCGGCAACCGACTCAACCTTGCGCACAACCTCGGACCCTCGGCGCTGGAACTCCGACCGAAACTCAGCAGCGATCGCATTCGCGCGGTCTTGATTCGCCTGCTCGAACGAGCGCCGGATGGTGCTGTACACCGACGCCGAAATGACTGCGACGCAGAGCAACACCGTCGCCGCAAACAACAAGAGAAGTTTCTTGCGGAAGCTCATCGCGAGCCCGCCTCGGGCCGCGCGTCATTGGGGCGCGAATCATAGGGGCGCGAATCATAGGGCCGCGAATCTGCCAACCAAAGATCAGCCGGCGAAAGCCCCGCGCCGCTCCACTCCCCCAGTCGATCCGGTTCCCAGCCACGCACGCGGGCACTTCCCGCACTTGCCACCGGCAAATGGAAGAGCGGGATGACGGCGTACCCAGCGAGCAAACTGCGCTCGGCTTGATACAGATCGTCCAGAGAGCTGCCGCGTGTGGCCGGGAATCCGGGCTGCGGCAATCCCAGTTGCCGCGCGGCTTCGACAAGCGCCGTGGCGGGGTCGGGACTCGGCAGCACTGCACGCACCAGGCGGATGTCTTCTGTTCCCGACAAGGATACTTGCACGGTGATGCCAACTTCGCGCGCATTGAGCGCGATGCGCTCGGCGATCAGTTGGGCTTGCGGGTCTCTCGGATCGTAACTCAGATTGAGCGCGAGTTGGCGCGAGCCGGCGAGCAGAGTCCTGGCACGTTGCGGATTCGCCTGCGCGGAAAAGACTGCGCTGTAGCCGGTCATCCAGTTCGGAAGAATGCCGGCGGCGGGTTCTCCCGCGCCTTTCAGCAGCACAGACTGGATGGGCTTGCGCTCAATGGCGAGTGCCAGCGCTTCTCGAAGGCGAGGGTCCTGCGCCTTTGAGTTCGCGGAGAAAACCAGCGCGAGCAATTCCACGGGCAACGACGACGATGTAGGTGTGCCGTGGCGCGGCGATCCGTTTGCAGCCTGGGGGGCTGTCTCGATCAGGTCGGTCTTGTCCAGTTCGAGCGCGATTGCCTGGTCGCGCAGCGATTTACCGAATTCGATCTCGATCGCGTCCACAAAAGGACGCCCCGCCCAACTCTCTTCGTTGGCGGCAAGCTTCAGCCGTTTTCCCGGCTGCCACTCGGCGACAAGGAACGGGCCGGTGCCGATGGGAAAACGATTGCTGTTCTCATTGCCATTGTGCTTGAGCACGAGATTGCGCGGCAGCGCGAGTTCGGCGAGCAGCGAAGGCATGGGTGTCTCACTATCTATTGACACCGAATCCGTCGATGCGCGCACGTTCCAGCCGGGATGGAGTGCGCCAAGAAACTGCGCGATGGCTGCGGGCGACGCCGAGCTGCCGTCGTGAAACTTCACTCCGCGGCGCAGCGTGAGTTGCCAATGCCGGGCGCTCGGGTCACTCTGCCATGCCATGGCCAGCGCAGGCTGCGGGCGGCCTTGCGCATCCAGTTTTACGAGCGTGTCGCCGATGAGCGAGAGGGTGCGCGCGGTGTCCCGGTAGTCGGCGGGTGTGGCGTTCGCGGGAAGATCAAGCACGTTGGGCGCGGATTGCATCATGACACGCAAGGTTCCACCGTAGTGCGGACGGGTTTCTGCGGTTGCGTTCGTTAGCGCCATCATTGACGCGATCATCGACGTCAACGTCATCAGGGCCGCGCACGGCAGGCTTTGCCGGATCCAACATTGTCGAGAACGCAGACAGCTGCCGGACTTCGCCCGGCTTGGACGGGCGAGGGCGCCCGTCCCTACACGAACGAGGGCGCCCGTCCCCACACGGGCCCTCCCCATACGAGCGGCGCTAATTGCCGCAAGAAATCGATACGCGATACGCTTCATACCATCCCGTGTCTTTTCGTTTTACGATTGCGGCCGCGCTGTTACCGCTGCTTTCCGGCCACAGCGCGACGATTCGTCCGTCGAACTCTACCGCTGAACTGGCAGTCACTGGATCGCGATCGGGGACCTCGAATGCGCGCAGGCCGTCGCGTTCCGCATCTCCGCTCTCGGAGGCGAGCAACTGTGTGCCCGTGCCGCAACTGGAGTGAACCGCGGCCAGATCGCTTCCCCATTTTCCGCCGCGAATTAATTGGTCCGTCATCCCATCCACAAGATGCATCGAGCCATCCACGGCAGCGAGCACCCACAGGTTGTAATTCGAACGCGGAAGCAGTGTCGCCGAATAGAACGAAGGCACGTTGGAGACTTTTCCGATGCCGGGAGAAAGTGCTCCGGTAAAGAAATTGCGCGAGGCCGCAAAAAAGGCGCGCACGCTGCCGTCGTCCGGCAGCAGGGGCCACGGGTCGTCAGTATCGTTGCAGGTTAGCGTAAGCGGCGCGACCGAGGTGGAGGTTGTCCGGCAAAACGTTCCCGGCAGGTAAACGTCGAACAGGTGATCGCGGCGAAGCAACAGGCGTCCGCGCAAATCGCGGGGAAAGGTGCGCGAGTGAGTGATGGGTAGCGAAGCTTCGAGTTCCCATTGCCCAGCCGCGTTAGCGCCATGATGGCGATAGACTGCGACAGCGTCGCCATTGAGCACCAGGAGGCGAGCTCCTCCGGGCATTTCGACCAGGGCGACATCGAGCATCGGTTGTTCTTGCGCGAACAGTAGAGTTGTTTTCAGAATGATCGGCAGCGCGGCGGTGAAGGGCGCTCCCGTTCCCATTGACGATCGCGGCAGCGAGACCAGGGCGACCTTTTTTTCGTCGGAGCCGATCATAATCGCGGCGGTCCAAACGTATTCGCGCAGGCTCTCGGAGAGCACGATCTCGACCGTTCCCATCGCTTGCTCGGCTTTGGCGGTGCTCACGCCTTCGACGTGCAACTGGGCTTCGAGCGCGCTTCGCATTTCGCGTACTGATTTGTCGTCGAGCGACGAACGGTTGGTGACCTCGAGTGCGAAGGCGCCGGGCCCGGCGGCGGCGGCAATTTTGTTTGCCAGTTGGCGGGCAGTGTCTGCCAGACCCGAAGCGAATAACGAAGATGGAAGAAAAACCGTCGCGAGTAAAAACGAAGCCAGCCAACCAAGCCGCAGACCGCTGGACGTTCGAGTGGACTCTCGAGTGGACTCTCGCGCTCGCATGTGTGGAATGCGCTGATTATAGCGCGTGATTGATAGCGACCTGTCCATATGATAGTTCTCAGTTCCCAGTTCTCAGTTCTCAGTTCAGAACCAAACGCGTGGTCAAAGGATTTTTCTGAGAACTGAGAACCGAGAACTGCCCTTTATTGTTGGGGTCTTCCGTCCGACGCCGTCTCCACGTCTTCCGCCTGGCTCACATGGCTCGGAGCACTCATTCCGTGCATTACATCGTTGAAGAAAAACTTGCCGTCAGCCGGGACCATCATGATCTGCAATTTGTCGGAGAGGCGCTCGGCGACGATCTTATTGATCAGGAGCGGATTCTGCTTCAGGATCGCGGCCTCGCTGGCCATGCGCTCGGCATCGGCGGAGGCGGTCAAGCGAATGCGCTCAGCCTCGGCTTGCGCCAGAAGTTTGCGGCGCTCCCCCTCGGCTTTGCTGTCGATGAGTTTGGCTTCGCCGGCAGCTTCGGCATTCTTGACCGTCGCTTCTTTGCGCGCTTCGGCTTCGAGCTTTGATTGCTGGATCTGTTTCTCTTTCAGCGGGAGCAAATACTGCATGGCATCGGACTCACCCTTGGCTTGCAGGACGCGGACGGCGGCTTGTCCTTCGGCTCCTTTTACCTGTTGAACCTTGGTTGCTTCGGCGTCTGCCTCGGCGACTTTCACTTGCTTCTGGTGGATCTCGGTTTCGACGCCCATGCGGTCATTCTCTTGTTCCTTCAACAACAGCGACTCGAGGCCCTGGGCATATTCCTGCGGAAGTTCGATGTCGCGCAGCATGACTTCTTTCACCACGATGCCGTCGGCGGCCAGCCGCTTGCGAATGATTTCGGCGGAGCGCTGGCGAATTTCTTCGCGCTTGGCTGAGAAGACTTCGCGAACGGTATAACCCGGGACCAGTTCACGCCACGCGGTGGCAACCACGGGCGGCACGATTTCTTTTTCCAGCGGCTGCGGTAGATTGGCTTCAATGTAGTCCAGACGCTTTGGGTCTAGCTGGTAACGCACGGTGATGGCGAGGCCCAGAGTGAGTCCTTCTTTAGCTTGGACATTCAGGGCTTGGACACGCAGAGCTTCGCCTTTCGCCGCGCCTTTAGCCAACGAATCTTCACTGATGCCGGTGGTGAACAACTGATCGCGCGTGTTGAACAGTTCGACGCGCTCGATCAGCGGCAGGACGAAGTGCACGCCGGGATACAGAGTTCCGGCTAGCGTGCCTTTGGTCTGGCTCACGCGCACGCCGGCCATTCCGCTGGGGACGATCACTATGCCAGCCGAAATGAGCAGCGGAGCCCATGCCAGCATCGCGAACGCAATCGAGGTGCGCCATCGGATTGGGGGTGCAAGTCCGAGCGCGCTTGCCGCAGGGTCCAGATTTAAACGTCGGCGCTGCCAGGCAATCAGCAGGTAAGCGTCGTAGGTGAGAATTCCAGCGGCGATGACGAACATCGCGATTCCCGCAGTCAACAGCAAATACTTCAGAAACAGCATGGTGGTACTCCTTTCAATTCTTTTGCGCGTGTTCGGAAAACTGTTTAGGAGATTCCGCGCGGCGCGCGAATGCCACGCGGACGATTTGTCCAAAGATGAGTTCTTCGATCAGCAGAGACGCGGCCAGCGAGAAAGTTAGACCGCCAATGATTACCAGACCTTGCAGCACCGTTTCCATGATTGGCTCCTGTGCCCTCGCAAGAAGAAAAAGCAAGCGGGGAGCCAGAACTAGGCGATTGAAAAGAATGGGGTTACTGTCGCGCCCAGGCTGGAACGCGTGTCTGCGGAAACGCGGGCGTGTGTGGGATGACACGGGGAGGCTGCGATCAGTCCGATCATCGAATCGGGTGTCGCCTGCCATTCACGAGTGCGGGATGTCGAACGCCGACCTTGAAACTTAACTCCCGCTTCCGCATCGCATTGTGTGCTAACGTCTGCTCATTGGACGCCTGATTTCCGGTAGGGACGCGGATCGCGCATCTCCGCACATAGTGAGACGGGGCTAGCCCCGTGTCTACCGAGGGAGTTTTTCCGCAGGCGGTTGGAAAGACCAACATGATCACTCGACTCGAAGACAAAGAACTCAAACGGCAGAGTCGCCGGCAACTGCTCAAACTGGCGCCTGTCGCCGCGTTGGGCGTTTTTGCGTTTCCCAAGGTGAGAGACCGATTGGTTGCGGCCGGGGTTCGTTTCAGCGACTGGGCGTCCGGCGCGCTGTTTCGTTCGCAGCATCCGGCACAGACGTTTTCAGATTCCGAAGTCGTTCCGTTTGAGAAGTTTCCTTACAACGGCTACGACGTGCTCGATCCTGAAGTCGATTTTGAGAAGTGGACGCTGACCGTCGAGGGTGACGTACAGCATCCAGGAGAGTACACGCTGGCGCAGATTAAGGCACTGCCGAAGCTCAACCAGAACACGCGCCACGTGTGCGTGGAAGGCTGGGATGTAGTCGGCGCGTTCGGAGGGACGCCCATCTCGAATTTCCTAACGCTGGTGGGAGCGAACACCGGCGCGCGTTTTCTGGAAGTTGAGTGCGCGGACGATTACTACGAGTCGATCGACATGGCTTCGGCGCTCCATCCTCAGTCGCTGCTCTGTTACGAGATGTATGGGCAACCGCTCGATCGCGGGCACGGCGCGCCGCTGCGTCTGCAGATGCCGACCAAGCTGGGATACAAGCAGGCGAAGTATCTGGACACCATCCGCGTAACCAATGTTCTGAAGCCCGGCAAGAGCGGCTACTGGGAAGACCAGGGTTATAGCTGGTTCGGAGGACTGTGATGGAGAACGAGGAAGAGAAAAAGCAACCCGCTCCACCGCCGGATCGAGCTGCGGCCGCCGAGTCTGAGGCGATTCAGCCAGCGGCGAAAGCAGAAGACCCTGCGTCGCTAGTCCGCGCCGCCTACGAGCATCCGCTGCCGATTCGGATTACTCACTGGGTCAACGCCATCAGCTTATTCGTGCTGGTGGCCAGCGGGCTGCGGATTTTCCGCGCGTTCCCCAGCTTCGGCCCGAAGATTCCAGAGAAGGTTCTGCTCGATATACCGAAGTCGCTTACGCTCGGCGGATGGCTTGGCGGGGCCTTGCAGTGGCATTTCACGTTCATGTGGCTCTTCGCCGTTAGCGGCGTGGTTTATGTGGTGTATCAAATCGTCAGCGGGCACTACCGCACCATGCTGTTCACGCCCCGTGATATTCCAGGCGTGTGGCCGATGGCGCGGCATTATTTTTTCTTTGGTTCGAAGCCCCCGGCCACGGGTCAGTACAACCCGCTGCAGAAACTGGCTTACACGTCGACCATTCTGTTCGGCGCGCTGGCGCTGCTTACCGGGATCGTCCTTTACAAGCCGGCTCAGTTCTCATGGCTGGCGTTTCTGTTCGGTGGTTTTCATCTCACGCGTGTGTGGCATTTCGCGGCGATGTGCGGATTCCTCGCGTTTATTCCCGGACACCTGATCATGGTTGTGCTGCACGGGTGGGCGAATTTCTACTCCATGCTTTCAGGATGGAAACGCGAGCCGGAGTATCAGGAGTAAAGAATAGGTGTCAAGTGTTAGGTCTCAGTTCTCAGGAATAGCTGTTCGCGCAGACTTGCCTGAGACCTAACACCTGAGACCTGCCGTACTTAGTGCTTCATGCTGTCATCAGACTTCATTTCGTCTTTCTTCTTCATCTCGTCTTTCTTTGCCTTTTTGGACTTTTTCTTCTTGGAATCTTTCGCCATGTCGTCCTTCTTCATGGTATCGCCGGCTTTCATCTGGTCGTTTTTCATCTGATCATTTTTCGTGTTGTCCTGCTTCATGGCGTCGCCCGATTGCGCGAAGGCCAGGGCACCGAACAGCAGGGCGGCGGACATCAGTTTCACAAACATGTTTTTCATGAACACATCTCCAGTTGTTGAATTGTTAGGGATTCGTCGCCCTGATTCCGCAGGGCCACACATGAGATGTGGCGAGCGGATGAAAGTTACAGGGTTCCGATGGCCGGAAATCGAGGACTTCAAAGAAAAAAAGCCGCCATCAGATTTGCGCTGATGGCGGCAATCAAAGAAGCACGAGGAAAACTTGGTTTGCGAAAACGTGAAAAATGAAATTTTATTTAGGCGCGCAGCTTGCGCCGCATCAATCCTGCGATCCCGATCAGGCCCGTCGAGAGCAGCAGTAGGCTAGCGGGTTCCGGGGTGGACGGCCCGTGTCCGCCCTCCGCAACATTCCAGTTAGAGATTCGGAGTCTATAGTTATTGTGCAGCGTCGCCACAGGGATGTGCGTCGAATCGGAGGCAGTGACGTTCCAGTCATACATGACCTTCCCAAACGGCGGCCCGCTGAGCCGAGTATTCCCGTTTGCAGCCGTCGACGTGGAGCTGTTGTTCGCGACAAACATCGTGGACGTGGGGGCGGGTGTGGCCGTTCCACTGTTAGTACTGAATCTGTTAGTCGTGAATCGTGTGTTGGCGACATCGGAGGCGCCGGCGCGGGAGTGTAGAAACGCCGTGGTGACATTGGTGGAATCGGCTGAAGCCAGCGTCGTGAGGAACAGGGCAGCAACCGACAAGAGAGAACGGTTAGCTAACAATAGAGAGCCTCCAAAACCAAACTCAAAGTCGTCGAGCTTTACTGGCGAGATCTACGCGACGTAGAAGTGCAACTGCAATACCAACGAACGCGCAAATTTGCATCCACTGCAGCAAGCACTTGCCGATTGCGGAAATGGGAAAGTGAAAGAGTGTGCAGCATTGTCTCGTTCCGGTTGGAGACAAATCGCCCCGAGTAACGATTGGTAGTAACTTCCGGTAATCAGAAGGAAGTAACCATGGCGATCTGGATAACGAGATAGATTCCTACTGGTCGGCGATGCGTCAGGCCTTCAGCAATTCCCACCCCAAGGCAATTCCGTTCGAGATGTGGTCTCGCGCGGAGCCTTCGCCGACGTGCATCGCCAGCATCCCAGCAAAGGAGCGGGGACTCGACTGGAATATCTGCATGGTGCGTTGCCGCAGATGGCTATGTCTGGCCATGAACAGCATCATGCGAGACATCAGGGCGGGACGGCGGATCAGGGTTCGATGACCTTTTTGATAGCGAGCTAGGTCTCCGGTCGCCAGGCAATCGCCGAGCAGCGCGGCTTGCCGAAAGGTGAGGCAGAGGCCTTCTCCGGTGATGGCGTCCACTCCGCCCGAGGCGTCGCCTACCAACACGGTTCGGCCACGATACACGCGCCGCAGTTTTCGGGTGATGGTGATCGCGCCTCGTTCGCTCGATGCGAGTTCCGCATTTTGGAGGCGTGCGCAGAGTTCCGGGAATTCTCCGAGCCCGTCGTCGAGTCGCAACTTCGGGCTGGACGAGATCAGCGCCACACAAACCTCTTCACGACTGACGGGCGTGACGTAAACCTGGCAGTAGCGGCCCCAGTGCAGTTCCATGAAACCGGTCCAGGGCGCAACGCGATAGTGGCGCCGGAACGCGAAACGCAGATTCTTTTGCGGGAGTGCATCCAGTTTGTGTTGATCGAGCTTTGCCCAGTTGCGGACGCGGGAACTGGTTCCGTCGGCGCCCACAACCCAGCGCGCGCGCACCAATTCTCCGGCCACCAGCGCGCCTTCCGGATGAAGCCCGGTGACCGCCGCCTGCCACAGCATGCGAATGCCGCATGCCGCCGCATGATCCAACACGGCGCGATGCAGATCGGTACGCCGGATTCCGTACGCGGTTCCGCGAGGAAACT
>Ga0185299_10006366_pt1 | contig 12558 bp, 11 predicted proteins | sample PaiPotPPA55metaG_FD_128002 | JGI IMG/M metagenome (GOLD analysis project Ga0185299, IMG submission 128002) | Iron sulfur acid spring bacterial and archeal communities from Banff, Canada, to study Microbial Dark Matter (Phase II) - Paint Pots PPA... ...
CCCATGGCAGCGACTCGCTTAAACGCATTTACCTGGAAAAACTCGTTTCCGGCGAATGGATGGGCACGATGCAGCTGACTGAGCCGCAGGCCGGCTCGGATGTGGGCGCGCTGCGCACGCGCGCCGACCGTGCCGGCGACGGTTCCTATCGTATCAAGGGTCAAAAGATCTTCATCACCTTCGGCGAGCACGATTTCACCGACAATATCATTCATTTTGTACTCGCGCGGCTGCCCGACGCGCCGCCTGGCACGCGCGGCATTTCGCTGTTCCTCGTGCCGAAGTTTCTAGTCAAGGCAGACGGATCGCTTGGCTTGCGCAATGACGTGCGCGCGCATTCGATCGAGCACAAATTAGGTATCCATGGCTCGCCGACCTGCACAATGATCTTCGGCGATGGTGGCGGCGCGATCGCGTTTCTCATCGGTGAAGAGAACGCCGGCATGGCTTGCATGTTCACGATGATGAATCGCGCCCGGCTTGCCGTCGGTCTGCAAGGCGTCGGCATCGCCGAATGTGCAACACAGCAGGCGCTTGCTTACGCGCGCGAACGCCGCCAAGGCCGCACGTCTGGCACGGATCCCTCGCAGTCGGCGCCGATTATCGCGCATCCAGATGTACGCCGCATGCTGCTGACGATGCGCGCCGCAACTCAGGCTGCGCGCGCCATCTGCTACGCGACCGCCCTAGCGATCGATCGCAGCGAACGCGAAAGCGACGAGCTAGTGCGACAGCAAGCCCATGCGCAGGCTTCGCTGCTCACGCCGGTAGCTAAAGCGTTCTCTACCGATATTGGCAATGAGGTCGCCTCTCTTGGCATTCAAGTGCATGGCGGCATGGGCTATATCGAGGAAACCGGCGCCGCCCAGCTATTTCGCGACGCACGCATCGCGGCGATCTATGAGGGCACCAACGGCATCCAGGCAATCGACCTCGTCACCCGCAAATTGCCGCTTGGCGACGGCGCCGCGGTGAACTCCCATTTAGAGGATCTGCGCGGTGTGGTTAGCGCGCTGGATGCCAGCAACGATCCCGGCTTCGGCTGGACGGCGGTGCGGCTCGGCGACGCGGTGGAGAGCTTGGCGCGCACCACCAATTGGCTGATGGCCCGACTCGCCAAAGAGCCGGAGGCAGTGCTCGCCGGCGCCAGCCCCTATTTGCGGTTATTCGGGTTCGCCACGGGCGGCTGCCTATTGGCGAAGCAGGCACTGGCAGCGCTGCGGCTCGGCGAGGACGCCAGCGCGCGGCTCGCAGCAACGCGGTTCTTTGCCGAAAATATCGCCGTGGGCGCCCCCGCACTCGAACGGACCGTTGTGGAAGGCGCGCCCGGCGTGATCGAGACGGACGCCGCGCTCGCATTGCCATAGAGTGCCTCCGAGCCGGGCCGAAAAAGCTCCATACGGTTTCGCCGAAGCCTTCCACTTCCTAGATTTGCGAGATGTCCACTCTTCTCATCACCCACCCCGCCTGTCTCGAACACCTCACGCCGCTCGGCCATCCGGAACGGCCGGACCGGCTGCGCGCCATCGAGCGGGCGCTCGAAGCGGAAAAATTTCAGACGCTGGCGCGCGTCCAGGCGCCCATAGCGCCAATCGAGGCCATCGCGCTCTGCCATCCGATGGATTACATCACAGCAGTCCGCGAAGCAGGGCCCAAGGAAGGGCTCATCCATCTCGACGCGGACACTGCAATGTCGCCGGGCACTTTCGAGGCTGCCTTACGCGCGGCCGGTGGGGCGATCCACGCCGTCGATGAAGTGCTCACGAATAAAGCTGCCAACGCCTTTATTGCCACGCGGCCGCCGGGCCATCATGCCGAAACCGCGCGTCCAATGGGTTTCTGCCTGTTCGATAATGCCGCGATCGCCGCCCGCTACGCGCAACGTCATTACGGCATCGCCAGGGCAGCAATCGTCGATTTCGACGTGCACCATGGCAACGGCTCGCAGGAAATTTTCTGGTCGGACAAGACGGTGATGTATTGTTCGACGCATCAGATGCCGCTATTCCCGGGCACCGGGGCGGTCGGCGAGACGGGCGAACACAATACGATTGTGAACGCCCCGCTGCGGCCGGGCGATGGCGCGGAGGCATTTCGCTCAGCCCTCGAAAGCCGAATTCTGCCGCGGCTTGCCGAATTTAAGCCCGAACTCATCGTCATCTCAGCCGGATTCGACGCCCACATGCGCGACCCGCTCGCCAACATCAATCTGGCGGAGGCGGACTTCGTCTGGGCGACGCAAAAGATCATGGACATCGCCGACCGTTTCGCCGGCGGCCGGATCATCTCGTTGCTCGAAGGCGGTTACGATCTGCAGGCACTCGGTAATTCAGTTGCCGCCCATGTCGCCACGCTGATGCGCGCATAGCGGAAAAAGCTGTGCGACCGGATTGCGCTTGCCGCAATCCGGTCTACCATCGGGCGATGGCGCAGAAAGACAACAGCGATATCGGACAAATGCCATTCGAGCGGGCGATCGAGGAACTCGAATCGATCGTCAAACGGCTTGAAGAGGGCAAGGTGCCGCTTGAAGAATCGGTCGCCATTTACGAGCGTGGCGAGGCGCTCAAGCGACGATGCGAGAATTTGCTGCGGCAGGCCGAGGCGCGCGTGGAGAAGATCACACTGGACGCGGCGGGCAAACCAACCGGAAGCGAGCCACTCGACGTCGAGTAAATACGGACAAATGCTCTGTTGAAATTTCCTATTGACTTGTGAGAACGAATAGTGAACAATCCTTGGTTCGGTTACGCGAGTAAAAAGCGATGGACCCCGACAAACGAACCGTCTGGCTGCGCCAGCTCGATCAAGAGTGCCCGTACCAGGTCGTGCTGCCGCGCCGTCAGCTAGCCGATGACAGCGAGATTTTGAACTTTCTTCTCCGCTATGCCGGCAAGTTCGACATGTATGTCGAAGACGATTATGCAGCCTTTGTCCGTTACTGTTTCGAGGATCCACTCGATGCGGAAATTTTCCGCTCACGCTTCGAGCCAAAAGCCGGGCGTTTCAAGCTCGCCGGCTGACCCTTCCCGGCGAGCTTCTGCATAATCCTCAACCAGCGCCGACCGCTATCCCTTCGGGTTTGGCAACTTGGCCTCCCCTCCCCCGAGCAGCAGACCTGCGTTGATCAAGCAATCTAGTCTAGTGACAGACTCGCAGATTCAGAGCAGAATCCAGGCGTCCGCAAGCTCAAAAAAGAATTCATTTGCTCGGGAGGAAACATGTCAACGGCATCGACCACCGTACCATCGGGAGCAATAGCGTCTCCGGCGACGCGCTGGGGCCAGCTCATCTTTGGCATCATCTGCATGGTGATGATTGCCAATTTGCAATACGGCTGGACCCTATTCGTCAATCCAATCGACCAAAAATATCACTGGGGGCGCGCCGCGATTCAGGTCGCCTTCACGATCTTCGTGCTGACCGAAACATGGTTGGTGCCGGTCGAAGGCTATCTGATTGATCGGTTCGGCCCCAAGATCATGATCTGCGGCAGCGGCGTATTGGTCGCCATCGCCTGGGTACTCAATTCCTATGCCGACTCATTGACGCTGCTGTACATCGCCGCTGCGATTGGCGGCATCGGAGCCGGCGTGATCTACGGCGGGTCGGTTGGCAATGCGTTGAAATGGTTCCCCGATCGTCGTGGGCTCGCGGCGGGCCTCACCGCTGCGGGTTTCGGCGCTGGCTCGGCGCTCACCGTCATTCCTATCGCCAATATGATTCAATCGAGCGGCTATCAAACCGCCTTTTTCTGGTTCGGCCTCGTCCAAGGCATCGTCGTGGTGATCGTGGGCCTCTGGCTACGTGCCCCGCAGCCAGGCGAGGTCTCGACGCCGGTCGCGCCTGCGGTGCAGCAGACACGCAGGGATTACCAATGGCACGAAGCGATACGGACGCCGGTGTTCTGGGTGATGTATGCCATGTTCGTCATGGTCGGAACCGGCGGCCTCATGGCGACTGCACAACTCGCGCCGATCGCCAACGACTTCAAGGTCGCCAACATCCCGGTATCCATTCTCGGACTGACATTGCCGGCGCTCACTTTCGCGTTGTCCATCGACCGCGTGCTGAACGGCTTTTGCCGGCCATTCTTCGGCTGGGTATCGGACAATATCGGGCGCGAGAACACAATGTTCATCGCCTTCCTGCTGGAGGGCATCGGCATCTACGCGCTGCTATTGTTTGCAGCTAACCCGCTGTTGTTCGTGATCCTGTCTGGATTGGTGTTCTTTGCCTGGGGTGAAATCTATTCGCTGTTCCCGGCGACCTGCACCGATATCTACGGCAAGAAATTCGCGACCACGAATTACGGCATGTTGTACACGGCCAAAGGGACGGCGGCGCTTCTTGTGCCGCTCGGCAACGTGCTGATGACCGCGACCGGAAACTGGACGGCAGTCTTTATAATCGCTGCCGTCCTCAACATCATTGCCGCGATCATGGCGATCACAGTCCTTAGGCCGTTGCGCATGCGCGAGATGGCGAAAGGCTGAAAGTCAGGCCCTACAAAGCGCGAAAGGCGTCAAACAGCGCGCGGGCTAACAGCCGGCGCGCTTTTCTTATTGTGCAACGCTTTCAATAGTGTCCTGGGTACCACCGGCTTGGCGCTTGGCGGGCATAACTGTAGCCAGGCCCGTAACCGTACTGATCGCCACCGCCGCTGCCGTATTGGGGACCTCCGTCATACGGAGTTCCGTAATAGCCTTTTTGCCGGGGTCCAGCGTCGCCATAGTTGTAGCCCCAATACGTCTGCGCCGAGACCGCGGATGCTGCGCTGACGAGGAGCAAGCCCGCGGCCAAAAGTCTGACTGAGAACTTCATTTGCTATCTCCATCCACTGCTATCGCCATCCGCTCGGACTTTCGCGCTCCCGCACACCCATCATCGGTAAAACCCGCCGTAGCTCATCGTTCCTTTGCATTTTCCGCTTCGAGATGTCGCGGCACCGACTGCGCGTTTGTTTTGTGGTGTAGCCGAATTGTCACAGAGCCCCGCATTCGTGCATCGGCCTGCTGAGTCTGTGGGCAAAAATATTGCGCATGACGAAAAAACGACTGAGACTGGACTGAAATAAGACTCTGGGGAAGTTGGGGGGTCGTCATGAACTACAGGTCGCGCCGCGCACGGCTGTGCGCGGGGGTTTGTATTTACGTCCTAGCATCGATCTTCGGGGCAACCGGAGGCGCGAAAGCGCAAACGGCGGACGACCTCAGGGCGCTGAAAGCGCAGATCGATGCGCTGCAGGCGAAAGTAAAGGACCTGGAGTCCAAGCAGCAGCAGAGCGACGCCAACGCTCAGGCGGCTAAAAAACAGGCGAGCGAAGCTCAAGCTCAAGCCGCGCAAGCCAAAGCCAGTGCCTCCCAAGCTACGGCAACGGCGGCAAAAACGCAGACGCAGGTCGCCAACCTGCCCGTGAAAGGCACCGATAAAGACGAGTGGTTCTTCCGGCACAAGAAGGGCGACCCGCTGACCTTCGAAACGCCCGGCGGCGAAATAACCGGCTACGGCAATATCGACGTGTCGTTCGACGGCGCCTCAAAGAGCGTCACCGGCTGGTTTACGAGCCCCCTGAATGGGGGTTGCTGCGCCGGGGTGACCAATCCCACCGGCAACTTCGGCTGGATGCCGGACATTTCGACCAACCTGTCCTATCTCGGCGTGCGCGGCTTCCAGAAGCTACCTGGTACCGATTGGCGGTTCGTCTATCAGCTCGAAGCCGGATTCGACGTGTCCGCGTATCCGAGCAACAAACAGACGAACAGCAACCTGAGCAATCAGGTCAACGGCGCCCTGTTCAGCCGCAACAGTTACATCGGTCTGGCTAACCCCGCGATCGGCGCCATCAAGATCGGCAAAGAGGACACCCCATACAAGAGCTCGACGGCGGCGTTCAATCCGTTTTCAGGCATGTGGGGCGATTACTCCGTCATCATGGGCAATACCGGCGGCGATAACCGCGTTGAGTTTGGTTATCGCGCCTCCCATGCGATCTGGTATGAGTCGCCGAATATGGGCGGCTTTCAATGGAACGTGCTGTACGCGCCAGGACAGAACCGTTCCTGGGTCAGCGACAATATTGCCTCCGGCGAATCCGATTGCACCGGCAACAACGATCCGACCAGCGGCGGCGCTGTTCCGCCTTTCTGTACTGACGGTTCATTTAGCGATCTCGTCAGCGCCAATGTCAGTTACACCAGCGGTGGATTCTACGCCACCGCCGCTGGCGAATGGCATCATGCCGTCAATCGGCAAGGCGATATTGAGGCCCTATTCGCCATCCCCGCTGGTTGCGGGTCAGGCGCCGACCTATTGCAGAATACGCTATGCAACCAGAATGTCGCCGACGAATGGGCCGCCAAAATCGGCGCGTTATACAAATTCGCCTCCACCGGCACGACGGTCGGCGCCATCGTCGAATACATGAAACGGGAAGTGCCAGCCGACCTCGCCTTCCAAAACGAGCGAACGCGATGGGGAACGTGGGCGTTCCTCAGCCAGCAACTCACACCGGTCGACAGCATCCATTTCGGCTGGGCACATGCCTTCCGCACACCGGGCGATCCTTGTCAGCACAACGACTGCGTTCAGCCAGGGCCTGACGGCGTTTTCGTTGCCACCAATCAAAATCAGGCTGACATGGTCACGGCAGCCTATAAGCACATGTTCAGCAAGAATCTGACTTGGTACACCAACATCGCGGCGACCTTTAATGGTCAAAGCGCGCATTACGATCTCGGAGCGGGCGGACGCGGGGTCACCACTGACTGTCATGATGCCAATGAACCCGCGGGAGGCGGCGCTGCTGCATCTGGCGGAGCAGGGGCAAATCCGCATTGCTTCACCGGGACAACACTCGTGGGCGTTTCCACCGGCTTGCAATGGCGGTTCTAAACTTGCGGCGTTGAAAACCAACTCAAAGGCGCGGGAGGCTCCCGCGCCTTTCTGATACCTGGCAGGACCGAATTCTTATTGCCTGTTTGCCTATGATGGCCCATCCTGAAGCGGACTGCACAGCTTCTGGCAGCAGTGGTGGCAAGATGTTTGATCGGCGTTCTCACCGGCTAGCGAAAAAAGCTCCAGTCCTGGTGCTCGCCGCGCTGGCTTTTGCTCTGGGCGGATGTTCGACCGCAATGAACTGCGCGCTGTTTGGGCTGCAGTGCGGCGCGCCGACGCCAGAACAACAAGCAACAGCCGCCAACGACGAAGCCCGATTAAAGCAAGAAGATGCCACGCTGGGCAAAACAGGCCACTACGGCACGCCCTATGGACCCGGCCCGCAATATGGCGAGGGCGGCGGCGACCAGTATGGCTACGGTCCGGCCTATAGCTATGCCCGGCAGGCGCCCGACTCGCCGGACAGTACTGAGCAGCGACAATAACAAACGACTACTCATTTTATTGGCGTCAGCGAAGCGAAGAGGATCAATGCCATGGCCACCTTGAAGACTGAAGAGGAAGAGGAAGAGATCCTTGCCTTCTACGTCTCCGATGAAGCGTTGGAGATGGCCGCGGGCACGGTGAACGACACGGCCAACTTTACCTTTGGGGTTTGCACGTATCAGCAGGTTGGGTGCCCGGCCTGATTACGGACGCGGGTGAAATTATTTCCCTAGCAAGACCAGGCGGTGTGCTCTGTCGGCGCCGCCATGGTGAAGTAAAAGCCATCATCTAACCAACGCTAGCGCCGCCGCCATCTCCGATGTTTCATCCCGTGATGAGGGGATGGGGCGGCAGCAGCGCGATGTTCGCTGGTGGCCCCCGAACGGACATAGCTGCATAGCTGAATGTCCGCTTTGAGTCCGCTATCGAGCGGGATTTGTCTCTTCCTGATTGGTCTTTCCGCCCCGCCCTATGCTAAAATCGTCTGTAAGCGAAGGCATACCGGCCAGCTGCGAACAAGGTCAGGGGCCTTCGTGAGGGAAAGGGGCCGATGAATATGATTAAAAAGCTTATTCTTGTGACCGCCGCTATGGCGGTTGCAACATCGTTCTTGCCGACTTCGTCCTTCGCCAAGAAATCACACAAAGCCAAAGAGCAGTCGTGCAGCGTGGGTCAGGTCTGCATGAATAAGCCCGACAAGGCTGGCTGGGGGACCGTCATGAGATGCACCTATGACCGCAAGATGATTGGGGACTTCTCTCCCTGCAACGTGCGGAGTGGCATGTGTCCCACGACCATATGCAAGTCGAAGAAGAAGAAGTAACTGAGTTCGTACGCTCGCGATCGTTGCTATGGCCAAAAGTCCTCGGCCCGACGAGCGAGCTATAGTGCTTGGGCGATATGCCTTGGGTATGCCGGGCTGCTGCAATGTGGCCCGAGAATCGCTATTCACGACCACTCCGACCTTGAAAAGGGTTTAAGGCCGTATCGCTAAAGTGCTGCTAACTTGTAATTTTCAAGCGTCCTCAGGCCGGTGAATGAGTGTGTACACAGCGACGTCGGTTGATTCCGGCTGATCGATAACTCGCAAGCACACGACACATTTGGCGATATCGGTCTCTTTCTTTGAGGAACCTCGTGTGCGGGTGACAGAATAGAGCGCACCGCACGTCGGGCAAAAGAACTTTTCACCTTCTGGAGCCGGACCGGTTAACGGCATTCCGCAGCTTCCGTAGAAATCAACGCGCGCGACAGCCGATAAAATGATATTACCATCACCCGCGAACGATTGTGGGAATTTTGTCTTGGGACCCTCACCTCTGTCCACGCGGCAAACGCACAAGTCACAGGACCAATTTGGTGCGACCGCCCTACCGATTAGGGTGAGAGGTGTGCGCTGAATCGCGACGATGAATTTTGCATTAACTAAAACGCCTGTGAAACAAGCAGTGCGATCGGCAGCTACAGCAGTTCTGGCGGCTGGCTTGTTGCTCAGCCCGCCTGAAGCAGCACGATCTTTGACCGGCGGCAAAGATGTCGGCCCCGATGACATCGGCGCCAAAGCTTCAGTGGCTCTGTATTACCATGGAAAGCCATTTTGCGGCGGCGTTGTCTTTCAGGACCGTTATATCCTATCGGCTGCTCACTGTTTCACTGACGGCAGGGGCAACATAGTGAAATCGGCGAAAGGAATTGAGGTTCGGTACTGGAGTAGCGAAAAACCAAAGCGAGACGCCAGGAAAGTTGAAAAGCTTACGGTCCACGAAAATCTTCTGCACCAGGAACGCGCAGCGTATCCGTCTGCACGGCCGGGCGATTTCATCAATTTCCCCATCAATCATGAGGACATTGCAGTTTTAAAACTCAAAAGCACCCATCCCGCCGGCTCAATGAGCGCTTTTGTTCCTGCCATAGACAACGAATACGCGGCAACGGGCGGGAGGGGAAATTCCACCTGGTTCTATGTCTATGGCGCCGCCGTAAACGGCTCATTCGGCAAGCTTCAGAGAGCTCTCATTGGTCAATATGGAGCGCTGGAACGGGTCGTTCCGGGCAAGCCACCCGAAGCTTTTTATCTTGTGCGTCAAATGACGGTCGTTACAGCCGCGTTCAACAAAGACGTATCACACTGCCACGGCGATTCCGGATCGGGTGTTTTCCTGACAAAATCGAACGGCTTGGAATACGATGAAAATCCCGACAAGCTGCCCGATGACATCGAACTCAAAGATGGCCTTCCAATCCTAGTGGGGTTGGTATCGCAATATCCGGTTACGAAATTGAGTCAGAAAAATGCGCCGTGCGGTCGTGACATTGGAGCGAACGCGTATGAGGCAACACGCGTCGACTACTATCATGATTGGATTGTCTCAAAGATAAAAGAAATGCAGTGATCACGGATCGAATTGGCATAGCTTTAATTGAACCCCTTATGGGCACTGCGGGGACACGACTCACGCTGCCCCGCCCCAAGCACCTAAGGTGTGCATTTTTTCTGTCGCCACATCGGCGTGCTTTTGTTCAATGCCGAAAGTCGAGCCGTAGAGGTTGTGGGCGACCGCTAGCAACCCGGCATTTGCCTCAGGATCGTCGAGCGCCTTGTTGAAACGCGGCTCGTCGCGCCATTCCCATTCTCCGCGTTGTAGCCGCGCATAGACTTGGCCAGTTTCGTAATCGGCAAAATTGATAATCGGAATCCAGCGTGCGCAGCGTTTCAGAAAATCGACGTTGCGTTGCGGCGACAGGTCCATGTCGGCATAGACATCAGCGGCGCTCTGCGCCCGAATATTGATTTTCCTGAAACGCTCGATGTCGATCATGCTTTTAATGTCGAGAATAGTCATTTCTCCATTCCACCCAAATGCCACTGTCCGTGGAGGGCAACCTTGCGCGACGCTGTTGTCGAGAAACTCATAGTGAACACGCTTCCCGGCGATCAGCGCCCACGTGAAGAACAACTCAGGCATGCCGGCATAGGCTTCGACATTATGCGCCAGGAGATCCTCAACCGCTTTGTACCTGCCGACCTTTAGTCCGCGCGTCCAGGCGCGCTCAACAGTCGTTTCTGGCGGTGTGATCATAAAGAACATATAGACAAGATCACCAAACCGGGTCAGCAACCGGCTTGATCCCTCTTCCAGATTGGGCACAAAGCTGTCAAAGCGAAAGCGGTCAATTAGTAGGTGCGGCATCTCTCCTCTGGCAGCCCGATCCGCCATCCGGTCGTCGAGCTTTTTATCGATGATTTCAATTTCGTGCCCAGTCAGCGTGCCCGCATATTTGTAGGCGGTGCCGAGCGTTGCATAGTCCAAGAGAAATTTTCGCCAAATATCAGGGCTGATCAGCGCGAAGTCGTCCCACGGGAAATTGAGCTTTCCGGCTAGCATCTTCTGCAGCGGCCGCATCGTGCTTTTGCCCGACGCCGAAGCGCCCTTGACGTTCATAACGACCGGCTTTTCCTGCCGCGGCAAAAATCGATAACCTGCACACGCAACGGCTTCTTGAACGAACGGGAGGATGGCCTCACCGATAACTTCGCTGCCAAGATCGTTGCATAGCAATGTGACGGCTAGTTCTGTGAGCAACGCGTTGTCACCCAATAGCCGACCGCGCTGGCTAATGACTGCTGTTGCAACCCTATGCAGGGCGGCGAAACAGCGCGCTTTCAAGCGGTCGTCGGTTTTTTGCGATTTTTCCCGCCATGCGGAAACGATCCGTTGATCATGTTCGGCGAGCGTCTCCGATGGCTGCGGCGACAACTTTCTTGCCCTGTTAGAGGCAAACAGCCAACGCGAGTGGCCTGGTTGTTCAACGCCGACTGGTATCTTCGGTTCGGCTAAAACATTTACGAGCTCGCGCTCGATGATGACGGAAGCCTTCTGCTTTAGCTGTTCGAAGACGCGGGCCAGGTCCTCACGATGGGGCGCAATAAACCGATTGAGAATGGCTGCGGCGATCCCACGGAAGTTTCTGCCTAGATCCTCGTCATCACGGCCGTCTGGGACAGCAATGCCGGTCGTCACGTGAATCAGTAACTCGTGAACAATCAGCCGCTCTACGCGAAACGCGACAAGCTCCTCAGCCGGCAGACCGCAGAAATCGCTCAGTTCGTACGCTTTTGCCACGCTTGTCGAGACGTTTTCGGCACGAAATATTGTCGAGAGCGACAAATACTGGCGCGGCAACTTTGATTCCAACCCCGGATTCCACGCCCCGTGTTTTGACGACGGCAGGTTGGTATTCATAGCTCGCGGCCTAAACTTTCACCGGTTCAGGGCACTGTCGGGGAATGTTCGTATTGGCCCATCTCGGAAGTTGCAACGATGGTTATGACGGCAACTTCTGCCGAACCTTGCCAATCTCGGCCCACGGATCGGCTTTGAAGTATTTTTTCGCATTGAGCAGCGTGAATTGATTGCCGGCCGTGGTGCGCGCCAGCGCTTCCCATGCGAGCGGCATTGAAATCGGCGCGCCGGGACGAGCGCGCGTCGAATAGGCGGCGACCGATGTCGCTTCGCGCGAATTACGGAAATGGTCGATGAAGATTTTGCCCTCGCGCAGCGATTTGGTCATTTTCGCAAGATAGCGCTGCGGCGACTCCGCTGTCATTGCCGCCGCAACCCGGGCTGCGAATCTTTTGACCGTATCCCAATCGACCGCGACGATCGGCACCACTACATGGATGCCCTTGCCGCCCGAGAGCTTGGCGAAGCTCTTGAGCTTCTGGGCCTGGAGCCGGTCGCGCGTCTCCTGCGCGGCCGCAATCATTTCCTTCCAAGCGACGCCTTCGCCGGGGTCGAGGTCGAACACGATCCGATCGCAGAGCTCCAAACGGCCCAACCGCGAACCGCGGACATGTATTTCCAACGCGGCGAATTGCGCAAGCTCGATAAGATCGCTGAGTTTCTCTACCGCGATCACATCATGCTCCTTCGATTTCACGATGTGGCGGAGGGGAGAGTCTTTGATGTTCGAAGCAACATGTTTTTGAAAGAAGCATTCGCCGGTCATGCCGTCAGGACAACGCACGATGGCAAGCGGCCGATCTACGACATGTGGGGCCATCAATTTCCAGAGGTTCATATAATAGTTCGCCAAGTCTTCCTTGGTGACTCCGACATCTGTCCAATACACCCGGTCGGGATGGGTCAGATGAACGTCAGCAATTTTAACTTG
>Ga0185299_10006369_pt1 | contig 12555 bp, 11 predicted proteins | sample PaiPotPPA55metaG_FD_128002 | JGI IMG/M metagenome (GOLD analysis project Ga0185299, IMG submission 128002) | Iron sulfur acid spring bacterial and archeal communities from Banff, Canada, to study Microbial Dark Matter (Phase II) - Paint Pots PPA... ...
CAGCTCCTCCAGGCCATTCAGCCTTCCTTCTCCTTGCGCCAGCTCATCGAAAACTGGACTCAAATTGCCGCTCAGCTGGCCGATTCACCCCGAGAGCGCAAGACACAAGAGCAGAAGTTCAAAGCCATCAAAGCCAAAACAAGTTAACGCTTATGGGGCTAGGCCCTCGGAACGTCTCACCCCGACGCCCGAGCACTGAAGGATGCGCTTGAAATTCAACCCGACAACTCTTGAAACGCACCTCTCGAGGACGAGAACGATGAGTTACCAGATACCTTTCACACAGACGTAAACCAGACCGGCGCAAACCAAAATGCCCGCGATCAGAAAAAACCAGTCTATAGCCTTAACAGGCAGGCGGCACAGGCTTGCAACTACTCCAAACAGAACACCTGCTGCTGCGGGCAACGCCGACAACGTATCGAAAAATCGCGATTTCTCCGGGGTATTTACGTAGGGAGTATCTCCAACCGAGAATATAAGGGCCAGGAAGAGAACAAAAATCCAAACGAACTCGAGTCCGACCGCCGCCACCGGAATGTAACAGGCAAGGCGTTTTAAACGTCGTTTCGATGCATCTACCATCGCTTTCTCGGCGGTGGCCGCCGGAACCACCTCATGCCTCACCCGGCGAACCCGGAGAGCCGGCCGCCACCATAGCAGGCGAGGCAATTGAGCTCATTCCCAAAGTTAAGAGCCGATAAAACAAACCACCCGCGAACACGCCAATGAACCAGGAAAAATTGGCGAGCCAGCTAATGGCGGGCAACATCACAAAGAGAAAAGAAATCAAGGACGCTCCGATCAACGCATATACCGCCGCCAGATTGAAGCCATGGGTATACCAATAAGCGCCCGACGGCGACATTGTGTATAGATCCTCAAGGATCGTCTTTTGCTTCTTTAGCCGATAATAATCTACCAGCAGGATCCCATACAACGGCCCAATGGCACACGCCAGAATATCGAGCGTGCTGTGAATCACCGCCGGATTATTAAATAAATTCCACGGCGTGATAAAAACGGAAGCCACTGCCGCGATCATTCCGCCTGTACGCCAGCTGATCCGGCTAGGAGCAAGATTCGAAAAGTCGAACGCCGGCGAAACGAAATTGGCCACAATATTGATACCAATAGTGGCAATGGTGAATGTCATCGCGCCGATCACCACGGCCAAGGGTGAATCGATCTTGCCCACTGTGGCAACCGGGTCAGTGATCAAATGTCCGAACACCGGCAAGGTAGCGGACGTGGTGATAACCGTCACAATCGAGAAAGCGAGAAAGTTAATCGGCAATCCCCAGAAATTCCCGAGTTTTACCGCCTTCATCGTGACGCAATAACGGGAGAAATCACCGAAGTTGAGCATCGGACCGGAAAAATAGGAAACAACCAATGAAATAGCCGTGAGCATCACGGGTAGAGCGGCCAGCCCGTGATACTTCACGTCACCCAGGTTGAGGCTGATATTCTGCCAGCCGGCTTTGTAAACCATATAAGCCGCGAGAACGAACATCACGACGTAGACCGCCGGCCCGGCGATATCAATGAACCGTTTAATGGTTTCCATCCCGTTCCAGAACACAAAGGCTTGCAGAACCCATAACAAGAGGAAACCTCCCCACCCCAGAATGGAAAGCCCTAGAAACCCGTGTTGATGGACGTCGGCGTACGGCATCAACCCAGGAAGAAACTTGAGCACTACGATTACGAGCGCGCTAGACGCGAGAAAGGTCTGCACTCCATACCAAGCGACGGCAATGAGCCCGCGAATCATGGCGGGGATATTGGCTCCGCGCACACCAAACGTTGCTCGGCAGACCACGGGGTAAGGGACACCGGCCGCCTGGCTGGGTTTGGCGATCAGATTACAGAATAGATTAACTATCCCGATCCCAACTAACAGGCACAACAAGACTTGCCAGCTCGTTAGTCCCAAAGCAAATAAACTCCCGGCAAATACGTAACCACCGACGCTATGAACGTCGGACATCCAGAAAGCAAAAATATTGTAGGCTTTCCAACTCTGTTTCTTTATGGGCGCGAGGTCGTGATTGTAAAGACGCGGATCCGCGCTGGTAATATCTCGGCTAACGTCTGGTGCTGCGGTTGTCATTATTTTGCTCCTCCTGCATTCTTTGAGCCAATTCGGCGGGTTCGACGGGGGCCGATGAAGAGAAGGCAAGATTCGGACCAAACTGGGCGCGTCGCTGAATACCCAACGCTTGGAGGGGAGCCGCTTTATCGGTTAGCAGCTCTATCGGTATCTAGCAGGCGGCTCCCGAGAACTACCCCTGAATATGAATCACCCATGTCGTGCCGAATTTGCGTTGTCCGACCTGGAGAACTTTCCGGGACGCTGGGTCTCCGACGAACCAGGGGCCGCTTCCGGGAGCCGCCTGCCTGCCCCGAAGGCTTTCGGTGGCTGCCACCGGATAGAGCCAGCCAAATTATCCCGCGGCCGCGGGACGGCTCCCCTCCAGGCGCTGGGCAGAACCGTCATCACAAAGCGTTCCGGCACCGGGAGCCTGGAGGACAAAACCTTTTCTCTATTCCCCCTTTGCGTCTTTGCGTCTTGGCGTGAGATTTTTGCACCTTATGACATCCATTCCGCAGCGTTTCCTATCACCCACCGCAGCCCAGCTACCGGAAGCCTATATAGCGTCGACTACGCGTTACGATCAGATGGCTTTTCGGCGGGCCGGGCGGAGCGGACTATTACTGCCGGCGATCTCGCTGGGACTCTGGCAGAATTTCGGGGATGCCGATCCGATCGCTAACAGCCGAGCCGTTCTGCGGCGTTCGTTCGACCTTGGTGTCACGCATTTCGATCTCGCGAACAATTACGGGCCGCCGCAAGGCGCAGCTGAACGGACCTTCGGTCGAATTTTTGGAGCCGATTTCAAAGGTTATCGAGACGAAATGGTGATCTCTACCAAGGCCGGTTACGATATGTGGCCAGGCCCGTACGGGGAATGGGGTTCGCGGAAATATTTAATCGCGAGCCTCGACCAAAGCTTGCAGCGCATGGGACTTGATTATGTGGACGTCTTTTATTCGCATCGTCCGGACCCGGAGACTCCTCTGGAAGAAACGATGGGGGCACTCGACCACATCGTCCGTAGCGGCAGAGCGCTGTATGTCGGGATCTCGAATTATTCTCCGGAACAAACGCGCGACGCTTCCCGAATCCTCCGTGCCCTGGGTACGCCCTGTCTGTTGCATCAGCCGCGCTATAACATGTTTGACCGCCACATCGAGGAAGGCCTGCTGGACGTACTAAAAGAAGAAGGGATCGGCTGCATCGTTTTTTCCCCGTTAGCTCAAGGGCTGTTGACTGAACGGTACTTGGAGGGTGTCCCAGCCGATTCCCGGGCGGGGAAAGCGGGCCGGTTTCTAAAACCGGAAAACGTCAATCAGGAGATTGTGGACCGCGCACGGAAACTGGCTGGATTAGCTCGTCAACGCGGCCAAAGTTTGGCTCAACTCGCGGTGACCTGGATCTTGCGCCAGCCTCAGATCACCTCGGTTCTGATCGGAGCGAGCCGCCCGGCCCAAGTTGAAGAACTGCAGGCTGGACTGGCGTATCCGCCGCTCACCGAGAGCGAGCTTCAGGAAATCGAGAAGTTTTTGCGATAGCGGTGTAGATCAGGAGGCATGTCCGCCGGTGCAGCAGCGAAGCCGGCGGACCGGCTCCGTAGGAGTCAAATATTTATAGTGGGCAGCTTCGCTGCTTGACAACACCCAAAAATGGAATAGACGGTTACGGGTTTTGAGCCGGGACGGTAGGAGGGTGGAAACGATATGGTTTCGTTTCCCGGCAGAGGGGTTCTCGCTTAAGGCCGGATGAAAGGGAAATGAAGTATCGGGATGGTAAGGGTTGGGTTAGTTGGGTTAATTTGTTTAGCTTTTTGTTCCTGTAAAAGGTTAGCAACACCGCTCGAATTCGCAGAGTCGCAGGTCGGTGTCCAAGAGGGGTCTCCCTCTATCTGGCGTTACCTCTTAGCCGCACCGGACCGCCAGAACGTTTCCGAAGATGAATGGTGCGCTGCATTCGCAGATTGGTGCTTGCGCTCTGCGGGTTACGCTTTGCCCAAGAGCTCACTCGTTTCCGGTTGGCAAACTTATGGCGTGGAAGTCACCGAACCGAAGCTCGGTGATATCGCGATCCTATGGGGTCATGTCGGCTTTTATTACGGAAAAAATCAAGGTGGCCAGGTTCTACTCTTGGGCGGCAATCAAGGATATCAGAGGCAATCGCACACCAGCGTTTGCGTGATCCCAGTCGACGAATCATCCGTCTGGGAATACCGCCGGCCAATCAGGGCGAGCGGAGGTGAGAGGCCTGCCCCTGAGCAAGCGTTAGGCGCGTCGAAGGGTGAGAAGTAGCGGACAGGACTGCTTATTTGTAGAGAAACGAACCGAAGCTTTAGGGGTCAAATCGATAAGGGGAGAATGAGAAACAGGGAAAAGGAATTATGGTTAAACTGTTAATGGCAATCGCGGTGGTCATGAGTCCGCTGTTAGCCGAAAGTGACACGTCTTACAACCTCGACGAACTAACGCCGCTGGAACGGCAACTGCAGCCGCTGATCTACGACGTTTTCAGTGTCCGCTATTTTGGGGTTGATCCGGTCTATACGCAGGTCTCGGCTAAAGCGACTAAACTGTGGGAGAAAACCCGCACCTATCCGACACATCCGCTCGATTTTGTTATCACTTATATTAAAGCGAGCGCGTCTCCGAACAATTCATTAAATGTTCACTGTGTTGGCCGGCTGACGTTAATTGACGAGAGCGGTGATGGTCATATCACCGGAACTATCTACGCCGAATGGGATCTCACTTTTGCCACCAACGGATCGTGGCCCATGCAACCGGCTTCGGATCCTGGCGCCAAACCAGTGCTAACCGCGTTTGATGAATCGAGTAACCGCGATTTCGTGAGAGAGTATCCGGGAACGCACTAAGAGGCGTGTCGGCGTGTCGGCGTGTCGGCGTGTCGCCGTGTCGCCGTATCGCCCTGTCTCGCTCATATGAGCGAATGTTTGCTCACTTGACAGGTTGGAAGCTTTCGCCTTAGCTTGGCGGCACCCCCCATTAAAATGAGTGTTCCCCCAAATATTGATGCCTTCCTCGAACGTGCTCGTCAGGTGATCATCGCCGAAAGCACAGCAGTACGAGGAGCAGTCGATTCCGTCGACCAAAGCTTTGTCGAGGCGGCTCGGGTTCTTCTGGCGTGTTCCGGCAAAGTGTTAATCACCGGCAGCGGAACTTCCGGCATGATCGCAAAACGCGCAGCCCACCTGTTTTCAGTCGGCGGAACCCCCGCCCTTCATCTTTCGCCCGACGATGGGCTCCATGGCGGTCTCGGCGTTCTGCGGAAGAACGACGTTGTCATCGCGATCTCTAAGGGCGGAGCTTCCGAAGAATTAAATCAGTTCTGTAGTCGTGCCCGAGTGCTGGCCGGAGCCCTGATCGTCATCACCGCAGCGCCGGAATCCGACCTCGCGAAAATAGCCGATCACGTTCTTCATCTTCGCCTGCCGGCAGAATCGGATCTCGGTACGGTCGTGGCTACGGGAAGTTCCTTGGCTGCCGCCGCTCTGCTTGATGCCATGGTTGAAATCACCCGGGCTGCCCGCGGGTATTCCTGGAGCGAGTTCTTCTTTACCCATCCCTCCGGAGCGGTCGGAAAAAACGCCGAAGATGCCCTTCATCGGCTTACGCAGGAGGAGCCCTAGATGGCGCGCACATTGGTGGCAGGAGTGGATTCTTCCACGCAGTCGAGCACGGTCGTTTTGCGCCGCCTGATCGACGGCAAGGTCGTGGCAGAGGCGCGCGCTCCCCATCCACCGACAACGCCTCCCCTAAGCGAACAGGATCCAACGTCTTGGTGGAAAGCGCTGATCAGTGCATTGAGTGAATTGCAGCCGCAGCTTGATCAGGTAGCTGCTGTATCCGTCGGTGGACAAGGCCATGGGTTAGTCTTGTTAGGCGAAGACAACGTCGCGTTGCGCCCAGCCAAACTGTGGAACGATACGGAACCAGCGCCCGACGCGGCCCGGCTTCGCCAGCTGTTGTCGCCCGCTGAGTGGGCCGAACGAACCGGTTCCGTGCCCGGACCCGCGTTGACGGTCTCGAAGCTAGCCTGGACCGAACGCCTTTATCCCGGCCTGGTCGGTCGCGCCGCGCATGTTCTGTTGCCGGCGGACTACATTATTTATCAGTTGAGCGGCCACAAAGTCACTGAGCGCGGAGGTTGTTCCGGAACTGGATATTTCAATCCGTTTTCAAACGCATGGGACTTGGCATTGGCCAGACTGGCCACCCCCGACATCGATTCCAAACAGCTTCCGGCAATTGTTGAATCGGGACAGGCCGTCGGTGAGATCACGCAGGCTCCTCTTCCGGAGCTCAACGGCGCCGTAGTAGGACCGGGTACCGGCGATAACATGGCCGCTGCCCTCGGCTTGGGAGTAGAAGCAGGCGACATCGTAGTCTCACTGGGGACCAGTGGAACAGTTTACAGCGTGACATCGGTCGGGGTTAAAGATGCCTCGGGTGCGATCAATGGCTACGCCGATGCAACCGGACGATTCATGCCGATGGTAACAACCCTCAATGCCGCGAAAGTAACGGATTGTTTTCGCCGGTTGCTGGGAGTCAGCACCGAAGAGTTTGATGCTTTAGCATTGGAGGCTCGCTCCGCCCGAGATGCCCTCATTCTGATTCCCTATCTTGATGGGGAAAGAACGCCGGACCTCCCGGCCGCGACCGGCCGGCTACTCAATCTTCGCTCAGATTCAACCCGAGCCGAGATGGCCCGAGCCGCGGTAGAGGGTGTGCTCTGCGGTTTGCTTGAAGGGTTGGATCGGTTAGCCAAACAAGGAGTACAGCTTGACGGCCGTTTCCTTCTCACCGGCGGAGCAGCCCGCTCAAAGGCGTTTAGACAGACATTAGCTGATCTGACTGGCAAACCGATTTGGGTCTCCACAATTTCCGAGACGGCGGCGGCCGGCGCTGCGGTGCAAGCGGCTGCCGCGCTATTGGGAGAGCCGGTCTCAAAGATTACGAGAAGATGGGCGCCCGAACTTCAACTCGCCGCGGAACCGAAGCTCACTTATCCCCGAGAAGCAGTCCGCCAGAGTTATCGAACTGCTGCCCGGATCCATTTCGGCAAGGACTGACCTCCAAACCATTACCAGCGTTAATCCTTAATGAACCGATCAAGCTCACGCCGGTTAAAATTAGGAGAAGAGATTGGGATTCTATCAGTCTGGCTCCTGGTGTTCCTGATCCTATGTCTGCTTTCGGACCGATTTCGGATGTACAGCAATTTGCTGATCCTTTTGCTGAACGGTTCCGTGATTGCATTTCTGGCTTTGGGGCAGGCCTTTGTCCTCCTCACTGGCGGCATCGATTTATCAACCGGTGCGACCGTCGGGATGACAGGAGTCCTTTGCACCGTGATGATGCAACTCGGATTGCCCTGGCCTCTCGCCTCTTTGATTGGCCTCGCTGCCGGAGTCCTGCTCGGCCTGTTTAACGGAGCCATCATTCACTACGTCAAGATCCCGCCCTTCATTGTCACGTTTTCCACCTACGGAGTGGCTACCTCCGTGCCAATGATTATCGCAGAAGCGCAAAGCATTAGTGTCGCCGATGAACGTTTCTCTGTTATCGGTAATGGCACTTTTCTGACCGTTCCGATGCCGGTCGTCTTGGTCACGCTCGCGGCGCTGGCCGGCTATTTCGTGCTGCAACGAACCCGGTTAGGCGCTCACATTTATGCGGTGGGAGGTAATGCGGAAGCCGCCGGACTAGCCGGTGTGAACGTCGCGCTAACCAGGATCTCTGTCTATGCCATCAGCGGTTTCTGTGCCGGTATGGGCGGCCTGATAACCGCCTCGCGCCTGATGGTTGGTTACCCGTCGGCTGGAAACGGAACTGAGTTATTTTTCTCCATCGCTGCAGCGGTAGTGGGCGGGGTCAGCTTGTTCGGCGGAGTTGGTTCTGTGCTGGGCGCAATGTTAGGCGCTCTTCTCATTGCGACCATATCGAACGGGATGACGTTACTCAGTGTACCAAGTTTCTGGCAGCCACTGGTGATCGGGCTGATCATCCTGCTGGGGGTTATCATTGACACTTATCGTCGCCGGTTTAGCGAGGTCCGCCGGGCGGTGCGGGTATTGCGTTCTCAGGGCGACGCTAAAGACCGGCAAATCGAACAGACGCCGGTTACGGAAGACGTCAGGCCAAAGCCGGCCGCTTCACATTCTAGTCTCGAATCTGGGTCATGGAAGGAAACAGATCCTGAGGTCAGGGGAGGATGAGGTGTTGTAGTTAGTAAGAACCAAGACGGTTCGTTGTAATAAACGGGAACAAAATGGGAGAACCAATATTCGATGTTAACCAGACCATAACTAAGCAGCAAATATGAAGACATTAAGATGGGCATCTGTGATCCTGGGAATCTTTGCGATACCGTGTGCAGCGATGGCGGCGGATAATCCGCCCTTGGTGCCAAAGTCCTGCCAAGCCGGTACGCCATTGATCGGCGTGGTGTTACCTAACACGACTAATCCTTACTACGTAGCCATGCGCCAGGGGTTCATCGACGGCGCCAAGGAGCTTGGCTTTACCGTTAACATTCAGATCGCTAATGACGATAACGAGACCCAACTCGGACAGGTCCAAGGATTCATCCAACAGCAAGTCTGTGCACTGGCTTTGAACGCCGTGAAATCTGGACCGGGCGCCGCCGAGGCGGCCGCAGCCTTCAAAGCCGGGATACCGGTGTTCACGGTCAACGTGATTGTTTCAGAGAAGGATTTAGAGGCGCAACACGCCGACATTGTTGACTATGTTGGCGCTGATAACTTCGCTGGAGGGAAACAAATCGGGGAACAGGTCCTGAAAGACTATGGGCCAAACACCAAACTGGTGATTGGCATCGTTACGGAACCTAATGAAATCCCCACGGTCGAACGGACGAAAGGGTTTAAGTCGGTCTTCGCTGGTAATCCCAACGTGAAAATCGTGCAGGAAGTAAACGGATTAGTTAAGCCCGACGTCAGCCTGCAGAAAACCACAGAAATGCTCCAGGCTCATCCCGATATCAATCTTATTTGGGCGGACACGGGCCCAGCGGCTCAAGGAGCGCTCCGTGCCGTTAAGAGCCTCAACGCAAACGCGAAGGTTTACGGATTTGCTATCGCGGATTTCCCAACTGAACCGTTGTATCCGGCGGCCGCGGCTCAAGAACCCTATCAATACGCAAAAATTACCCTTCAACAGATCCGGGATTATCTAGACGGGAAGGCAGTTCCCAAGAAGGTTCTCCGGCCGCTCAAGATTATTGTTAATGGGAAGCCCGCTCCGGGCGAGGTTGGCTAGTCTCTAGAAAGGAGCTCTTGCCGGTGCTCATGGAGGCCAAAAGCGGATTGGAAGCGATTGAGGTAACCAAAGTATTTGGGGAGGTTACGGCCCTCAATCGAGTTTCCCTCACCGTAGCATCTGGAGAGATTCACGGGCTCATCGGACACAATGGCGCTGGCAAAAGCACCTTGCTTCGGGTGTTAGCCGGCGCCATGCGGCCGGAAAGAGGGCGGCTCAAAATCGCCGGACGCGATACGTTCTTCGACGGTCCTGCCGATGCGATAAGAGCCGGCATCTCGACTGTCTATCAAGAATTATCGTTGCTGCCCAATCTCACCGTCATTCAGAATACATTTTTAGGCGCAGAAATGACGACGGCGGGAGTCCTGCAGCGCCGGGCGATGGAACGGGAGACTCGCCAACTACTTGCCCGGTTCGAACTTGATCTCGATCCCTTCAGTAAACTCGCCGACCTTGGCATAGCGCAGCGGCAACTTGTGGAAATCGCGGTCGCGGTCCATCGGAATATGCGCTTTCTCCTGTTAGACGAACCAACCGCTTCCCTTGAGATCGCGCAAATCCAACGGCTGTTGGAATGGCTGCGAAGCTTGGCCCAGCGAGAAAAGGTCGGGATCCTCCTAGTCGGTCATAAACTCAACGAGATGCTGGCCGTCTCCGATCGAATCACCGCGCTGATCGACGGCCGAGTCGCTCTCAGCGGTGCCGTGAATTCGATGACCCGCGCCGATCTCATTGCGGCTATTACCGGAAAACCAATCGGACAACAGGTCTCAAAAGGAGAAAGAACCATCCAAGGAACGATCGCTCCCCACCGAGAGAAACTCGCGCTCACGGTACGCGGTCTTCAAACCCTTCATTTAACGCGTGTCGATCTGACGGCGAGAGCTGGCCGGGTGTTAGGTCTTTATGGTCTGGTCGGTTCGGGACGTTCAAGGTTTCTGCGCTCACTCATCGGTGTCGAGCCGCTGGTGGGCGGTTCGATCTCGCTTTTTGACCGGCCGTATCGCGCCAAGAGTCCCAGAGATGCTGCCCGATCCGGGGTGGTGTTAGTCACTGAGGATCGAAAAAAAGATGGCTTCATCCCCCAGCTCGATGCCGGGCTGAACGTTGCTTTGCCAGTATTGAAGGATTTTGTGAAGTTTGAGTGGTTGAGGCGCGGCCTCATGAGGCGTGACACATCGCTCGCGCTCCAGCAAGTCGCAGTGAAAGGGAATGTGGACGGCCCGATGGTCAGGCTGTCCGGTGGTAATCAGCAGAAGGTTCTATTTGCACGGGCCATCCGCCAACAGCCGAAATTGTTGCTTTTGGATGAACCAACCAAGGGGGTCGATATCGGCGCAAAAGGTGAGATTCATCGGATTATTCGGCGGTTGGCGGAAGGGAGTGATGAAGTTCTAGTTGTGGTCGTGTCCAGTGAAGAAGAAGAGATTCTGGCCGTTGCCGATGACATCGTCATTTTCCGGGCAGGCGTTTGTGATGGGATTGTTTATGACCCGGCGACGCTGAGACTTCGGGAAGGTTCATTGCGCTCGCTTGCTTGGCACCAAGAGGAAGTGGAGAAACGCGTTGTCTCATGAACCCTCAATCCGAACGAACCATTATTCAGGTCGCTCACGCTGTCTGCGATCTCGAAGGCGGCAACTTTGAATCGGTTTAATCAGCAGATCCTATCTCGGAGCCTAGGTTCAATGCTAGTCGCAGCAGCGTTGACAACCTCGCTATCGAAGAGTTCACTCGGGCTTCCACGCCACTGATCCTCTCACTAAAAAGGAAACTCAATGCCTCGACGGCCATTGCAGCGACTCCAGGCGATTACGGTCGCCCAGCGTTATTTCATCGAGCGACAGACCAAGACCAAGATTGCTGAGGATCTCGCGATTTCGAGATTCAAAGTTGCTCGCCTAATCGATGAGGCGGTCGAAGAGGGCCTGGTCCGGTTTGAAATCGACGAGGCGGATGAACTGGATGCGCGTCTATCCGACCGTCTGCGGCAAAAGTATTCGCTGCGCAATGCGCTGGTACTGGCCGGTCCCGATTTGCCTTGCAGTGCATTAATCGAGCCACTGGGACGAGTGGCAGCTCCGCTGCTTGAGGAAATCCTAACCGATGGCAGCGTGCTCGGTGTCGCATGGGGCCGCACCCTGGCTGCCACCGCTAACGCCATCTCCCGATTGCCGAAGGTCAACGTTGTGCAGGTCGCGGGCGGATTAGCCACATTGGAGTTCCCTCAGAACTCGGTTGATTTAGTGTATCGAATGGCAAGCGCCGGACATGGCACTGCTTACCCGGTTTTTGCGCCAATGTGGGTGGAAGACCCTTCTCTCATGGCCCGGCTGAAGACCGAACCAGCCGTTGCCCAAGTGCTGGAGTGGTACAATCGAATCGATGTCTTGATTGTCGGCATTGGTTCCTGGAATCCGCCGGTGTCCTGCATATATACCACGTTCTCCGCAGGCTGGAGAAAACAGGTGCTCGCCGCCGGAGTCCGCGCCGATCTATGTGCCACCTTGATCGACGACAACGGTAAAGTCGTTCCTAGTCCTCTAGATAAGCTGGGTCTCGCTCTAAGTGCCAAGCAGCTACGTCGAATTCCAGAGATCGTTGGTGTCGCGGGCGGCCTGGAGAAGGCAGACGCGATTCTAGCCGCTTTACGTGGAAACTGGATCACGACACTGGTCACCGACGCTGGGGTGGCCCGACGTTTGTTAGAGTAGGTGCAAACTTGGCGCCCAGCCGTATCGGCGTATCGGCGTATCGGCGTGTCGGCGTGTCGGCGTGTCGGCGTGTCGGCGTGTCGGCGTGTCGGCGTGTCGGCGTGTCGGCGTGGCCTCGCGTGTGACGTGGTAGGGTCGCGCTCCCGCGCGACCGGCGTTGCACGTCCATAGAGCGTGAACAAGCGCAAAAAAGGCGGGCGCTTAGGATAAACCTAAATTCCGAAATTCAGGTCTCGTCCTTCGTCCATGGGGAGGACGATTCCAAAGTTCGGAGCTTAGGATAAAGGGCTAGGGAGCAAAATCAACAAGAGGAAGCTTGCAGACGTGAGACGCCGGTCGCACGGGAGCGCGACCCTACCACGTCACACGCGAGGTCACGCCGACACGCCGACACGCCGACACGCCGACACGCCGACACGCCGACACGCCGATACGCCGA
>Ga0185299_10006370_pt1 | contig 12554 bp, 13 predicted proteins | sample PaiPotPPA55metaG_FD_128002 | JGI IMG/M metagenome (GOLD analysis project Ga0185299, IMG submission 128002) | Iron sulfur acid spring bacterial and archeal communities from Banff, Canada, to study Microbial Dark Matter (Phase II) - Paint Pots PPA... ...
TCATGGTGTTCTCCAATTCGCCGAGGCGGGGCGCTTCGCCACCCCGACCGCTCCGCGCCCCGCCTCGGCTTACGATTCGCCGTGGGGTCCAGGACACCACATGTCAGATTAAATCTTAGCTAACGCAATTGAGTTTCTGTCGGTCGATCTGCGGGACGAGGAAGCGGCCCGCGCTGCGTTCGAGCCGCTGACTGATGTCACTCACATCGCTTACACGGCTCTGCACGAGATGCCCGAGCTAGTCGCTGGCTGGTCGAGCAAAGAACAGATCGAGGCCAACAACGCCATGCTCCGCAATGTGGTGGAACCGATCGTGCGCACGGCCTCCAATTTCCAGCACATCAGTATCCTGCAGGGAACGAAGATCTACGGCGTGCACCTGCACCCGATCCCCATCCCAGCCCGCGAACGTGATGCTCGTAAGGACCACGCGAACTTCTTCTTCGACCACGAAGACTATGTGCGTGAGATGGGCGCCCAGCACGGCTTCAACTACACGGCACTGCGTCCGCAGCTCGTCACTGGGTCCACCCCAGGCGCGTTGAACGTTCTGCCTGCTATCGGTGTCTACGCGGCAATCCGCCGCAAAAAAGGTGAACCGTTCGGTTTTCCTGGCGGTCCGTCGTTCGTCTGGGAAGCCGCCGATGCAGACCTCGTCGCGGACGTGATGGTCTGGGCTGCGCAGTCGCCCCGGGCGGCGAACGAGGCGTTCAACATCACTAATGGCGACGTGTTCGAGTGGCGCAATGTGTGGCCGGCCCTGGCCGAAACCCTCGGTGTCGAAACCGGGCCGGACATGCCAACGAGCGTGGCAGCGTATCTCGAGGAAAACGCGGATGTCTGGGACCAGATAGTCGCGAAGTACGATCTTCGCTCGCGGAACCTGCCGGAGCTGGTTGGCCAGGGGGACCAGCACGCGGACTTCGCGTTCGCCTATGGCGCCCCGGATGGACCTCGGGCCTTCGTGAGCACCATCAAGCTGCGCCATGCTGGGTTCACAAAAACAATTGACACCGAGGACTCGTTCCGCAACGCGCTGCAGTCCCTGATCGACCGGAAGCTCCTGGCGCCCAGGTAATTCTGCGAGCGAGGCGGCATGTTGCTTACAGCAGAGAGACTGTTATTAAAACGAAGAGTGTCTTCGGCGGTTGCATCATCGCTCTATTGTCAGTCGCGTCTGTGGCCACTTATGCGCAGATGAGGACTACCGAAATACCGGTGTCCAGAATGTGGAAAGCGTCATCGACGCAGAGGGCAACTTGCGGGTGCCAGCCGACTATCGCACGGGCTATCAGTTTTTGGGGAGTTGGGCCGTTGCAGATGATAAGGGTAAGGGATCGAAAGAGATGCACGTCGTCTTCGCTTCGCCAGGCACGATCGCTGCGTATCGCGAGGGTGGGCGCTTTCCCGACGACTCGGTGCTGGTGAAGGAAGTCTTTCAAACAGCAACCGGCGAGATGGCGACAGGCACCGTCAGCCATGCGCAGGTGTTGAGGGGCTAGTTTGTACTGATAAAGGACAGCAAGAACAGCCATCTTGGCAATAAGTTGTGGGGTGATGGCTGGGCTTGGTCATGGTTTTGATCAGGGAAATCCACTGAAAACGACTTCGACAGATTACAAAGTGGATTGTCAGCCCTGTCATGTGCCAGCGCGCGCTTCTGACTGGGTTTACGTCGAAGGTTATTCAGCGTTGAAGCGCTACGGCAAAGGTCCCTCCCGGCGACAGACTGCTCGCACGTTTCGAGCGTTCGTGGTTGCCGATCGGGTTAGCCTGCCCCATGTTTTGCCCAGTGGAATAGTCACGGTCGGGGATCTATGAAAGCAACGCAAGAGCTGCGCGAGCTCGGCCAAAGCCTCTGGCTAGACAATATCACACGCAACATGTTGAAGACCGGCGTCCCTGAGCGCTACGACAACGAGTATTCGGTCACCGGGCTGACATCCAACCCGACAATCTTCGACCACGCGATCAGGAACGGCAAAGACTACGATGACGCGATCAAAAGCAAACTCGCGGAGGGCAAGTCAGGGGAGAATCTGTTCTTCGAACTGGCGCTGGAGGACCTGGCGCAGGCCGCCGATCTGTTCAGGCCGGTTTACGACCGAACAAGCGGCGTCGACGGTTGGGTTTCGCTGGAAGTCTCGCCTTTGCTGGCGCACGACACGCGATGCAACCGCCGAGGATAGTCTTCGTTTTCATTGCTTACCTCAGATCGGAATTTGAAAACGTCCAGTACCCCGGCCGGCGTCAAAATTCCCGACAGCCTCCGGCGACGTGTGATCAACGAGGAGTGAGTCCTTGATGGCGCGCCCCCTCGTCACCGACGAGATCGACGTGCGTCGCGAGGGGACAAGCCCTACGGCCGCAACTCGATTTCGCTGCGCTTGGTCGGGCATGCTCTGCGAGCGATCGGGCCTTGATGCCGCTCAGCGCCGGCTCGCGGAGGATTCAAAATGAAGACACAGCGCGCGCTTCTGTCGATCACGGCGGCCCTGGTCGCTGCCACACTGGGCAAGGATGCGCCGGGCGCGAAGGAGAACGGCGTAGTACTCTCGCCTCAGGCGCTGCAGGAAATTGCGCAGGTCGAGGCCGAGATTGACCGCATCGAGGCGCAGGCGATCGAGCGGCTTGCCGTGCCGCCGGACAATCAGGTCCAGCAAATCGAGCTGCTCGGTAAGTTGCTGCTGTACGACAAGCATCTCTCGGTGAACCGCAACGAGGCGTGTGCTTTCTGCCACACGCCCGAGACGGGCTTTACGGGTCCCGTGTCGGAGCTGAACCGGATCACCGGCTCCTATCCCGGGTCAGTGCGCACGCGCTTCAGCAATCGCAAGCCGCAATCGCACGCCTATGCGCCGCTCTCGCCCGTGCTGCACTACAATCCCGGGCAGGGTGACCTCGTCGGCGGCAATTTCTGGGACATGCGTGCGACCGGCCGCCGGCTGGGCAACCCGGCCGCCGAGCAGGCGCAAGGGCCGCCGACCAACCCGGTCGAGATGGGCCTGCCCGATATCGCCTGCGCGGTCTATCGCGCCTCGCAGCGGCCCTATCGCGCCATGTTCGAAAGCGTGTGGGGACTGGAGGCCTTCGCGATCGCATGGCCCGGCGACGTCGAGCAGGCCTGCGCCCGGCCGGGGCCGCCGCCCGCCAGCGAGCCTCTGCCGGTCCATCTCGGCCCGATCGATCGCGGCCGGGTCGGCACCACCTTTGATCAGATGGCGCAATCCATCGCCGGCTATGAGGCCTCTGCCGAGGTCACGCCGTTTACCTCGAAGTTCGATGCGGTGCTCGCGGGCAAGGCGCAGTTCACGACGCAGGAGCAGGCGGGGTACGACCTATTTCGCGGCAAGGCGCAATGCAACGCCTGTCACCGTGATGGCGGGCCTGGCGAGGACCCGCTGTTTACGGACTTCACCGCCAGCAACATCGGAACCCCCGCCAATCCGAGGCTTCCTTACTATGGAGAAAATCGGCCCGACGCACTGGGCTATGTCGCCAATCCGGCAGGGTCGTCATTCGTCGATGGGGGCGTCGGCGATTTTCTCACCAAGGGGCATCTGCTCAGCCAGCCCTCGGCGGTGGATCAGCGATGGCTCAAGTTGGCGCCAGACAATCAAGCGCGAATTCAGGTGCCGACACTGCGCAATGTGGACAAGCGGCCCTATCTCGCCTTCGTGAAGGCCTATATGCACAACGGATATTTCACGAGCCTGAAGGCGATCGTGCATTTCTACAACACGCGCGACATCCTGCCGCGCTGCCAGTCCCATGACGTCGGTGAAGGTACGACATGCTGGCCGGCGCCGGAGTCGACCGACAACATGAACACGAGCCGAGTTGGGCGCCTAGGCCTGTCGGACACGGAGGAAGATGCGATCGTGAGCTTCATGCAGACGCTGACCGACGGGTTTATGCCTGTCAACTAGCAGGAGGCCGGGTTACGCCGTAGTGGTCCACCCAATTTCCAGCGGCTCCGCGAGCGGCTTGCCTCTGGACCGCTGTTGGCGCGACCGGACACGCGCCTTAGCTGTCCTTCAAATAGTCGGACACCTCGCTGAGGCCAAGCGTCAGGGCGGTGACAAAACGGCTGGCGACAACCGCGCCGCGCACGGGCAGGCGGGCGACGTCGGACATCGAATGCTCGAAAAGCTCGATTGCCGCGGGCCAGGACCGAGACAATACGCGCGACCGCGCAGATCCTGGGCGTGCAATGTTGTGAGCCTGACAGATAGGCGGGCGGCGGGAAATCGCGGGAGACCGGTTGCTGTCCAACCTAACCGCGCTTCCCGCCGGATTTTCCGGGCGCGGCCGCCTCGCGGCGCTTATCCCTGCGCTCCGCGTCCGCCGCCGCGTGGTACTTTCGCCTTATCTCGGCGAGATCGACCGCTGGCTTCGGAAACGCCATGCCAAGCTCTTCCATCGTGTCCGCGACAATCCGCGATACCGCCAAATTGCGAAACCATTTGTGATTGGCCGGGATCACATACCACGGCGCTTCGCGCGTGCTGGTCGCGGCGAGGGCATCCTCGAATGCCTCCATATAATCGTCCCAAAGCGCGCGCTCGGCATAGTCGGATTCACTAATTTTCCAAGTCCGCGCTGGATCGTCAAGCCGGCGCGCAAATCGCGCGAGCTGCTCCTCCTTGCTGATATGCAGGAAGAATTTTACGACCGTGGTTCCGCTCTCCCTAAGCCCCGACTCGAAGCTGCGGATGCGGTCATAGCGCGCGGTCCATGTGGGCTTGTCCACCAGCTTGTGGACCCTGGCAATCAATACGTCCTCGTAGTGGGAGCGGTTGAAGATCGCCACCCATCCCTTTGGCGGGGCATGCGGATGGACCCGCCAGAGGAAATCATGATCGAGCTCGATTGGGGTCGGCCGTTTGAAGCTGACTACCGATGTTCCTTGCGGGTTGAACGCGGCGAATACGTGGTTGACCGTGCCGTCCTTGCCGCCGGCGTCCAAGGCCTGAAGGACAATCAGAACGGAGTGCTTTTTCTCCGCAAATAACAAGGATTGCATTTGGCCGAGCTTTTGCCGGTACCGTTCCAAATCCTGGGCCGCCGCCTCATGTGTCTCATGGCGGCCCTTGAAGGCGGGATCGACATCCTTAAGACTGAGCTTTTGACCGGGCTTGACGATCATCTGTTTGCGATAGTCCATGGAAATCCCCTCCCCCCCAAGCGGTCGCCAACGAGCTGCATCGTCAGCAGGAAGCGCGGAGGCCAGAGCGTCATAGCTCTCAGCTTCCCGCCTCGCCAGCGTCCTTGGCCGCAAGCTGACCGATTGCGGACCAGTCGAGCTTGTCGCCGCCATGGGCGAGCAATGTCAGGAACCGGTCACGCAGGAGGCTCGCGAGCGGCATGGGCACGCGGAGATCTTCCGCTGCCGCGAGCGTCAGGCGAATGTCTTTCTGACCAAGCGGTGCTGCAAAACCGGCTGGTTCGAATTTTCCATCGGCGATCAGCCCATCATAGGTCTTGTAGACGGAGGCATCGAACAGCGTCGAGGTCAGGATGTCGAGATATTGCCTCCGGTCGACGCCGGCTTTGCCAATCAGGGCCATGGCCTCTCCAAGCGATTCGATGACCGAAGCGATCAGGAAGTTGCCGCTGAGCTTCACGAGATTGCCAGCCTTCGGTGTATCGGAGATGACGAAGGTTTTCTGCCCGATCGCATCTAAGAGCGGCGCCGCAGCTTCGACCGCATCCGGTGCGCCGGCGGCAACGACGAAGAGCTGACCGGCGGCGGCGATATCGGGGCGGCCGAACACCGGCGCCGCCACGAAACGCTGCCCGGCTTTCGCGTGGGCCGCCTCAAGCCTCTCCGACAGCGCTACACTGATGGTGCTTGAGGAAATATGGATCGCGCCCGCGTGCAGGCTGCTGATGACACCGGTATCGCCGAACACGACCCTCCCAACAGCATCGTCGTCGGCCAGCATGGTAATCACTGCATCGCCGTGGCAGGCGTCCGACACGCTGGCGGCGGCTTTCGCTCCCTGCGCAACGAGCGCCTCGATCTTTGCGCGTGTCCGGTTGTAAACGGTCACGTCATGGCCGGCCTTCCAGAGGTTCGCCGCCATGCCGGCGCCCATGTGCCCCAATCCGATGAATCCGACTTCCACGGCAACACCTTTTTTCCTACGTGGATAACGCCTCGCGCTCTTAGTTGAGATCTCCGAGCCACAACGAAAACGCCGCCGGTCGTCATGTCCCTCGCTCGCCTCGGCTACACGCTCCGTGGAGCGCCACCTCTCCTGCGAAGGCTGAGAACTTCGCAAGGACAATGGCGCGTTGGCTCACCGGTTCCGAGGTGTTTACAATAATGCCCGATGTTACTATTTTATTGCGTCTCCGTCCTGTCCCATTTTCAAGCCAAAGTGAGTACCAAGTGCGCGCCGAAGCCGAAGCGCTTGTCCAATCAATCAAGCAATCGATGGGATTGCTGAGGAGGCATCTTTGACGTCGATGCCGCCACCCGCCGCCTTGCCGAGCTGAACGCCAAGGCCGGGGACCTAAACTTTTGGAACGACGTGGAAGCCGCGCAAAAAATCATGCGCGAGCGCACTGGACTAGAAGATAGGCTTGGTTCGCTCAATCGTTTTGAAAATGAACTTCTAGACGCGATCACGCTCGTCGAGCTCGCCGAGGCGGAAGGCGACGAGGCTTCCGCGAAGGAAGGGCTCGACCAGCTGAACGCCCTGAAGGCGGAAGCCGGGCGCCGCCAGATCGAGGCATTGCTGTCCGGCGAGGCCGATGCCAACGACACTTATATCGAGGTTCACGCCGGCGCTGGCGGCACCGAGAGCTGCGATTGGGCGCGCATGCTGTTTCGGATGTATGCGCGGTGGGCCGAGCGGCACAACTATAAGGTCGAGATCATCGAGGAGACGGCGGGCGACGAAGCGGGCCTCAAATCAGGCACCTTGCTCGTCAAGGGCCACAATGCGCATGGCTGGACCAAAACCGAATCCGGGGTGCATCGCCTGGTGCGCATCTCGCCTTTCGATTCGAACGCCCGCCGCCATACGAGCTTTGCTTCGGTGTGGGTCTATCCGGTGATCGACGACAGGATCGAAATCGATGTGCAGGAATCGGATTGCCGCATCGATACCTATCGTTCGTCGGGCGCTGGCGGCCAGCACGTCAATACGACGGATTCGGCGGTGCGTATCACTCATATTCCATCGGGGATCGTGGTTGCCTGCCAGGCCGAGCGTTCGCAGCACAAGAACCGGGCAACCGCGTGGAACATGCTGCGCGCGCGGCTCTATGAACAGGAGATGGAAAAGCGGGAGGCGACGGCCAATGCGAGGGAAGCGAGCAAGACCGAGATCGGCTGGGGCCATCAGATCCGCTCCTATGTGCTGCAGCCCTATCAGCTCGTCAAGGATCTTCGCACCGGCGCGACATCGGGCACGCCGAGCGAGGTTCTCGACGGCGCGCTCGACGGTTTTATGGAGGCGGCGCTGGCCCAAAAACTTTCCGGCGGCGGCCCCGTCGCGGTAGAGGATGTGGACTGAGGCGGTGCTTTGGCTTCAGCCTTTCGAGAGCCGCTACGCTGCGGCGGCGTTTGAAATTCATGCTAACTTAGACCACAGAACGGGGCGGTCACGGGGCGGTCGCTCGAAATCCGACGGGTCCGCTTCCAAGCGCACCGGCTCCGCCTTGTCAGCAGAGCGCAAAGGAAGCAAGATAAGGCTGAAACCGTCGGCTATTTGGGGAATGTCGGTTAATGATATTTTGACCAGATACCCCCAACGGAAAGAATCTTGACGATGGGAATCGATATTCACGTGTTGAACTTTCTGAAGTTCGCGAGGAGAAAACGGGCCTTTGGACGCGTTGCGACAATCGGACGGCAGGAAATTAACGTTCCAATAGACAAACTCAAAAGCGCACTCAATCTGAAGGGATACACCAAATACGGGCCTTATTGCGAAGAGCTGCTGATTTGGCACTTTGCTGCCACAGTCGTAGAATCGTTCGACAATTCTGATTACGAGCACGCCACCCATATTGCCGACATGAACAAGCCGCTTGCGGTCCAAAATCGCTACGACACCGTTTTTGACGGTGGGTGCATTGAGCACATCTACAACATTCCTCAAGCACTGAGGAATGTATCGGAAATCTGTTCGGCTGGGGGGCAAATATTGCACGTATTGCCGACGAACAATTTTTGCGGTCACGGATTCTGGCAAGTGTCTCCAGAGTTATTCTTCACACTATATTCGGAGGCCAATGGCTACAGGGAAACGGAAGTGTTCCTGGCCGATTTGGCGAATGAGCAATTCTGGTATCAGGTCAGAAAGCCACGCGACGGCGAGCGCGCAAATGTGACATCATCAACCCCGTTGTACGCGCTGGTGAGGACAAGAAGAACCGAGGTATTCAGTCACGATGACGTGCAGCAATCTGACTATGACTTCGCGTGGAAAGGTAATCAATCTGACTATGTCTTTGCGTGGAAACGCGACCAAATATCATCGCCCAAGATATCAAAATTCAAAGAGCTTGTTAAGCCGTTGGCGTTCGCGCCGTTTGGCAGGATAGCGTACTGGAAATGGTGGCAATTTGCTGCCCCACTCTCACCAACCGCCTTGTCCTCCAAAAACCCGCATTTGATAAAGATTGCAGTATCATCTTTAGTCTAGCCTAGTCAAACGACGTTGAAAGAATGAAGGAGAGAATTTGATCCATTAACCCAGATTTCCCAAATGGACGGCAAATCCACCTTAATTTGACGGCATGATAAGCTCATTGACCACGCTTGAGAACGGGATGCGGCGCTTCCCCCTCTGCTGGCCCCGGGGTTGTGCAGTCTTTTCTGTCTTCCCACGTGATCTCGACCGGTTTTGAGCCCCGATGCACTTCTGCTGTCGGAAGACTCGTAATCGGGTTCAACCGCCGCCGCTAACATCCTGCCAGGTCCTTTCGCATGAGCCCATCGATCAGTTCCAGGATTTCAGCGGAATAAGTCACGCGGCACCTATTCAAACTTCGCCGGATCGGCCTTTCCAAGAGGTCTCAGCATGCGCGGTCGCAAAGAGAAAATTTTCAATCTGCCGCCGGTGGTCTTTTGGATCGTCGCGCTTTTGGCCGCGATCGAAGGCCTCTCTCAACTCCTCTCGCCCGAAGCCTATCTTGAGATTCTTCGGCGCTTCGCCTTCGTGCCGGGACGGTTTACTTTCGCGTTCGCTCCAGACCCCGTGTCCTTGGCCTTCAATTCGATCGCGGACGACGGCGAGCTCCGCACTGAAGCGGCGGCCTTTTTCCTGGGCGATGGGAAGCCGCAATGGTGGACGCCGCTTACCTATGCGTTTTTGCATGGCGGCTGGCTCCATGTGGGGATGAACTGCCTTTGGTTCGCGGCCTTCGGCTCGGCCGTCGCACGCCGTTTTGGAACGCCACGCTTTTTGCTTTTTTGCGCGGTCGCGGCAATTGCCGGAGCGGCGATGCACTACGTCACCCATAGCACGGATCTGCAACCGGTCGTGGGTGCCTCGGCGGCGGTCTCCGGTGTCATGGCGGCGGCGGTGCGTTTCGTGTTTGAACCGGGGGCGCCGCTTGGCGAATCGCTTGGCTTCGCGGAACGCGCGGACGAGGGCATGGCTTATCGCCAGCCGGCGCTGCCTTTGCGGGAAATTCTATCCAATCGCAGCGCGATCAGTTTTCTTTTCTTCTGGTTCCTCGCCAATTTTCTGTTTGGCGCCATCCCGGCGCCGCTCGGCGTCACCGATGCGACGGTCGCCTGGGAGGCCCATATCGGCGGCTTTCTCATCGGGCTTTTGGCATTTCGCTGGTTCGACCCGCCAGCGCCGCCCGTCGCCATCCCGCTCTAGCCTCAGCCGAGCAACCGCCGGTTCTTCCGTGTGCCTTGCGTTCCGCGCCGGAAGCCCGCGACGATTTCGACATGCGGCGTATGGTGAAACTGATCGACCGGCTCGACCCGCGCTATTTCATAGCCACCGGCGCATAGGATCGCGGCATCGCGCGCAAAGGTTTGGGGATTGCAGGATACGGCGACGACAAGCGGCACCGGGGATGCACCTAGAACAAGGGCTTGCTTTTCGGCCCCCGCGCGGGGCGGATCGAAGACGACCGCGTCATATTTTTCGGCCTCCAGCGCGCCGAGCGGGCGCCGGAAAAGGTCGCGCGGCGAGACCGCGACCTGCCGCAAACCTTTGACGCGCGCGGCTTTTGCCAAGGCCGAAAGCGCGGCTTCCTCAAGATCGAACGCATCGACGGTCGCGAACTCTGCCATCCGAAGGGCAAATGTCCCGACGCCGGAAAAAAGATCGGCGATCCGTCTTGCCCCCGCCACATGCGCGCAAACCCTTGCCACGAGGGCTTCCTCTCCGGCCTCGGTCGCCTGCAAAAAAACTCCCGGCGGCGGCGCCACGGTCGCCTTGCCCATGGCGAGCATCGGCGTCCGCTGCGAGATCACGATCTCGCCATGGTTTGAGAGGCGCGCGAGGTCGTGCTCCAGCGCGACTCGCACGAGGCATTGCCGTTGCACGTCATTGAGCGGCCCATGGCCTTTGAGATCGACATCGAGGCCGGACGCCGTCGCGGTAACGAGAATATCGAGCGGCTTGCCCGAGGCGGCGAGGGTCCGAACGAGCGCGCGCGCGACCGGCAAGGCCCCCGTCCATCGACGCGGCGAGCAGCGGGCAGGAGTCGATTTCAACAATCTCATGCGTGCGCGCCTGCATGAATCCGGTGGTTGGCCGGCCCTGGACGTAGCGTGCGTGAAACGCAGCGCGGCGGCGCCCGGCGCCATGCGCATCGGCGAGGTCCGAAGCCTCGTTGGTGAGGCCGGCCCGCCGCAGGGCGCTGGTGACAAGATCGCGTTTCCATCGCGCATAGGAATCCGTCGCAAGCGTTTGCACCGCGCAGCCGCCGCAACGCGAAAAATAGCGGCAGAACGGCGCGATCCGATGCGGGCTTGGGGTCAAAATCTCGACCAATGTGCCCCGCGAACCATCGACGTCGGCGGCGATTGTTTCACCAGCCAAGGCATAGGGGACAAAGATCGAGCTTTCCGGGGCTTGCGCGACGCCTTCCCCGCGCGCTCCAAGCTTGTCGATGGTGAGCCTCGACATCATCGCGAAAACTGGCTCCCGGTCTTTGGGCGAAATCGGGAGAGCCCGCCGATCTCGCCCGAAGCGAATGGGGTGGAGAAAGGCATGCGCGTCATCGTGAATGTCAATGGAGCCCGGAGCACTTTCTCACGCCACCGGATCGGCCGCGGGCATAGGCGGAAGCAATCCCGTCCGTTGGCGCTCGCCGAGCGGCTTCGCCGCGACGGTTGATAGGGCTTTGCACGGCGGCAACGGTTCAGGATTGCCCGGAAAGCGGATTCGAGGCACAATGATGTTGAAATCGGCGGCGATCTGGGGAATGCCGGGGGAACCGGTCATGCCAAGGGTCACTTACTTCCACGAAATCACGCTCGAAGACGTCCCCCGAGGTCAAACACTCCTTGACCTCTCCATCCACCATAGGATCCCACACCACCATCAGTGCGGCGGCTACGGCCGCTGCACGACCTGCCGTATTCAGATCCTGGACGGACTTTCCAATGTCTCGCCACTGGGCGAGGTCGAACAGAAGGTAGCATCCCAACGGGGCTGGGATGAATGCACGCCTCGCGTGTCAGACTCGCGTCGAGGGCGATGTGGTCATTCGCCGTCTCCTCGACAACGCACAGGACATCATTGTCCTCGACCTCGAGGAAATAAGGGGAGGAACCGCCAGCGAGGGAAAAGAACTCGATCTCGCGATCCTCTTCTCTGATATTAGGGACTTCACGGGGCACAGCGAGCAGAGCCTGCCTTATGACGTCGTGCATATGCTGAACCGCTACTTCACGGCGGCGGCCGAGCCTGTGCTCAACAACAACGGCTTTATCGACAAGTACATCGGGGACGGCATCTTGGCTGCTTTCGGCACTCGCGACGAGTCGCCCGGGACGGCATGCCGGAACGCCGTGCGCGCTGCGCTCGGAATGCTGGAAGCGGTAGGACGACTCGGCCCAACGTTCGGACGCGAGTTCAACATGCCCTTGCGCATCGGCATCGGAATTCACTTCGGCACGGTGATCCTCGGCCGCGTCGGCCATCCGGGAAAGCGCCAGATCACGGTGATTGGCGACACGGTTAACGCGGCGAGCAGGGGTTGAGAGGATGACCAAGCCGCTCGGAGTGCCAATCTTGCTCAGCGACAGTGTCATTGCCCAGATACCCGGGGCACTCCAGCTCGGACCACCCACAGAGGCTCCACTCAAGGGGAAAGCCGGGTATACCGTCTTGTATCCCTGTCAGGGTTTCGCCGAGCCCGACACGATCTTCCTCGTGCAGTCGTCTTTCGCTTACATCGCCCACCGGGCGGAGGAATTCGGCGTGCGTTTCTATGCTAGGGTCAGAACTCATTAATCCTTCTTCGCTGACAATAAGATAGTGATTCTTTGGCGGGAAGGATTTGAAATTGTGAGCAGGAATTTGTTTTGGCTGAGCGACGAGCAATGGAAGCGGATCGAGCCG
>Ga0185299_10006375_pt1 | contig 12549 bp, 14 predicted proteins | sample PaiPotPPA55metaG_FD_128002 | JGI IMG/M metagenome (GOLD analysis project Ga0185299, IMG submission 128002) | Iron sulfur acid spring bacterial and archeal communities from Banff, Canada, to study Microbial Dark Matter (Phase II) - Paint Pots PPA... ...
ATGCAGCGCACTGCGGTGGTACGTCCATCGATCGACCGCCATACTCGCCGACTTCTATAACCCGGCGCCTTTTGGGGCCATTGGCGTGGACCAGTTGGTGTTGTATGGAACGCGTTACAGATTTTTGGCAATGGCCGCGTTGATCTTTGGGATTGCTTGTTTCGTGTTGGACGCTGTCACCCGGCTCAGGGAACCGGGCTATTGGAAGCGGCTGGAAGTTCCGCTGGAGCTCTATCTTATTTTATTTTGTGCCGCCAGCTTTGCGCCGGAAAATCTGCGTTTTTCCGTCCACGCAGCCTGGGTTGGCATGCTGATTTCCCGGTTGACCGCGATCTCGGCGATCGTGGGGCTATGTGTCCTGGGATGCATGCGGCCGCGCAAGTGGCATTTCGCTGGTTTCGGCGCCTTGGCGCTGATTTTCTTTGCTTTTCTGTATCAGGACACCAGCAAGTTAAATCGCCTGGAGACCAATGCGGAGACGCTCCTTTCGGGAGTACCTGCCGGAACCCGGGTGATCCCGAATATCTATGCGGAGCCTGGCTCACGCATCGCTTTCATTGTGCACATCGCGGACAGGGCTTGCGTACGGCGCTGCTTTGTCTACTCGAACTATGAACCGTCCTCGAACCAGTTTCGTGTGCGAATAGCCCAGGGTGGCAGTTCGGTGGCATCGAATTCGCCCGATGACGCGAACGATATGCAGGGAGGCGGCTACGAAATTCAGCAGAGCGACCTCCCGGCAAAGCTGTTGTATCAATGCGATCACAAAGACCGCACCAAGTTGTGCCTCCGTGACCTCGCCGAGGGAGACACCACCGGCAACCCCGAGTTTCAGTCCGATGAGTAGGGAATCAAGCAACACTGTCTTGAGCGGGCGAGGCAGCAAGTTAACATAATCTGCGTTCTGTTAACCCGGCGCACCCACAGTCGGGTGCAAGTACCACAGGCTTGGTAAGCGTAATCAGTATCCGGTCGCCGTTCCGCCTGTGGATACCCTTCTCGCAATCTGTCATTCGCAACCTATTGTCCTGGGGCCATCCGACGAGGATGTCCGAAGGGCCTCAACCGATCCCCGCCAAAAGCGCCCCTGCCGGCCACTATGAACGTGCCGTCCTCCTGCTCCCGCCTTTTCTGCGCCCGAAGACAAATTGGCTCTTGCACCAGGCCAATCTCGTGTAAAATTGGCTCAGGGTGAGAGACAATGCTCCCAGTACATCTCCAGCCAGAAAGTCACGTCCCGCTGTACGTTCAACTCCGCGATCAACTTCGAGCATTGGTGCACGCCGGCGATCTGCGCCCCGGCGACCGCATCCCGGCCAGCCGCGAATTGGCAACCATGCTCGGCGTACACCGAACCACTGTGGCCAACGCCTACGCAGAGTTGGAGTCTGAAGGCCTCATCCAGGGCCACGTCGGCAGGGGCACCTTCATCCGCGGGAATGGCAACGGGCTGAAAATCACGCCCCCAGCACCGCCAGTGTTGAATGGCTCGAATGGCATTCGATGGGAGCTTCTGTTTGCGGACGAGCGTGGTGGCGAGGTTTTAAGCCGCCTGACCGCCAGCGCCTCGGAGGACGCCCTGTCGTTCGTGATGGCCCGGCCGGCACAGGAGTTCTTTCCGATCGAAGAGTTATTGACATGCGTTACCGCCGTGTTGAAACGCGAGGCGCACGACGTCCTGAATCTGGGGCCATCGGATGGCTACGGGCCGTTGAAAGAAGCGCTGATCGATTTGCTCCGCCGGGAGGGACTTGCGGTCAAGGACGAGAATCTACTGGTCACCGACGGATGCCAGCAGTCGCTCGATTTAATCAGCAAAGCGTTTGTTCGGCCCGGCGATTCGGTGATTCTGGAAAATCCGACATATCCCGGAGCGGTGGCCATTTTCACCGGCGCGCGAGCACGCTGCCTGGGTGTTCCGGTGCAAACCCATGCGGAGCCTGGTTCTTTATTGGGAATTGATGTCGAAGCGCTGGAAGCTACCTTGGCGGCAAATCGGGTGAAGTTGATCGTGCTCACCCCCGATTTCCAGAATCCGACGGGCACATCCATGCCCCTGGCGTCTCGGCGGAAGGTGCTAGAGCTGGCGGGCCGCTATCAGGTGCCCATCGTAGAGGATCACATCTACGCACGCCTGCACGCGCGCGACGAGCGCATTCCTTCTCTAAAACAGTTGGACCGGTCAAACCTGGTCATTCACATCGACAGCTTCGCGAAGGTCGCGTTCCCTGGGTTGCGCGTCGGATGGATCGTGGCCCCGGCGGCCGCGATCGAGCGGTTGCGCATCGTAAAGCAGAATACCGATTTGCACACCGACCAGTTGGCGCAAGCAGTGCTCGCGGAGTTTTTGCGGCGCGGGCTGTTCACCAAGCACGTGGCAAAAATGCGCAAGATTTACGCTTCACGGCTGGTCGCGTTAGATGAAGCTCTGCGAAAGCACATGCCGGAAGATACACGCTGGACGCGGCCCGAGGGCGGAATGTGTTTGTGGCTGGAGCTTCCGCCGGGCTTTGACGCCAGCGAGTTGTTGATTCACGTGAAGGAGCGCGGCGTGCTCTTCGCGCCGGGGCGTTATTTCTACGTCCAAGGCACGCTTCCAAATACGCTGCGGCTCGGCTTTGCCAGCCTGGATGAGAAACAAATCGCACGCGGCGTGGCGACATTGGCGGACCTGCTGAAGGTGGAGATGCGCAAGCGGCAGCGCGGAGTGCGCCGAGCCGAGCGGAGCCGTGTCGCTCTGGTTTGAGGAAAGACTGGATTCAACACGTAGGCGGCGAGGCCAACTTTTGAGCGAGACGACGGAGACACTTAGATTGGAGCCGAATCCCGGCAACGTTTGTTTCGGATGCGGCGGCGCCAATGATTTTGGAATGAAATTGCTGTTCGAGCAGGACAACGCCCGACGGAAAATTGTGGGGCGCTTTGTCCTGGGTCCGCGCTACCGCGGCGGCGCCGGGATGGCCCACGGCGGGATTATCGCGGTCCTGCTGGACGAGGCCATGGGCAAGGTTTGCCGGTTCAGCGAGGCCAGAGCCGTGACCGCGGAAATGACCATCGAATATCTGAAGCCCGTGAACGTCGAGAAAGAAATTATCGTCGAAGCCTACGAGGAGGAGCATCTAAGAAAGGGAAGAAACCTGTTTCACGTGGGCGAGATCCGAAGTAGTGAAGGGCAAGTTTTGGCTCGAGGACGCGGGCGCTTCGTAATTGTCGAGCCCAGGCAGCCCAAGAACGACGCAGCGTAGTAGTGATTTCAACATGCCCAGATTAGAGTGCGAATGCACGGGAGAATCGATATGGATCCGAAGAGAACAAATGGCAACGCCAAGAAAGTAAACGGCAGCGGGAACGCCAACCCCAATACGGGCGAAACTGCGTGGCGCGTGAAAGTCGGCCTGGCGGAAATGCTCAAGGGCGGGGTCATCATGGACGTGACCAATGCGGAGCAGGCCAAGATCGCGGAAAATGCCGGAGCGTGCGCGGTGATGGCGCTGGAGCGCGTTCCCTCGGACATTCGCAAAGAAGGCGGCGTCGCGCGCATGGCCTCGATCAAGGTGATTCGCGAGATCATGGCCACGGTCACGATTCCTGTGATGGCCAAGGTGCGCATCGGCCACTTCGCCGAAGCGGAAGTGTTGCAGGCGCTGGAAGTGGACTTCATCGACGAAAGCGAAGTCTTGACCCCGGCCGACGAGGAAAATCACATTTGGAAGCATGACTATCGCGTGCCGTTTGTTTGCGGAGCACGCAACCTCGGCGAAGCGCTCCGCCGTATCGCGGAAGGCGCAGCAATGATTCGCACCAAGGGCGAAGCCGGCTCGGGCAACGTGGTAGAAGCCGTGCGCCACATGCGTACCATCGTCAGCCAGATGAAGCACCTGACCACCATGCGCGACGACGAACTGATGCGCGAAGCAAAAGAGCTCGGCGCGCCACTGGACTTGATCCGTCAGGTAGCCAAGACCGGCAAATTGCCAGTGCCGAATTTTTCGGCAGGTGGCATAGCCACGCCCGCGGATGCCGCATTGGTGCGCAGGCTCGGAGCCGAAGCCGTATTTGTCGGCTCTGGAATTTTCAAGTCCAGCGATCCCGAGGCCCGCGCCAAAGCGGTCGTGAAAGCCACGACACACTTCGAGGACGCCAAGGCAGTCCTAGAGGCTAGCGAGGAATTAGGCGAGGCCATGCCCGGCCTAGACGTGCGCCAAATGGACGAAAAGGACATGCTGTCGACGCGAGGTTGGTAGTGGCCGATCTTTAGATCGGTCCAGCCAAAATGAACGCACCGAAACCCGTTCCGACTGAGTTGGTTTCTAAATGGCGTCCCGCGATCTTTTGGACTAACCAGTCACACCGAGGCACTCAGGAGTCGAATCAGTGAAGATTGGGATCCTGGCAGTACAGGGCGATTTTCAAGCGCACGCAGCGATGCTCGCGGATCTGGGCGTCGAAACCGTGGAAGTTCGCACGCCGGCAGACCTCGCAGGTTGCGACGGCTTGATCCTGCCCGGCGGCGAGAGCACTACCCAACTGCAATTCCTTCGCGAGGAAGGATTGGACACTGCGATTAGTAAGTTTGCCGACGACGACAAAGCCATCTTCGGAACATGCGCCGGCGCGATTCTGCTGGCTTCGCAAGTGAAAAATCCGCAGCAGGATTCCTTAAAATTGCTGGACATGACCGTGCTACGGAATGGCTACGGCCGCCAGGTCCACAGTGACGTCGTGAGCGGACCTTCAACGTTGCGCAAGGAACCCCTCGAAATGGTCTTCATTCGCGGACCGGTGATCGAGCGAGTCGGCCCGAAAGTCGAAGTGCTGGCCGAGTATGCCGGGAAGCCAGCCCTGGTTCAGAAGGGCCACATCATGGCCTCCGCATTTCATCCGGAGTTGACCAGCGACACGACCGTGCATCGCCACTTTCTCGATCTGGTTCGACTCGGCGCATCCGCGAAAACGGCCGACCTCGCCCGCTAATGCTGCTAGTCGCGGGCTTCGCGCGCCATCGCAGCGACCTCGACAAACACCAGAATAACGGCGCCAAGAATCAGCCCAAAAGCGATCAGGATGGAAACGAGTATTGCGGTAAACGACATGGCGTCCTTGTCCTCCGAATAAAGTAGTCTTCGGGGAGCGCAGCGCGCCTCGGGGAATTAAACAGTAGCATAGATTCCAACTTAGTAACAGACCGATTGTGCCCAACCGGCGGTGTGTACCAGCAGTCTCCCTAAGGGTACCCCAACTGACATTGCGCCAGAGTTGCGAGGGTCACCGAACCCGGATACGCTGACACCAGCACAGCGCCGTGGCCAAAGCCGCGGCTGCTATCGAAGGTGCTGACGGCAAGCATTCAGGCAGGAGAAGTTTTGCGAAGAGAAAAGACCAGCGTTTCGCAGGAAGACTATCTAAAGGCCATCTGGGAAATGCTCGAAGAAGACCAGACACCCATCAGCGCGCGTTTGGCCGAAGAATTGAACGTTACGCCTCCGGCAGTGACCGCGGCGTTGAAACGCATGACGCGCGATGGCCACGTGCGCGTGGAGCGCTCCGGCCGCATCGACCTCACCAAAAAAGGCAGACAAGTAGCCGAGCGACTCGCCCTGCGCCATCAACTTGCGGAAATGCTGCTCACCGACGTGATCGGCCTCTCCTGGGCCAAAGCGCACGACGAAGCGGAGCGAATGGAACACGCGATTTCGCCCGAGGTCGAAGGCCTCTTGCTAAAACGATTCGCCGACAAAAAGAGCTGCCCGCACGGTGTTCCGATGCGCGGTGGCGTCGCCACGCTGCGCCGTCAAGGCGCGGTGCTCTTGTCCGACCTGCGAGCCAACGAGCAAGGCGAAATTCTCTGCGTCTATGAAAAAGATGCGCAGTTTCTGGAGTTCCTCGAAAATTTGCAGCTGCGGCCGGAAACGCGAGTCGAAGTCAAAAAGCGCGAATACGACGAGACCATGACCCTGCGCGCCGCAGGCCGCACCATGCACTTAGGAAAGCCCGCCACAAGCCGCATTTGGGTGCGCCGCCTCGACGCGTAAGCCTGACGGTTCTGTCTACGCGCGATCGTCCAAAAGTGATTTCAGTCGGGCGTAGCCGGTCCGACTCACCGGCAACCGCGTGCCGTCCGCGAGAATCGCCAGCCGGCTGTCTTTGCCATACGGTTCGATCCGAACCACCCGCTCAAAATTAACGATATACGACCGGTGAATCCGCACGAATCGCCCCGGATCGAGCCCAGCTTCCACGCTGGCAATAGTCTGCTGCTTCAAATGCTTCGCGCCCTGTGTAGCCAGCGCCACATAATCGTCTTGCGCCTCCACGTAGTCCAGCTTGGCTGCAGGAATCAGCGTGACGCGCGTGCCATCCCGCACGACCAAGCGTTCGAGATATTGCTGCGGCGGCCGCGCGGCGGCCGCCAGTTCCTGAACCGCCGGCAATCGCTCGCCAATCCGCTTCTTAGCCCGCTCCAGTGCACCCTCAAACCGTTCACGGCTGATAGGCTTCAACAGATAGTCCACCGCGTGAACCTCAAACGCCTTTATCGCGTATTGGTCGTAGGCCGTCGCAAAGATTACCGCGACATTCTCCTCAATCAGCTCCAAAACATCGAAACCACTCAGCTTCGGCATCTGCACGTCGAGAAACATCAAAGCGGGTTTGTGTTCCGCGGTAGCCTTGACCGCCTCGAACCCGTTGGCGCACTCCGCTAGAATCTGGATCTCCGGATGGGTCTGCAACAGCTCGCGCAACACCTGCCGCGCCAGTTCCTCGTCATCGACGATGAGCGCGCCGATCTTTTTCTCGGACGCGCCGCTCACGGCTGCACCTCGGGTGGTTCCGCGGGCAGCGATAAGCTCACCTGAAATTGCGTGGCGTTCGGCGCAACGCGCATGCTTGCAAGCTTCTGATAGCGTGCTTCCAGGCGTTGACGCACATTCGCCAGTCCCATCCCGTGCCGATGACTCGGTGTAGCCTCGGCGTCAAAGGTGTTCTCCACCAAAATCGACAGCCGTCCGTTGTGGCAATGCACTGCCAACCGCACCAATCCGCCATCCGGCAAATTAGCGATTCCATGCGTGACCGCGTTTTCAATCAGTGGCTGCAAGAGCAGCGGTGGAATCAGCATCGTCTTGCAGTCCTCCGCGACTTCTTCCGTCATTTGCAAGCGAGACCCAAAACGCACTTTTTCGATGGCCAAAAAGCGATGCAGCAGCGAAAGCTCTTCAGACAGGGGGATGCTCGACTTTTCGCCCAGCCCTAAAGTCATCCGCAAGAACTCCGCCAGCAGGATGCACATTTCGCGAGCCTTTGCCGGATCGATGCTGGTAAGCGCGCTGATCGAATTCAGGCTGTTGAACAGGAAGTGTGGGTTCACCTGCGCCTTCAGGGCTTTCAATTCCGCGTCGCGAGCCAGAACATTGGTCTCCAAAACGCGCGCCTCGGCTGCGCGCGAGGCTTCAAGTGCGATCAGCACATAGAAAAAACCGACATTCACCAGATAGAGCAGCACACCGCTGACCACCAGGATGGCGGCGTGCGCGTCGTAGCGGACGTCCAACCCTTGGAACGATGCCGAACTGGAAAGCGCCCGCGCGTACAAGCGCCCGATCTGAGCCCACGCGAAGCTCAGAACGAACGCGGCGAGAAGGTGCGTGACAAAAACGCGGGGGATGCCAGACGACCGAAGCGGAGTCGCACGACACGTGTACCAAGCGGACAGACACGCCGCCGCAAACAACACCGACATCGGCACGACGATCGCCGCCGCTTCCAGTGTCGCGATTCCCCCGGAGACCTTAATGAGAAAAACGAGCAGGCCGCCCAGTGGAATCCACACCGCGAGATACGCGGCCAAGTACGACCGGCGAGTCAGAAGCGGGTGCATGGCTAAGTTTTAGTTCTTGACCTCAATGCCGCCAAACAGCACTTGACCGGTGATGACCAGGGTTTTCTTGCCGGAAGTTGGCCCGGCTCCGGACCCAGTTACCGACCCACCTACGGAATTGTTGGCAGCGCCACGCGTTACATCCGAATACCCGCCGAACAGCGTCTGGTTGCGCGCTTCGACTTGCCAGTGATCGGGAACGCGGATCTCGACGCCGCCAAAGATGACGTTGACCTCCAGGACCGCTTCCTCCCCCTCAATCTCGGCGCCGTGGAAGTCGAGTTCGACGCCGCCAAAAACCGCGCTGACGCCGCCATAGCGAAAATCTTGCGCCGTGATCCGCCGCTCGACACCTCCGAAGACCGACGTCGCGTTCATAGTGCTTTTTCCGTCGGGAGAGCTGATCCTGTGCCGCCGGGATTCAATCGAACCCCAGACCATCATCATGCCCGCGGCAATGACCGCCAACGGCCAAATTTCCGCCCACCGAAAATGAACGATGCGGAGCGCATCCAATTGGAAGAGTAGGCCCACAACGATCAGCAGCGCTCCCCAGAAGAGCTTTCCGGGCTGCGTTAGATTGACCACGCCGGCCACCACCACGATCAAGGGCCAGAATCGCCACAGGTTCCCGGCAGAAATCACCCCCAGGTGATCGAGCAGCAGAATGATGCCGACGAGGCAGACGATCCCACCCCAGATGATGCCGTGAAACGGACCATCCGTTCTGTCCCAATCACGCCTGATCCGTCCGCGGAGCCGGCCGCCACGCATCCGGCCACGAAATCGGTCGTGGATCTCATCATGAATCTGGTCGTGGATATCGCGGCGAATCGAATCCTTCAGGGATTCTTTGTCGTAGTCATTCATCACGCATTCTCCACGGTGCGCCTGCGAAGTAGCATAAGCCCGGACAGAATCCCTGCGAGAGCGAAGAATAATACCAATATCCCACAAGCGAACGGCAATAGCGCTGCAGGATGAAACGCCAGTGTCCGAAAGAACTTGAGGGTCGCCAGGGCAGCAGCAGCAGGTAAGCCGATCGCTTCGATTCCCAGGCCCTTAAGGAAGCCAGGGAGGCCAGTGAGGGCCAAGCCCAGATTGCCGAACATGAGCAACAGACCCAGTGTCAGGAGCACACCCCCGACCTGCACCCTAAGACTGCGAGGTGACCCGCTACGACGTGACATGCTGCGCTGCGCCATTTGCTACCTCCCAACTCTGCGGTCCTGCATCACGGAGCCAGATTAGGGGTCTCCCGGGTAGCCCGCACGGGCAATTCGGGGAAAGCGCACCGGCTACCGGCCAATGGCGTAAGCCAATCGGCGAATGCCGCAATGACGCGCGGTAAACACACGCGCCCAAAACGATTGGGTTAAGATGGCTCGCGCTGGAAAAAGGGGGGATTTCGTATCGAATGTTCAAGCTGCTGCGGTACTACTGGATAACCGCAAAGGGCTACCGGCTCCACCCCTGGGATAGCCCCTACTTACGATGGCGATTTGAGACGTTCCTGGGAGCGGAGGCCGCAAGTATGACGGCCGCCAAATTCTTTCGCCTAAGCTGGAAATATCGCATTCAGATGGAGAGGTTCCTCGACTGGGCCGACGAGCGCCGTCGGGAACAACGCCGCAGGCGTTAACTAATCCTCTAAACTTTAACCCTAGCCGCAGTTCAAGGCCGACAAATCGGCCGTTCATGCCTATAAATTAAGATACGAGTATTTATGCGAAGCAATGTCACGCACCGCCCCGGCGGCGCCACGTAGATCGTTCTTCCAAACCCCCGCAATAGCAAACCCGCACCGCCGGCACCCACCATCCTTCAAGCGGTTCTCCAGCACATCATGCCACGACCGTCGCACCAAAACCTCCCCACATTTCGGACAAAGCGTATTCGCCCCGTCGCTGTAAATATTCCCCTCATACACATAGTGCAGCCCCACTTCGCGCGCAATGCGCCGCGCCTCATGGAGCGTCTCCGGCGGCGTCCGCGGCTTGTCTCGTAACTTGAAATCCGGATGAAACGCGGTGAAGTGCAGCGGCACATCCGGGCCAAGCTTCGCCAGAACCCATTCGGTCAGCTTTCGCGTCTCGACCGGATCGTCATTGAGTCCCGGAATCATCAAATTGGTGATTTCGAACCACACCCTGGTTTCGTTTTTCAGCCACTGCAAAGTTTCCAGCACTGGTCCCAGATGCGTCAGCGTAATCTTCCCGTAGAAATTTTCCGTAAACGCCTTCAAGTCGATGTTCGCGGCGTCGATATGTTCATAAATCTCATGAAAAGCTTCGCGGGTGATGTATCCATTCGACACCATCACGGTCTTCAACCCGTGCGTTTTCGCTGCTTTGCAGATGTCGATGACGTATTCGCCCCAGATGGTCGGCTCGTTGTAAGTAAAGGCGATCGAGTCGCATCCATATTTCAACGCCAGCAGCGGCACATCTTCTGGCGGCACGGGCTGCGAGCTAACCTGATCGTGCCGCGATTTCGAGATATCCCAGTTCTGACAGAAAAAGCAACCCATGTTGCAGCCCGCGGTCCCCATACTGAACACACGAGTGCCCGGCAAGAAATGACTCAAGGGCTTCTTTTCAATGGGATCGATCTGTAGCGCGGCAGGCGCGCCGTAACCCAGACTATAGAGCCTGCCACCCTGATTGATTCGAATAAAGCAAAACCCGGCTTGGCCAGAATTGATATGGCAGTGTCGCGGACAAAGGTAGCAGTGAACCCGTCCGTTGGCTTCAGCTTCCCACCAACGGCCTTCGTGCAGCGCTTCCGTCTTCTGAAGGATTTTGAGGTCGTTCACAAACCCTCTTCTCCCAACACTTCCTACATTATAGCCCCTCCCAACTCCCGAGTGGAGCGGGTCTCCCTTCCTTTTCACGCCGCAATCAACGGTTGGTCTGAGGGGGTCACGCCGCAGTCAACTGATGGGACGTTCGCGCCCGCAACAAACTGTCATTCTTCGGGCATCCGACGAGGAGGCCAGAAGAACCTCAGCGTCAACCTGCCACCCAAATCCCACAACCTCGCCGCTTTATCATGACCAGTCCTATCCCCGGCTGTCGTTTTTAATTGACAGATGTTAACTGATGCGATATAACACTCTGTGATTCATAGAGGTATCCATTCCCAATGTCGCGCGCGCTGCTAACCCGTTTAGAATCAAATCACTGCGCCAAAGCGTGTTATCCCCTTTATTTTCACATCGTTGCACAAAAACAGTAGGGGGGTGCCAACACGGAAGTGTTCCTTCAAGCATCCTGGTCGGAGGCTCTCGGGATCACATTTTCGCTTGAACGGTGAAAACAGGGCGCTACGGACGCGAGGTTTTGGAGTGCGTGGAGGAAGTCACCAGGTCACCAGCCTCTGCGCGAAGGAATAGTATCCCGGGCCGACGCGCATGGAGTGGTGCCATGCCACGGGGAAAGCCCACCACACCAAGCCTCCTAAGATGGCTTGCCCGAGCGTCAGCGGCAGGATGTTGCGCTCTTGCGCGAACAGCATGCACATGCCGAACCCGCCAATGAGCGTAACCGGTATGAGCACCGGATTGGGCCAATGCAGTGCCGCGAATATCATGCTGGAAAGGAAAGCCGCAATGGCCGGGCGATCCAGCACACTGAGCAACCGATTCATCACGTAGGAATTGACGGCCACTTGCTGCAGCAAGCAGAACGCAAAGTAACCCAGGAAGCGGCGATGATCGATCAAGTGCTCCGGCAAATGATGTAGGGCACCCAGGAAAAGTCCGGCTATGCAAACTGCGGCGATGTAGATTCCAAACAGCAGCAGTCCCTGGCGTGTTGCCGGCCAGAGGTTGTCGGCGCGCCAGCCTAGAGTTTTCGTAGTGTCATGATGCAGCAGGAAGCTGGCCACCAGCCACACGGGGAAAATGATAAAACTCACGGGATGCGAAAACTGCCAGCGCCAGATAAACAATGCAACCAGCGCCGAGAAGAGAAGCGGTTCAACCAAAGCCAGTAGTCGGTTCGGGGACGCCATCTAGTGAACTGTTTCGGTGAATCCTTCGCCGGGTTCGTCGTCGACATCAATCAGACGCAAGGCACTTTGAAACAGTTTCTCAATATCGCTTTCGCTGACCAGCTTGGGGGTCAGCAGTTCCTCGAGATCAAAATCGGGAAAGCCGCGGTTGGTGACGCGCGCGGGGAGCAATTGAAGCAGGCGCTTGGCGTCGATGGGGCCCAACGCGCGAATCTCTTCAAAAAGGACGCGCTGCAGGGGCTGCGCGAATTTCGCGGGGTTCACCAGGCGGCACAACTCCACGCGCGTGACCGGTTTTACCAGCACAGAGCAGAGCAGCCGGAGCAGATCGCGTTCGGCGGCAATGCGTTCGTTTACGTTTGAGACTGTCATAGTTGGTTCGTGCGGCTAGCGACCGTGCTTCCGGATCGATCTATCGTTTTTCAAACAGCGCAATCGGTGCTGGCAAATGAGACCGGAAACACACCCGAAAACCCCAGAGCGACTGGAAAAAACAGCATCATTTGCGTTCCCGGTGAATCAGATTGGAAACCCCTACCCTCAATGAGATGATACGCCTGAGGGCCGGGTTATTTCAAAAGGAGCGCTCCTAATGCCGCCGCGGCACCGGGTTCTGATCTTGGGTGGTGGATTCGCAGGGTTGAACGCTGCGCAGA
>Ga0185299_10006377_pt1 | contig 12547 bp, 11 predicted proteins | sample PaiPotPPA55metaG_FD_128002 | JGI IMG/M metagenome (GOLD analysis project Ga0185299, IMG submission 128002) | Iron sulfur acid spring bacterial and archeal communities from Banff, Canada, to study Microbial Dark Matter (Phase II) - Paint Pots PPA... ...
ATCCAGTAAAGAATTATAGCGTGCTTCGTCGTTTATAATCGAAAGTGTTGTTGATTCGGCGGTAGTCGTTCTGGTTCGTCATGTCGGGGCGTAGCGCAGCCTGGTAGCGCACCTGCCTTGGGCGCAGGGGGTCCGCGGTTCAAATCCGCGCGCCCCGACCAATAACTTCTTCTGCACCAATACATTCTGACTAAGAAAACCTAACGTTTCTACGGGCAGGGTGTCACAGCTTCAGTTTTGCGAAAGCTTGCCATTGCAACCATGCCTCCAAGCACATACCAAGTCGAGAAGGAAATTGGATACTGGGATCAGTTTGAATATTCACAGACTCGCTTTAAACAGCTCAAGACTTAATGCAACCATGCCAATAGCATTTGCCATCCGATTGAAATGAAACGAAAGGAGAAGCTCCGCATGAAAACGTGGTGGTTCGCGCTGCTGCTTTCGGGCAGCTTCCTGCTGGCGCAGGATACCAATCCCGCCAACGCCAACCAGCCAAAAAAAAAGGTTTCCAAAGATGAGATCACGCTGCAGGGCTGCGTTGGCCGATCCAGCGGCGATTACGTTCTGACCAAACAGGATCCTGCCATGACTTACGAACTTCAAGCCACTGGCAAGATCAGGCTTCGCAACTACCTGGGACAGCGAGTGGAAATAACAGGCAAGGAATCACCTACTCTGAGCTCAAGCTCCGACGCTTTAAACAAGACGGGTTCCGCGTCCCCGGTGACGTTGACGATCACCTCGATCAGGTCCATCGCGAAGGAATGCGCTGGTCGTCAAGCCACCGAGCGTAGTTTCTGACGAGACTGGATGTGATCTGGGTTACGGGTCTCAGTCGCAGTCCGGCGGCATGGCCATGATTTCAGAATTTGAGTCGCATGGAGGCTTCTTCCTGGATGGCTCCAGCAGCGACGGGTGATTGTAGCGGAGAACCCATAGGCCCTCATTGTTGGTGATGTAGACCAGGCTATGGCCGCCGTCGGGAAGAATACTGGTGACTTTGTTGAAGGTCTCCAGCGTCTTGGGATTACGCGGGTCACTCAAGTCGAGCACGCGAACAGTCTCGGTGGGATGGTTGCTGCTGGTTAGAGTGGTCGGCGTCTTTTCCGGGGCTTCGGCGATGGCGATATTAGGACCGACCATTTCCAGGTTTCCGGAAGTTGCCTGATTCGACTCCGCCGTCCGCTTTAGCAGGCTCGGCTTCTCCGGCTTAGTTACATCCACCACCATGAAGCCTTGCTTGCCCGCCTGCTGAACGTAGAGGTACTGCTTCGCATCCTGCTTCTGCAGGAGCATCTGGTTTCCCGCGGCCTGCGGCAAGGGCAGGTGCGCGATCACGGTGGCGGGAACGTCGGTGGGCTTGGTTACTGGATGATCCGAAGATAGTGCCGCGGCGCAGAGAAGAGACAAACTCGACACGAGCAGAAAATGGTTCCGCAGGGTTGTACCGGAAATCTCCATAATCCCCACCTCTTACTCCTAATCCTAACCTACTCGCGGGCTGACCGATATCCCCGTTCTTTTTCGATGCAGTCAGATTGTTGCGCCAGAGTTTAGTCCGGGGAGCCGCTGCGTGTCCGGCGCCCCGGGCCACTTGTTACTTTTATTGCTCGGCATAAACACCGACACAACCATTGGAGCTTTGTGTCGTGCAGATTCCACCCGCCTGCAAGGGCACGAACACGTGATTGTTGGTGGAATCGACCGCGATGCTGTGCGAGTTGGAATTGGTGGTCACGTTCACCAACCACGTCCTCGTCTTGGCATCGATGACTCCCATCACCGGTCCGTTCGGCATATCCCTCGCCGCGAGGTAGTATCGGTTGTCTCCTGGGTTATACCAGGTTTCGTCGACCCCTCCGACATTGGTAATGGTGGCGAGGAATTGGCCCGAGGTCCCATCAATTATGTACATGTTAGGCGGGAAGGCTTCCCCATCGTGGTCGCCACAGCCGACAAGGAAGTCGTTGCCCGGCCCCTGGACGATGCTGGTGGGCATGCAATTCGGCATGTCGAACGAGTTCTCGACAAAAGGCCCGTTTGGGCTCCCCAGGTTGGGATTAATAACGTCCACGGTACCGAACGTCAGATCAGCGGCGTCCGCGTTCGAATTTGTAACCAGAAAGCGACCGGAGTTGGGATTGAATGCGGACCCGCCGATACCAGCGATGGCAACCGCCCCGAAGCATCCGGCCGCAGGGGGGGCCTGACTGGCGCAAAACGTTCCATTGGGGTTGAGCATTGGTCCGTGATGGCAAGGTCTGTCGGGACCGAGGATGTACGTCCCGGTCCCAGTGGTCCCATGACCCGTCACGCCAGAAAGCGCCGTGGTCGACGGGTCAGGACAGATAAAACCCGCTGGCCCGTTGAGACCGCCGTCATCGATGACAACGGTGGAATCGTTCTGGACCGCACCGTCGTAATAGATCTGCCCGAGGATGCAGGTTGGAGGATTGATTGGTCCAGCGGCGGGTGTGGTGCTTCCTTGTCCGCTTCCGACGAGCGGGGGGCCGTAGGGCGTCGTAGCAGCGAAGGGAAGGCAGTGATCGGCCGGAAAGCTAGCCAGCGTACCCGTAGGTTTGACGATGCTCGAAACGTCGATTAAGGTGACGAACGGGAACCCGGGATCGCCATTGGCCACTAACAAGATCGTTGTGCCGTTGACAACTCCGATGGACATCTCGTCTGAGCGCAAGTCTCCACAGGTGGCATCGGAAAATGCCCGGCCGTTGGCGGAAGCAACACAGGGAGCGATGCCGTTCGGTCCGTCATAGTCGGGAGATACGCCTGTGGGGAACTCCGCGATCACGGTTGGCCCGGGCGGAAGACTGGTGGCGGAGGTGCTGAAAGTAGTTGTAGTGAGATCGAAGGCCACCACACTGGCGCTGCCGTTCCCCACGAATAGAACTTTATTATCGGGGCTCAAAGCCTCACCATCCGGTGCTGAAAGTGGATTCACCCCGTTGGCGCGCGCCGCGCAGCACTGTGCGCCGGGAAAGCCGCCAAATAAGTTGTTGGCGCCGAAGCCCGGGATGTGGAAGTTGAGCGTGCGGCAGCCGAAACGAGTCCAATTGCCAAACCCGGTAACAATAGGCGGAATAAACATAGTGGGCGCTGCTGGATTGTCGGTCGCGCAAGAACTGGCGGTGACTCCGCCGCCGGCGACGCCGTTCGCACCAGAAAAGAAGTTCACGGCTATGTCCTGTTGAGTGTCAAAAACCGCGACGTCCAAACCAATGCGGTCAGATACGAAGAACCGGTGATTTACCGAATCGGTCACACTTATGTCGAACGAATTAAAAGGGCCGCCGGGTTCGCCAGTCGGATTGTGCTCCGGTACGGGCATGACATCGATCACGGTATAGCCGTCCGCCGTGGTCGTGCCGCACACGGGGCAGTTCTTCACACCCCCGCAGCCGCTCATGATCACAAACAAAGCCGTGAGAAGAATAGGTAACAGAATTCGCCGTCGCATCGAATCTCCTCCTGCACTTTCCCGTTTAGACCAGGCGCCATCGCCCGGATTCTCACTAAAACCGTCCATCTTCGACGGACGCCGACTCAGATTCTTAGACAAAATCTAGAACCTGAACTGCAAGCGCTGCAGTACTACAAAGAAATTCTGCGGTACCTGCCCCGTAACGCTGGGCTGGTGAAGCTGATCGACCCCGACGTTCACCATATACTTGACCCAATAGTTTGGGTACCAGTTAAGGCCGAACGTGATTTCGTCGGTGTGAAAGTCGTAGGTCGGAACCAATCCCGGCGTGAAGGGGTTAAAGATAATCTCTCCGGGTGCCTTCGCCTGAATGCCGGTGTAACGGATCGCCACTTCCCAGGCTCCCAAGCCGCGTCCTTTGCCGCCTGGAGTATCAGGGCCAAAGAATGGGCTCTTCACCCGCGGAGTGCCGTTTTCCGGCCGCTTCTCGCCGGTCAGCAAATACGTTGCGCCGATGTTCCACGCCTTGGCGCCAATGCCAGGAACGGATAGAAAACCAAGACCGCCGGGGGTTTCCGATCCAATGTCGTAGCGTTGTTGCTGCATCTGGACGTATTCTCCACGCACTCCGAGCGGTCCGGTAAGGTAGGTGAATTCGCCTTCGTAGCGCTCGACCGGGCCATTGATCCGCAATTGCGGAAAGAAATTGTAAGCAGCATCGGGGAGGGCGCCACTGAAGCTCAGATCGTTTGAAAGACCGCGAGAGCGCGCGTGATCAATCGAGCCGCCAAACGCGAACTGCTTCAGCCGGTCGTCCTTGCTTTTGCGGAAGGGATAGAAACGCACCCTGCCCACGAAATCGGGCTCGTTGGTGTTGTTGTTGGTGACGCCGTTGCGGCCGTTGAAGGCACCCGCCCACCACTGGACGACGCCTCCTTTGATGTCCCCGTGCAAAGTGATGCCGGGACTGCGAAAGGCGGTGCCCGGCGAGGGGTACAGCAGGGATTGCAGGCCGCGTTCGACAAAGTCCAGGTTGGTGGCGCCGATGCCGGTTTCCTGCGCAAAGGGCTCTTTGAACTGGCCGGCCTGGAACTGGAATTCAGGCCTGATGCGCACGTTAAGATAGGCGTCGCGAACCGTTGCGCCGGTGGTGGCGTTAGCGTCGGTCAGGATGGCGAAATCGAAATGGGAACCGTAGTTGCCTTGGAAGCCGAAGCGGGCGCGGCGAATGATAAATGTGTCCGCAGGCGCGCCGTCGCCTTTGTAGGCGCGATAGTCGGTGTCCAGGTAGCCGTAGGGACTGATGCTGAACTGTCCGTCGGCGCTCTTGATGAAAAAGTGTTCGCCGCTCCATCCCGCCGCGAGGGGCGGGGCGTCTTTCTTCGGCGCTGCGGCAGGCGGAGTTTGCACGATGGCCGCAGCCACCGGCCCAGGATCGGCCTCCACAAGAACCGCGTTCATCAAACGAGGTGAACTCGCTGCTGTTGCGGAAACTTCACCCGGCTGTGAACTGGCTCGTGCCGAGGCAGCGTCCGACACCGGCCGAACCTGAACCGGGCCGTTGTCGCTTGCCCGGGTCGCAACCAGCTTCTCGACCAGAGCCTTCAACTCCTCAATGGTCTGGCGCTGCGCCGCGACCTCGCTGCGCAATTGGTTGACCTCTTCCTTGGTGGCGCTCACCGAGGTCGATCCGTCGCTCTTGCCCGCGGGTTCCGTGCCTTGAGCGTGGGCCAGTGAACCCGGCACCATGAAGATGACTAGCGCAAAGGAAACCATTAGCGAGCGCATGCTTTTCCTCCCTCGGAGTGACATGTAAAGAACGAGGCCTAACTTATGGGCCGAATGCTCAATAGACACAGCTCAGCCTCTGTCAGCCCAACTCACAAGTTGCGTGACGACCAAAAACAAATTTCAGATTCCCACTGGTCTGATAAGCGGACTTCTTCAGCCCGCTTGGTGTAGCACAGCGACAATACAGCTGTCAAGCGCAATTTCGGTAATAATTAACTTGCCTAACCCACGCCAATTTGCTATCCTGCTCTTGTTATGGAAAACATCAAGCCGAAGTCAGCCCAAAAGACCCTCCAGCAGATCATCCAACACTACAGCGATGAACAAGTCTGCATTGACGCCGTCGCTCGGATGCGCTGGCCTAAAGGCCCAGAATGCCCTGCGTGCGCCACCAAGGAGCCTTACTACCTCAAGACTCAAAAACGCTGGAAATGCCGCGAGTGCCGCCGCCAATTCTCCGTCAAGCTCGGAACTATTTTCGAGGACTCCCCGATCCCGCTCCAGAAATGGCTTCCCGCGCTCTGGCAGATCGTCAACTGCCGGAACGGAATCAGCAGTTATGAGATTCATCGCAACCTTGGAGTCAGCCAGAAGTCGGCATGGTTCATGCTTCATCGGCTGAGACTTGTCCTGCAAAATGGCAACGTCGGCAAGCTAGGTGGGCCGGGAAGCGAAATCGAATCAGATGAGACTTTCGTAGGCGGTAAAGCTCGGAATATGCACGCATCCCGCCGCGCTCAATTCAAGACCGCAAGGGAATCGTCCATGACAGGAGACGCCAACTTAGTTAACAAGACAGCGGTGTGGGGCGTACTGGATCGTGAGCAGCGTAAGGTCCGCGCTACCGTAGTTCCGAAGGTGAATCGGGAGGCTCTCCAAGCTGCCGTGTTGGATCAAGTCGCGTCGGGGTCGAAAATCTACACCGACGAAGCGAAAGTTTACCGTTCACTCCCGAAAGAAGAATACGTCCACGAATTTGTGAACCATCTCGAAAGCTACGTGAACGGGCGAGTCCACACCAACGGAATCGAAAACTTCTGGAGTCTCCTCAAGCGCGGATTGAACGGGACTTACGTTGCGGTCGAACCGTTCCACCTGTTCCGTTACATCGATGAGCAGGCATTCCGCTACAACAACCGCAAGGATGCATCAGGGAGGAAGCTGACTGACCCGGAAAGATTTGAGATTGCCCTGTCACAAGTCGCCGGGAAGCGCCTTACCTTCGCGGAAGTGATTGGCAAAGACAGTGCTGATAGTGCGAGTACGACGCCTACACCAGAACCTTTCTAACCCTTGGCGGAAGAAGCGGGGCCGGAAGCCGAAGTCCCAGAACGCCGGGAACGTCCTGGTTTAGGCCCAGGTTTGCGCTTTCGTTGGCGGCGCAGCTTCTCATTCTCGGCAAGCAACCGCGTCAGGTCGGATTTCGATACCGTCAGCACTTGCCGGAGCGCGTTCTCAAATCGCGTATTTTCGGGAGATAGTTTTGCTTTCATGGGAGTATCATACCGCACGCTGCCAAGGAGACACCTTATGATGGCGCTGGCGATTACTTGTGATTGTGGGCAGACCATTCTGCTCCCAACATCCAAGCCTCCCGAAATAGCTCTACGTCAACTGGCGTTAGCCAATGCCGCTCTGCCGCGCAATGTTCTATGTCCGCACTGCAAGCGTGCGAGCGCCTATCCAGTCGAACGCTACCGTCTAGTGTCGGTGCAAAATACGGCCCAACGTCAACTCCTCGAACATCAAGTTTCAGTCTGTATAGCCTTGCCATGCGGTGAACCAAACTGTGCATCTCTTGTAAGAATGCACACGCCAATAAAACTATCCGCAACCCTAAGAGTTGATGCCATACCGCTTGCCGCCCAACTAGAAGCTGTTGGCGCAGTGTGCGACCGGGGGCATCCAAATAGTGGGCTGGCTCGGCGTTCGTCTCTGGAAGTACTATTGAATCCCGGTTGGGGGTCGTTGTTGGGTTTGGCTGAGTAGACATAATACGGCTCCTGCGCTAATATGCGCTTAGGGAACCGCTCCATCGGCCACGGCTGGCACCGTGGCTTTACTTATTTGAATCGTTATTAGTCTTGATTTGCGCTTTCCCTCTCCTTGCCGCGTTTGCAGCATCCTTCAACTCCTTCTCTGCCTGCTCTTCGGTGATGTTGTATTTTCGTGCGTATTCAACAACCCACTTATAGGGTTCAAACATTTTATCCAGATCCTTGTCCAAGTCTTTTTCGAGTTCTGACTCGATGTGCTTGTCGTTCGGCCTGTCAGCAGCGGAAATCAATCCTACGCAAAGCGGAAGCTGGTTTGCCCACGCATCATTCGGAAATTCGTGACTCACCGTTTTGCAAAGCACTCCAGTCTTCGTATCGAGCGCGAAGAATCCATGCCACGGCACAATCATGGGTCTTGCGCCGCTGCTATTCATGGGTGCAATCGGCACGAAGCGGTTATGCCCAATCACCGATTCTGACGGCGCGGGCTTGCTTACGGTTGGCTTTGAAGACACAGGTGGATTTTTCTGCTCAAGGTCGGCGCAACCCACAAATAAGCAACAAGCAACCAGCAAAGGCAGAACCGCGATTCGCATGTTCACTCTCGGATTCCTCCGTTCGTATGGTAGGCTTGGGGAGGCGTCTGTGGGCGGGACATAATATACTCATTCTCACTCAAACAATATAAGTATCCCATCCTATCCTAGTAGGGTTGAGCTTAACTGTAATCTGTAGATATACGTCACTCTTGTTAATAGTCTTGCTTCCGGGTAGCAGGAGCAAGCGGCTGGTATTGATAGTCACGCCGGAGATCAATTCATCATCTTCCAGCAGGCAGAAGAAGGGGTCTTCGTCGGCGTCGGGGACTGTTCCCGTTGGGAGTTCGTTCGAGCTGTTGATCATCCGCAGGCCGTCAAACAACGTCTTGATCCGACCGTCTACGTCCCCACCTTGCAAGACGTAATTCTTCTCCTCAGCGCGAAGGAAAAGGATGTCAAGGCTGCAACGGAGGACTGCCGCTTTGGTTACGAGCGGGAGGAAATTGAAGCCGTTCCGATTCCATTCCTTGCCTTTGTTGAGCAAGCCCTTGGTGATGGCATCATCGGTAGAGATGAGGGGAGCGTTAGAAACACCGTGCAATTCATTTGCGTAATCGCTGCGCCCCCAACGTTCCGCCATCTGCCGCAGATTCGAGTCCAGATGCCACAACTGCTGGAGTTGGGAGTGAAACACCTTACGGATGGCGTGCTTCTCTTTGCGATCTCCGTTGCTGTGGAGGGAGCCGCTGTAGAGAAGGTGGAATTCCACTAGATTCTCTTTCTCAATCGGAGGAGCGGAACCGATCTCGAAGTAGGATAATGGAGTTGGGTTAGCCATGTCAATTATTACCGCAATTTCTAGCAATTCTCCTTACACAGGAGTGGGATTCGGGCGGGTTCACCATTCGGCGGAATTTACGACGTTGAGCGCTCATGCACCTCATAAGCGGGCCAGTAAGGTGGGTTCGTGAAGACACAATGGGCGCGGTGTTCGCACATCTCAAGGGGCCAAGTTAGCAGACACTAGCATCGGGAGGGGACAGGGTCATAGCAGCCCCTCATTCTGAGGTTCGGTGTTGTATAATCATGCTGGTTTTACTGTGGATTCGATGATGGGAATTGGAACAGCACAGGTTGAAAGTCGCGGTGCGCGACTGTGGCGCGGTGCGCTTACTGGCCTTGCTGTGCTTTCCCTTGTGGTCACGCTAGCGACTCGATTTCAGGGCACCGTTCACGACACAGCCACGGTGCACTCCAGTGCGTCGCGTGCAATGCGGCAACACATGAACCTAGACGCTGTTCGCTGGACTGTTCCTATTCTGCAACTCACGGTTCTACAGGCTCCCACCTTCTATCCGCGGGTGGAGCCGGCCGGACCGGCTCTTCCAATTCTCCTTATAGAGGAGAATCTCTACAATCGCCCTCCTCCTGCTTGTTGATCGGTATCCCTCCGTTGTGAAGAGCTAGTTACTCCAACTGAACTTCAACTCAGTAAGAACTGGGCGGGAACGGCGCTAACCGCCATGCTCGTGCAAGATGTTCCGCTGGGCAAGGGAGCTATATCAGTTTTTTCCGAAATCGCATAGTGTAGGAAATCCGATGTGCGAGACACGGCGTTGCTCCGGATTGCGTACCGTCCTCTTCAGAGAATTGGCAAGTCGTGAGGTAAAAGGTACTATCGCCAGTTTGATTGGGGATGGATTTCGAAATGGCCAAGGTAGGACATTCTAGCGCTTCCGCGTTGAGTCACTGTAAGAATGCCTAAGCTAATGCCCTCGATTGTGGTTGAAGTAACGGCGTTTGGTCTTATGGCGGCTTGCCTTGTCGCCGCGAGTGGCTGCAGACATTCGGGCGGGGCGTCCGCATCGGTGTCAGCGGATGCACCCCCACGGGCCGCAGTCGTGCAGGTTCGGCGCGCGCCGCTGTCCAACACACTCTTCATCGCCGGTGAGTTTCTTCCTTATCAGGAAGTCGAACTCCATGCCAAAGTGGCAGGCTACATTAAGAACATCAATGTGGACATTGGGGACCGCGTCCATCGGGGGCAGGTACTCGCTATTCTTGAGATTCCGGAACTGACAGCTCAGCTACAGTCTGCGAGTGCCGGGGTGCGCCATAGCCGGGAGGAGATCACTCGCGCCCAGAACGAAGTAAGCCGTGTGGAAGCGGATCACGCTGCGCTGCACGCCGCTGCCGCCCGCCTGAAGCAAGCATCGGAGGCCCGTCCCGGCCTGATTGCGGAACAAGAGCTCGACGATGCGACGGCCAAGGACCGCTCTTCGGAAGCGCAGGTGGATTCCGCCAAATCAGCTTTGGCCGCCGCCCGGCAGCAATTAGAGGTGTCTCAGGCCGACCGCGAGCATTACTCCGCACTATCGGAATACTCTCGTATTACTGCTCCGTTCGACGGTGTCGTGACCTGGCGTTACGCCGACACGGGTTCGCTGATTCAAGCCGGCACTTCTAACGTGAGCTCGGAGCCGGTAGTCAAGCTTTCGCAAGTGAACATGTTGCGCCTGCGCATTCCGGTGCCCGAATCGTTGGCCGGCAGCGTGCGTGATGGCGAGCCCGCGGATATCCGGGTCAAGGCAACGAATGAACACCTCTCGGGGAAAGTCATACGGTCAACCGACTCGCTCGACCGTTCCACGCGAACCATGCAGGCTGAAGTGGACGTTCCTAATAAAGACTACAAGCTAACCCCCGGAATGTACGCGGATGTTTCATTGCGTGTGCAGAACGACCCAAACGCACTGACCCTTCCCTTGCAGGCAATTAACAGAGGCCCGGACAAGACTACCGTGCTACTGGTCGATTCACAGAACCACGTGGAAGAACGCGAGATCCGCACAGGAATCGAAGGGTCTGATCGGATTCAGATCCTTTCAGGAGTAAAGGAGGGGGACCGCGTTATTGTCGGGAACCTGGGAGCGTACCGGCCCGGACAGCATGTCGATCCCAAGATGAGCACGATGGCGGAAGAAGGGTACACCGCGGAACAGGGAGCCCACTAGAGATGCCCGGCTTCGCCATTCGATATCCATTTTTCATCATCATGCTGTGCCTGATCATCGCGGTGGTGGGCCTGACGACGGTTGCGCGCATGCCGGTGGATCTGTTTCCCAACATCAACATCCCCGTAGTGGTTGTAGCGACGTTTTATTCCGGCATGCCTCCCGAGCAGATTGAAGCCAACATCACCAACCCCTTCGAGAGATTTTTCACCCTGGGAAGCGGTATCGACCATATCGAATCGCGGTCGCTGACCGGGGTCAGTCTGATTAAGATCTACTTCCAGCCGGGGACGAATCCTGACGCTGCGGTGAGCGGCATTTCCAACCTGGCCATGGCGCAGTTGCGCCGGCTGCCGCCGGGCACACTCCCACCAGTAGTGCTTAAGTTCGACGCATCCAGTTTGCCGGTGTGCTTAATCACACTGAAAGGCCAGGGACTGAACGAGACGGAGTTGCACGATCTGGGGCAGTTTAATGTACGCAATCAGATTGCGAACGTGCCCGGCGCCTCGGTTCCACAGCCCTTCGGTGGCAAGTACCGGCAGATTCAAGTCTACGTCGACCCTGTAAAGTTGCAGGCGCACCAGTTGAGCCTGATGGACGTGGTTCGCACGGTGAATGATGCCAACACCATTTTGCCGTCCGGCGATGTGCGGATTGGACCGAAAGACTACAACATCTATACCAACAGCCAGCTGCCCACGACTGAGGAAATGAACCGGCTGCCTCTCAAGTCGGAGGGCAACGCCGAATTGATGGTTGCCGATGTGGGTCACGCCGTAGACTCGGCCGCCATTCAGACCAACATTGTTCGCGTGGATGGGCAAAGATCGGTTTATCTCCCCATTCTCAAGCAGGGCGGGAACAGCAACACCATCGCCATCGTTGACGGAATCAAGAAGTCCGTCGGAGACCTGCTGGACGTGCCAAAGTCGTTGGTGACGAAAGTTGTGTTCGATCAATCAGTCTATGTAAAGACGGCAATAACCAACCTGGGGAGCGAAGGCGGCATCGGCCTGGTACTGACTGCCTTGATGATCCTCATTTTTCTGGGCAATGTCAGGGCTACCTTTGCGGTGATGCTGTCGATTCCTTTATCCGCCCTGGCTGCTTTCCTGGCCATTGACGCCAGCGGCGGGTCGATTAACACCATGGTCCTGGGAGGACTCGCGCTGGCGTTCTCGCGGCTGATCGACAACTCCGTCGTTGTTCTGGAAAACATTTTCCGTCATCTGGAACTGGGGGAAACACCCGAGGTTGCAGCCGAAAAGGGAGGCCGCGAGGTGGCAATGCCCGTGCTTGCCGCGACCTTCACCACCGCGATTGTATTTTTCCCGGTCGTTTTTCTCTATGGCGTTAGCCGATTTCTGTTCACGGCCCTGGCCGCCTCCGTCGTTTTCTCGCTGTTCGCATCGTATGCGGTAGCGATGACAGTAGTGCCGTTGTTTTGCGCTCGTTTCATCAAGTCGCCACACGACGAAGCGGCGCACCATCCGGGGAGAACGATGTTCGAACGGTTTGTACGGGGATTTAATCGCCGCTATGACCGGATGCTTATGCACTACGACATCGCCGTGAGGCGCAGCCTCCTTCGTCCCGTGGCAACGGTTATCGGAATCCTTGGCATCTGCCTGTTCAGTTTCGCCCTCTATCCGCTCATGGGTCTCGCATTCTTTCCGCGAACTGATCCTGGACAATTCGTTATCAATATCAAAGCTCCCACGGGTACACGCCTGGAACTAACAAACCAGTACATCAAGCACG
>Ga0185299_10006378_pt1 | contig 12547 bp, 3 predicted proteins | sample PaiPotPPA55metaG_FD_128002 | JGI IMG/M metagenome (GOLD analysis project Ga0185299, IMG submission 128002) | Iron sulfur acid spring bacterial and archeal communities from Banff, Canada, to study Microbial Dark Matter (Phase II) - Paint Pots PPA... ...
TGCTGCTGGCGAAATATTCCTTCTGCCAGAGGCAATAGTCGCCATATTGCAGCGGCAGCTCCGGAAGATCGTGAGGTCGCTTGGCGTCGAGCGCTGCAGCGATTGTGCCAAACTCATGGGCGAGATTACGAATCGACCAACCATCGAAGACAATTTGATGCAAGGTCACGAGCAAGACCCCGCGATCGGCGGACAGGCGCAGCAAGGTCACCCGGATCAGCGGCAATTGTCCAATGTCGAACGGCACGTGCGCCTCGCGGCGGCCCAACGCCATGACTTCATCAAGCCGCTTTTCCTCGGGAATGGCCGTCAGATCGACAACGGACAAATGGAAATCGAGGCGGCCGGCTACTACCTGCACGAGTTCGCCGTCCATATCGGTGAACCTCGTCCGCAGGATCTCGTGCCGGTCGACGATCGTTTGAAAGGCTTGCTCGATCGTCGAGGTGTTGAATCGCCCCTTGAGCTCCCAACGCAGGGCGATGTTGAGAACCGAGCTTCCAGGGCTTAGCGCATGGACGAACCAGCATCGCTGCTGCGACGACGAGCAGGGAAACAACAGTTCTTCGCTCGGCTTCGTCTCTGGACCGGGCAAGTGATGAACGCCTTCCGTTAACATTTCGATTGTCATCTCGACGCACCCGCGCGGCGCCTGAAACTTTGCAGCGACGGCGCTGCATTGCGTGCCGCGAGCATCGATTCCGCCGGCAGATCATTCGCGGCCCGCGCCAGTTCGGCGATCGTCGGATGCCGCATCAGCTGTGCCGCACCGAGGCCGAGGCCCTGGTCCCGCATCCGCGCCGCGATGCGGAACAGGTCGATGGAATCCGCCCCGAGCGCGAAGAGGTTGTCGTGAATGCCAATCTCGCCAATTTGCAGAACTTCGCCCCAAATAGTGGCGAGCTTGGCCTCGAGCGGTGTTTGGGGTGCCGCGATCACCCGCTCCGGTAGCGCGTGCGCGGAATCGGGTCGCGGCAGCGCCTTGCGGTCGATCTTGCCGTTCTGGGTGCGGGGCAGCGCGTCGAGACGCAAGATGTATGCTGGGACCATGTAATCCGGCAATTCCTCGCGCAATTTGGTTCGCAGCCCGCTCATGCTCTCGACGATGCCTTCGGGCGCCGCGATATAGCCGACTAGGTCATCGCCGTGCAAAACGGCGGCTGTTTCGGGGCGGCCGGAAACGCGCCGCAGCGCATCTTCGACATCGCCAAGTTCGATGCGGAAACCGCGCAATTTGATTTGGCTATCGCCGCGTCCGAGCAGTTCGAAGCGACCGTTGGCGAGATAGCGTGCGCGATCGCCAGTGCGATAGAGGCGCCCGTTTGGGCTGCTAGAAAACGGATTTTCCGTGAAGCTTTGCTGGGTGAGCGCTTGATTTTTATGATATCCCCGCGCGAGTCCGGCGCCGGCGATGCAAAGCTCTCCAGCGACCTCGATTGCCGCCGTATTTCCCGCCGCGTCAAGGATATACATGCCTGTGTTCGCGATCGGCCGGCCGAAATCGATAGCGCCGCCGTTTTGCCGTTCCGCCAGCGACCAGATCGTCGTTTCGGTCGGTCCGTACATATTCCACAGTTCGCCCGATCCGAGATCCTGGGCGAGTTTCTGGTCGAGGGCCTCGCCCCCGCACAGAATTTTGAGCCCCTTCGGATTGAGCCCCGCCTCCAGCAATACCCGCCATAGGGCGGGGGTGGCCTGCATCATCGTTGTCGAGGTGCGGGTGATCAGCGCGGCCAGGGAAAACGGGTCCATGACATCGGCCCGGCTCGCGATCGCGAGCTCGGCGCCGGCCGTCAACGGCAGGAAGATTTCAAGAGCGGCAATGTCGAAACAGGGCGTCGTCACGGCGAGGAAGACATCGGCGGCGCTAATGCCGGGCGATTGCCGCATCGCGGCCAGGAGGTTCACGACCGAGCGATGTTCGATATCGATGCCCTTTGGCCGACCCGTCGAACCGGAGGTGAAAATGCGATATGCGAGATCGGTTGGGCGCACGCGCGGAAGAGGGGGCAGTTGTTCTTCAGCCGAGTCCGCGCCGGCTTCTCCAATGCCGATGCAAACCGGGATCGCTGCTTTGATGCCGTCTTCGAGCGTTGCCGACGTCAAAGCGATCTTAACATCGGCCTCGGAAACGATCGCGTGGATGCGCGCGGGCGGATAGATCGGATCGAGGGGAACATAGGCGCCGCCCGCCTTGAGGACGGCGAGCATGGCAACGGCTAGCTCCGCCGAGCGGTCGAGATAAATCGCGACTGGCGTTTCGCGTGCGACCCCGGCGGCAATCAACCGCCAAGCCACTCGATCCGCGCGCATGATAAGTTCGCGATAGGTGACGGTGCTATCTTCGAAGCGGACCGCGACGGCATCCGGAGTAGCCGCCGCCTGCAAATCGATCAATTCGTGAATGGCGAGTTCCGGGATGGGATAATCCGGCCCCACCAAGGCGGCGTGCAGCCCGTTCTCCTCCGCCCGGGTCAGGATCCGCAGCCGCAGGGCCGCCTGGTCCATATTGCCGGCGATGGCTTCGAGCAGCGTCCGGTAATGGCCGATCCAGCGCGCGATGGTCGCCTTGTCGAACAAGTCCGTGCTGTAATCGCAATCGACAATCAGGCCGTGATCCTCCGCGACGACGTTGAAAAACAGATCGAAATTCACAAAACGCTTGGCGTTGGCGTCGGTCGAGACGGCGAGATTTTGGAAGCGAAGATTTTGCCCGATCCGTTCCAAATTGAACTGTGCTTCGATCAAGGGGAGCCGGTTGACCTCCCGCGGCATGTCGAGCGCACGGACCAGGGACCCGAAAGTGTAGCTTTGATGATCGGCCGCATCGAGAAGAAGCTGCTGGGTCTTGCGCGCGGCCTCGAGGAAGGTGACGCCGTCCGGGAACTGGCCTCGCAACGGCAGGAAGTTGACGCAATGGCCGACGAGAGGCCCTTCGCCGCGCAAGCTCTGCCCGGCGGCCGGAATGCCGGCGACGATATCGGTTTGTCCGCTCAAGCGGGCAAGCAGCAACTGATAGGCGGTCAATAGCACGGCGAACAAGGTACAGCCGTTGCGGGCGGCCGCCTGCTTCACGCGCTCGTACAGGGAGGCCTCGATCGTTCCGCGCAACGTGTCGCCACGGAAACTCTTAAGCGCCGGGCGCGGGCGATCGAGCGGCAGAGCTAGCGGCTCCGGCGGTTGCACAAATTGGTTCAGCCAATAGGCCTCCGCCTCCGGCTGCACCCCACCGTGCCGCGCGGCGTAGTCGACGAAGCTGTGTGCCTCTGGCAGATTGGCGGCGACCCCGCTTAGGCCGGCCGAATAGAGCGCTCCAAGTTCTTCCAAAAGGATGTTCGTCGACCAGCCATCGCAGACGATGTGGTGGGCGGTCAAGACCAGCATATGGCGGTCTTGGCCATGGTCCGGCACCACGGTGAAGCGAACCAGCGGTCCATTAACCAAATCGAAGGGAGTCGAGGCCTCGCTTGCGATGACATCGGCAAGACGGGTATCGAGAGGTTCCGCCTCGCCGCGCGCGGCGATAGTGAAGGCTAGCGGTGCCGCGGACATCACGGTAAAGCCGTCGCCCGCCGGCGCGAAGCGGATGCGAAGCGCTTCGTGGCGTTGCACCAAATCGCGCGCCGCTTTCTGCAGCGCTTGCCTGTCGAGCTTGCCGCGCATATCGAGTGTGACCGATTCGTTGAAGCTGCACGAAGCGGCGTCGCCGAGTTGGGCGCTGAGCCAAATTTCCATTTGGCTTTCGGTGAGCTGGCCTTGGCGCGCCCCGGCCGATTCCGGCCTCCGTCCGAAGAGGCCCGCGGCCATCATCTGTGCCGAAGCCGCATCGAAAGCCTCGACGATCTTCGCGAGATCGGCATCGTCGTGCGCGGTCGTCAGGAAAGCGGGGAAGCCCTCCTGGATATGAATGCCCCGTTCGCGCATCAGGTAATAGAAGAGCGGCGCAAAATGATATTGGGCGGGGAATTTGAGGAAGAAGATCGAACCGAAATGGTGAATTTCGGCCGGCACGCCATGGCGCTCGAAGCCGGCGTTAAGGTCGTCCACGAGACGTCCGGTACGCTCGGACAACCTTTCCTGCAGGCTTGGCCCGGCGGCTTTGAGATGCTTCAAAACCGCGGCGGTGGCGGCGAGCGTCAGCGGGTGGCGCACGAAAGTGCCGGCAAAGAAGGTCACTCCGGCGGCCGGATAGGAATCGTCGCCATATTGCCAGAATCCGCCGTCGAGAGCGTCCATGAACGTGGCCTTGCCGGCTAGGATGCCGATGGGCATGCCGCCACCGGCCACCTTGCCATAGGTGACAAGATCGGCGCGGATGCCGAACAAGGCCTGTACGCCGCCCGGATGGACGCGGAAGCCTGTAACGATTTCGTCAAAGATTAACGCGGTCCCCGCCTTCGCGGTCAGCTCGCGCAACGCCTCCAGGAATTGCCGGGGACGGAAGTCCGGCCGCCGGCTCTGCACGGGTTCGACCAGGACCGCCGCCAATTCATGGACGTGCCGTTCGAGCCAGGCGAGGCTCTCGGGAGTTCCATAGTCCAGGATGGTGATGTTGGCGATGGATTCGGCCGGAATACCCGGAGCGATCGGAAAAACCCGCGCAACCCCCTCGCGAACGCCGCCTCTCGCCAACACTTCGTCGAATTGGCCGTGATAGTCGCCAGCGAAATAGACGATCCGGTTGCGCCCGGTCACCGTTCGCGCGATCCGCATCGCCGCCATCACCGCTTCGGACCCGGTGTTGCAAAAGGTCATCCGCTCGTTGCCGGTGAGATCGCAAAGGAGCTTCGCGACCTCGCCGGCGAGAGGCGTTTGGGGGCCCAATTCAAAGCCCTGGTCGATTTGCGCGATGAGCGCTTCGCGAACGAAATCGGGCGCGTGGCCGAAGGCGGTCGGACCAAAGCCGTTCAAGAGATCGATATAAATGTTGCCATCGACGTCCCAAAGTTTCGAGCCCTCGGAGCGGACGGTGACGATCGGGTAAACGATCTCCTTCCATTCTGGATGGAATCCGGCGGCGACCCGGGGATCGGCGAGCACCGCTCGCGAGGCCTGGGTCATATCCTTGGAACCGCGCGTGCGCGTTGTGTAGCGTGCGATCAGATCGGCGACAAAACGGCGTTGCCCAGCGTCGAGACCAGCATCGCGCGCTTGCGAGAAGGGCTTGAAGGGCCCAAATGCCTCGTCGGGTTTTTTTCCCGGAACCGGGTTTGCTTGAGGCGGCGCCGCTGCTTGCGGGGGTTGCCGGGCGGCTGGGGCCGCCGCCGCGGCCAATGGTGCCGCGCCGCCAATCTGCCGCAGGGTTTCGAGCTGGCGGTTGATGAGGTCGGTCATGCTGGCGAGTTGCGCTGCCATGACTTGCTCGATGCCTTGTTCGCGCCCGGAAACAGCCGCAAGACCGGGCGCGGGGATTGCGCCTTGAGGTGTGGCGGGGCTCGCCTCGATTTGGCTCCGCGCAGCTGGGGTGGTCTCGACCACGAAATTCTCCGCCACCCGGTCCAGATGCCCGGCGACGGCATCCACCGTCGTAAGCTCGCCCATCATTTGGCGGAAGCTGACGGCGGCATTGAAGCGGGTCTTGATGGCTTGGCTGGCCTGCGTGAGGAAGAGGGAATCGAAGCCAAGTTCGAGGAAACTTGTGCCGGGCGGCGCGCCGGCAACGTCGATGCCCGAAAGATTTTCGAGCAAAGCCGCCAGTTCGGCCCGGATCGCTGCCAGGCGGTTTGGTGTTTTTGGTTGTTGCGCGATTACATCCTTGTCGGCCGGCTGCGGCGTTTCGTTTGCCATGGCGGTAATGTAGTTTCCTTTAATAGGGTTGGCATTAATAGGGTTGGCGGTAATAGGGTTGGCCGTGTCCGGGCGCGCGATTGGGGCGTCTATAAAATAGCGCTTCCGCTGGAAAGGGTAAGTAGGTAGAACGACGCGCCGTTGCGGTGCGCCTTCGTACAACGCGCGCCAATCCGGCGCCGCTCCAATGGCCCACAGGCGTCCAAGCGTATCGAGAAAGACCGCGTCCGCGTCGCGTTCCTCGACCGGGTCTGGGAGCGAAGCGGCGATCAGAGGCACCCCGCGCGACGCGTCGTTTTGCCGGGCGAGGCTGGTGAGCGTCCGCCCGGGGCCGACCTCGATCAGGATCGGCGATATCGGTTCGGCGAGGCACGCGAATGCCGCGGCGTAGCGCACCGTCTCGCGGCAATGTCGCGCCCAATATAGCGGGTCCGTCGCCTGATCGGCCGTTATCCACGTTCCCGACATGGTGGAAACGTAGGGGATGCTGGGCGGGCTGAGAGGAATCTTCGCCAGGATCTTTGCCAGCGGTTCGATCACCGGGTCGACCATCGCCGAATGAAATGCATGCGAGGTCCGCAACCGCCGCCAGCCGGCACCGCGGGCGGTCAGCTTCGCCTCGAAAGCGTCGATCGCCGGATGCGGCCCGGCGACAACGCAGACCGAATTGGCGTTGACCGCGGCAATCGAGAGATCGCCGGGCAGGCAGGCTTTAAGTTCGGGCTCCGCCAGCATGACCGCGAGCATCGCTCCTTCGGGCAGCTCCTGCATCATGGCGCCGCGCGCAGCGACGACCGCCAGGGCGTCTTCGAGCCGCATGACGCCGGCGAGCGTCGCGGCGACGAATTCGCCGATGCTGTGGCCAAGCATGGCGGCGGGTTCAAAGCCCAGGCTCCGCCATAACGCCGCGACGGAGAAGCTGACGCTGAATAGGGCTGGTTGCGCGAGCGCGGTCGCCTGGAGTCGCGGCCCGGCCTCCGCCGGGTCGCCGAAAAGGACTTTGCGCAGGTCGAGGCCAAGCAAAGGCTCTAGAATCGAAGCGCATTGGTCGATCGTACGCGCGACAACCGGATATCGCCGGTAAAGGCCCTGACCCATGCCCGGGTATTGGGCGCCTTGGCCAGGAAACAGGAATGCAAGCTTTTGCGGGGACGCGGCCGCCGTCTCGGCTTTGCCTGGGCCGCCGAGTTTTTCGATCAAGCCGCGCCTGTCCTTGACGACGGCGGCGAACCGCCAGGCGAAAGCGCGCCTGCCGGTTTGCAAGGTGAAGGCGATATCGCCGATCCTCTGTTCCGGGTGCGTTTCGAGATGTGTTGCGAGGCGGCCACGGGCCTCAGCCAACGCGTTGTCGTCGCGGGCCGACAGGACAAACAGATGCGCGGCCTCGTCACTGGGGGCGGTCGCGGCGGCGGCCGGGATCGCGGGCGCTTCCTCGACGATCAGATGGACATTGGTTCCGCCTACGCCCGCGGCATTGACCCCGGCGATGCGCGGTTTGGCGCCGCGCGGCCACGGCCGCAACTCGGCATTGACGAAGAACGGGCTCTCGTCAAGGCCGAGTTTCGGGTTTGGGTTCTTGAAATGAAGCGTCGCGGGCAGGCTTTCATGTTCGAGCGCAAGAATGGTTTTGATTAATCCGGCGACGCCGGACGCGATATCGAGATGGCCGATGTTCGTTTTGACCGTGCCGATCGCGCAAAATCCCTTGCGATCGGTGGTCGCGCCAAACGCCTTGGCGAGGCCGGCAATTTCGATCGGATCACCAAGCGGGGTCGCGGTGCCGTGGCACTCCACATAGGAAATGGAGTCGGCGGTGATCTCCGCCACGGCATGGGCGAGGGCGATTACTTTGGCTTGGCCATCACTGCTCGGCGCCGTATAGCCGACTTTCCTGGCCCCGTCGTTGTTGACCGCGCTGCCGCGAATGACCGCGCGGATCTGGTCGCCGTCGGCCAAGGCAGCGTCGAGACGCTTCAACAGCACCACGCCGGCGCCGCTGCCGAACACCGTCCCCGCCGCTTCGGCGTCGAAGGTGCGGCAGTGACCATCCGGCGAAGCCATGCCGCCTTCCTGATAGAGATAGCCGCGCTTCTGCGGGAAGGTGATCGAGACGCCGCCCGCCAGCGCCATATCGGCGCGATAATCGAGAAGGCATTGGCAAGCTTCCGCGACGGCAAGAAGCGAGGTCGAACACGCCGATTGCACGGTAAAGGTGGGACCCCGCAGATCGAGCTTGTAAGCGGTCCGCGTCGCGATGAAATCGGCGCCGTTGCCGACCAGCGTCGGAAATTCGCCGACTTGATAGGTGCCGGTCATATTTTCGAGCCGCTGCCGGTCCGTCAGGACGTTATAGAGGAGGTAGGTAGTGAAGCTGCTCCCGGCGTAGACGGCGATCTCTCCGGGAAAGGCGGCGGGGTCATAACCGGCGCTTTCCAGAGCCTCCCAGGCGATTTCCAGAAAGACCCTTTGTTGAGGGTCGGTCAGCTCCGCCTCGCGCGGCAGGAAATTGAAGAAGCCGGCATCGAACAGCTCCACTCCATCCAAAATCGATCTTGCGTGCACATAGCCAGGCTGGTTTTGCACCGAACGGCCGTAGGCGTCCTCCAGCTCGTCGGGAGGAAAATGAGTGATGGATTCCACGCCGCGCCGGAGATTGTCCCAGAACGCGTCGAGCGCCGGCGCGCCAGGGAAGCGACCGGCCATGCCGATCACGGCTATGGCGGGAAGAGCATCTTGGGCAGACATCAATTGCCTGTGGCCGAGTTGGCGTGGACGATGGACGAACGGGCGCGGTTCTGGCGCGCGCGCCGTTGTAGTGCCGCCTGCGCCGCGGCTTGAGCGGTAGCGTCGGCCGCTGGCGCTCCGGACAGCCGGCCGTGCAGCAGCCGGATCGTCGGCAGATCGAACAAATCCTTAATCGAAATCTGTCCCGGGAAAAGTCGTTCGACATCGGCATGCACGCCAAGGAGCTGGAGCGAGCTGCCGCCGAGGTCGAAAAAGTTTTGGTCGACATCGACGGTTTCCAGTTGAAGGTGATGGCACCACACATCGGCCAGCGTGGCCTCGATCGGGGTGGCATAATGGGGAGTCGAAGATTTTTGCGCCCGCGCGTTCACTGCCTGGCGACTCAGGGCGAGGCGGTCGATCTTGCCTGTCCCGGTTAGCGGAAAAGCATCGACAGTCTCCAGGCGCGCCGGGATCATATGCGGCGGCAAATAACGCGTTGCGGTCTCCCTGAAGATGGCGTCGGAGAGAGAGGTACCTGGGTGCGGAATGACGAAGGCGACCAGATGTTTGGCACCATCCGCCAAGACGCAGGCGACAACGGCTATGTCCGTGAGCGGGAGGTGTCGCCGCAGCACGATTTCCACGTGTTCTGGCTCTATTCTATAGCCGTTCATCTTGAACTGGTTATCCGTGCGGCCGAGAAAATGCAGCAGCCCTGTTCCGTCGCGCCGCGCTAGGTCACCGGTGCGGTAAAGCCGTTGCGCCGGATCATCCGCGAAAGGATCCTCGATGAATTTTTGTTGCGTGAGCTCGGGAGCGTTAAGATAACCGAGCGCGAGCCCATTCCCGCCAACATAGAGCTGCCCCGCCGAGCCTTCGGAGACGAGGCGCATTTGGTCATCGAGAATACGCAAAATCGTGCCCACGATCGGCCAGCCGATTGGCACTGGCGTATCGGCCGGCAAATGTGGCGGCGCCGGGAAAGTCGTGGTGAAGGTCGTGTTTTCGGTCGGTCCATAAGCCACGATGAAATGACCGGAACCGAGAAGACATGCCGCCTTGGCGACATGCATGGGCGACATGACGTCGCCACCCGCGATTAAGTAGCGAAGCTTTCGTAATGACTCTGGACATTGATCGACCATAAGGTTGAAGAGACCGCTCGTTAGAAACAACGTATTCACGCCCTGTTCCTCGATCGCGGCGCCTATCTCGCCGAAGCTGAGCAAGCCTGCTCGTGGAACAACCAGCTCGGCACCGTTGAGCAACGCACCCCAAATCTCGAAAATCGAAGCATCAAAGCCCAAAGGCGACGCTTGCAGGAAAATTTGATCGTCGGAAAACCGCATGTAGCCCGGATTCTTGACCAGCCGGACAATGGCGCGATGCGGGATAACGACGCCTTTCGGTTCGCCCGTGGAGCCGGAGGTGAACATGACGCAAGCGGGGTCCGAGCCCGCGACCTTCGCGGCCTCGCCCCGGCGGCCGGCGGGCCCCGCCAATGGCGCGGCCTCAACATCGATCACCGGCACCGTCGCGGCGAGTTGTGGAAAGCGCCGCAGCGTTGCACCGTTCGAAACGACACATGTCAATTTGTGCCGCTGGATAATTTCGAGAATGCCTTGCGGCGGGCCGCTTGGGTCGAGCGGCACGAACGCCCCGCCTGCTTTCAGCACCGCCAGGAAGGACGTGATGGTGGCTAACGAGCGGTCGAGGAGGATGCCGGCGAGCGCGCCTTTTTCAATTCCAGCGGCGGTGAGCCGGTCGCAAAGCGCTTCGGTCCGGGCGTCGAGGCCGGCGTAGGTCAATCGTTCCGTGCCGCTCCGGACGGCGAAAAACCCAGGCTTTTCCGTGGCCGGAATTTGAAAACATTGGGGCACGTTATCGAAATCGTTCCCGGACATCGAATCGCCTCAAAAATACGCCGCCGACAAAAAACGATTGTGATCATACCCTGAAGCACCAACTTTTGTATACCCAAATGAGCTAGGAGGTCGCAAATACGTCGTGTTAATGTCGTTAGTTCCATGATATATGGTGAATTTCAATATTCATCACGTTAGAGTTTAAGACTAAGAAACTGCGATGTCTCATAATAACCGGGAGTCAATATGAATATATAGTTAATCCATGCTACGATATATAATACAGCAACTAAATATTTGTTTTGTATATTTTCTGACCTTTTGCACCCGCGCGTTCTTCCCGACATCCCGTGATGCCGGCGCGGCGCACTTCTCGCGTCAAAAAATCCCGCGCGAATCGTGCCCTTCCATTCATCCGCGCGAGTCTTCGAGCGATCGACCGGCTCGCTTGCCATGATATTGCGATGCAAGCGCTGGCGTCCAGACCGGATGGGCCCGCTTCCGCCTCAAGAGGGGATAGGCGGCATAAAGGCCATTGGCGGCAGCGAGCTTCAAGCGATCGCGCCAAGGGGAAATGCGCGGCGGCGTTGGGGCGGCACCCAGCTTGCGCAGCACGCTATTCACCTGGTATATTCGTTTTTCGTCGAGCATAGGGCGCAGCTGGTAATTGACGCTCAAGGCGACGGAGATGTTGTCGTGATTGCGCACCCAATGCGGTGCGAAAACGGGGATGTGCACGCCATATCCAGCGTGCAGCTCATAAGCGGCAGCGTCGCATTGCCGGCTTTCCTGGTAGACAATGCTGTTATGGTTACCCATGTGATACTGCTCGCGCTCCTCGTGCGAGACCAGCGTCCTATCGTTATGATCATATACCCAAAGCGTCTTGTTCCCAACGGCTTGCATGAGAAAGTTGCAATCGTCGTCCATGTGATAGGGGGTAAGACGATTGGGCGAGCTAATCAAAATACTTGTCTCGCCCACCACCACGTCTTGACACATTTGCTCGCCTGACAATGCGACGACGCTCGCCAGGAAATCCTGGAGCACAGGACCATAGACGGGGTCCTGCGCGACCTGCTTCAGGATCACCAGGGAATTATTGTCGCCGATATTAGCGATCGTGTCGATGAGCGTCAGCCGGGGGGCGCGGTCGACCCCCCAGGAATCGGTGGGTTCAACCTTGCCATTCGACCAATAGGCCCCCACATGCAATGGCCGCTTGGCCAGCGCGATCAGATTTGGCAGCTCGAACAGCGGGTGATCCTTGAGCCCGTGCCGGAACAGGAAATTGCGGCGATTATAGTTTCGGGCAAATTGCCCGTCCGGATCGGTCAGGACCGGCGGATCGCCGTCTCGGGCAGCGGCGCCAGAATCCGACGCTCTTTCATCGAGCGACAACGACACTACCTAAACCTCCAGCATTTTCCGACGAACGATACAACCAATACGACACGGTAAGCATTCCGATTCGTTCTAGTCAAGCAGATCGGCGGGCTTTCGATGGGTGGGAGGCAGCGTTGCCGTCGCCGCTTCGCGGCCGCAATGAGCGGCCCTGACCGGCGGCCGTGATCCATGAACCTAAATTCGCTGCTAGGATTTTCCCCGCTCAAGGGCGCTCGTTCAACGCGGTCGACGGCCGCGTTCCAATCCTCAATCGAGGACGACAACAAAGTCTACACGAAACCATGGAGCCTCTGGACCACGCCCAACGTCCATCAGCAAGGCCTCAAACATCTTCCTCCGGTCAATGATCTAGCCGCTGGGGTCCGAACACGGCCGTTCCCGCCTCCCATTGCCGTTTTGACACATCGCCGCGAACACGATTGGGATCGCCATCGCCAGACAGTTCACAATCGTGACGGCACGAATTAAACTCAAGCGTGTCCACCCGTCATTCCATATGAAACGGGCGAGTACCCTAGCGTGAATCGGGCCGGCGGCGGCTCAAAATTTTCAAATAAGCAGGAACCTTCCGTGGCGCGGGCGATCGAATCACTCAAAACAACGGGCGCGCGGCGCCTTTTCGGGCTGACGCTCATCGGTATTTGGCTGCTGGCAAGCGGGCCGGGCGCTGTTTGCCAAGGCGTCGTGAAATCCAAGCATGGCGATTGGGAACTGCGCTGCGAGACGCCGCCCGGTGCCGCCAAGGAGCAATGCGCGCTCTT
>Ga0185299_10006380_pt1 | contig 12545 bp, 11 predicted proteins | sample PaiPotPPA55metaG_FD_128002 | JGI IMG/M metagenome (GOLD analysis project Ga0185299, IMG submission 128002) | Iron sulfur acid spring bacterial and archeal communities from Banff, Canada, to study Microbial Dark Matter (Phase II) - Paint Pots PPA... ...
AGGGGATGCAACTGGCATCGAAGATGCGCTACATGTCGGTGCAGATGGAGGCGCTGCTGACGGACGATCTTTGGCGGCGCAATGCGGAACATGCGAACCGGATGGCGCGACTGCTGGAACAGGAAGTGAAGAAGATTCCGCGACTCAAGATTGTGTATCCAGTAGAGGCGAACGGGGTGTTTGCGCAAATTCCACACGAGGCGATTAAGAAGATACAGGAGCGGTACTTCTTCTATGTGTGGAGCGAAGAGGAGTCGGTGGTGCGCTGGATGTGCTCCTTCGACACGACCGAAGAGGACATCCGGGAGTTTACGGAGTTCGTGAAGGCAGTGGTGAGGGACCTCTCGAACTGAAGCCCCGCGTCGATTTTCCGTAGAGACTTGCCGCTGTCCCGGGACGGGGCAAGCCCCGTCTCTACAGGCGAAAGGTCGGCCTACCTATTTTTTCTTGGCTGCCCTAACCCTTGCCCATCGGGCCCGCTGCGCTGCAGCTATTCTCTTGCGTCCTGCAGCCGAAATCGTTCGTTTCTTGCGAGTTGCCGCCCGTCCACTCTTGCTACCATGCAGGAAGACTTTCCCGAAGGTAGTTAGGGCAGCGGTCACGCCGCGAAGTTCATTCTCAAGTCGCTTACGTTCCAGCTGGAGTTGTTTGACTACGGACTGAATTAGTGTTTTTGCCATGAAATGGATTCTATCACTTGTAAGTTAGACAGCAAGTGAGTTCGCGCGGGAGGGCCTGTTAATTGACATACCATTCCCGTTTTCGGACGAAATCCCGCTCTGGGCAAGGACTTCAGGCTGAAGTCGCGCCGCCAACAAAGCACGGGACTGTGTGGACAGAGACAGCCAGTAACGTTAGAAAAGCTGCGCCGCTGTTGTCGCCTCTTGGAATCTTGCGGTGGTACCATTCCGTACTGGCAACATGACAAAGCTTCGCTTGTTCCGGTCATCGAGTCGCAATGCGGGAATGTTTCTCAAAGTGGCGACCGCCATTTCCCTGACGTTGGCCGGACTGCCCGGAAATCCAGGATTTGCGCAAGCTCAGACCGCAACGTCAACCAAAGGATTGCGGCCACCGGCGACGCTCCCGCTGACTAGCTTTTATGACACACCACGTCTGCTGCCCCCGGGCAAGCCTGGAGCGCTGATACGCTCGGAACCGATCGACCCATACAACCTTCCTTATGAGTTGTCCGCATTGCGGATTCTTTATCACTCCCGGACCTCGAACGGAGAAGACGTGGCCGTCTCCGCCGTGGTGCTGATCCCGGATGGCAAGCCTCCGGCGGGCGGATGGCCGGTGATTGCATGGGCGCACGAGTTCAGGGGAACGGCGCGACAATGCGCTCCCTCACTGATGAAGAATCTCGGCGCTGGGCCGATCCTTGCGATGTACGCCAATCTCGGCTACGCGGTGGTTGCGACCGACTACTCCGGGTTGGGAGCCGATTCCAGCAAGCCGGTGCTGGACATGCAGTCGAACGCGTTGGACGTCATGTATTCGGTTGTGGCGGCGCGCGCGGCTGTGAAGGAGATCGGGCCTAAGTGGATCGCTGTGGGACCCTTCGAGGGAGGCATGGCCGCGTTGGCCGCGGCGGAGAGCGAAGTACGCGATCCCAACCATCTGGGCAGCGTCGCCACTTCGGGGGTGGCGGATGCGCAGGAGGCATATCAGCGCTTCGCGCAGGGTTCTTCTAATCGCATGCTGCTGGTCCTGGCATCCACCGTCAAAGCGCTTTATCCGGAGTTCCAGGTGAGCGACATGCTGAAAGACACGGCGCTTCCCGCGTACCAGCATTTCGCGCAGACCTGTGGAGGAGAAACGGAGCCGGAGTTCACGACCGGCATGCTCAAACCGGGTTGGGAGAGCAATCGGTTCGTCAAGGAATTTTTCAGCAGGAACACTCCCGGCCAAAAGCCGGCCCGCGGCCCGCTCCTCGTGATCAGTGGCGAGGCGGACCCTGCCATACCGGCAGAAATGTCGGAAAAAACCGTTGCCCGCATGTGCAAGCAAGGAAGCCGAATCCTGTTTTTGAAGTATCCGGATCTCGATGCCAGCGGCGTGATGGGAGCGTCGGTCGCAGACCAGATCAGTTGGATCAAGGCACGGTTTGCCGGCTATGTTGCGCCTGTCAATTGTCGTTGACGCAATTGCCGTTGACTCCGGAAACGGGGCAAGCCCGTCTCTAGACGGGGGAGGTTCTTTCCGGCTACCACTCGCGGTCAGGGTCGGGCCTGTCATCCTCCCGTCTGACCTGATTACGTTTGTGATGCACAATGAAAATCATGCCAACCGACATCAGCGTGGGAGGGACGATAAGAATCAGAATCCCACTGCGCAAGGCCTGAATCATTCGACCACCGGCGGAGGCCGCCTGCGTATAACAGAGCGCGCAACTTTGGGAGAAGGCCGGGAGAGGGGCGGCGAGCATGGCCAGTCCAGCCAGCGCAATAGCAATAAGGAGAAGCGGTCTCTCGACCTTCATCTTTCTTAGTAATATCCCTCTTAACATCTCTTCTCCCAACTCGCGTCTTTCACTGCATGAGTCATTTTGAAAACGGCGCGCCGTTAACCATACGGAAACTGTCGGTCCACCCATACTGCATCCCCAGCAGGACAGAAACCGTAAAGATGATGACAAACCAAAGAAAGACACGCTTTTCCGACCAAAGATGCATGAAGAACAATTCCGCCAGTCCCGCCTCGACGCATGCGACCGCCAGCATACGCACGAACATTTGCGAGACGTCAATATTCTGATAGGCAATGACGAATTGCAAGCCTGCCAAAGCTAACAGGCAAACATAGACGATCAAATCTTTCCCGATCCCACCACTCTTTTGTGCATCCGCTGCTGTCGTTGTCATAGCATTCCGCTCCCAAGCTGCTTGATCTCTTGATCTAGTGAGTAAGGTTCAAAAGATAAACCAATGGTACGACGAACATCCAAACGAGATCGACGAAGTGCCAGTAAAGGCCCAACACCTCGATGTCATCCGCATTGTAGCGGCCGCCTTTGTAGCGCACACCCACAGCGATTAGAGCGACTATGCCGCCGGTAACGTGCGTGAGGTGCAAGCCAGTGATGCTGAAAAACGACGCCCCGAACAATCCGGTTCCCCACGGGTTCTTAAAGAGGGTCATGCCTTCATTGATGAGGCCCATCCATTCACGAATATGCAGCAGGGCGAAAACAATACCCAGAGCCGTGGTAATCATGATCCAGCGGAAGGCTCCAGCCTTGTCTCCCGCCCGCGCTGAGCGCAGTCCGATCAGCATGGTCAAGCTGCTGGTCAGAAGAATGAAGGTCATGAGCGCGACATTGGTGATGCTGTGGAACGGTCTGGGCCAGTCGGGAGTACCGTTGCGCAGGAATCCATAGGCCACCAGGCAGGCAGCAAAGGTCATGGTGTCCGCGATAATGAACAGCCACATCGCCAGTTTTTTTGTGGGAATCGCAAACGGGGGTCCCACCATCAGGCCTGCTGAGTGTCCTTCCATGGTCAAATCCGCTTGGCTCACGGCGCCTCCTAATTGAGTCGGTTAAAGTTTCATCCAAAGCAGCAAAAGCAGATACAGCCACAGAATGCCCATAAAATGCCAGTAGCGCGCGGTCGCAACTAACTGGCTCCGTCGCAGGGCCGACTTACTCAGCTTGCGAATGACATAGATCAGCCCGCCCAGTCCCCCCAGCACGTGCAGGGCGTGCGTGGCTGTCAGCACATAAAAAAAGGAACTGCTTGGATTCGTGGCCAGATAGAGCCCCTCGGCCCTCAACTGCGACCACGCGACGTACTGACCAGCCACAAAAAGCAGGCCGAGAAACAAGGTTATGTACAGCCAGCGTGCCGGGCTCTCAACCTGACTCCTCAGTCCGCCCATGAAGGTAGCGACGCGGCGCCGCGAAACCTCCAAGGTAACGCTGCTGGCAAGGAGTAGAAGTGTGTTGAAGTAGAGGACCGAGGGCAGAGGAAAAGTTCGCCAGTCCAGTGATGATCCTTTGCGAACGATCAGAGCGCTGGAGAAGGCGGCAAACATCATCGTTACGGCGAACACGACCACCCAGATGGCAGTCGAGGATGGTGGCGGCGAGTATTCCTGCGTTATACGGAGGTCGCCGTCCGCGGGAACCAGGTTCCGCCAGTCGCCGTTCCCCGAGTGCCCTTGATCCGGCAAACGGCGTGGGTCGATTTTTGGCGGTTCATGTACTGTAGTTGCCATAACCGCTACACTTCCTTCCCGCCTACACCAGTGTCGTGCACCGGGACTCGAATCCCTTCTTCGACTTTCACCCAGCGCTGAAGCGCTGGGCTAAGCTCGGACGCCCCTCAGGGGCTGGGACTCCAGTTACTCCACGCGAGTTACTTCTCATCGTGCTCCGTCTTAACTTGCTCCGGCGACGTCTGCATTACATAGTCTCCAACTGAACTCTGCACGCCGTATTGATAGGGATCGTGGTAAACCACCGGATGCTTACCACCAAAATTGTCGAAAGGCGGCGGCGTAGCCGTGCTCCACTCGAGCGAAGTGGCTTCCCACGGGTTATCTGGCGCTGGCTTGCCCCAGAACCGGCTGTGAATCAGGTTATAGACAAAAATAAGCTGGGCCGCGCCGGTGACGAGGGCAGCGACGGTTATCCATTTGTGGACGGGGATAAGCGGCTGCAGGAAGTCGTCCGGGAACGACGAGTAGCGGCGAATATTCCCGGCCATTCCCAGGTAATGGAATGGCATAAAGATGCAGTACGCGCCCACGAAGCTGAGCCAGAAATGAACCCTTCCTAACGATTCGTTCATCATTCGTCCGGTCATCTTGGGGAACCAGAAGTAAGTTGCCGAGAAGATGCCGAACATGGCCGCAACGCCCATCACCATGTGGAAATGGCCGACCACGAAGTAAGTCGCATGGAGCATGATATCGATCGAGGGCTGAGCCAGGAAGAAGCCACTTACCCCGCCGCTAACAAACATCGAAATGAAGCCCAATGCAAACAGGGAGGCAGAGTTGATGCGCAGCTTGGAGCCATACAGGCTGAAGGTCCAGATCAGCACTACGATGGTAGCCGGGATAGTGATGACCAGCGTGGGGAAGGAGAATACCAGCGCGGAGATAGGATTCATCCCGCTGACGAACATGTGATGCCCGTAGACCATGTAGCTGAGGACGGCAAGTGCTCCCATGCAATAGATGAGCACCCTCTGGCTCAGCATGGGCTTGCGCATGTTGGTAATCAGGACGTGGGAGACGATGCCGATGCCGGGTACGATCGCGATGTAGACCTCGGGATGTCCGAAGAACCAGAACAGGTGCTGCCAAAGGAGAGTGGATCCGCCGGAGTGCGGCTGCAGTTGGTCATTAATCACCTCATTCGAGTTGACGAAGAAGCTGGTTCCAGCCACGTGATCCAGAATGACGAGGATGCATGCCGGCATTAACACGGCAAACGCTGTGAGCCCCATACACGAGGTAATGAACCATGCCCAGGCGGTTAGCGGCAGACGCATCATGCTCATGCCTTTGACCCGGAGATCGAGCGTGGTGGTGATGAAGTTCAGCGCGCCCAGTAACTGGCCAACACAAAACAGACCGATGGAAGTCATCCAAAGAACCACACCCAGACCTTGGCCGGGACCCGCAACCGCACCCACCGAATTTAGCGGCGCGTATTGGGTCCAGCCACCCAGGGTCGGTCCATCGCCGAGGATGAACGACGACATCAGAACCAGGAAGGCCACGAATGTAACCCAGAACGACATCATGTTGAAGCGGGGGAACGGCATATCCTCTGCGCCGACCTGGATGGGCAGAAAGAAATTGCCGAAAGCCGCGAAAGGCGCGGTGGTAAGCACAAAAAAGACCATGATCGTGCCATGCATGGTCATCAACTGCAGGTAAAACTCCGGTGTGATCACACCGCCAGGAGCACCAGTCTTCGAAAGCAATTGCAGGCCGGGGATCGCGGCATTGGTCCATGCAAGGTGGATCCGCATGAACCAGGAAAGCAGCATTCCGGAAAGGGCGGCGACCAGGGCCAGTGCGTAATACTGCTTGCCGATCACCTTATGGTCCAGACTGAAGACGTGCTTCCGAATGAAACTTGTCGGAGGAGCGTGGTGCACCGCGTGTGCTGACATGTCGTGCATATGCCTACCTCAAAAGAGATGTCTCCATCCGCCCGCGCCTGAACGCGGACGGGAAGAGCTACTGCAGTGCCGCTTGCTTCTTCAGCCAATCATTGAAGTCATCCTGGGACAACACGTTGAGGTATGCCTTCATGTTGTAATGTCCAAGGCCACAAAGCTGGGTGCAGACAATTTCGTACCTGCCGGCCTTGGTCGCGGTGAAGTGCAGAGAAACATCCAGCCCAGGAACAAAATCCTGTTGCACCCGCAACTCCCGCACAAAAAAGGAATGTCCAACATCCTTCGCATGCATGAGCAGATGGATTTCCTTGTTCACGGGGATCGCCATCTCAGCGGTCACGATGTCGTCTTTGGAATCCGCATCATGTTCGGTATCGAGACCAAAGAAATTCTGCGATCCTTCATTGATGAGTTCCGGGTGAAGGGGGCCGAACGTTCCATCAGGACCGGGATAACGGAAGTAGAACGCGAACTGTCCGGCCTGGACCTGGATGGGCATAGCGTCAGCCGAAGGCGCGGTGAGATATACGTTCGCCCACGCCTTCACTCCGAAGACTCCGAGGGCCAGGACTTCCGCGCCAACGAGCAGCAAGGCAGCAATCACCAAAGCCTTGGCGCCTCCCGGAAAACTTTTAATCTTTGTGTCCGGGCGAGGGCTTGAGAACTGCCAGATGAAAATCGCCAAAACGAACTGTGCGGCGAGAAAGGCGATTCCAGCCTCGGCCATGGTTTCCGACATCTGATCATCGATCAGATATCCATGAGTCGAGATGTCCTCCGGCGCCACCCAGGTGTGTCGCAGGATGGGAATCGCGGAAGCTATCGCGATCACAATGATGGTCACTGCCAAAAATTTTGCCACGACGCCTCGCTCCCCGCCGGTGCAGATCCGGCTGCTACGCTTGTCTCAAAGCCGCCGCATGATTGTCCCGCGGCGCTCTCCGATGATTCGACTCCTTACTTTGCCTTGTAGGTAAAGTCAGCCGTTGCCGGCTTGCCCGCCGCGACCGTCACCTTCTGGCTCTGGCTGCCATAGGCCTCCTGCCAGGCCGTTACGGTGTAGTTACCCGGCGGCAAGTTATTGATGGTGTAAGAGCCGTTTTCGTCGGTCACTGCCGTCGGACCCTTCACCACCGCCATGTAGCCATGCATCCAGGGGTGGATGTTGCACTTGACCGGAATCGCGATTTCTTCGCCCGCCCAGACTTGGTCGAATGGCGGGGTTCCCGGCGGCTGCGACCGGTTCCATTCATGATTCGCCCCATTTGGTTTCGGCAGAGGGTGGATGTTGTGAGAGTGCGGATCGCTGTTGGACACCTCGAAGTGCTGATTCACATCCAGCGACATCACGTGCGGAATGTACTGGCAACCCTTTTGATCCCAAGTCGGCTTCACGGGAGGCACCTGGCTGGCAGTAGCCGCGTCCAGGCCCTCGGAGATGTACACCACAACCCACTTCAGGCCTCCCTTCGGACCGACAATGACGGTCTCCGTCGTAACCGGATTGCTGGCGTGCTCCTTTGCGCAAGCCGGCTCTTTCGACATGTCAATCGGCTTTTGGTGGGGCGGCGTGCCGTCAAGTTTGATCGTTCCCGTGATCCCACCTGCTGCTGCGGCGCTCACATTAAGCGTCTTACGCGTCGAGTACAAGAGACCAAACCCAAGCAGGAGCAGCGTACAGGCCGTTACCGCAAATTTTTTGTATTGAGCTTTCATCGAATTCCTCTCCTCGTCTATGACTAGGTCCGTGACTAGTTCGCGCCACCGGGCGGCTTGTTATCGGCCGGCGGGGCGGCGGCTGGCGGCGGGTTTCTATCCACGTACGGGGGTATAACTCCGTGCGCAGCCGACAAAACTTCGTTTTCCTTGCTGTGTCGGTTGACCTGCAACGTACGCAGGAAATGGACGAGATCCCAGGCGTCGTTCGGTTGAATCACGTCCGCGAAAGAAGGCATGGGCGTGCCATCCAGGCCGGTCATGAAGATCTTGTAGACATCCTGGTTGGTGTCGCCGCACTTGAAGCGCGAGTCACCTTTTCCCGCGGCGAAGTTGTAGGGACGAATTGGGTTGTCTTTACTGTCGGTGAGGGTCGCGGCAGACGGACCGTCGCCTTCCCCGTGCGGACCGTGGCACTTCCAGCATTCGAGCTTGGTGAAGAGCGCTTTGCCGTGGGAAATACTCTCCATGGTGATTGGGGGCTCAGCGGGAATCTTGATCGTGTCGCCGGCTTTTTCCTTTTCCCAACGGGGCGAGAAGATCTTGATATAGGCCACTAAATCGGCGCGCTGCTGTTTGGTGAAGGTACTCCAGACCGGCATGTTGGAGTTGGTGAGGCCGCGCGCGATGGTGTTGAAGAGATCTTCATCGGTGGGCAGCGTGCCGGTGAGAGTGGAGCGGCACTTGAAAGTCGCGATGGTGAAGTCGCGCGGCTTCGGATCAAGCCAAACCGCGTTCTCGCCATTGGAATCGCCGTAGTCACCGTGACAACCGGCGCAGTAGCGGCGGTAGTCGGACTTTGCGGCTGCGGCATGCCCGGTAGTATTCCCGATGTGGCTCTCCATGGGCTTGATCACAACATGCGGCTTCGGGCCTAAGTCGGGCACATCCTGGGCGGAGGCCCGAGCGGCGAAGACGACTCCCAGCATCGCAGTGAAAAGAATCGCGCCGGTAAAGCGGATTGGCTTCAAGCAGTTCATAGTCAGCACCCTTGCAACGAAGTCAGCGCCGGCGAATCGAGTTTGCCGGCGGATGATGGTTAGAAGTCGAAATCGAATCCGGTCAATACCTCACTCGTGTTGATATTCGTGCCGCTCAGAGGCGCCGTCCCGACCTGGTGGAAAAGGTTGAACTCGTTATGCCAGGCAAAACCCGCCCGGCTCGTCATGAACGGGTTGTAACGATAGCCGACAGTGTAGGTGGTGATATTGCCGAGGTCCGAGCGCGTTCCGGGAGTCGACTGCTGCGACATCCTGATCGTTTCATATCTCGCGAGGAAAATGAGTTGCGGACTGTAGACGTAGTGAGGCTCGATGAGAACGCCATTCCAAGTCGGGTTGCGCGAGCCAGCGGGGAGTACTGTACCTGGCGTGTTGTTGAGCGTGGTGACCCCATCGATCAAATCTCCGTATCCTTGGCCGAACCAAGCGCTGTCTGACCCGTGTTGAGTGACAACCTGGACATCGAAGTGCTGCCCAAAGTAAAACTGCCCGACGAAGCCTTCCCGGCTGAAACCCTTGTTCCCGGTACCTGAACCGCCAATGGGCGCCCCTCCGTTGGTGAGCCAGGTGGTTGGAGCTTCGCCAACCATGGCATAGAAGCCGACGCGTTGCACACCCAGTTTGCCGGTATCGAATGCCTGGCTGGCAGCAAAAAATCCGCTGTAGGAGTTAGCACCGTAGGGCAAGCCTACACTGCCATTGTTTGAGCTGAGCAGCGCAGCGGAGTAGCGCGTGCGGTCGTTGTACGAGTGCCCCATCACTTCGACGCCGAGCTGGTTGCTTCCAATTTGCCCAAAGATGTTGGCGTCACCCACCGGCATAAAGTGATAGAGCTGATAAATGCCGCCATTGGCGGTGAGCGTGAGGATGCGTTTCTCGGAAAGCAAGTTGTCGAGTTCAAACTTTCCCAGCTTTACGTTCAGCCACGGACTGCCAAAGATGTTGTCGAGGCGCGTCATGACGGTTTCAAAGTGGAAGGAGGCGGTGGCGTCGGAGGAAGGGAGGACGTAGAAGGAAATGTTCTTCTCCAGAGTGCCGCCGGTATGGAAGTCGAGACCGCTGAGATCGAATCCCGACGATGTAATCCGCTGCTCCACCTGGCCGTCGCCGCTGTCGACGGCTTGTTTGCCTTTGCTCACCCGATGCCAGATCGGAAGGATACGAAACGTGACTGGCCAGTATCCCGGATTTTGCCAGATCGGAGCGTCACGATCGTTCATGAGTTGGTAGCCGTTGTCTTTGAACTTTTGGCCGAAGTAATTCAGCATGGGCCAACTTTCATGACAGGCCGAACAACGCAGGCCATACTTTCGGGCGAAGGCAGGTAACGCGCTCGCCGACTGGCTGGCGCCCAAGATCAGAAAGATTAACGCGAAAGCAGCGGCGAGGACGGAATTGATCCGCTGCGGCTTCTGACAGAGATGAGACTGCGCCCACATACGCATGCTGCACTCCTCAGCCGAGTTCATGAATTTGCGAAGACGAATTCCTGACAACGCGGAAACGACCCAGCCAAGCAACGATCAAGCATAACCTCCGTTGCCTGGCAGCTGCGTTTCGGCAAAAACCGCAAAACTTTTCCGGTGAAGTGGTCCAACCACTCACAAGGGGTGGATACTACTACCGAGGGTGACGAAGTGCAAGAGGGTCGCAAGATTTTTTTTACAAATTTTTTACATAGTGCCCCGGGAGGAGACCGGAGATGGCGGTCTGGATGCTTGAGGCGCGAGTTGACAGCGATCATCCCAGCGTATGAGACTCTTGCAACAGGGACACCGGAGCCGGTTGTGATCTGGGACAAGAGTTTTCGCGGTGAGGGACTGAATGGTAGGGCTTCGTTTAATCGAGTTGCCGTATTTTCCTCATGTTATCTCCGGGCGGCGGCAGCATTTCTCTTGCTGACTGCGGCGGCGCTCCCCTCGCATAGCCGCGAAAAAGATGTTCTTCAATATGGCGCGGGCCTGATCGTCAACGTTCCGCTGCCGGAGCCGGAAGTCGCGCAGGTCGTGGAAGACGTGGCGCAGAACACTTTGATCCGGGGAACCAAGGAATACAACAAAGACGAATACGTCGCGGGAGCGGTCGCGGCCACGGCCACGCCGGTGTTTCCGGCATGGACAGAGGGCGGCAAGGTTTTCTACAAGGTGCGGAAGCAGGCTCTAGATCCGCGAAATTTCAAAGATAGCGGCGATGTTGGAACGCTGGCCGTTCGCTACGTAGTGCAACCCCAGGGCGACCAGAATACCGTCCTGCGCATTGACGCTTTGTTTGTGGAAGATTTTCGGCACAGCGTGCACCAATCGAACGGGTCGGTCGAAAGCAGCGAGTACAAGGACATCCAGGACCGCCTGCAAGCGGTTGAGCTAATGAAAAAAGAAAATGCCGATGCCGAACAAGCCAAGCAGGAACGCTTGGCGAAGAAAAACTTCGGCATGGGCACGACAGATGACACAGTTTTGCTGAGCACACCGCCGTCGACGGCGGCACAAACATCCTCGGCGTCACCGGCATCCGCGACGCCGCAACCGTCAGCCGCGTACGAGCAGCAGCCCAATGAATCGCTGGAACAACACGTTGCGGAATTGCGCCGGCAGGTGGAGCGACTGGTCAAGCGGCCCGGGGCGCCGCTCAAGTCCGCTCCGTTCCACACCGCGGGCACGCTGAAATCATTGGAGCCGGGTGTCGAAGTGATAATTCTGATTTCAACGCCTTACTGGTACGGGATCGAGACGCACGACGGACAGCACGGATGGATTCGACGCGACCAGTTGGAGCAGTTGCCATGACGCGGCGAAGTTTGCCAGTCGCGACTTTATCAATTCCTTGCCGATTACTTCGCGCCGCGCTGCGGGCTGCGCTTCCGCTGGTCGCGCTTCTGATGGCCGTGCAGAGTGGTTATGCGCAAGCTGGCCCGCATGAGCGCACCTACCGTCAGTCGAAAAGCGCGGTCGAAAAGGCGCTGAAGGAACTGCAACCGTCCCTGAGTGGACGCCTGCCTGCGTTGGAAGGGTTCGCTTCGCCTGGCGATCATCCCCTGAACCGCTACCAGCGAGCGTATTACCAGTCTGCCGTGCAGTTGAGTGCGACTGCGTCGGGCGGATCGCTGGTGCGGGTGAACACGAAGGTGACGGCATGGTACGCGGATTCAATTCCATCTCGCTCGGGATACCAACTGCTGACGTCGAATGGCAGGATCGAATCCGATCTTCTGGACCAGTTAACCGATCTGCTGGCGACGAGCCCCAGTGCGGCGAGTTCGGGCGGAAGTTCCGGCCCAAGTTTCCCGATGAGCGCGCCGCCGGCGGCATCTTCCAAGCGGCCCTCAACTGCGGAAAGAGGAATTGAGAATAAGGGCACTCAGGAACCGACCATCTCGGCGCCGATGCCGCGGTTGCCGGACACCGGACGCACATTTTCATCTTCGGCGGACGCGGGTTTGTCGGCGCAGCAACTGGCGGATTCTAAGAATTCGCTGAAGCTTGATCGAACAGCAACCGGCTTACAGGCCGAGGCCGCGAGTCTGGAGGAGGTGCTCAAGAACCAGGCGCATCCGAAGAATCTGGTGGCCATAAAGAAATCAGGAACTCCGGTGGTTGCAACTCCCAGCTTGAATGGCAAGACGTTGTTTCTGGCGAGCGCGCACGATGAGTTCGAGATGCTGGATTTCAATGTGGATTGGGTTCAT
>Ga0185299_10006381_pt1 | contig 12545 bp, 11 predicted proteins | sample PaiPotPPA55metaG_FD_128002 | JGI IMG/M metagenome (GOLD analysis project Ga0185299, IMG submission 128002) | Iron sulfur acid spring bacterial and archeal communities from Banff, Canada, to study Microbial Dark Matter (Phase II) - Paint Pots PPA... ...
CCAAAATTACCGATCCCCACGTTGCGATGGCGTTCGATTTCGGTCGCGACGCCGGCATTGATTATCTTGTCACCGAGTATGTCCCCGGCTTGACGCTGGAGGCCATGCTGGCCGGGCGTCCGCTGCCAGAAGCGGACGTGTTTCAACTTGGCAAGCAGCTTGCTTCCGGTCTGGAAGCGGCGCATAAAGAGGGCGTGATTCATCGCGACCTGAAACCCAGCAACCTGAAGGTCACGCCCGATGGCCGGCTCAAGATTCTGGACTTCGGACTGGCCTACATGTTGAAAGCCGAAACCGGCGAGGCGACCGCCACGGCGTCGCTCACAGAAACTTATTCGGACGCAGGGACGCTGCCTTACATGGCCCCGGAGCAGGTCAAAGGCCAGAAGCCGGATGCGCGGGCGGATGTGTGGTCGGCGGGCGCGGTGATGTACGAGATGAGTACGGGCAAACAGCCATTCGGAGAATTGATTCGCGGTCCTCTGATTGCCGCGATCCTCGAAAGCGCCCCTGCGCCGCCGCGCGAGGTCAATCCAAGAATCGGCGAAGGGTTGGAACGCGTGATCCTGCGGGCGCTGCAGAAGGATCCCAAGGAACGCTACCAGTCGGCCGGCGACCTGCGCATCGACCTCGCCAACCTGGCGACGGGGACGGCCCCCATCTATCCGAAGCAACCGTCCGCGCTGAACTGGCCACGATGGCTGCCGATCATGATCGCAGCCGCGGTTGTGTTCGTCAGTTCGGGGGTTTTGTGGATCCGACATAGAGCCGAGCACCTCGCTCCCGAAGAAAGGATGATGGCGGTTTTGCCCTTCGAATCGGTTGCGAACGATGCGCCGACGAACGCGTTAGGCCTGGGGCTGACCGACACTGTGACCGCTAAGCTGGTACAAGCCGTCGACGGCGGACATCTGCAACTGATCTCGACCCGCGATTTGATCGCGCATGGCGTGAAAACCTCCGAGCAGGCGCGGAGCGAGTTCGGCACCGACCTCGTGCTTGAAGGCAGCATGCAACAGGAGGGCACGCGCATCCGCATCAATTGGAGCCTGGTTAATCCGCGCACGCACACTCAGATCGCAGCGAACACCATCACCGGGGCTGCTGGCGATATGTTTGGAATGCAGGACAAACTCGTTGATGATGTGCTGGAAAAATTGCCGCGGGCCGTCGAACCCGGACCGCGGCTGGCATTGCAGGAGCGGTTCAATACGAAGCCCGCCGCCTATGACTTCTATCTACGCGGCCGCGGATATCTGGAGGACTACAAGGTTGAGGACAACCTCGAAAGCGCGATCGCCGAGTTCGAGCGCGCGATTGCCGTGGATGAGAATTATGCGCCCGCGTATGCAGCCATGGGGTTGGCATACGACCGGGGCTTTCGATGGAAGAATCGTGACAAGGAGTGGGTGCAAAAAGCAAAGACTCAGTGCGAACGCGCGCTCGCCATCACGCCGCAGTTGGCGGAAGGACACACTTGCCTTGGAAACGTCCTCTTGTCCACCGGACATTACCAGGACGCGGCGCGGGAGTTTCAGCGCTCGATCAACCTCGATCACAACAGCGACGAGACGTTGCGTTCTTTGGCCGACGCCTATCAGAGATTGGGGAATCCGTCGGCGGCCGAAGAGGCTTATCGCAAGGCGGTGTCGCTCCGCCCCAACTATTATGGTGTCTACGGCGCTTTGGGGGCTTTCTACTCGAATCAGGCCCGCTATTCCGATGCGGCGGGAATGTTCCAGAGGGAAATTCAACTGGCGCCGCTGTACTACTACGGATATTCCAATCTCGGCGCCATGGAACTTATGCTCGGCCAATATCCTCCAGCGGTGGAGGCCTTTAAGCAATCCATCGCTTTGCGACCCACGGGCGTAGCGTACGGAAACCTGGGGGCCGTTTATTTCTATATGCGCCGCTATCCGGATTCCGCCGAGAACCTGCAGCAGGCGATTAAAATCGATCCTAGAAACTGGCAGAACTGGGGCAACCTTGGCGACACGCTGTTTCAGATTCCAGCACGCCGCGGGGAGGCGCTGAGCGCATACCAAAAAGCCATTGAACTGGCAAAGGAACGGCTGGAGGTGAATCCGCGGGACGCCTCCATTCTGTCTTTTACCGCGGACTACTACGCCATGCTCGATCAGGAGCCTGAGGCTCGGGAACAAATGAGGCGGGCCTTGGAGATCGCACCGGCGGACGCCGATGTTTTATTTCGCGCCGCCATCCTCTACAACCACTTTGGCGACACGGAGAAAACGCTCGATTTCCTGACTAAGTCGGTCGCGGCTGGTGGTTCGCGAACCGAGATTCGCGACACACCCGATTTCGACCGACTGAAGGACGACCGGCGTTTTCGGGCGCTCCTCCCCAGCGATAGCTGAGAACTTAGTTCGGAATTATCTGAATTCCGGGATCGGGACAGGGCTCGACAGTTCCGTCCGTACTTGTCTGGATCAAGGTGTAGGAAAACTTGTCGCACGGCCCCATGTTGGTCGTAGAGCATTTGTTGCTAACCGTGTGGATTGTGTCAGGCGAGTGGTGACTGACGACAGGTAGCGGATCACGGATCAGATTATCCGTCGTAAAAACCACGGTGTAGGTGGCTGTATCGGATGAGGTAACCGTCCAGTGGATTTTCCCGTGGTTTGGAACGATTACTAAGTCAGGAGTCGCGGCACAGTTGTATATGGCGACATAGTCTTGCTGCACTGCGGTTCCCTTGTAAGTGTATCGTGCGCCTTTATTAGCTTTACACCCGGCAATTGCGAGCAACATACCGAGCAACAGCAACCAACAACAAATTCTTAGGCGTTTCATCGTACTCTCTCCTCCCGGAGCTCAAATGATGGGAAGGATTGTGCGTCGCGCGGCATGATAAGTCAAGCTGAGCGGACGAGATATGGAAATGGATCTCCCTCCTCACTCTGGTACAAGTGCCGGAAGTCCAGGCACGGGGGACAAATCGGGGACGGAACGTTGCTTGTTCCCCCGGGTTTCGCTCCGTTCGAAACCTGAGTGCGGCCGCCGAAATGGATTCCGAACCCGGACGCTGCCATACAACCGCCTATGTTCGAAGTCCTCGGAAACGAGCTCCTCCAGACCATTCGGTATCGCTAAAGCGATACCCCAAAGCGATACTCTGATACGAATACCTGTTCCTCTCGGCGCACTCCGCGCCCTCTGCGGTAAAATTGATCTATGCGTGAAGTCGTTGTGGTTTCGTCCGTCCGCACTCCGGTAGGCCGCGCGTTTAAAGGCACGTTGCGGGCTACCCGTCCCGATGAACTCGCTGCCGTTGCGATCAAGGGCGCGCTCGATCGCGTGCCGCAACTTGATCCCAAAGAAATTGAAGACGTCATCCTGGGCTGCGCAATGCCCGAAGCCGAGCAGGGGATGAACGTGGCTCGCATTGCTTCGCTGCGCGCGGGGTTGCCGGTTGAGGTGTCGGCGGTGACTATCAATCGGTTCTGCTCGTCCGGCCTGCAGGCGATTGCCATGGCCGCGGAGCGCATCATGAGCGGCGGCGCCGAGGTGATGGTGGCGGGGGGGACGGAATCAATGTCGATGATCCCCATGGGCGGGAATAAGATTTCGCCCAACCCCTGGCTGGTGGATCATTATCCGGATGCTTATCTTTCGATGGGGCTGACGGCGGAGCGGTTGGCATCGCGCTTCGGCATCACGCGTGAGCAGTGCGACGCGTTTTCGTTGCGCAGTCATCAGAAGGCGCTGGCGGCGATCGCGGCGGGCAAGTTCGAGGATGAGACGGTCGCGGTGCCGGTGAGCTTTACAACTCCGAATGGATCGAAGCCAAAAAAGCAGGAGATTTCTTTCAAAGTGGACGAGGGCCCGCGCTCCGATACTTCGATCGAGGCTCTCGGCGCGCTGAAGGCGGCGTTTCACGTAAAGGGCGTGACCACGGCGGGGAATTCTTCGCAGATGTCGGATGGCGCAGCGGCGGCCGTAGTGATGTCGGCCGAGCGGGCTAAGGCTCTGGGCATCGCTCCGCTGGCGCGCTACGTTGCGTTCGCCACCGCTGGATACAAGCCGGAAGAGATGGGACTGGGGCCGGTGTTTGCGATTCCGAAGGCGCTGAAGCTGGCCGGGCTGAAGCTCTCGGATATCGACGTGATCGAACTGAACGAGGCGTTCGCGGCGCAGTCGCTGGCGGTGATCAGAGAAGCGGGGCTTGATCTTGAGCGCGTGAATCCTAATGGCGGAGCGATTGCATTGGGGCATCCGCTGGGATGTACGGGGGCTAAACTTACGGCCAGCGTTCTTCGTGAATTGAAGCGGCGCAGGGGGCGGTATGGCATGGTGACTATGTGCGTCGGCGGCGGGATGGGGGCGGCGGGGATTTTCGAGAATCTTAGCTAAGGCATGCTTCGTGCGCCTCCGTGTTCTTCGTTGCTTCGAAAAAGGCTTGAACCACCAAGGACACTAAGGTTCACGAAGGAAAAACCGAACAATTCTTGTGTGATGTGCCTCCTAGCGCGTGGCCTTGGGATGGACAATAACTGAGGTCATGGCTACTGTTTCGATCAATCGAATTAGTGTGCAGGAAATCAGTCACGCTGTGATTACGGCGGCGATGCGGGTTCACTCGGAACTTGGGCCCGGGCTTCTTGAGAGTACATACACAGCTTGTTTGCAGCAGGAGCTCAGGAAGGCCGGGTTGAAGGCGGATGCGCAAGTTGGCTTGCCCGTGGTTTACGACGGCGTCAAGTTAGATCTCGGGTACCGAATTGATCTGTTGGTTGAAGATCTGGTCATCGTTGAACTGAAGTCCGTGGACGCGATCGCACCGGTGCTTCAAGCGCAAATTATCTCTTACTTAAAACTCAGTGGACGATCCCTCGGACTTCTCATAAACTTCAATGTAGCCCACCTGAAAGACGGCATCAAACGATTCGTAAACGGTACTGGATGGAAATAAGAGGGGGTTAACCACCAAGGACACGAAGGTTCATGAAGGAGTTTCCGTAGCGTTGTGGTTCTCCTTCGTGAACCTTTGTGTCCTTGGTGGTGATGCTTTTGGTTCTGAGGACACTGACTATGGCGACTGCGGCAATCCCGAAAAACAAGATTCTCGGCGGCAGCTTTCTGCTCGAGGAACGACAGACTGCCGATGTATTCACTCCGGAAGATTTCTCCGAGCAGCACCAGATGATTGGGCAGACAGCCGAAGAATTTGCCGTCAACGAGATTCTGCCTCAAGCCGAGAAGATCGAACACAAGGATTACTCGGTTTCGCGCGGTCTGCTGAAAAAGGCCGGCGACCTCGGCCTCAGCGGGGTGGAGATCCCCGAAGCCTACGGCGGCCTCGAAATGGACAAAGTGACCGCCGCCATCATCGCCGATCACATCGCCAAGTACGCCGGGTTCGCTACCACCTGGGGCGCGCACAGCGGCATCGGCTTGTTGCCGATCGTTTATTTCGGCACCGAAGAGCAGAAGAAAAAATATTTGCCGCGACTGGCAGCGGGAGAAATTGTTGGCGCGTACGCTTTGTCGGAAGCGACTTCCGGATCCGACGCCCTCAATTGCCGTGCCCGTGCCGTGCTTTCGCCGGACAACAAGCACTACATCCTGAACGGCGAGAAGATGTGGATCACAAACGCCGGTTTTGCCGACCTGTTCACAGTGTTCGCGAAGATCGATGGCGAGAAATTTTCGGCGTTCCTCGTCGAACGAACTTTTCCTGGATTTTCCGTCGGCAACGAAGAGCACAAAATGGGCATTCGCGGATCTTCAACGTGTCCGATCATCTTGAATGACTGCAAGGTGCCGGTCGAGAATCTACTCGGCGATGTTGGCAAGGGGCATATCATCGCCTTCAACATTCTGAACATTGGACGCTTCAAACTTGGCGCGATGTGCGTGGGCGGCGCTCGGGTTTCGCTCGAGAGCGCTGTGGCTTATGCCAAGCAGCGCAAGGCGTTCGGCAAGACGATTGGCGATTTCGGGCTGGTCCGGGAAAAGATTGCGAACATGGCGACGCTGATCTATGTCGGAGAGTCGCTGGTCTATCGCACGGTCGGGATGATGGACACGTTGCTCTCGGAAATCGACTCCGCGAGCCCGGACGCCGCAAAAGAGCGGCGCAAGGCGATCGAGGAATACGCAGTGGAGTGTTCGATCCTCAAAGTCTGGGGATCGGAGATGATCGATTACGTCGTTGACGAGACGCTGCAGATTTATGCGGGGTATGGCTTTGTGGAAGAGTATCCGGCGGAACGGGCCTACCGCGATGCTCGTATCAACCGCATATTCGAAGGCACGAACGAGATCAACCGGCTGATCATCACGGGATTCCTGCTGAAGCGGGCGATGAGCGGCCAGTTGCCGCTGATGCCGGCGATCAAGAAGTTGATGGACGAAGTGCTGAGCGGGCCGTCGGTCGGCGAGGAGATCGAGGGACCGCTGGCGCTATCCGAAGAGCGCAAACTGGTCGTGCAGGCGAAGAAGCTTGGATTGTTCGTCTCCGGCGCGGCCACGCAGAAATATATGCAGACGATTCAGGACCAGCAAGAAGTGATGGGCGCGATCGCCGACATGACGATCGAGATTTACGCCATGGAATCGGCCGTGCTGCGCGCGCAGAAGATGGTGGAACAAAAAGGAGAAGCTTCAGCCGCGCTGCCCATTGCGATGACGCGTGTCTATCTGACGCAAGCTCTGGAGAGGGTCGAGGCAGCGGCCAAGAAAGTAATCGCCGACGTCGCCGAAGGTGACATGCTGCGGACACAGTTGGCGATCGTGCGGCGGTTGTCCAAGCACGAACCGTTCAACACGATTGCACTGCGCCAGCGGATTGCGCAGAAGACGATTGAGGCGGGGAAGTATCGGTTGGCGTAGGCTTCACTCGAACCTCGCTCAGTCGAACCAACCGCTGCGGTAAGCTAGCCACCACGAGATGTAACCGATGGGAATGGTCGCCCCCAGCGCCCACCAGAGCGGCAGAATGAAATCGGCGGCGAGTCCGAGCATGGTGAACGAGAGCCAGAAGATCTTGCGCTCCATACTCTGAATTGTAGGTCTTTTGCGCCACACATGACCTCGATTTGGACCCTGCGGAAAAACTTCGGTTTAGGATCGAATCAGCAATCAGCCCTTAGCGTTCAGCATCAGCTAATTCGGGGCCACTGGGTGTGGCTGAATGCTGATTGCTGAATGCCGATTGCTGAATGCTGATTCTGGTTCTATTCAGGCTTTGGGCTTGAGTTCTTCCATTACACTCTGAATCAACTCTTTGGCGTCGGTAAGGTTTTTCATGATGAGCTGAATATCCATGACCGGCTTGCCCGGCCAGCGCTGGCTCTGGCAGTAGACGCCGTGCTGCCCGACGAGGGCCATCGCGTCGGTGACCAGGTCCATGGTGACAGCCAGGCGTCCGCGAGGCACACCCATGCGCTGTTCGAAGTGCTCGAGCTCTTCTTGTTTTTCGTTGAAGACGGCCATGGACAAATTGTAATGGGGATGTAGGTATAATTCTTGGCGAAGCAGCCTTCAGCATTCAGCACTCAGCATTCAGCTAAACCACTCTTGGTTCTGAATTGGCTGACTGCTGATTGCTGACTGCTGAATGCTCTCAGGAGGAACAGAATAATGAGGAAGTTTGTCTCAATCGCAGTATCACTTTTCGCGGTCGCAACTCTCGCGTCGGCGCAAATGAACATGTCCGATGACAAATCCAAGCGGCCTAGTCCGCCGGCCAGCGCGGCTTGCAAGTTTTCAGACGGCAAGACCATAAAAATCGATTATTCCAGTCCGCGAGCGAAAGGACGGAAGATTTTCGGCGATGCGAGCGAGAAGGCGCTCGTGCCATACGGACAGATTTGGCGCACCGGCGCGAATGACGCGACAACGTTCGTCACCGACACGAATCTGAACGTCGGCGGCAAGGCTGTGCCGGCGGGCAGCTACACCATCTTTACTGTCCCGAAGGCCGATGCATGGTCGTTGGTCATCAGCAAGAAGACGGGCGAGTGGGGAACGGACTATCCCGGAGAAAAGGAAGACTTGGTCCGCGTGCCAATGACTGTTTCGAAAACTTCCGCGCCGGTCGAGAACTTTACCATCGCCTTCGACCAGGCGGGCAGCAAATGCACGCTGCGCATCGAGTGGGAAAACACTCGCGCCAGCGTCGATATTACCAAATGACCGCGTGATCTTTCGTGCTGGTGGGGGCGCCGTGCGTCCCCGCCCGGCAGGACGAGCGAGACGCGCCCGTCCCTCCACCGTACTTTCAGTTCGCGCGCCGCCTCCCGGCGCTATACTGGAACCCGATGCGCCCGATGCTGCGCTTTCTTTGGAACTCCACCCGTGGCCATCGGATTGCTCCGTGGCGCAGTCCCTATCTGCTCTGGCGGATCGAGACTTACACCGGCGTCAAGATGACCCAGATTGGATTCCTGGAGTTCTGGGAATTCTTGTGGACGGAGCGAACCAGCCTGTGGCGGTTCCTGAAGTGGACAGCGGAGATGGATCACTACGTCCATCCGAAGGCTAGGAATATCTAATGGGAGTTCCGCTTAGGTCCCCATCATTCAGAAATCATATAGTCGACTGTGCTTGTGGGTTTCACCATTCCAGGTACACATACCCTTGGACGCCGTTGATTGTTTCCGTACCATTTCCGTTGAAGAACCCGCGGCCGCCTACGTCGACATCTGCAGCGTAGTCTGTGAGCGGATAGGCGCACCGAGTTTGCCCGCCGCCGCACGAGCTGCCGTCTGGACCGGCATGACGAAGACTGCGCGAGGGACCAACCCCGGCCGCGCCACCGCTCCCAACATTGAAAGGGCTGCACCCGGCGCAAGATCCGCCTCCGCCACCTCCCGCCGACAAGAGCACGACCTTGTTCGTGCCTAGTATTTCCGTGGTCCCGCCGGCCTGCCCGTTCTGACTCGTGCCGAACTGCCCACCGGCGCCGCCCGCACCGACCACTATGGTGAGCGTTTCGCCTAACGTAACGGTTATAGCTCCCTCCCCGAACGCACCGGTACCTCCATTAGCTCCGGGGGTCTGGGGATTCGTCGTGGCTCCGGCCCCACCACCAGCGCCATAGACATAGGCTCGTATCTTTGTGACGCCGGAAGGGACGGTAAAGCTGTTATTTCCGGTGATGATGAACTCTGCCTGTCCCCCGACAGATCCTGCTTTGGCCGTCACCATGCTGCCGCCCCAACCGATAGAAAGCACGATGAGGGTGACACTTATAGCTATTCCGATGATTCGTCCGATTCGCATACACTCATCCTTAAAAGGGTGAGGGGCTCGGCCTTGAAAAGGGGGCTGGAGCCGACTCCATTCCTTCAATCCAAATTCTGCGGGGGATAGAACACTGTCGGGGGACAGAATACTATGTAGACACAGATACACCAGTTATCCTGCCGCGTCAAGCTAGTTGCTCGTCGTAGCATGATGGGGAGACCGCTAGGTTCGCTGCTGCAGAGCTCACAAAATAGGGGATTTAACTATGCAATTCTTCCATCACCACATTGACTTCGCTGCCTTTGCCCGCGCCCAGCAGTTGGAAGGCTGATCCCCGGTTGGCGGCGACTTCCAGAAAACCCATGCTGCCCAGGATTCCGAAAACTTCCCCGGGAGCGCCTTCGGCATAGTTTGTGCACATGCGGCTGGCCTGTGCCTTGTTTCCGATTGCGATCTTGAAGGCGGGCGGCGTAGCTTCGAAAAGCTGAGGCGCATCCTGCGGCGTGATGTTGGTGATGAGATTGCCAAAACGATCGACTTTCAGCACGACTCCCCGCAACGTGCGCTCATCAACCGGTTTGGGGCGGGGCGCGCCAAAGCGGACATAGTCGGTGATCTCTTCGCCGAACTTATCAGGTTCGAGTCCCTTCGCGAGATAAGCCGCGACTGGCGAGAAGATATCGCGCGCGTGAAACGTATTGCTGCGGGGCTGCAGAAAATAATGCTCGGCTGTAATGTGGCGGACGGAGAGCCGTTCCTCGCGGTCGTAGATCAGAGAAAGCACCCCGTTGTCGGGAGCCACAAAGAGGTGGCGGTCGCCGGTCAGAATCACCGGCCGCCGCGCCGTCCCAACTCCTGGATCAACGATCACCATGTGCACGGTGCCGGAAGGGAAGTAGGAGTAAGCCTGCGAAATGGTCAGCGCGCCATCCAGAATATCGAACGGCTGCACCGCATGGCTGATGTCGATGATCTGCGCCTCGGGGGCGATGCCCAGGATGACCCCCTTCATGGCGCCGATGAAATGATCGTTGAGTCCAAAATCAGTGGTAAGAGTGATGATTGCGGTGCGTGCCAATTTGTTACCTCATGGAACCTGTAAGCAATCGGGAACTCACGAAGTATCGAACGTGGAACGATGGCGCGTCAAGGAAGCACTCAGCATTCAGCACTCAGCATTCAGCCAATTCGGGTTTGGGCAGGGCGCGTATTTTCAGGCTGCGGAAAGAGTCGAGACACAGCTTCAACGGCTCATCGTGAGATGGCTTCCAGGTTTGGTTTGGCTGAGTGCTGAGTGCTGAATGCTGTCTAGTCTACCTGCACATCGCCGGAACCGGTGTGAACGGAAACCGTGGGACCGCCGCCGCGCACCTTGCCAACCACACTCTTCCGCGACTCCTGAATGCGGCCCTGGACGGTCGTTGTCACCGGGTGGCCCAGTGTGACCGTTCCGGAATTCGAGGAGATGTCCACGTCAAAGGCGGCGTCGGAGGGCACGCGCAGGGTCACGTTTCCCGAGCCGGTACGAACATTCCACAGATTCTTGGGCATGCCGTTGCCGTGAATGTCACCGCTGCCCGCCTCGGCATGAAATCCGCCATTGATGCCGTTTGCGGTAATGTTGCCGGATCCGGTGCGGATGTCCACGTCGCCCGCACCGCTCTCCTCGATTTCGATGTCACCGCTGCCCGCTTTGATCTTCGCGGGACCAGAAAGCTCGCGCCCGCGTACGTTTCCCGAACCGGTCTGGAAACGCAGTTCACCGGTAAGACGCGCCAGTTTCAAGTCGCCTGATCCGCTCTCGAGATCAATATTGCCCTTGAGGCCTTCGACATTCTGATTACCGCTGCCGGTATGGGCTCGGATCGCGGTATTCTCCGGAACAGTAATTTCATAGTCGATGGAAATATTATTCACGTTGACGTAGTCAATGCGGATGCTGTTGCCGTGCTGGCGAATCGGAGGATTGTTCTGTAACTCCTGCACCTCTTGCTTGTGGTCGCCGCCGAACCAGGAATTGCCCGAGTGAATCTTGGCATGAATCGAGACTGTACCCGCAGCACCGTTCCGGACGGTGATGTCGCCAGAGCGAGTAAGCACTTCGAGGTCGACAGGTCCACTAACCTGGAATGAACGGTCAAAGGTGCCGATGACCGAGGCGAAGCCGGCCAGTGAAGTAGCTAAAATAAAAATCACCGTTCGAACCGCTCGATGGCGAATCAGCGAAGAGTTATTCATAGTAATCAGGTCTCGTGTCTCAGGTTTCGTAATTTAGTTCTTCGGCCGCACGTGAGGTCTCAGGTTAGTGCAATTAGCACTTTGGTTTTTCCTAACACCTGATACCTGACACCTGAGACCTGTCTTACTGCAATACCACCTGGTCGCCTTCCTTCAGCCCTTGCAGCAGCTCGGTCTTGGCGCCATTCGATATGCCAATGTTGACGGCGAGTTTCCGCTTGCCTTCTTTCGCCTTGGGATCCGGTACTTCGACCGATGCCTTCTTATCCTTGTCATAAATGATCGAGCCTTCCGGGATCTGAAGCACGCCCTTGTGCTCTTCAAGAATGATCTCGGCGTTAGCCGTCATCATGGCCTTCAACACGCCCTCGGGATTGTTAATCGAGACGCGCACCTCGAAGGTAGTTACATTGTCTTTCTCGACGCCCATGGGAGAGATCTTCGTCACCTTGCCGGTAAAAGTCTTGTCCTTGAACGATTCGACTTTGATCCGGGCTGGTTGTCCCAAATAAACTTTGCCGATATCGCTTTCGTCCACTTTGCCTTTGACGTAAACCTCGCTGGTATCGCCAAGCGTCATCACCAGCGTCGCTGTAGACCCCAGCACCAGAATCGAACTCACCGCATCGCCAATCTCCACATCGCGCGATAACACAATTCCGTCCAGCGGAGATTCAATCGTGGTGTATCCCAGTTGCTCTTCCAACTGCTTCAGATTAGCGCGGTCCTGCGCCATCTGCCCCTGCGCCTGGCCAATCTTCGCCTGCAAAACCTGCAACTGCGCCTTGGACACATTCTGCTTGTTCAACGACATCTCGTAATTCTTCTGCGCGTCGTCAAGCGCGGAAGCGGAAACCACGCCCTCCTTCGCCATGCCCTGGGCGCGGACATACGCGCGTTTCAGCAGCGGCACGTCCGGACCCTCGGCGTCGACCTTCGCCCGCTCCAGATCGGCGCGTGTGCCATTCAAGCTGGCCGTCGAAGCCTCCAACTGCGCCCGCGCCTGATCGACCCGCGCTTGAATCTCCTCCCGATCAAGTTCAGCAAGCACCTGGCCCTTCTTGACTTTGTCGCCATAATCGACGTAGAGC
>Ga0185299_10006382_pt1 | contig 12545 bp, 10 predicted proteins | sample PaiPotPPA55metaG_FD_128002 | JGI IMG/M metagenome (GOLD analysis project Ga0185299, IMG submission 128002) | Iron sulfur acid spring bacterial and archeal communities from Banff, Canada, to study Microbial Dark Matter (Phase II) - Paint Pots PPA... ...
CTCGATCAGGGTCGGAAAAGTAAACGATGGCTTCTTGGAGGGTGTTAGGCGCTTTCATGTAAGTAACTGTAGCAAATAAGCGTTTGTGTGTCAAGGATATTAGTGCCCTTACCTCCACCCAATCCCCCATATCCCCGCTAAACCCCGTTTTTCCACCGTTCGTTGGGATAAAGGTGCGCATCTCCTTACCCTCCAATAACATGACTAGCAGACCAACACCCAGGGAAAAGTGTACGAACCAGATTGTACCAACCAGGTTCAGTTCCCCGGGAGAGCCACAGGCAATGGGTTTTGTGGGTTAGGATCTTCAGATAAACCAAGGCAAATTAGCGCCGAAGTTTTCCCAAGACCAAACACCCAAGACCTGAGAAAACAGTTCCAAATGGCCGAAGCCCGAAAGCCGAAGCCCGAAGCCCGAATTCAGGAGCCTCTAACGAATGCGCAAGCCGATCAAGTACGTAGAAAAAGCAGCCGTTGCCGCCGCCAAAGGTGCGTGGGTTGTGTTCGAGCGTTTGAACCGCATCAAGCCCGGCGCGTCGCCCACCCCGAAATGGTCCGACAAGCCTCTGCTCAAGTCCTACGAGAAGTCGAAGCCGCCGCTCGGCTGGCCCCGTTCCACCGATTCGCTCTGCCCGAAGTGTGTCCCTGAAATCCGCCAACAGATTCTCGACGGCAAACTCCCTCACGAAGTTCTGATGAACGAAAAAGTCGGAGAGATCAAGGCCACCATCATCGAAAGAGATGGAAAGATTTTAATGGTAAAAGATTGTCCGAAGCACGGCCACTTCGAAGACGTGATGTCGATCGACACCGATTTCTCCAAGCACCTCGAAGACGTCTTCCCCGGCCGCGACATCGCCGCCCACAACGACGAGAAGCTCCACCATCACGGCTCTTCGACTGTGAAGTATGGACGCGGCTCGGTGCTCACCATCGATCTGACCAACCGCTGCAACATGATGTGCGATCCCTGCTTCATGGACGCAAACCAGGTCGGCTTCGTCCACGAACTGCAGTGGGAAGAAATCAAGCAGATGTTAGACAACGCCATCACCATCAAGCCGCGCCGGCAGATGAGCGTGCAGTTCTCCGGCGGCGAGCCCACGTTGAGCCCATACTTCCTCGACGCAGTCCGCTACGCCAGAAAAGTCGGATACAACTCCGTGCAAGCCGCCACCAACGGAATCGAATTCGCCAAAAGTTTTGAGTTCTGCCAGCAGGCAGTGGAAGCCGGCATGCGCTACGCCTACCTCCAATTCGACGGCATCGGCAACGCCGCCAACGCCCACCGTATGGTAGGCAACCTCTTCGACGTAAAACTAAAAGCCATCGAAAACCTCCACAAAGCCGGAGTAGAAATCGTCCCAGTAGTAACGATCGTAAACGGCATCAACAACGAACAAGTAGGCAGAATAATCAAGTTCGCGCTCGACAACCCAAAGACGATCAGCTTCCTAAGCTTCCAGCCAGTAAGCTTCACCGGCCGCGACGAAGCCGTAACCGACGACCGCCGCCAAGCCCAGCGCTACACCCTAAGTCACCTGGCCCACGACGTAAAAAACCAAACCGGCCTTGGCGAACCAAGCCGCGACTGGTTCCCCATCAGCTTCATGGGCACCTTCAGCGATTGGGCCGACCTAATGCACGCCAACGACGCAAAAAACGACTGGGGCCAACTAAGTTGTGGTTGTCATCCAAATTGCGGGACGGGGATGGCGGTGATGATTGATAAGGAGACTAAGGAAGCGGTGCCGGTTACTGCCTTCCTGGCTGGGGATCAGCTGGCCAAGGATATTGCTAAGGTTAATGATGCGGCTCGGGGGAAGTTTCTTACCGTGGTGGGGATGGCTTTGTGTTTGATGAAGAATTACGATCCGTATCAGGCGCCTACGCATTTTAAGTTGATGGATTTGTTGCGGAAGTTTGACAAGAACTTTAACGCTACGGGGAAGAACTATGGGAAGGTTGGCCCAGACCGGACAGTGGACGATGTGATGAAGCGGCGGCAGGACCGGTGGAACTTCCTGTTTATTGCGGGGATGTGGTTTCAGGATCTGTTTAACTACGACTTCCGGCGGACGGAGCAGTGCATTATTCCTTACGCGACGCAGGAGGGCGAGATTTCGTTCTGCGCTTACAACACTGGGGTGGGGTGGCGGAACATCATCGAGAAGATGCATATGACGGCCACGCTTACCAAGTGGTATGAAGAGCACGGGCGGCACGAAATTTTTGCGGGCGGCAAGAAAGTGCAGATGGACGATGCTACGCATTCGCTTCTGCTGCGCGAAAACATCTTGACGACCGAATTGCAGCACGATCTGGACAAGCTGGGGATCGCGAAGAACGCGCGCGAGGAGAAGAAGCGGGCGCGGGACGCGAAGGCGGCTTTGGCGGTTGACCATTCTGCGACTCCGGTTCCGGGGCATCGTGGGCCGCAGAAGAATGATGAAGCCTACAATGCGCGGATGGCTTCGCTTTATCGCGAAGTCGTGTTGAAAGAGAAACCGGCCGTCGCTGAGAACGGATTCATTCCGCTGGGCGCGCTGGGCAAGGCCAACGGGAACGGAGCGCATGCCACTAAGCCGGAAGTGGCCGAGCCGGTGGCGGGAGACTAGCTCGGGCTTCGGCTACGGGGCTTCGGGCTTCAGCTAAAACCAACGGGCCGCCTGTGGGCGGCCCGATTTGTCTTCCAAGCGGCTCGGTCGTGTCGGCAGGCGCCTTCGCCATGGCTCCGGCGTCGCTTCGCTCCTTCTGCGCCACGGCGGCGGCTCTCCCCGCCCGCTTGCCCACGAACTGTCCGGCCTCGTCGCTTTCGCTCCTTGCAGGACAGTTCGCCCTGACCGAGTTCCAGAGTCAAAAGCAAAAGCAAAGTCAAAGTCAAAGGCAGCGGACAGGAGTGTCCGCTCCACACGGGCAGGGTCGTCACGTCGCTTCTTCTGCGCCACGGCTGCGGTTCTCCCCGCCCCCTTGTCCACGAACTGTCCGGCTTCGTCGCTTTCGCTCCTTGCAGGACAGTTCGCCTGACCGAGTTCCGGAGTCAAAAGCAAAAGCAAAGTCAAAGGCAGCGGACAGGAGTGTACGCTCCACACGGGGCAGCGTCGTCAAGTCGCTTCTTCTGCGCCCACGGCTGGGGCGCTCCCCGCCCGCTTGCCCACGAACTGTCCGGCTTCGTCGCTTTCGCTCCTTGCAGGACAGTTCGCCCTGACCGAGTTCCACAGCGATTTGCTTTCGGTCCGTGGCGAACTCACGGTGCAGGGAAGCTGGAGGCAGTTCGGGAGACGAGTGCCAGTATCAGAAAGTATTCGCCAGTCCGAACCGGCTGACGATAACTCCGCTGTGCGACGTATGATAGTTGGGCGAGACCGGGCTCAAGACTTTGGAAGAGGATGGCCGCATGACAGCCCTTAAACTTCTTGTCGTGGAAGATAACGCGGCAAGCCTGGAATTAATGTCAGAGGTGTTCACATCTTTGAAAGCCGAGGTGCGTGCGGTCAGCGACAGTGAGAAGGCGGTCGGGATAATCAATCAGGAGAGGTTCGACGGAATTTTCCTCGATCTGGAAATGCCCAACCTGAGTGGTTTCGAACTGGCCCGCCTTGTGCGCAAGTCGCCTTCGAACAAATCCACTCCTATCATCATCGTGACGGGGCGGGACGAAAGACAAACCATGCAACAGGTATTTGCCCTTGGAGCGACATTTTTTCTTCAGAAGCCTGTGGATAGACAAAAGCTGAGCAATCTATTCCGGACTGTGAGCGGTGGAATGCTAGAAAACCGACGCAGATATATTCGCGTTCCACTACAGGCAGAAGTGGTTTGCATGGTGGGTTCTCGAACCGTACGCGGGGTGACCTGGAACCTGAGTCAAGGTGGGATGCAAGTTGAAGCCGCTGACCTGAAACCCGAGGATGCGGTGCGAGTGTCTTTCGGGCTGCCCGTTTCCCGTGTGGTGATCGAGGCGGCCGGCACGGTGGTGTGGGCCGGAGAAAAGCGTCAAGGGATCCAATTCACCAATGTGAGCGTAAAGAACCAGGAGTCGATCCGCAAGTATATTGCCGAAGTGGATCAAGTGGACCGAATAAACCGCTAGGTGCCAGTGCCGCGGCGGCAACTACTCCGGACCATCGCCAGCCCCACTGGCTGCTCTTGCTTTTCCACCCGGCTGGCTCTGGGATGCTTTCTTCGGTTTGCTCAAAAGGCGGTCGAGTTCTTCAGCAAGTGAACGCGAATCGACCGGCTTCGATAAATATCCGTCAAACTGTGAAGTCAGGATCTTTTCGCGATCGCCCTGCATGGCATACGCGGTCACGGCCACGACGGGAAGGTGGGCCAGGCGGGGATTCTCCCGAATCTTGCGCACGACCGCAAAACCATCCAGTACCGGCATGCCGATATCCAGCAAGAGCAGGTCCGGATGGGTTTGTTCAATCATGTGAATCGCCTCCTGACCGTCGCATGCTTCCTCCACTGCGTATCCCCGCATTTCCAGAAGCTCGCGGAGGAGTTCACGGTTGACCGCATTGTCTTCGGCAATGAGAATTCTGGTCATGGCTGCCCCGCAGATTTTGCGCGCTTGCGGCCCTGAACGACCCTACCAACCTCGGCGATAAGTTGTTGCTGCCAGGGGCCATTCTTTTGAAACAGAGCCTGGGTTTCCCGACTAAGAAGAGCCGCCTCGGATTGAGTCAGGCTCTTGGCGGTCATGACAAGAATCGGCAGCTCTTTCAGTGTGGCTTCCTGACGCACATGGCGAATGACCTCAAAGCCGTCCATGCCTGGCATCAGCAGATCGAGTAAGACTGCACTTACGAGTTTAGAGGAAAGCACTTCCAGAGCTCTTGCCCCGCTTTGCACGCTCTGAGTTTCGTATCCAGCGGAGCGCAGGGTTTCCTGCAATAACTCCAAAGTCTTGGGGTCATCATCGACGAGTAAGATAGCCGCATCGTCGTCGGTCTGATGCGGCACATGCTTGCGAATAGTTTCCAGGAGGATGGGTTTGCGAATGGGTTTGACCAGATAGTCTGCCGCGCCCAAAGCGAAGCCGACCTGCTTTTGGTCCACGATAGAAACGATGATGATCGGGATGTTGGCGGTTTCGGGAGATTTTCTGAGTGCGACCAGCGTCTCAAAACCATTGCCGCCCGACATCAATACGTCCAAGGTAATCGCGTCCGGCCGCAGCCGATGAGCCTGGTTGACGGCTTCCTCTCCCGACTCGGCCATGACCGTGCGATATTCTGAATCGAGGTAGCTAGCTATAAGCTCGCGGGAGGAAGCCTCGTCGTCTACGACCAGAATAAGTGGTTTTCCGGCACGCCCAGCAGCCGTGAGGTGAGGACGGGCAAGTTCGTTGGCCGAAGGGGTTTTCGAAGACGTCCGCGATCCCAAAGGAAGGGTAAAAGTAAATCGGCTGCCCTTTCCCGGCTGACTCTCTAATGAGATTTTTCCGCCTTGATGTTCGACCAGACGCTTGGTGATCGCCAGTCCAAGCCCCGTGCCTTCACTGGGGGAATCTTTGTTTCCCTCAACCTGACGGAATTCCTCAAAGACGACCGCCTGATCCTCAGGGCGAATACCTATGCCGGTGTCGGTGACGGATATCGAAACCTCGGTCCCATTCTCGACGCAGTCAATGCCGATTCGGCCATCCTTTGGCGTGAACTTGACCGCGTTGCTGAGCAGGTTATAGAGAACTTGTTTAAAGCGGACTCGATCGGCATAGACTGAGATATCCGCCTTGACCTGATGCCGAACGTGGATATTTTTTGTCATGGCGAGTGGAAGGATGGTGGAAAGGACCTCCGGCAACGCATCCTTGACCTGGAAATCTTCGCACCGAAGTTCGAGTTGTCCGGCTTCAATCTTGGAAAGATCCAGAATGTCGTTAATTAACTGCAACAGATGTGCCGAGCCTTGTTTAATGTGATTGACGAAGCGCTTCTGCTTAACGTTAAGTTCGCCGGGTACGCCGTCCGCCAAAAGATCCGAAAAGCCTACAATGGCATTCAGCGGGGTTCGCAGCTCATGGCTCATGCTGGCAAGAAACTTGCTCTTTAACTGGGTGGCGCGTTGCACCTCGCGATTACGGAGCTCGAGTTCTTCATTGCTGGCTGCTAATTTTTCAATGAATCGGCCTCTTTCCGCTTCATCCCGCTTTCTTTGGGTGACATCAACCGCTACGACCACTTCCGCAGGCCGGCCCGCAAAGCTCAGAGCATAAGAGGTGATTTCTACATCGAGGTCAGTTCGGTCTTTTCGGCGATGCCGAAAGGTACCGACGGTCTCAATTCCATTGCGAATGCCGGCAACTCTTTCGAGCATGGCGGGAATATCCTCGGGCGGGCGAATATCTTTGATGGTCATCTTCAAGAATTCGTCAGTGGAATAGCCGTATTTGCGCACCGCGGCTGCGTTTACGGCCAGGAACTGAAGTGTCTCCCGGTCAAAGACCCAGGTTGGATGTGGATTGTTATCGAACAGTTTGCGATGCCGTTCTTCGCTCTCCTGTAACAACTCCTCCGCCCGCCTCCGCGCCGTGACGTCTCTCAGCAGCACGTAATAGACCAGACCTAGCAGCAGGAACTCCAGTAAGATCACGGACGAAAATGTCACGCTAGTTTTTTGAGTGCTCGATTGGAAATCCCGGTTGCGACGTTTTAGCAGATCCTCCTCTTCCTGCTTCATCTCGGAAATGAGAGTCCGGATCTGGTTCATCTGCTGGGTGCCGATGCCGGTCGCCACACGGTGTTGTGCCGCTGCAAATCCTTCTTGCTTCCGCAAATCGACGTTCTGTTGCAGCGAATCGAGTTTTTCGGCAACGGCGTTCTGCAGTATTGCGAGGCGGCGCTGCTGGTGAGGGTTATCCGCGGTTAGCGACTGCAGTCGGTCGAGGTGAGCACGGATCGCTGGAACCGCGGCCCGATAAGGTTCCAGAAATGTTTCTTGTCCCGTGATGATAAAACCACGGGTCGCGGTCTGCGCCTCGGCTAAGGCGGACAGCGTGGCTTCGAGCTCCGCCAGAACTTCGTGAGTGTGCGACACCCATTCGCTGGCTTCGATGAAGCCGCGTCCATTCCGGTATAAGAGCCCGGCCACCAGTAGCAGAATCATTCCCGCCACCGCTAAACCCATACCGGTTTTCTTTTGAATCGACCACTTCATAAGCGGCTCCTCAATCTGCGGAACAAACCTTAAGTGCTCGGAAGCTGCCATCTACGCAATACCGGGATGAATCGCGCCTCAGAGTCTCCGCCGAATGTGCGTCCCCCTTTTGCGCAGCCCCTAGCGTCCGGCCGCCGTACCCCGAGATAAGAGACCGAACGCACCGGAGGCGACTAGCCGCTCGAATTCATGGAAGATATGCGGATCCCACCAGCCCTTGGCGACCTCTTCCTTCATAGTTTGTAGCGCATCGGCGACGGAGAAGGCCTTCTTGTAGGGCCTGTCGGTAGTCGCATCATACACATCGACCACTTGCAGGATCCTTGCGGTCACAGGGATCTCCTCTCCATGGAGTCCATCGGGATACCCTGAACCATCGAGCTTCTCGTGATGGTGCCGAATGATGGGAAGTACGAAACGGAAAGACTTCAAGGGCGCGCAGATGCGTTCGCCAAGGACAGAATGCTCCCGGATGATTGTCCATTCTTCCGGAGTCAGACGTCCTGGCTTCAAGAGAATCGCATCGGGTATGGCAATTTTCCCGATATCGTGTACCACGCCAGCACGACTGAGTGCGATAACGTGATCCTCAGGGAGCTTTAGATGGTGACCAAGACAGGTACAATACTCGGCTAAGCGTTCACAGTGACCATGAGTGTAAGGATCTTTGCCTTCAATGCTTCGGGCAAGGGTAAACAGAACCGATTCGGCCCGCTCCAGTTCGTCGGTGCGTTGCTTAAGTCTCAGCAGCGATCTTACGCGAGCGAGCAGTTCGGTTCGATCCACGGGGCGGCTCAAAAAGTCATCCGCTCCAACCTTGATGCCTTCCAGTCGGTCCTTCTTGCCAGATAGTGCTGTAAGTACAATTACAGGTATCAGATACGTCTCTGGGTTGTTCTTGATTTTCTGGCACACCTCAAACCCGTTAAGGTGAGGCATCATCACATCCAGAAGCACCAAATCGATCTGAGTTCTGGACAATTCTTTAAGGGCGGCTGCTCCGTCCCCCACCGCTATGACGGTCAATCCCTGTGTAGTGAGAAGTTCCTGCAACAACTCGCGGTTCGCGGCTGAGTCATCGGCGATCAGAATCGTGCCGGAGATCTGATGATCTGACTGCTGTAACATCTTCGCATCAACTTATTCGAACGGGATGCTGTGAGGATTGCACAGACAAAGGAGCTGGCGCTAATTACCGAAGTTATGAGCTCCCGTTAAGTACGGACTTAGTTTTGACTTATATGTGGACTAATGATGCCTGTCCGACAGGAGAGTGGGGGCGGTGCGACGGTGGTGACGAATAAAACAGAACAGGAAGTCGAGGTCCGTGGTCCGCCCCTGGAATCAAAGTCAAAGACAAGGGGCGGGGGCGCTGCTCTACACAGGCGTAGCACATCCGAGGCCAAACCGCCACCCTGTCCCTGCAAAGAATGCAGGGACAAGGACGGGTCATCATTGTTTTGTGAACCTTAGCGGATGCCGCCGGTGGCCAGGAGTTGCTCGCCGGTCAACCAATAAGAGTCGTCGGAGGCGAGGAAGGTGGCGATGGAGGCGATGTCGGCGGGCTGGCCGGTGCGGCCGAGCGACGACTGCTTGATCAAGTCCTTCTCGAAGTCGGAGCCGATGAAGCCGGCAGTGTGCGTGCCTTCGGTTTCGACCATGCCGGGGTTGATGGAGTTGACGCGGATCTTCTTGGGTCCGAGTTCGCGGGCGAGGACACCGGTGATGGCGTCAACCGCTCCCTTGGTCGCAGTGTAGACAGAGCTGTTGGGAGGCGTGAGGCGGGTTACGCCGGAGCCGATGTTGATGATGCTGGCGCCTTCTTTCAGGTGCTTGACGGCGGCCTGCGTGGTGAGCAGGACTCCGAGGACGTTGATGTTGAATAGTTTGTGGAAGGAATCGATGGTAATGGACTCGATGGGGGCGAACTCGTAGACGCCGGAGTTGTTGACGAGGACGTCGAGGCGTCCGAAATTTTTGATGGCGGCGGCGATGATGCCCTTGGCTCCTTCTTCTTGGGAGACATCGCCGGCGACGGCGACGGCTTTGCCTCCGGCGGCGGTGATGGCGGAGACGACTTTATCCGCGCCGGATTTGCTGGAGGCGTAGTTCACGACTACCGACGCGCCTTCGGCGGCAAGGGACTTGGCGATGGCGGCTCCGATGCCTTTGGAGGCGCCGGTGACGACTGCTACTTTACCTTTCAGTTTGCTGCTCATGGTGAGACTCCTTTGGGCGGCGTTGAGCCGTGCTTCTGGATCAGATGGCGGAGCGGAGTTTAACGATTCATTAGTTCTGGACATAAGGACTATTGAACTATGGGCTGCTGGCGAGTATGATCGTGGCTATGCGGCCTCTTTTTCATCCCTCGATTGATGACGTTACGGTGGAAGGCATTCTTCATGCCCTGACGGATCCGGTGCGGGCGGCCATTTTTTCCGAAATTGCCGGGGCGCGGTGTTCGCAGAATTGCTCGAACTTTCTTACAGTGAGCGAGAAGGAGATACCCAAATCAACTTTGTCGCAGCACTTTAAGGCGCTGCGGGAGGCGGGGTTGATTCGGGGAGAGCGGATGGGAGTGGAGATGCAGAACACTCCGCGCTGCGCGGAGATTGAGCAGAGGTTCCCGGGGCTGATTAAGGCGATTGTCAGGGCGCATGGGATTCAGCTGGAAGGGAAGAAGCGAAAGAGAGGTGCAGAGAAGCGGAAGGTTGGCAGGCGGAGAGCGAGCTGACTGACTACAGGAAACTCCTCACCGGGATGTTGGCAGTGCGAAGCCGCGATTGGTCCTTCGACTGCGTGTCCCCTTCACTTCGCGAAGTGGACACTTCGCGAAGGATGACAGAGGTTAAACGGAATCTAGGGGAGCATGTTGCCTAGGCGGCGGATTTGGGCGCCTACGGCTTTTAATTTCTCTTCGATTTTTTCGTAGCCTCGGTCGATGTGGTAGACGCGGTCGATGATGGTTTCGCCGTCGGCTACTAATGCGGCTAGAACTAACGAGGCGCTGGCGCGCAGGTCGGAGGCCAGAACTGCGGCGGCGCTTAACTGGGTTTTCCCTCGGACTACAGCGCGGCGACCCTCAATTTTTATGTTGGCGCCCATGCGGACTAATTCCTGCGCGTGCATGAAGCGGTTCTCGAAAATGTTTTCGGTGACGATGCTGGTGCCTTCGGCTTGCGTGGCCAGCGCCATGAATTGCGCCTGCATGTCTGTCGGGAAGCCGGGATATTCCTCGGTGCTCAGGTCGGAGGCGGTGAAGGGATTGTCTCCCATAACGCGGACGCTGTTGGCGGTGGATTTGGTTTTTACTCCGGCCTGCTTGAGCTTGCTTAGGATGGCGTCGAGGTGAGTGGGATCGCAAGCGGTGATGTTGAGGTCGCCGCCGGTGAGGGCTCCGGCGATCAGGAATGTGCCGGCCTCGATGCGGTCGGGGATGATGCGGTGCTTCGCACCTTTTAGTTTCGTCACTCCTTTTATTCGGATGGTGGGCGTGCCTGCGCCCTTTATGTTTGCTCCCATTTTGTTCAGGAGGGCGGCCAGGTCTGCGACTTCGGGCTCGCGGGCGGCGTTCTGCAGGATGGTTTCGCCTTCGGCTAACGTGGCGGCCATCAGCAAATCTTCGGTGCCGGTGACGGTGATTTTGTCGAAAACGATTTCTGTTCCGTGGAGGCGGTCGGCGGTGGCTTCTACGTAGCCGTGCTCCTGCTTGATTTTTGCGCCGAGGAGTTCAAGGCCTTTGATGTGGAGGTCGATGGGGCGCTGGCCTATGGCGCAGCCGCCGGGGAGGGAGACGCGGGCGCGGCCGCAGCGGGCCAGCAGCGGTCCGAGGACCAGAGTGGAGGCGCGCATGGTTTTTACTAATTCGTAGGAGGCTTCGGGGCTGGCTAGATTTTTGCAGTGAATGGTGGTGCGGTGGTGGGCGCGTCCGTAGCCTAGTTCGACTTCGGCTCCCATGGCGGCCAAGAGGTTGCGGGTGGTCTGGATGTCGCGGACTTGTGGGATGTTTTCTAAGATGACCGGCTCGTCGGTTAGAAGCGCGGCGGCCATGCAGGGGAGAGCGGCATTCTTTGCTCCGCTGATGCGGACGGTGCCGAGGAGCGGGGAGCCGCCGCGGATTACTAGTTTATCCATGTAGGAGTCCTGAGGTTATTTTAGTGGGGAATTCGAGCGGGGGTGGGTAATCGGGAGGGTGCGGGCTGTTGAGTGGAGAAGCGCTCCACTTCTCGCGCAAAGAACTCGCGAAAAATGGGGCACCCAGGATTCTTGTTAGGTGCGCACTGTCCAATTGTCGATGGATAGATTGCGGACTCGGCGGAACTCGCGGGTGTTGTTGGTGATCAGCGTCAGGTTGAGGCTACGGGCGTGGGCGGCGATTAGCAGATCGTTGGCTCCGATCATCGCGCCGCGAGCCTTCAGGTCCGCGCGGATTTTGGCATAGTGCGAAGATGCTTCGTCGGGAAAATCCAGAACCTCAACGTAGCGCAGAAAGGCGTCGAGCGCCGCCGCATCCTGCCGGCGCTTCGGAGACACTTCCACCCCGAACAGGAGCTCCGATTTCGTGATCACCGAAATGCAAACGTCGCTGACTGGAACTTTCGCCAGCCGCTTCAGAACAGCATTATGCGAGCGCTTCATGATGTAAGAGCAGATGTCGGTGTCCAGCATGTAGCGCGGCATCAGGGTTCGCGATCTTGCACAGGCAGGTCTTCGACGCCTTGCATGAAGGACGCCGAAGCGACCGGGCCCTCGGCTAAATAGGACGACCAATCTGACGGACGGGGCGACAAGACTACGTCGCTGCCCTCCTTGCGGACGAATACTTCCTGAGTCTTGAACTGGAAGTCCTTGGGCAAGCGAACGGCCTGGCTTCGATTATTCATGAAGACTTTCGCTTTGCGCTGCATGTTCCACCCCTTTATGGGCAACAGTTCGATGGCATATACAATAGTATATGCCAGCGTGTGAGTGCCAGTCAATCAGGGTCTCGCTGCGCTCGACTGGACCCTTCGGCTGCGCTTAGGGCAAGCTCACGATGGCTGTCCTCGCACATGACTTGATTTGCTGTCTATTTTGCTTGCACGATGGCTTGGCGGACGTTGCCTTTGGCTTTCTTCAGGGCGGCTTGGGCTTGGGGGCGGGCTACGTCGGCGGCTAGCATCACTAGCGCTACCGGGGTGTGGTTGCCGGAGGCTTTTAGGGTGCGGGTGGCGGATTCGTGATTGGCTCCGGTGGCTTGTTCGAGGATTCCTATGGCGCGCTGAATTAGTTTTTCGTTTTTGGGGACCACGTTGACCATCAGATTGCCGTAGACATAACCCAGGCGGGTCATGGCTGCGGTGGAGATTATGTTGAGAACCATTTTGTGGGCGGTGCCGGCT
>Ga0185299_10006388_pt1 | contig 12543 bp, 16 predicted proteins | sample PaiPotPPA55metaG_FD_128002 | JGI IMG/M metagenome (GOLD analysis project Ga0185299, IMG submission 128002) | Iron sulfur acid spring bacterial and archeal communities from Banff, Canada, to study Microbial Dark Matter (Phase II) - Paint Pots PPA... ...
ACCCCTCTCGCCCTACGCCACGCTTCCGCCCATGCCCGCAAAGCCCAACCCGCTCGACAAACTCACGCCCGTCACCGATGCGCTACTCCAGAATCCCCCCGCCGGCGATTGGCTCACCTGGCGCCGCACCTACGACGATCTCGGCTTCAGCCCTCTCAAGCAAATCGACCGCACCAACGTTGCCGCCCTCCGCGTCGCCTGGACCTGGTCGTTGCCCAACGGACCCAACGAAGCCACGCCTCTCGTCCACGATGGCGTCATCTTCGTTCACGGATTTGGCGATCGCGTGCAAGCGCTCGACGCCGCCACCGGTGACCTGCTTTGGTACTATGCGCGGCAGCTTCCCGAAGGTAACCGGCCCAACGTGAAGCGGAATCTTTCGATCTACGCAGGCACGCTCCTCGTCCCCACTTCGGACTCGCACCTGGTCGCACTCGACATCAAGACCGGCCGCGTCGCCTGGGACCATGTGCTCGGCGACTACAAACAAAATCGCGTGTCCGGTGGACCGCTCGTCGCCAAGGGCAAAGTCATGCAGGGCGTCACCGGATCGTCGCCCGGCGGCAACTACATCATCGCTCTCGATGCCACCACCGGCCAGGAAGCCTGGCGCTTCTACACCATCGCGCGGCCCGGCGAGCCCGGCGGCGAGAGCTGGAACGGACTGCCGCTCGAAAAACGCAACGGCGGCTCGGTCTGGACCGCCGGCAGTTACGATCCCGCTCTCAACCTCGCCTATTTCGGCATCGCCCAGACCTACGACACCGGACCTCTGCTACATCCCGTGAAGCAGCCGGGCGTCACGAACGACGGCCTCTACACCGATTCCACTGTCGCGCTCAATCCCGACACCGGTAAGCTGGCCTGGTATTTCCAGCACATGCCCAACGATCAATGGGACCTCGATTGGGCCTTCGAGCGCCAGTTAATCCAACTGCCTGTGAACGGAACCATCCGCACCATCGCGGTCACAGCCGGTAAGGAAGCCATCTTCGACGCTGTGGACGCGGCCACCGGAAAATACGATTTCTCCATTGACCTCGGGCTTCAGAACGTCGTCACTGCCATTGATCCCAATACCGGCGCCAAAACAATCAACCCCAAAGTTATTCCCGGCGGCAGCGATCCCATCATGGTCTGCCCTCACGCGGGTGGCGCTAAAAACTGGATTCCTTCCTCCTACAATCCCGAAACCAAGATTCTCTATGTTCCGCTGGTGGAATCCTGCATGGACCTGATTCCCGCACCCGCGGGCAAGCGTCCCTTCCTGTCCTCAGGCCTGAACTCTACCATTCGGCCGCGCCCTGACAGCGATGGCAAATACGGCCGCTTCGAAGCCTTCAACTTGATGACCCGCGAAGTGGTCTGGACCCAGCGCCAGCGCGCGCCACAAACCACCGGCGCCCTCGCCACCGCGGGCGGCATCGTCTTCAATGGCTCACTCGACCGCTTTATCCGCGCCTATGACGGCTCGAATGGAATGGTTCTGTGGGAAATGCGCCTCAACGACGTGCCGAGTTCCTGCCCCATCACCTACACCGTTAATGGCAAGCAGTACATCGCCGTCGTCGTCGGCAACGGCGGCGCCCACACCGTCACTTGGCCGGCACTCGTCCCCGAGATCCAGAACCCTCCCGACCACGGCGCTGCCATCTGGGTCTTCGAACTTCCGCGCTAACGGTTGATGCGATCCACCAACGCTCCCATCATCGATTTCCACACCCACATGATCGAGCCCGGGGTCTTCAAGCAATGCATCGATCATAGCGTCGCGACAGGATTCGGCGCGCGACCCAGCCCCTTCCCCACAAAGACTCGCCCGGCTGGAATCTGTTCGGCGGCATGATCGACCCCGCGATCCAGATCCTCGACATGGACCGCAAAGGCATCGACAGAAACGTCATATCCACCAGCACAGTGGTTCAAAGCTCCTGGTGGGCAGAGCCAAAACTCGCGGCCGAGGTGGAGCGCCGCGCCGACGAACGCATCGCCGAATGGGTAACGCTGTATCCAAAGCGGTTCACCGGCAGCTTCACCCTGCCCATGCAGAATATCGATCTTGCCCTGAAGGAACTGGATCATGCCGTCGCTCATCTATGAGGGAATCTTCGAATCGTTCCCCGATGTCAAAGTCGTCATTGTGCACGGCGGTGGCTATCTGCCGCACTACACCGCGCCCCTGGACCGCAACGTCACCGCTCATCCAATCTCAGCGAAAAATCTGAAGCACGTGCCCACCGACTACCTGAAGTGCTTCTATTACGACTCCTGCGTGTACAGCCCCGTCCTGCTCGAAGCGCTGATCCGCGGTGTCGGCGCAGATCGAATTATCCTCGGCACCGACTATCCCTTCGGCGAAGACGATCCCATGGGAATCATCCGGAAGGTCGCTGGGATATCGCGCGAAGATGTCGACAAGATTATCAGCCGCACCCCGGCCGCGATCCTGGGTCTTGCGATATGATCGGCATGATAAGGAGCCGCTAATGGACGCAACCAGACGCAGTTTCTTGATGGCTGCCGGCGGTACGGCCGCGAATGAACTCGCCCAGGCGCAGGAACACGACCATGATCACGATCATGGCCATCAGGATGTTCCTTCCGATCCGACGCTGCGCGTCAAGGCGCTCGAATCATTGCTCGTGGAAAAAGGCTTGGTCGATCCGGCGGCGCTCGATGCGCTGATCGACACCTACCAGCACAAGGTCGGCCCGCGCAATGGCGCCCAGGTCGTAGCGCGCGCCTGGGTCGATCCCGTTTACAAGAAGCGCCTCCTGGCCGATGCCACCAACGCGATCGCTGAGCTGGGCTATGGCGGCCGGCAAGGCGAGCACATGGTCGTGGTCGAGAACACGCCGCAGGTGCATAATCTGGTGGTCTGCACTCTGTGCTCGTGTTATCCATGGTCCGTGCTCGGCTTGCCGCCGGTCTGGTATAAGTCGGCGCCTTATCGTTCGCGCGCAGTAATCGATCCGCGTGGAGTGCTGCGCGAATTCGGCCTCGATCTGCCGCAGGACACCGAAGTCCGCGTTTGGGACAGCACCGCTGAGCTTCGCTATCTGGTGTTACCCGAGCGGCCCACCGGCACGGAGAATCTGAGCGAAGAACAACTCGCTGCTTTAGTCACGCGCGATGCGATGGTCGGCGTGGGAAAGGTGAAGCTGTGAACGGCATACATGACATGGGCGGCATGCAGGACATGGGCCCGATCCACTACGAGAAGAATGAGCCTGTGTTCCACGCGCCGTGGGAAGGGCGATCCTTGGCGTTGAACCTCGCGGCTGCGGCTTGGCGCAAATGGAACATCGACGCGGGCCGCCACCAGATCGAACTCATCCCTCCCGCCGACTACCTGCGCATGAGCTACTACGAGAAATGGGCGCAGCGGTTGGAAGAGTTGCTGGTCAAGACTGGGTTGGCGACGCAAGCCGAGATCGAAAGCGGCAAACCGGCGCCGGGTTCGCCTAAGGCTACTCCACCGCTCACGGCCGACAAAGTTCCGTCCATGCTTCGCAGTGGCGGTCCGGCCAGCCGCAACGTACCGGGACCTTCGCACTTCAAGGTGGGCCAACGCGTCCGCGCCCGCAATATCAATCCAACCGGTCACACGCGGCTTCCGCGCTACGCCCGCGGCAAGACCGGCACGATTCATCTCGACCACGGCGCCTACGTTTTCCCCGACACCAACGCGCATTTCCTCGGCGAGAAGCCGCAGCACGTTTATTCAGTCCGCTTCACCGCCCAGGAGCTGTGGGGTGAGCAAGCGTCGCCACGCGATGCAGTCTATGTCGACATGTGGGACGACTACCTTGAGCGCGCCTAATCCGATTCCGGCCGAGCCAGTCTTTGCCGAGCCATGGGAGGCGCAGGCGTTCGCGCTCGCAGTGCGGCTTTCGGAGCAAGGTCACTTCACGTGGAAGGAGTGGGCGGCCGCGCTTGCTGCCGAGCTCAAAGACGCTAAGGATCGCGGGGAGCCCGACGACGGCTCACGTTATTATCACTACTGGCTGGCCGCGCTCGAGCGGCTGGTCGCCACCAAGGGCCTAACAGATCCAGACGCGATGCTGGCGCGCAAGGAAGCTTGGGCCGATGCTTACCGGCACACGCCGCATGGAAAGCCGATCGAGTTATCGGCCGCCGGCCGATCAAAGGTCTAGCACTCGGCAATGCTCTTCCGCTTGTTCGTGTGGTACGGCGAAACGCCCATTGCCCGCGCCATGAACTCGTCCGAGTGGATGTTTCCTATCGTGGAAGTCATTCATATGATCGGGATCGTTCTTTTAGTGGGAACTGCTGTAATCCTGGATCTGCGCCTTATGGGCCTTCGCCTGAACAGTGTGCCGGTGTGGGAGTTGGCCTCCGATCTGATGCCGTGGACGACCGCGGGATTGGTGACGATGTTGCTCACCGGGCCGCTGCTGCTTTCTACTGACGCGGACCGTTATTACGACAGTTACGAATTTCGATTCAAGATGGCTTGTCTTATTCTGGTGCTCTTGTTCGATGTTGTAGTACATCGAAGGGTGCGAGCTAAGAACAGCACCGCCGGCCTGGGGACGCAACGGTTCGCGGGCGCAATGTCGCTGTTGCTATGGAGCTGCGTCGTGGTCGGCGGCCGGGCGATTGGCATTTTGATGTTGTCGGTAACGAGGTAGTATTTCGCAAATGTCTGTCTTGTCGATTTGCCAGGCGCTCGAAGCGACGTGGATCGGCACCCAGGTGCGCGAGACCTACTGGGGCTACGCGGCTCCGCAGATCGCGCACATGCTCGGCATGGCTTTGTTCGGAGGAGCCGTCGTGGTGGATGACCTGCGGCTGCTCGGGCGGCTGCGACGTCCTGCATTCTCGGAACTTTCCAAGCAGCTAATACCTCTGAAGTGGCTCGGCTTCGTCGTCGTGGTGGGCAGCGGCTTAGCGCTATTCATGTCCGATGCAACCCGCCTCTACCGCAACTGGGCGTTTTTGGTCAAGGCGATCCTGTTGTTGTTGGTGGCCCTGAACGCCTGGATCTTTCGTGCCGTGGTATATCGCGACATCGCGAAGTGGGATCAGTCTGCCGATCCACCAACCGGTGCCAAACGATCGGCGAGCTTATCGCTGCTGTTGTGGCTCGCGATTATTGTAACGTCGCGATTGATCGGGTTCGTCGGACCGGAATACTGACCGATCCGATTTGTTGTTCGCTTGTTCCTGGCCGCCGCCGTCACTGCGCGGGCGCCTTAGAGCATCCTGCTTCAAAGTCAGAGGTGATCTTAGGTCTGACGCGACGTCCTCGCAGTAGATGCGGGAGAATATAGAGTAGGGTTGCGGCATGGATAAAGTCCACAATCATAGCCAAACTACGGGCACACGAGAGCGAGCTCAAAGCTGCCGGCATCGAGCATCTGTCCCTGCACGGATCCTACGCCCGGGGGACTGCTGTCGGTGCGATGTCGGATGTTGATGTGATAGCCGAGTTCACTCCGGGACAACGGCTGTCCCTTCTGGATATGGTTGCTATTGAGAATCGCCTCACCGAAATGCTGGGCGTCCGCGTGGATCTATCCCCGGCAAAGGGCTCAAGGAGCCAGTTGCCGCACGAGCCGCACGAGAGGCTGTAGTTGCCTTTTAGGGACCCACACTTTCCCTGCGGGATATCCTCGACAGCATTGACATGATCGTCAATTTCGTGCGTGGCATGGATTTGGGAGCGCTTCGGGAAGACCCGAAGACGGTTGCCGCGGTCGAGCGCAAGCTTCTGCTCATCAGCGAGGCGGCGATTCGGCTCGGAGAAGACGCGGACCGTCTCTGTCCCGGCCTTCCGTGGCACAATATCCGCGGAATCGGCAACTGGCTCCGGCATCGCTATGACAGCGTGGATGTTGAAACGGTGTGGAACACGGTCATCGACGATCTTCCACCTCTCAGATCTGGTGTCTTGCGCGCGCTAAAGCCACCTCTCGAAATAACTCCAGGCACGCCCCAACCGATTCCGCATTACCGGCAGAAACCACCCATCGCACCAGCAAACTCCCGCGAGAATTTGCGCGATCTCCGCAAAAAGGATTCTGGCCCGCTTCGACTGACACATCAACGCGTCGGACGTTGACGTGGTTTCTCAATGTTTTACGGCGTCTAAGATATTAGCTTTGCACAAGCTGAGCAACCTACAATAGCCGATGGGGACGCAAAGTCACGGCCAAGTTGACGACGCGCGTCTTCTGTTCGTGGTCGTGCGCTCGCTATAGAGCCTAGCACCTACAACGATAGCCGGGGGTGTACATGGAGTGGATAAAACCGACGCTAGTGCGCATATTGGTCGTCGCGACTCGCACCGTCGCCATCAGCTCACTTGTCATCTTCGTTTGGATCACCATTGGCGCGGTCTGGTTCCCGGAATGGTGGTATCGCGTGTTCTGGAACGCGAAAGTTATGGACCCCGGGTATCTGCGGGAAGGCTTGCAATATCTCGTCGATAACGAATTGGTTTTGCTCATCTGCTTCAGCGTCGCCACTATCGCGACCTTAGTCGTCACGCACTTCTACCATCGTCGTTTCCTAGCCATTCTCGACGCGTGGGCACTTCGTATCACACTCATATGTCTAGGCGCGCTGATGGTTGTGGCGCTTCTGCTCTATCGGACGCAGAGCGAACGTGTCGAAGCCATGAATGACATCGAAAGGGTCTCGAACGCTACCCAGGCGTTGCTCCAGGACAAGGGGTGGACGGCCCCGCCGATTCAGCCGCCGGTTGACTTTCGGTATTTGGACGGCCCTAGGGTGGATGGCCTGTACAGCGAGCTTGAGTCTGAATTCCCTGAGAGAGAAAGAACGATATCCTCTGAGCGATCGAGATCATTGATATTCGGCGTTGGAGGTTCGAAAGCCGAGGGGTCAGGAAAAGCGAGCGAAATCTCTTCGTACCAGAGGAAAGATCTCTCAGCAGAGCGGAAGTGCGTCGAGTTGATCAACACACTCCTATCCAAGCAGAAAATGCCATATTACACGACGGCAACAGATTGGAATGAACACGAGTTGGAACGTATACGCAGAGTGCTGGCGGCTTCAATCATTAACCTAGCTGATTTGATGGAAGACGGTACAAAGATAATTGCCGAACGGGAGGAATCAAAAGCAAAGAGCTTGCAGAAGGTGCAGTTGGATCTGAGCAGCAAGCTCCGAGATACTCTCCTCCAGCCCCAAACAAAAGAAGAGCTAAAGCGACTGCAAGAGGGCGCGAATCGTTCTATGCAGGTGGAACTCTCCCGAGCCAGCGGTCTGGTGATCTTTGATGGATCATTTCGGAAGATTGTCGAGACGCCGGACAACCAGATCTTTGAGGCACTTTTTGCGAAAACCCCTCGCCGAATAACATTCCGCTTCGCATTAGGGGCGCAAAAGAAAGCCTCTCCTATCAAAGAAGGCGGCCGCCTCCGGGTGTTCGGTAGCATTATTCACGAGCTCGAGAGTGGCGGCTATGTCGAAATTCTGCCAATCGCTATTTTCTGACTCTCCGCCGACGCCCCTAGTTCTCCAAACACCAATCCACATTGGCGGCAAACCACGCTTGTGACCTGCGAATTCTCCTCGGATCAAAAAAGATGTTTGGGCGTGATACGCCCAGTTGGCGGGGCCAAGTAACGAAACTTGGACCGCCCAACGTCCTGACAATATGATTGCTTCGTCCACCGCTATTCAATTGCCGTTTCAAGTGGTCGAAGGAGTCTGTCCGCAAACTCCTCCGGGAGGCGTGTAGATCCGTCCATTTGCCTCAGTACTTCAGCACTAAGTTCGCTTTTGGTTTTGTTGATACCGTTGAGCGAGACGACGTCCCCGGTAATGGTGAGGTTTTTGAGTTGCTCAGGCGTGCATGCGAAGATCACAGCAAGAAGGTCAGGAGGATAGTAATACTCGATGCCGTTTTTCGACCAAACTACGATGTTAGCCGGGAGTATGCCGAGTTTTTCAAGTTCAGCTTCAAGATTCGGTTGATGCGTTTTATCGAGCACGACGAACAAACGTGGTCGAAATGGACTCTTTTCGAAATCTCCAAATGCTTCACGAAGACCATAGATCTTCCTTTTCACGTCGCCCGCACCAGGGATGACCGTTACGCGCCGGCCTCGTAAGTGGAGCTGCGTAACCCGATCAATGTACGCGTGGTCAGTCTTTCCTTCAACAACCACAATCGCCGAAGGAAAGAACATGCTCTCGAACGCATTTCCTAGAAGATTGAATTGAAGACGATGAAAATCACCAATGTCCTGCACTCGGGCCAAGTTGATCCGTTTCCCATTCTTTGTGACAACATAGTTGCTCGTGATGTCTGAACGGTCCAAAAAAAGGTGTGAATGGGTAGCGAGGTAGACCCGCTCAAGATGTGGGAAGTACTTCTTGCGTTCCTCTTGATCCTGGAAAAACGACGATAACGCGGCTTGAACTTTCGGGCTCAAACCCAACTCGGGCTCATCGATGAGCATCGAAGTGAACCTCTCGTCCATACATAAACCGAGCATGGTCATCAGTAGTCGAGTGCCCGACGAGCCAACCGACAAGTTCTGGCCATCCATGTCTATATAGCGAGGGCTGAGATCATTCTGCTCGTCTACCTTCTTCAATGTGAAGTTGTTGCCGATGAGTTCCCCGCACAGCGCGAATAAATTGGCCCGCCTATTGTCGCTCAATCCGATGATTATACGAGACAGATCAAAGACGTTCTGCTCGTAGTTGTGACTTTCGTCATTGAAATGTGAGCTGAAGGCGTTCTCTAGCTGATCAAGTTCGTTGGTCTCTCGAATTCCCGTGCTGAAGCGGTAAACATGATAGAACCGATTGGTTCCGACGAAGTACGCGGTCTTTCCAAGCGTCTATTTCAACCAACGTAGCGTGAGCGACTTGCCGCTGTTGTTCGGCCCAGCAAGCACGGTCAAAGGGGTCTGATTCCGAGATTGCCCAAAGAGCTGAAGCGAAGGAATAAACTCAATATCTTGTTTTCGATGACCGGCCATAAAATGAGGATAGAATTACACGGCGCCGAGTTTTTAGGGCAGCCCGTCTTAATCGCTGTTAGTACCCAGTGTAAATGTTAGTGTCAATTCATTTTACGGAAGTCACTTGCCGTGATGTCGGGCATCCCGGACTCGTGCCGCTCGGGGTCAAGAAACGGCGTTCGAGAAAACGTATCTCAATCTGCACCGGGAATCCGGCATGAATCGACAAATCGGCCAGCCTATCGATTCATAGTGACCCTGTCCGCAAGTTACTCCAACAGCGCCATACCGATCTGATCGAGCAAGCGGCTGATCTCCACGGTAGGCGCATCAAAATTGTTCACTAGGAATGAAAAAGCGACCGGACCGTATCGGGTGGTATCCGCGTACCCCGACATCGCCCGGACATGACTCAAGCTCCCGGTCTTGGCGCGAATCGCTTGCGCCTCCGGATGGTCTGGGAACCGCGTTGCCAACGTCCCATCCACGCCCGCGATCGGCAGCAAGCTCATCCATAAATCGCGATTGCTCGACTTATACATGTAGGCCAGCAGCTTAGTAATCGCCGCTGGACTCACCAGCGTTCCGCGCGATAATCCCGAGCCATCCATGAACATTCCTACCTTGGATGGCTCTGGTGCAAACTCAAGCCGACGGAGAGATGGGTACGCTCCGCCATGTTTAGCGATCGCGAATTGGGGGCTCAAGCTGCGAGTGCCGCGTTCCACAGTTCCGTCATCGTCGCATTGCACCCGCCGAGCTTGCCCGTCTTGAACTGCCCCTTCTTGATCTTCTCGGCTAGCTCGATTCCGGAGATCGTTACCGCCGCATTGTCGAATCGCTTGAATCCCAGCATAGGCCGGATTCGTTGCTTTACTCTCCGATGGTCCTGCTCCACGAGATTGTTCAAGTACTGGCTGGATCGAATCTTGACGCGACACGGAAGTTCGCCGTCTTTCTTCATCTCTCGCACTGCCCGGTGCGAGGCCGCATAGGCGTCCAACGTGATCTTCGTTGGCACGCGAGTGTTCTTCATTGCGCTCCGCAGAAACGATTTGGCGGCGTTCACGTCCCGGTTCCGGCTGAGAAAGAAATCGACCGTCTGACCCGCTTTGTCGACGGCGCGATATAGGTACACCCATTGTCCGTGAACCTTAAGTCGGGTCGGAGGAGGCGCGCAATCGTACGATCACGCTGGCCTCCGTCCGCCGCTCAAACTACACGTGCGGTTTTCCCGCATGCAGCTTTCACGAAGAGCCCCTTCCGGGAGGACGCGCGCGAAGGTGAAGTGCGAGTAAGCTGACAAGCCCACCACCCCGCCCTGCGGAGTCCCGCGCTCGGTGGGAAATAGTTGCCCTTGGCCGTAGCTTCCTGCTTTGAGCATTGCCCGTATGAAGCGCAATACCCGGCTATCCGCCACCCGCTGAGCGACCAGCGTTAGAAGCTTTTCGTGATCCACCGATCCAAAGAAGTCTCTTAAATCGCCGTCCACGATCCACTCCTGCCCGCTTTGAATTTCTTTCCACACCTTGCGCATGGCGTCCTTGGTCGATCGCCCTCGTCGATATCCGAAGTTGGCATCATCGAATATCGGCTCGAAGATTGGCTCCAACCGATTGAGCAACGCTTGCTGGCATACCCGATCATAAATAGTCGGAATTCCCAACGTGCGAAACTCGCCCGGCTTTCCCGCCTTCGGGATCTGTACCTGCCGCACCGGTTGAGGCTGATCGGTGTCCTCTTGCAACTCACGTTGCAGTCGACCCAACTGCGGATCGACCTGGGCAGCGAATCCTTCCAGGCTCTGCCCATCCACGCCTCCGCTGCCCCAGTTGGCCTTTACACGCTCCCAGGCGATCTCCAGGTTCTTCTGCTTGTATACCTTATCCACCAATGAATGAACCTTCTTCGCTCCCGTCGGGTTGATCCAATCCACCAGTCTCCTCGGACGAGGATGTACGGGTATTTCACTCATGGAACTGATCCACCTCCCCGCCCTTACTCATCTGGTTTCTTCTTTCTTCCCGATCTCCTTCGTCTGCCGCCTTCCCCAACCCATTCCGTTGCCGATTTCTCGGTCACAAGCTTTCACTTGCTTCAGGTACCACGCAGCAGTCCAACTACTAGCAGAGCGCCGCTTCCCGTTTCGCCTTCGCTTATAGGGTCGCTTCCTCCGGAACCACCGGAGATTCTGCCAGTCCTCCTGAGGTCACACGCTATTCTTCCGTACCGTGCCGCCCGCAATCACCATGGTTCTGGTGGGTGAATGAGAACGCCTTCGCCTCCTTATAGCAGGCTCGACCTTGCCCCACCCTCGGCCGACCGGTTCATCTTTGGGGTGGCGCCCCTCGATTACGGCCCGGTACTTCTTCTCATGCCCTTCGGATTCCGCCTCACGGCGGACACCCTGCCCTCCGGGAACTACAGAGCGGTGGCTTCAGGTCCACCTTGGCTGTATCCGGCTTTCGCCTTCGTGCCCGTTTAGGCTTCTCCATACCTTCCACCCTCCCGGCCGGCGAGGAGTTACCCCCGCCTTTGAATACGGCGCTCCTCATTCGAACGCCGGAGGGACTTGAACCCCCATGAATCGCGCGCTGCTCCAGCGCACTATAGGTCTCGTCCATCCTCCAGGATCCGCCAACCGGACGAGCGAATCGGCTCCAGCGCTTCTCGAATTCCGGCAGGTAACGCTGGACCCAACGCAGAATCGTTGTGTGCGTCAGGGTGATGCCTCGATCTGCCATCATGATCACCAAATCTCTTAGACTTAGTTTGAAACTCGTGTACCAGCTCACACAGAGAATGATGACCTGCCCGTCGAAATGACGTCCCTTGAACAGTACTTCGACCGGAGCGAACCGTTGCATTCTGCCATCATCTCCCGGGTTGCGGTCTGTTTGCACCAGATCCACAGCTGTTGGGTTTCAAAACAAATCCCTCTCATTTTGCTTTGCTCGTGCCCCAACAACAGCGAACCTCCGGCATGCTCGGAGGGCTCGACTGGAGGCAAGCCGGTGTATACTCGCAACCGACGGATGGCCAAAAAATTAATTCCGGTTCAATTGCGGGAGCGCCGGCCGGTCGGCGGAGTCCAGGGCCCAAAATGGGCCCTCGTCATGGAACTTCCGAAGTAGCTCACTTGCAGCAACGGGAAAAAAACCTACGATGACTTGGAACTTTTTCATGTGTTTATCCGACATCCGGTTTTGGATCCGGAGCGCTCGGAGCGATGCACAACTCCAGCGTTTGCGTAGCGAGCACGATAACGCCCAGAGCCTCGACCTGCTTTATCAAGAGCGAAAGGACCCTTGGGGATTGGATTCCCCCCACTTTCGGTACCAGCAAATCAAATACGCCACGATGCTGTCCCTGCTCCCGAGCCGTCGCTACAAACGAGCACTCGACCTCGGTTGCGGTTTGGGCAATCTGACACGCCGCTTAGGCAAGCACGCTGACCAGGTTTTGGGGATTGACGTGTCTCACGTCGCCATCGCACAGGCCACACGAGAAACGACGGAGCAGAGCAACCTGCAATTCCAACAAGGGGACGCGCTCAATCTCAGCCGTGACCTAG
>Ga0185299_10006389_pt1 | contig 12542 bp, 10 predicted proteins | sample PaiPotPPA55metaG_FD_128002 | JGI IMG/M metagenome (GOLD analysis project Ga0185299, IMG submission 128002) | Iron sulfur acid spring bacterial and archeal communities from Banff, Canada, to study Microbial Dark Matter (Phase II) - Paint Pots PPA... ...
CGACGGCCAAATCGCCTCCCGCGCCGGCAGCGCCACATGGATCACTTCCGCTCAATCGCTCAAAGAAGTCCAGCGCCTGCGCCACCAAGCTGACGCGCTCTTAACCGGCATCGGCACTGTTCTTGCCGACGACCCGCGCATGTCCGACCGCACCGGCAAGCCGCGCCGCCGCAGACTTCTGCGCGCCATAGTCGATTCGCGCTTGCGCACTCCGCCGCGTTCCAAGCTAGTGAAATCCGCTGAAGACGACGTCGTGATCTTCACCACCCAACGCGTCGATTCGCCAAGAGCTCGCGCCCTAGCCCGCGCTGGTGTCGAAATTTTCCAAGTGCGCCCCCGCAACGGCCATGTGGACCTGCACGCCGTAATTCGCGAACTAGGCCGCCGCGAAATGCTAAACGTCTTGCTCGAAGCCGGAGCCGAGCTAAACGGCGCCGCCCTCCAATCCGGAATTGTAGACAAAATGATTCTCTTCTATGCTCCCAAGGTCATGGGCACCGGCGGAGTCCCCATGGCGCACATTCCATCGAACTGGTTCTCAAAGTCGCCGCCGCTGAAAAACATATCCGTAAAAACCTGCGGCCCCGATTTCGTAGTTCAAGGATATTTTCACGATGTTTACAGGGATCACCGAGCACGTCGGAAAAATTGAATCGCTCGACCATGGCAAAGACGGTGGCCGCCTCCGCGTAAGCCTGTCGGGCTCCGGCGAACTCGCCGCGTCCATGAAACTCGGCGACAGCATCTCCGTCAACGGTTGCTGTCTCACCGTCGTAGAATTCGACAAAGATCATTTCTCCGCCGATCTTTCTGGCGAAACCCTTCGCCGCACGTCGTTCGGCGAAAAAAAATCGGGCGATCTCGTAAATTTAGAACGACCTCTCGCCGCCAACGCGCGCCTCGGCGGACATTTCGTGCAAGGTCACGTCGACGGCATCGGCCGCGTCACTCGCCTTCTCCCCGAAGGGGACAACTGGTGGCTCTCCGTCCGCGTCCCCGAAGACCAGCGCCGCTACGTCGCCGAAAAAGGTTCCATCGCCATCGACGGCATCAGCCTGACTGTCGCCCGCTGGCAGGAGGGAATCGCCCACGTCGCTATCATCCCCTTCACCTACAAGCACACAAATGTCCGTGCCATGAGCCCGCACGACCCCGTCAACATTGAAACCGACATCCTCGCAAAATATGCGGAAAGCCTCGCAAAACAAAAATCACCCGCAAGCTCGCACCTATCCGTGAGTAAGTTAATCGAGGAAGGTTTCTAAGGATCGCGGACAAAATCTAGATGAAGATCGAGCGGCGACAATTCCTAAAGACTCTGGGAGCGGCAACCGTTGTGGGTAACAACTGGGAAGGCCTGCCGAAAAAATCAGGAGAGAAACGCATGAGCGAATTCAGGTCGTATTCTGTGGACGTAGCCGTCATCGGAGCCGGAGTTTTCGGCTCTTGGACCGCCTACTCCCTGCAAAAATCCGGCGTGAAAGTTTTGCTCCTCGATGAATATGGCCCCGCCAATGCTCGCGCGAGTTCCGGCGGCGAATCGCGCATCATCCGCATGGGATACGGCGCGGACGAAATTTACACGCGCTGGTCCATGCACGCTTTGCCACTGTGGCAAAAACTCTTTGTAGAAGCAGGCCAGCCCGGGCTTTTCCAACCCACCGGAGTTCTCTGGATCGCGCGCGATCAGGATCCTTATTCCCTCGCGAGCGTAGCCACCATGCAGCAGGTCGGCGCGAAATTCGAAAAGCTCGCGCTCGATGATCTACGCCGTCGCTTTCCGCAAGTTTTCTTTGAAGATGGCGCCTGGGGAATTTTCGAGCCGAATAGCGGAGTATTGATGGCGCGCAGAGCCGTGCAAGCCGTGGCAGAGCAGGCGCAGAAACTCGGCGTAACCTACGTTCGCGAAGCGGCTCTTACCCCCACGGGCCGTGGAAACCTCTCAGCGATAAAGACCGCAAGCGGAAAAACAATCTCGGCCGACACTTTCGTCTTCGCCTGCGGGCCCTGGCTTCCAAAAGTTTTTCCCGACCTCCTCGGCAGCCGTATTTTCCCTTCGCGCCAGGAAGTCTTCTTTCTTGGCATTCCCCCCGGAAATTCCCAATTCTCTCCACCTGCGATGCCCACATGGATCGATATGAAGGACGGATTTTATGGCATGCCCGACCTCGAAAGCCGTGGATTCAAAATTGCCGACGACAATCACGGAGAGAAAGCGGATCCCGACACACAATCCCGAATCGCAACAGGCGAATCGTTAGAAGCCGTAAAAAATTACATCGCGCGCCGCTTCCCCGCCCTGAAAGACGCACCCGTGGTCGAATCGCGCGTCTGCCAATACGAAAACACATCCAACGGAGATTTCTTAATCGATCGCCACCCGGATTTCGACAACGTTTGGCTCGTAGGCGGCGGCTCCGGCCACGGCTTCAAGCACGGCCCATCGCTAGGAGAATACGTTGCAGCGCAAGTGCTGCAAAAAGGTGGCTCAGGAGCCGTGAAACCAGAGCCGCGCTTCTCTCTCGCGACAAAACAATCCACCCAAAACCGCTCCGTGCACTAAGGTCTCAATGTAGCGCCGCGGCTTGTCCTGAGCCCAGCCGAAGGGCCTTCAGCGCGGCATCCATCGCCTGCAATAAAAGGCGATCATGACGCAATTTCCCGCGCCTTCGTCCGCGCTCCGCGCACAAAAAGCATCACGCCAAACAGCAGCGCCAGCCCCGTCCCGCCAATCAATTTCACCTCGAAAATCCACTTGTGCGTGCTCTCCCCAGGCGGAATCACGGAAAGGATAATGCTCCCCAGCACGATCAAAAATCCGATGCCTCCCGCAATCCATACGCCGATTTTCCCGCCAGGAATTAGAGCAGCTGTCGAATCTTTCCGATCCGGCCGATACGCCAATTTGATCACCGCCGCATACATGTAAAGAAACGGGATGAAGTAAAGAATGTTCGTCGCGTCCACCAAGATCTGATAAGCGCCCACCGTCGTTTCGCTGATCTGACTCAACAGCAAAATCGCTCCGGAAATTCCAGCTTGCACCAGAATTGAAACATACGGCGTCTCCCACTTCGGATGCACTTTCGCAAACGCGGTCGGCAGGTAGCGGTCCACGCCCACAGCAAACGGCACGCGCGAGATCCCCGCAACCGTAGAACCCACCCCGCCCGCATTCCCCACCGTCACCAGAATTGCTGCAATAATTCCCAGCGCGCTGATCTTCAAAGTAGCGGACGCAATCGTCAGCGCCTGAAACACTCCGCTCTTCGGATCCACTTGCACGCTGCTCATCAACGACAGCACCGCGATCGTTCCCATAATATAGATCACCGCAATCACGATCCCGGAGCCCAGAATCGCGCGAGGAAAAGTTTTTCGCGGATTTTTCACTTCCTCGCTCATCGACGACACAAGTTCCAGCCCCCCGAACGCAAACGCGATCTGCGGCCAAAAATTTACTGTGTCCCAATTCCAGTGCGGCTGCATATTGCTCCACGTGAACTCCGTAACCGAACCGTAGCGCATCCATACCGCTGCCGCCGCCACGATCAACATCACCAACGGAACGAACGTGCCTACCGCGCCGGCGTTCTGCAGCCACTTCCCTATGCGCAGCCCGATGATGTTCATGAAAACGGCCACAAAAAAAAGCATAAACGACACAACTAGCAAAAACGAACGGTTCTGCGCCATCGGCGCGTATCCAATCCCGCCGATATAAGCTGCCATTGCTGCGCTCGCAAATAGCAGCGCCGGAAAATAAAACAACGTATAGATCCAGTAAGTCCAACCCGCCACGAACCCGTGAAATTCTCCGAATGCGTCTTTGGCCCAGGCATACAGCCCGCCTTCTTGTGGAAAGCGCGTGGATAGCTCCGCAATCACCAGCGCTGTGGGGACAAAAAACAAAAACGCCGCGAGAAACCACAAACTTATGGAAGAAGTGCCGTTGTGCGCCGCCGCCGCAATCCACCGCGGCCCCAGCACGGTCACGATATTGAATAGCAGGACGTCCCAAAAACCCATCACGCGCGGAAGTCTTGGCTTGGAGTTCTCTGCGGAAAGCTCGCTCACGCCGTGGCGTCCAAAGCAGGAATCAGCTCGTCCTGCGCCAAAAAATTCCGCAGAAAAGTGTCCTGCGAATTCTCCAGCTCTTGCCACGTTCCGAAGAAAGCTACACGTCCTTCCACTAAGAAGATCAGGCGGTCGGCCAGTTTTCTGGCCAGATGCGTATCATGCGTAACCACAATGGAAGTTTTCTTGAATTGCTTTTTCAATTTGACGATCAAATCACCCACATGCGCCGCCATGAGCGGGTCCACCATGGTGGTTGGTTCGTCGTAAAGAATTGCATCCGGATTTTCAGCCAGCGCGCGCGCAATAGCCACCGCGCGTTTTGTCCCCGTGGCTAAATCCGCCGGCAACTGTTCCGCAAATTCTGAAACCTCCAGCATTTTCATCAGCTCGGTTACAGTTTCGCCGGCTTTCTGCTGCTCTTCGTGCGCCCCGCGCGTTTCCACCGGAAACGCGATATTTTCTTCCACTGTCAGTGAATCAAAAAGCGCACCTGACTGAAACACCATCGTCACCCGGCGCCGGATCTCGGAAAATTGTTTTTCGGTCCACCCCGCCACATCTTTTCCCGCCACGATGATCTGCCCGGAATCCGGTTGCAGAAAACCAAGAAGAAGTTTCAGTGAAACCGATTTCCCCACTCCGCTACGCCCCATGATTACGGCCGTCTCGCCCTGGTCCACGTAGAAGCTCACGTCTTTCAGCACATCGTTCTCGTCGAACGATTTGCTCACGTTGCGAAATTCAAAATAATGTTCGCTCATGAATTTTTCTGCGCGCTCAACCGCGCCTTCGCTTCCTTATAGTCCGCCGGCGAATTTACATTCTTGAATAGTGGGCCCCCGGAAGCAAAGCCTTTCCATTCGTCCGGTTCCACATGCTCCACATGAAGGTTGGCAAACGAATCCGTCACCTTGCGAATCCCGCCTTCCACTCCCGTGCGGATTCGCTGTTCCGCATTTTTGTGATACATCGCGCAAAGCGGCTCTGGCCCGCGCACGTTCATAGGCACCACCGCGTCCGCTTCTGATTTCAACGCCCGCTCGATCAGATATTTCAGCCATGGTTCGGTCAAGTAAGGGAGGTCGCAAGCAATCACCAGATTCCACGGCTTTTCGGAAATGTGAAGAGCGGTCGCAATCCCCGCCAGCGGCCCATACCCTGGAAAATCGTCGGCCACGATTCGCAGGCCGAGCGACTCATATCCCGCCTTTGACGCGATCACCATAGTCTCGTCAAGCACCGATCGCACGAGCGTCACCGCGCGGACGATCAACGTGACGCCATCAATCTCAAGCAGCGCCTTGTCGCGACCCATGCGGGAGCTTCTGCCACCCGCGAGAACGAATCCGGACACATTTTCTCTAGCCATGAATTTCCCGCCAAACTATCACGATTGCCGATCCCAATCAACCATCTATATGTCAGAAAACAAGTTGCTTACATCGCATATCCAGATGTGAGCGAAGAATTGTCAACTAGAGCCTTGACACTCCCACCGTACCTGATATTATTGGCACTCGTTCATGAGGAGTGCTAATGCCTCGGCAGCAGCCTTCCCTTCGAACGATACCTAAGTTCTCTACCGGAGGAAATGCACAAATGGCAGTGAACATTACGCCACTACACGACCGCGTGCTGGTGCGGCGTTTGGAAGAGAAAGAAACCGTGAAGGGCGGCATCATCATCCCTGACTCGGCCAGAGAAAAACCCCAAGAAGGCGAAGTTGTTGCCGTAGGCGCAGGCCGCATGGAAAAGGGTACCCGGATTCCGCTCGATGTGAAACCTGGGGACAAGATTCTGTTCGGCAAGTACAGCGGGAACGACATCAAGATCGATGGCGAAGAATTCATGATCATGAAGGAAGATGAAATCCTCGCGAAGATCGGCGGCCAGGCCAAAGCGGCTGGCGGCAAAAAGTAACTTCCGGGCACGCTCCACTGCTGGAGTGTAAGCCAAGATCACTCAACAGAAAACGCCGGATGCGAAGAGGCCTCGAAGCAGTTGAGGCGCGAGTCAACCGGACCAACAGCAAAAAAGCGTCAACACTTAGAAATCAGGAGGAAGGAGAATTATGGCAAAGCAAATCGTGACTGGTGAGAACTCACGCCAGGCCATTTTGCGCGGCGTCAACCAATTGGCGGATGCCGTGAAGATCACCTTGGGCCCCAAGGGCCGCAATGCGGTGATCGAAAAGAAATTCGGCGCGCCAATCATCACCAAGGACGGCGTGACCGTTGCAAAAGAAATCGAGCTGCAGGATCCGCTCGAAAACATGGGCGCACAGATGGTGCGCGAAGTCGCTTCCAAGACTTCCGACGTGGCTGGTGACGGCACCACCACAGCAACCGTGCTGGCACAAGCCATCTTCCGCGAAGGCGTGAAGACGGTGGCAGCCGGCGCAAGCCCCATGGCCCTCAAGCGCGGCATCGAAAAGGCCGTGGAAGTTTGCGTCGAGGAAATCAAGAAGTTCCACAAGGACGTGAAGGGCGACATGATCGCGCAAGTCGGCACGATCAGCGCCAACAACGACAAGCACATCGGCGGCATCATTGCCGAAGCGATGAAGAAAGTCGGCAAGGACGGCGTCATCACCGTTGAAGAATCCAAGACGATGGAAACGACGCTGGAAGTAGTCGAAGGAATGCAGTTCGACCGCGGCTACCTCTCGCCTTACTTCGTTACTGACCCCGAAAGAATGGAATGCGCGCTCGAAGATGTCCGCATCCTAATCCACGAAAAGAAAATCAGCTCGATGAAGGACTTGCTTCCCCTGCTCGAGCAGATCGCCAAGATGGGCAAGCCTCTCTTGATCATCGCAGAAGACGTCGAGGGCGAAGCGCTCGCGACACTCGTGGTGAACAAGCTCCGCGGCACTTTGCAGTGCGCTGCGGTTAAGGCTCCCGGCTTCGGCGACCGTCGCAAGGCCATGTTGGAAGATATCGCCACGCTGACGGGCGGCAAGGCCATCACCGAAGATCTCGGGATCAAGCTCGAGAACGTGAAGGTGGAAGACCTGGGCCGCGCCAAGAAGATCACCATCGACAAGGACAACACCACGATCGTTGAAGGCGGCGGGAAGTCCAGTGAGATCGAAGGCCGCGTTCGCCAGATTCGCACGCAGGTGGAAGACACCACGTCGGATTACGACCGCGAGAAGTTGCAAGAGCGTTTGGCCAAGCTGGTAGGCGGCGTCGCCGTAATTAAAGTCGGCGCAGCAACCGAGACCGAGCTGAAGGAAAAGAAGGCTCGTGTTGAGGACGCCATGCACGCCACACGCGCGGCAGTCGAGGAAGGCATTGTTCCCGGCGGCGGCGTAGCGCTGGTTCGCTGCATCTCGGCTCTCGAAAAGCTCAAGCTGCATGACGACGAAGCCATCGGCGTCAACATCGTGAAGCGCGCTCTCGAAGAGCCCATGCGTCAAATCGTTCACAACGCCGGCAGCGAAGGCGCTGTGGTGGTTGGCCGCATCCGCGAATCGAAAGACGACAACTTCGGCTTCAACGCCGACACCGGCGAGTACGGTGACCTGGTTAAGGCTGGCGTAATCGATCCAGCCAAGGTTACGCGTCTCGCGCTGCAAAACGCAGCTTCTATCGCCGGCCTGATGCTCACCACCGAAGCTTTGGTGGCCGACATCAAGGAAGACGAAAAGAAGGGCGCAGGAGCAGGCGGTGGTGGCGGAATGCCCGGCGGCGGCGGTATGGGCGGTATGTACTAAACAACCGGCCGATTCGTCCGGTCGTTTAATCTAAATCTACAAAGGGCGTCCGGTGCAACCACCGCGACGCCCTTTGCTTTTAGGTAGATCCGGCTTATGCAAATGATTTATTGCTTCGACGCGAGCGGCCTCACCAACAATGCTGCCTGGGTGCTCGAAGATGTATTGAGCGCCAGGGCCACCTTCGGATATCGGAAATCGAATGCGAGTTGCTGGAGTTCTTTGTATCATGGTAACTCATTGCTCGGGGAAGTCCATCCGCAGGATCTATAAAGTCTTTCATCGATGGGGCGCCAGCTGGATGGGAAACGCTGGCTCCCAGGACGAAAACTGTTTCGCTCATTTCCGTTCTGCTCCTATGTACTCGTTCGTCGTAGTTTGCATGAAAAAGACAATTGTAAATACGTCAAATATATGCTGCAAAAAGCATCAAGGACCTTGCGGGAAACTGCGCGTTGCGCGATGTTAAGAGGGAGCCAGCGAGTGCCGCGCGGAAGGCCCGCCGCGACGGGCAAAGATTGCTGTTTTGGCGCTGCGACCCAACGAGACGCAGTTTCTTTCTCTAACGATTGTTAAATTCGCGGGCAATTGGCGGCATCTCCAGCGCTATTTCTCCATTTCGGACGCCCAGTTCAAGGTAATGGACAAAGGTGCTGCATTGGGCTCGTCCATTTTCGTGTTGATTAGAAACTTCTGACCGTCACCGGTCGCATCATAAGAAACCAAGTCATACGAAGAAATCGGCTGCCCTAGGTGTGTCTGAAACAGCGCGACAGGCGACGCTGCCTCGAAGTTGCTATCAGTCTTTACCGTGACGGCCATCATTTTCCCTTCCGAGGAGAGATAGAATAACTCCTTTCCGTCGCGCCGCCAGCGCGGCTCTCCTCCGCCTCCCCGGGACACTTGCCATTTGCCGTCTACACTCGGAAATGGCGCCACATAAACTTCCCAATCCCCTGTCTCATTGGTGGAATAGGCTAGCCACCTCCCATCCGGCGAAAACTGTGCGTTGCGCACGAACCACTGGGCCTGTAACAGAGGCTTCGGTTCCCCGTCCGGCAAAGGCATGTACCACAGCTCTCCGTACTTCCAGAGCAGCAGGTACTTGCCGTCACGCGAACAATCCCAAAAACCTTGTTGGAGACCGCCTAAGTTGGTGAGATGCTGCTGCGGCCCAGATCCATCTGCGTTCTTCTGGACCAGGGCGAATTCGAGCCCTTGATTTGAGGCGAAAAGGACCCGATTGCCGTCGGAGCGCCAGATCGGAACCTGATTCAATCCCGGGCCGAACGTGAAACGCATCAACGAATCGGTTGATAGCTCACGAATCCAGACGTCCTCATTGCGCCCGCCCGGATCAGGCTGGTCGAAGGCTACGCGCCGACCATCTGGCGAGAGGGCGGGGTTGGCGAACGATCCCGGCGGTCCGACGACGCTGAGCTGTTTTCCGCTTCGATCAAACCATTTCAACTGCGATTTGGCCGCGCCTTTTCCCGCTTGTACGACTAGAGTTCCCTTGCCGGCCACGTCGAAGAGAGCCAGGTCGATCTGTGGCAGGTATTGCACCTCGTCGCTAATCGTGCGCGCTTCTCCGCTCAGGGCGTAACTGCGAACGTCAAACTTCTGCGCGACCAGAGCGTTGTCCCGCCAATACAACAGATAACCAGGATCGGAATAAGCAAAATTTGCACTCGCGCTCACGATAGGCCGCTTCTCGGTTGAGTCTAGCGCGCCAAGGAAGATCTCGTTTTTTTCGAAGTGTCCCGCGAAGTTGGCCGCCAGATAAAGGAAGTGTCTTCCGTCTGGCATAAAGACGGGCCAGCGGTGGCTGGTTTCCAGGCGAGAGGAATCCGGCTTGGTTACTTCCACAGGCGTCCCACCGGCTGACGACACCCGGTATAGTCCTAAGAACACATCCGGTGAAAACAAAATCACTCCGTCGCGGTTCCAAGCGCCACCGCGGCCGTGGGGTGCCTCGCACAACACCTGGACTGACCCCCCGGAAGCATCTACTTTTTTCAGCTTCCCATTGGCGAAGAAACCGATGAACCGCCCGTCAGGCGACCAGAATGGATGTGACGCACCTCCCGTTCCCGGCACGATCGCCGCTCCTCGACTTCCCACTTCGTGCGTCCAGATCACATACATGTTGGCGTGATCTGAGTAGGCGACCAACGCCACGAACCGCCCATCCGGCGAGAGTGCAACGTCGTTCGCGGGCAGCGGCACAGTGCTATTAAAGTACTTCGTGGGCGGAGTTTGGTGCACGCGAGCCCACCAGGCTGCGCCTCCAACTGCGGTAACCAACAACAGCAGGCATACAAGCAACCAAGCCATGCGGTCCCAATTCGTATGCCGTGCGCGCGGGGCCAGCATGCCATTCGGCCAACCCGTCTGTGCGATCCAGTGAAGTTCCACCTTGACGTCGTGAGCCGACTGCAACCGTTCATCCGGGTCTTTCGCGAGGCAAGCGGTTATCACATGCTCCAGCGCTGGTGGCGACATCGGCTGGATTGCTGAAATCGGTTTCGGTTCGGCGGCCAAGACGGACGCGATGGTGCTTGCTGTGGTCTTCCCATCAAATGCCCGCTTGCCGGTGACCATCTCGTAAAGAATTGCACCCAGCGAAAAGATGTCACTGCGCGAATCGGCCTCTTTCCCCTCCAGCTGTTCAGGCGACATATATTGGAAGGTTCCTACTATCGTCCCTTCCGCTGTCAGTGGTTGCGACATCGTTGGCAATGAATCCGCAGGCGAAGCTGCTCCAATCGCGGCGCTCGTCGCTTTCGCCAGCCCAAAGTCCATGAGCTTGGCGCCGTTCTTGGTGAGCATGATGTTGCTGGGCTTCAAGTCGCGATGCACCACGCCGTTGCGGTGAGCTTTCTCCAAACCCTCGCAGATTTCCGCACCTTCTTTCAGCACCTGTTCGAGTGTCAACGGCCCTTTGCGCAAACGGTCCGCCAGCGTTTCACCCTCCAGACACTCCATCACCAGATAGTTAATCCCGTTTTGTTCGCCAACGTCGTAGAGATGGCAGATGTTTGGATGACTTAAAGAAGAAATGGCACGCGCCTCGCGATCGAAGCGCTCCTTGGCTGCCGGTTTTTCAGACAGATGCTGTGGCAGGATCTTTATCGCGACAACGCGGTCGAGACGTGTGTCGCGGGCTCGGTACACCTCGCCCATGCCGCCTGCACCTAGAGGCGTCGTGATTTCATAGGGGCCCAGCTTTGTACCTGCTGCGAGAGGCATATAACTGCGGGTGATTATAACCTGAGGTAACCTTCGCTCAAGACTATCAGCCCTAACCTGGGCCTATGCCGGCGCTACACGAAAATCGCCCAATCCACCGTGTCAAATATTCTATCTCCACCCGTTTTCGCAAAATGGCAATTGGCCTGACGGTGCGCGGCTGGCTGGCGGCACAATTCCGTTCATTCGCAAATACTCCACCAGTTGTCCGTAATGATCGTAGGCGTGGGCGACGCCAAACATGGCCAGATGCAGGCGCGTCGATTTGCTGTGCTCCGCGGTCTGTAACATGTTTTCGGTAGTCAATGTAGCCGCAGCCTTATGACCCAGAGCAAAAGAATCCTTCAGGAACTTGATGATGCCGGCTTTGGTTTTCAAGTTTTCAGGGCCGTTTCCGTCCTGCAGTCCTTCCGGCAGCTTTTCGCCAGTGAGCGGCGACCAAATAAAATAATTTGAAGCGGCCACATGCTTCAACTGCACCGCAAATGTGCGCACACCCCTGTAATCGCTGCCTGGAATGTTCAAGCTCGCGGGAGAGAAGTTGAGTTTATCTTCCGGCATGGCTTCGGCCACTTCCATAATTTGCTTTTCGATGGCGCTGACATCGCGGTCCAGGGCTGAAGCTATGGTTGGCGGAGACTGCTGCGCTTGCTGTGTTTGAGGCGCACTCGCGGACGCGGCGCTCTTTGTTGCTTGTCCCAAGGCGGTCACGGTGACCATGAGCACTAGCAACAAGGGGAAGATTCCTGTTTGTTTCATTAGCGTGACTCTCCTCAATGTTTTTGAACCCCAACAATTTGTTCGGGCCCGCGCGATTTGGATATTCAAGGAGCCGGTGCGCACGTCGCCCTGCGCCTATTCGTATCTGAGCGCGACGAGCGGATCGACGCGTATCGCGCGCCGCGCCGGAATATAACAAGCAAGCACAGCGACACCGATGAGAAGCAGGGCGACGCCTACAAACGTGAGAGGATCTGTCGGCCGCACGCCGTAAAGCAGTCCGGCCATCAAGTGCGACCCGATCAGCGCACAAACAAGGCCGACCGCAGCGCCGGCCAGGGCAAGCCCGAGTCCTTGGCGTAGGACCATGCGCAGAATATTTTTGCGTTGAGCTCCAAGCGCGAGGCGAACGCCGATCTCGTGCGTGCGCTCGCTAACGATGTATGAAATCACACCGTAAATTCCAAGCCCGGCGAGAAGCAACGCGGTGAGAGCGAATAGGCCGACCATTTCCATCGAGAATCTCCGCTCGGAGAGCGACGCATTTACCATGTCATCGAGCATCTGCGCACCGAAAACGGGAAGCTCCGGATTGATCAACTGCACCTGCTTACGCAACGCCACGGGAGTGGCGGCAGGGTTCAGCTGTCCGCGCAAAAATATCGCCAGATCTTTGGGCCGCCTCTGATACAAGCTCAGAAAGATTTGCGGAATAGTCGATTCCGCGAGCGATTCTGTTCGAGCATCCGCGATCACGCCGACGACTGTAGTC
>Ga0185299_10006390_pt1 | contig 12539 bp, 9 predicted proteins | sample PaiPotPPA55metaG_FD_128002 | JGI IMG/M metagenome (GOLD analysis project Ga0185299, IMG submission 128002) | Iron sulfur acid spring bacterial and archeal communities from Banff, Canada, to study Microbial Dark Matter (Phase II) - Paint Pots PPA... ...
ACGTGCAGGATTCCATCGCCCTGTTCCGCTACTACAAAAAGCTGGCAGAGCGCGCCCTGGAGCAGTGCCCCGACGAGGGCTTGTTCGCCGCGCTCGATCCGGAGTCCAACTCCATCGCCATCATCGTGAAACACATGGTCGGGAACATGCGTTCGCGATGGCGCAATTTCCTTACGACCGACGGCGAAAAGCCCGACCGCAACCGCGATTCCGAGTTCGAGGACGCGCCGACATCGCGCGCTGAACTAATGGCCATGTGGCCGCATTCGGTGATGCAGGCGATCAACCGGCAGATCGCGCACTACTCGCACCACATCGGCCAAGTCGTTTTCGCCGCCAAGCATTTCACCACCGCGAAAACCGGCACATGGGATTCCCTCAGCGCCCCTCGCGGCCACTCCGCCCAATTCGCATCCGATGTAGCCGCAGGAAAAAAATCCCAGCCCTGAAGTGAAATGGGTACAGCCCATCGCCCAAAATTGTCATCCTGAGCCTATCCGCCCCGCCCACACGGTCATCCTTAGCCTATCCGATAAGGATAGGCGAAGGATCTCAACCTAAGCTCAACCACCCAAATTCGCCGCCGACATGCCGATCACCATTACCGTCAGTTCCCACCAAACGCAACCTGCTCGATAGCCTTCAACCGATTAACGCTTTTAGTCGCTGGGGGCTTTGGTTCTCACACAGACTTTTTAGCCCGGCGACCCTTCCGCCCGCCGCGATTGGGTCCAAGCCGCTGAATCTCGCGAGCACCTGAACCTTTTGCTGAACGTCGGACCAGTAGTTTTTTCAGGCACGTGACCGTACTCTTGCATGGAGCACGGGGCTCGATTTCCCGTAGCCTGGGAGAGCAAGCGTGTTCTGCGAACGCTGCGGACTTAACTTTCTGCCACGACAATCGGTGTGCACGCGGTGCAAGGTTTCCGCCACGCGCCACTGGTTTCAACTGATGAGTTTGGTCACCTTAATGGTGGCGGTGGCGTGCAACGCCCTCGTGGCGCTCATCTTCCTGCCTCGATTGGCCGCCGGTGCGCATGCGCGCGCGATGTTTCGCGCATGGCTATGGTTCGACTACAAGTTTGCGATGTACGGCTGGGTGCCGGTGGCGATAGGGCTGCTCGCCTGGGACTTTTTGGTTTGGAAGGAAGCGCGACCCAAGGTCAAAGGTTGGTTCACGCGCAAGTTGTTGACGTTTTCCCTGGCCGCCGGAGTGGCGCCCATGCTGCCGTGGTGGGTTCCCGCCGGACAGCCGCCGAGCCAATTCCTGGCGATGATCGGAAAATATCCGGGCGCGCCTGCGGTGCTGGCTTGGTCAGTCGTGCTGGTGGTCGTGGTTCTCCTGTGCAGTGACACTGAGTCGCGCGACTATCTCTTGGGACACGGAAAGGCGTTGAGCGTGATCAGTGTTGGGGCGCTGCTTGCGGTGCTGACGATGACGATTGTCGGATGGTCTGTCACATCGTATTGACGCGATATTGAGGCGCCAGCCCCGAGCCGCACGGATCGCTTTGAGGGTTAAGCAACGTTGGACGAAGGAAAAGAGGAAGTGCGGACCCACGCGACCCTCTTTTTTGAAAGGGTCGCGGCTTCCTCTTTTCCCTCACTTAGGCGAGAGTTGATCTCGCTGTCGGTCGCAGATTGCCAGAAAACCGGTTTCAGAATCCATGCAGCAAATCCTGTATATGTTCCCTAGTTCGTCGATTATACAGCCCGCGGAAAAGGGCCCACGTGTCATCACGAACCTGCGCTGTTTGCGGGCGAGGGATCTGCTGGTCGCAAGAAAGTCCAAGAAAAAGCAAATTCCTCACGCCGTTCAAAAACGGAACAGGGCTTCGGAACGACACATTTTTGTTTTTCCGCAGCCGCAGGATCCGGATGAGCTATGCGGGGTCAGAAGCGGATAACCGGGCCGAAGGCCACCCGGAGGTTGTTGTGCGTACCGTGATTGAAATAAATCTCGTCACCGATGTCGAGCCGCAGGCCGATCGGTCCGAGATGTCCCTGTAAGCCCCCACCAGGATAGAGCACTCCATTCACGTTGTCGTCGCGCAGGCCGCTGACGCTGCTGAAGAACGTGCCCACCGTAGCGGGCGCATTGTCAAATCGGAAATTGACGAAGCCGCCCTTTACCGTGACAAAGGGTTGAATGGCGTGGTGCCCGATGTTCACTTTCGGCCCGAATTCTCCGTGGAGGATGCGCAGGTTCGAGCGCGCAATAGTGACCGTGCCTGTCCCGACATCAGTGAACCCCTCCGTAAATGTTTGGTTGAAGTCGTAGCTCATCTCGCCTTCAAGTTTTATCTCCTTGAACGCTTGAAAACTCAAGCGAGCTCCGACGCCGCCGAAGTTGTTATCGGTCTGCGCCAGGCGCAAATAATCGGCGAAGACTCCCAACTGCACATGTTCCTGGTCCCCTTCCTGCGCGGAGGCCAGAGGTACGAAACTACCCGCCAGTAAAACTAGCAATGCGAAACGCTTCATGATCGTGTTCTCCTTGCCATGTTGGAATTCTGTGAGAGAGTTCACTGCACGCTGTCTGGGGCCCGGCGGGAGTGTTCTGCTAACGTGAGTTCGATGCCCTTGCAAGAGCGCGCGATTGCTGAGCGCCGGCGTCTCGCAGTAAAATGCGGAAATACGAAGCGGGCATTACCGGATGCTGCGTGCGTCTATACGGTATTTCCTGTAGTCTTCTTCGTCTTATTCGTAGCAGAAGGCCAATTCAGGGCGGCATCTGATCTAGCGACCGAAATCGTCATAGATAATAAGTGTTTTGTTTTTCCTTGTGTGGGCCTGTGCCAAAAGGGCTCATTCACTTCACTTTTATTGTATCTGTACATTTTTATTCGGAGGTCGCACATCTTTGGCCACACCTAGCGCACGACGAAAGCCGGAATCGCGCGTGCTCCCACAGTTAGCGAAAGCGCGCACGGGTATTGCGGGATTCGACGAGATCACCAAGGGTGGTGTGCCTCAGGGCCGGCCGACCATAATCTGTGGCGGACCGGGCTGCGGCAAAACGATGTTTGCGGTGGAATTCCTGGTTCGCGGCGCCACGGAATTTGGCGAGCCGGGTGTCTTGATGACGTTTGAAGAGACCGCCGCCGAAATGAACAAGAACGTCAATTCCCTGGGATTCGATCTGGATGATTTGGCGGCGCGCAAAAAGCTCGTGATGGATTACGTGCGCATCGAACCGGCGGAAATCCAGGAGACCGGCACGTACGATCTGGAAGGTTTGTTCATCCGGCTGCAATATGCGGTGGACAAGATCGGCGCGAAGCGCGTGGTCCTGGACACTTTGGAAGCGGTTTTCTCGGGATTCTCCAATCAAGGATTGCTGCGCGCGGAGATTCGCCGATTGTTCCGCTGGCTGAAAGATCGCGGGCTCACCACCATCGTGACCGCGGAGCGCGGCCACGGCACGCTGACGCGCTACGGCCTGGAAGAATACGTTTCCGACTGCGTGATCTTTCTCGATCACCGCGTCAACGAACAAGTCTCGACGCGCCGCATGCGCGTGATCAAGTATCGCGGATCGTCGCATGGGGCAGACGAATATCCATTTTTGATCGACGAGCAAGGTTTTTCGGTCCTGCCCAGCACCTCGATGGGGCTGGACCATGCGGTGTCCAGCCAGCGAATCTCCTCGGGCGTGAGGGAACTGGACGAGATGCTCGAGGGCAAGGGATATTACCGCGGATCGTCGATACTGGTCTCGGGCACCGCCGGTTCCGGCAAGTCCAGCCTCGGCGCGCATCTCGCGGAGCAGACTTGCAAGGAAGGTAAGCGTTGTCTTCACATTGCGTTTGAAGAGTCTCCTGCCCAGACGATACGAAACATGCGATCGATTGGAATCAACCTCGCGCCCTATGTGAAAAAAGGGCTGCTGCGGCTGGAGGCCTGGCGACCAACGCAGAGCGGGCTGGAAATGCATCTGCTGCGGATCCACAAGCTCGTGGAGAGCTACGAACCGAACGTGGTCATTGTCGATCCGGTCACCAACTTGATGGCTGGCAACACGAATGAAGTGCACGCCATGTTGATGCGCCTGCTGGACTTTCTCAAGACCAAACAAATTACCGCATTTTTCACGGCGCTCACGCAGGGTGGTCAGGCCCTGGAGCGCACCGAGGTGCAAATTTCGTCCCTGATCGATACCTGGCTGCTGGTGCGCGATATCGAGCTGAATGGCGAGAGGAATCGGGCCCTATACGTGTTGAAGTCGCGCGGGATGGCCAACTCGAATCAGGTTCGCGAATTTGTGATGACCAAGAATGGCATCCGCCTCCTTCCGGTTTATGTGGGAGGCGGCACGGTGCTGACGGGATCGGCACGCTTGAGCCAGGAAGCCCGGGAAAAGGCCGAAGAAGCGCTCCGGCTGCATAAGATGAAAGAAAAGAGCAAGGCACTGGAAGCCAAGCGAAAGGCGCTGGAAGCGAAGATTGCGGCGATGCGAGTGGAATTCGCCGAGGAAGAAGAGCGCTTGGCCCAAGGCCTAAAACGCGAGGAACAACGAGAACGGATCCTGGCGCGAGATTTAGCGGCGATGACTAGCCTTCGCGGGGGCAAGGGCGCCAGCAAGGATCAGGGGGCGTAGCTTGGCGGCGAAGAAAAAAAAGGCATCCATGAAAAAGAGACCAGGGAAAATCGACGGCCAGTTCATTGAACTGAAGTTGTATGTTGCCGGGCAAACTCCCAAGTCCCTCGCGGCATTGGCTAACCTCAAGAAAATCTGCAACGAGCATTTGGAAGGCAAATATAAATTGCATGTCATCGACCTGGTAAAGAGCCCCCAGCTTGCGCAGGGTGACCAGATCCTGGCGATACCCACGTTGGTGCGCAATTTGCCGGTTCCCATTCGCAAAATCATCGGCGATTTGTCCGACGTGGAGCGGGTCATGGTCGGGCTGAACCTTGTGGACATTGGGGTGTAGAGTGAAGCCACGACGCAAAACGAGCCGCAAACGCCGGGCCCTTCGATACATCCTGAAACTGTACGTAACCGGCCAGACGCCGCGGTCCCTTAAATCCATCGAAAATCTTCGCTTGCTGTGCGACAAATACTTGAAGGATGAATTCGATCTGCAAATTATTGACATCTATCAGCAACCCGCTTTGGCCGCGGAGGGCCAAATCATCGCGGCGCCCACGTTAATTAAGTCTATGCCCCTGCCATTGCGCCGGCTCGTGGGAGATTTCTCCGACCAGAAGCGGGTTGTTCTCGGCTTGGACTTGAAGACCACGTAGGAGCGGGCATGAAGAAGCGAATGAAACGACCGAATAAATTAAGCGATCGAAAAGCGATGCTCGCGCGCGTCGCTGAGCTGGAAGAGACACTTCGCGCGATTCGCATGGGTGAAGTTGACGCGCTGGTCGTTACCGGCCCGGTCGGCGATCAGGTATTTACGTTGCAGGGCGCGGAGCATCCTTACCGGATTCTGGTGGAAACGATCGATGAAGGTGCGGCAACACTTTCCGACGACGGCACCGTCTTGTATTCCAACAAGAGCTTCGCGGCTATCTTCGACGCCCCGTTGGAGAAATTCATCGGCTCGCCGGTCGAAGGGTTTGTCTCGGGCGAAGACCGCGAGGATTTGCGGCAGCTGCTGAAAGACGCCAGGGGCGGCAGCGCCCGCGGAGAAATCCGCCTGCGCACCATCAATGGCAAGGCGCGTACGATACGGCTCACGCTGAGCACGAACAGGGAACTCGGTGTGGAAGCGATTTGCGCGGTCGCCACGGAACTAACCGAATTGGTGGATACCAACGAAGCTTTGCGCGTGACGGAAACCTCGCTTCGCCAATTGTCCGCGCGTCTTTTGCAATTGCAGGACGAAGAGCGGCGCCGGATCGCGCGAGATCTCCACGACGTCACCGGACAAAAAATCGCAATTCTGTCGATGTCTCTCGATCGCCTCGGGCGCCTGGTGCACTCAAAGAATAACGACGTCAACGATGCGTTGGAGGAGAGCCGCGACACCGTGCGGAAAATCGGTGAAGAGATTCGCACGCTGTCTTACTTGTTGCACCCGCCGCTGTTGGATGAGTCCGGGCTGGGGTCGGCGGTGCGCTGGTACGCGGAAGGCTTTCAGAAGCGGAGTGGTATACATCTCGCGGTGGACATCCCCGCGACGATGGGCAGGCTCTCCACGGACGTGGAGACCGCGCTTTTTCGCGTCGTGCAGGAGAGCCTGACTAACGTCCATCGCTACTCGGGCAGTCCGAACGCGGAAATCAAAATTTTCGCCGAAGGCGACCAACTTCATTTGGAAGTCATAGATCACGGAAGGGGAATCGCCGCCGGATCAGTCCCAGTTCAGCTCGATGGTACCGCTTCCCTGGGAGTCGGCATTCCGGGAATGCGGGAGCGGTTGCGGCAATTAGACGGCAACTTGGAAGTCGATTTTGGACGGGACGGTACCCGGGTGGTTGCCATCGTCCCGTTGAAAAAGCCGGCCGCCGTCTCGGAGATGCCGGAAACCGCCGCGGATGCCAATCAGGAGCAAGCGCGAGTCGACTCAAACGTGAACACGCGCAGCGATGCGCGGCAGCGTATCCTGATCGCGGACGACCATGAGGTCATGCGGCGCGGCGTACGCGGCTTGCTGGAGAGCCATGATGAATGGGTGGTGTGCGGCGAGGCCTTCGAGGGCACAGAAGCGGTGGTGAAGTCCCGCGAATTGCGGCCGGACCTGATCATCATGGACATCAATATGCCTGGATTGACGGGCATCGCGGCCGCGCAACAAATCCGGCGCGAGAATCCGTCGGCGAAAATTCTTTTCTTCTCGGTGCACGAGTCGTCTCAGACCGTGCGGGAAGTGATGAACGCCGGCGCCCAGGGATACGTGGCAAAATCGCGCGCCGGGCATGACTTGGTGGACGCGGTGCGCAATGTGTTGAGCGGCGGAACATTCTTCCCGACGCTGGCTCGCTCGGCGTAGATTCCCATCCGACTTTTTAGTCTCGGGGTTCCCTGAACACCCTTCAAAGCGTTTTTTGGTCACAACTTCTGCGTTCAAATTTTTCGCAATTTCGTTTCCGCATTCAAATCGCGGTTGTGCGTCTTGACGCATTAGTTTTTGGGCAGGGTTGCTTCCAGCTTGGCGAGCGCCGTAGCTAATTCTGCTGGGTTGCGCAGCAAGTATCGCGCGCGGGTGGGACGCGGGCGGCCTACCAGAACCGGGGCGCCGCGGCTCACTGCCGCGAACCCAGATTCGTCGGAGAAATCGTCGCCGAAGTAAAACGGGAAGGACTTACGGTGGGCCGACTGCGCCAGGAAACGGCGCACGGCCATCCCTTTGCCCGGGATGGAGCGCGGGAGGATTTCGACATCGCGAATGTTACCGACGGCGTGCAGTGTTTTGCGAAAGGGCAAGAGAGCTGTGCGAAGCTCGCGCCGAACGCGAGGCTGTAGTCCGGGGTGAACGTCCAGGAGATGCACCGACAAACTGCTGCGTTTGTTTTCGATCCAGAGGTCGGGGTAGGCCTCGAGAAGGGGATTGAGGTGGGAACGGACACGACGCAGGGCTGCGCGAACGCTGGCAGGAAGCGACGACTTGGCCTTGCTCTCCCAGCCGTAGAGGCCGAAATAGTGGATGCCGGAAATGCCGATATGCTCGAGAAGTTCGGGGCGGCGGCGGCCACTGACGACCACGACCGTTGCGTTCGGGTGCCGCACCAGGAGCTGCAAAATTTTTCGCGCAGTTGGCGTGAGGCGCACCAACTCCGGGCGGGGCGCGATGTCTACGAGCGTGCCGTCGAAGTCGAGGAAAACGGTGACGCGTCCATGTTTGTGGATTTTCTTTGCTACGTCGTCCCAATTTTCCAGTAGAGGAAGGAGTTTGCGCGCCGGCGGCTTCATTGCACTTCGACGCGCTCCGGAGTGTCGATGCGGATGTCCGTGAGGTCCGATAGTAAATTGGCGGCCCAGCGGTAGATGTTGTTTTCGCGCACGTTGGCGCGCATGTGTTGCATGCGGGTGGCTTGCTCTTCGCTGGGCATTTCCAACGCGCGGAGGATGGCGCCCGCGACCTGCCGCACATCGTACGGATTGACGAGCAAAGCATCGCTGAGCTCCAGCGCCGCACCCGCGAAGGTGCTGAGAATCAGGACGCCGCGGTCGTCGTCGCGCGAGGCCACGAATTCCTTAGCCACCAGGTTCATGCCATCGTGCAGCGCGGTGACCAGGCACACCGACGCGGCGCGATAGAAACGCGTGATCTCTTCGTGCGAGTGATGTTTTTTCAGCAGGACGATAGGCGTCCAGCGACCTGCCTGAAAGCGGGCATTGATGCGCGCGGCCTCGGCCGTGACTTCCTCGAGAAGCTTTTGGTAGCGGTCGATGGCGGTGCGGCTGGGCGCGGCGATCTGGATAAACGTGAAGCGGCGCTGATACGCCGGATTGAGCTCCAGGAACCGTTCGATACCGCGGAAACGTTCGAGAATGCCTTTGGTGTAGTCCACGCGATCGACACCGACGCCCAGCACGCTCGCGTGGACGTTCAGTTCGTTGCAGATCGTGGAGACTTGTTCGCCAACGCTCTTGTTAAATTCCTCGGTGTGGCCATTCTCCTGGAAAGAAACGCTGATGGGATAGGGCCGCACGCGTGTCAGGTGACCCTGGCGATTGACCTCGAAGCGGTCCCATGCTGTGAGGGCCTCGACGGAACGATCCACGCAAGAGAGGAAATTGTTGCAATGCGACTGGATGTGGAAGCCGATCAGGTCGGCGCCCAGCAGCCCATCGATCAGCTCGCGCTGCCACGGGCAAATGCCGAAAACTTCCGGGTTGGGCCAGGGAATGTGCCAGAAGATGGCGACACGCGCATCGGGGCGGGCCTCCTTGACCATGCGGGGCAGCAGTGTGAAGTGATAGTCCTGCGCGAGAACGATCGGTGACTCCACGCCTTCCATTTCCTCGATCACCGCGTCGGCGAAGCGGCGGTTGACCTCCTGATAGGAAAGCCAATCCTCCGGGCGGAAGATCGGGCGAGTGTGCGCGATGTGGCACAGCGGCCAGAGGCCTTCGTTGGCGAAGCCCTCGTAATAGCCTTTTTCTTCTTCGGCGCTGAGCCAAACGCGGCGGAGAGTGTACGCAGGATGATCGGGAGGGACGCGCAAGCGGTCGCGCGCGTCGACGACATCGCGATCGGCGTTACCCGATCCATTGGCGACCCAGGTGCCGTTAGAGGCGAGCAGCACGGGCTCCAGCGCGGTGACCAAGCCGCTCGCGGGAACGATGACTTGAACGGCTCCATTGTTCCCGTTGGCGTACTGGTGCATGTACGGCTCGCGGTTGGAGACGACGAAGAGCGGTTTGTTCTGCAGCTTCACACTCAGGCTGACGCGGAGGCGTTCCGCGGTCCACAGCGAAACGTTGGACTCGCGCAAGCGCGCTTCTTCTTCGGCCGTGGCGCGAGCGGCGTTGAGGTCGCGTGCGAGGTGGGTAACCTCCCGGTGAATCTGGTCGAAGAGTTGGCCCTCGGGCAACTCCGGTGGCGTACTGGCATTACCCGTCTGGCCCGTGCGCAATCCGCGGAGCCATTTCGCGGTGCGCGTCAGCGGTCCGGTCAGCGTCCAGCGGACCAGGATTAAGGCAAGGCCAGTGATGAACAGCGTTTGCACCAGCGCGCTTACGAGCGAGTCGCGAAGGGTATGTGAGACTTGGGTGTCGATGTACGAAGTATCGTGAACGAGAACTAACGTCCCGACAGCCTGTCCGTTGCGGTGCAGTGGCACGGCGAAAACGTGCAAAGGGAATTGGTCGATGCGGAGAAATTCGCCCAGCCCTGCGTCCCGCAGAGCGGCATGCGTCGCGGTGGTCGGCCGCGTTTTGAAGGCCGGGGGCAATCCGGGCGTGGCTGCAAGCGCCGTACCCGCGGCGTTATAGACGGCGATACCTTTGAGGCGTTCGCGCTGTCCGAAGCGGTCCACGATGCGCTGCAGGCTTTTTTCCGGAGAGGGCTTGTCGAATAAAGGCTCGACGGTTTCCTGGAGGCTTTCCCCGAGCGTCTCGGCACGGTGAGAAAGGTCGTTGCGCAACATGCGCTTTTCGTTGCGCACCTGATACCCGGCGAACAACAGAGATACCACCACGACGCTGATGATCAACGGCAGAACGATTTTCAGAGTCGTGCGCATCGATGCTCAACCTTGGTCGAAAGTGAGAAAATGCAATACCCGAAGCGGGGAGTGAAAATAAAGCTCCTTAACTTACACGATCTAGCGATAACGGTTATACCGCGAATACGCTGCTGAGTACTTCACGACGTGGACGGCGATGTTTTCACGCCTTCGGTGCGACAGAGGACCGTGGGCGTCGCTCCCACCTTAAGTCCGTTTCTAATTGTAACGCAAGGTCGCATTGGAGGGGACTCTTATCAGATGTTCTAAACGTCGGAAAGTCGCGGCGGAGGCTGGCTTAGTTTTCCGTAAGAAGCTGAGAATGGGGTAGATGCAAAGGAAGGCCACGATTGCGAACGATTCGCATAGTAGCGAGGCATTCCGCGCTTTCCAAGTCGGCTACGGGTATCTTGGCTAACTCCGGTGTTACGGGGGTGTTCATCGCAAGGGGAAGGCGAAGTCGTCTGCTTCGTTGCAGCCTTGCCGGCGGTGAGGCCGACACAGACAGGAGTATCTGTGCTACCCACCCCCCTGGTTTTCTCACAAGTGTTCATTCTAAAGGCGGTTAAAGTGGTTTGTTTTGTTACAGTTTTGCAAGTGTTGATTCTAAAAGAGAAAGTGGGTGTGGCGGCCCGTGGACACAGTTATCTATAGGAGTATTGTATCGAATCGTTACCGTCCTGTCAACGGAAAAACGAAGGTCGGCGAGGTACCGCAGGCTAGCGGACTTCCCAGGTGTCGCCGGCGTGCAGAAGTTTACTTAGGTCGCCGACGCCGCGCTTGGCGATTACGTCTTTGATCTGCTGGTTCATTACGTCTTCGTAGCGCGGGAGGTCGTCCCAGGCGCGGAAGACGCCGATAGGGGTGGGGAACCCTGGGCGATGCTCCATGTGGGAGAGCAAAAAGGCGTAGGATGGCCGCGGATGATGTGCGTCGTGGACGACGAGGTCGGATTCGGTGATGCCATTGCCGATTTGCACCACTTCGATGTCGCCGTCGGACTTGCGGCGGATGCCTTTGTCGCGGTTCTTGCCGAAGACCAGCGGTTTACCGTGTTCCAGTTGCATGACGTGCTCGCTGCGGGCTTCGCGCTCGGTCAGGGAGAACCAGGCGCCGTCGTTGAAGATGTTGCAGTTCTGCAGAATTTCGACGAAGGCCGAGCCCTTGTGGGCGGCCGCGTGCTTCAGCGTTTCCTTCAGGTGGCCCTGGAAAACGTCAACCGAGCGGGCCACGAAGGTGGCTTCCGCGCCGATCGCGAGCGACACCGGATTGAACGGACGATCCAGCGAGCCGAACGGAGTGGACTTGGTCTTCTTGTTGAATTCCGAGGTCGGCGAGTATTGGCCTTTGGTCAGCCCGTAAATACGATTGTTGAAAAGCAGTACTTTCAGGCCGACGTTGCGGCGGAGCATGTGGATGGTGTGGTTGCCGCCGATGGACAGCGCATCGCCGTCACCGGTGGCGACCCAGACTTCCAGGTCGGGCCGAACCAACTTCAGGCCGGTCGCTACGGCGGGGGCGCGCCCGTGGATGGTGTGGAAGCCAAACGTGTTCATGTAATAAGGGAAACGGCTGGAGCAGCCGATGCCGGAGATGACCACGAAATTTTCGCGCTTGATGCCCAGGTCGGGAAATACCGACTGCACCGCCGACAGAATGGCGTAGTCGCCGCAGCCGGGGCACCAACGGACTTCCTGGTCGGTCTGAAAGTCTTTCTTCGTGAGCGGCGTGATAGGCGGCAGCGTGGCCGTGGACATTGGACTAGACCCCTAGCAATTCTTCGAATTTTTGTTCGAGCTCGGCTTGTTTAAATGGGCGGCCCTGAATCTTGTTCAAGCCGATGGCGTCGACCAGATATTTTGCGCGCAAGATCCAGAGGAGCTGGCCCATGTTGAGCTCGGGAACCAGGACTTGCTTGTAGCGCTTGATGACCTCGCCCAGGTTCGCGGGCAGCGGATTCAGATGGCGCAGGTGGACGTGGCCGATTTTGCGGCCGGCGGCGCGTTGCGCGTTTACCGCGGCAGTGATCGCCCCATGCGTGGAGCCCCACGCTACGATCAGCAAGTCGCCGTGATCGTCGCCGGCGGGGACGATGTCCGGGATGTCTTGCACGATGGCCGCTACCTTTGCGGCGCGGATGCGAACCATGTGTTCGTGGTTCAGCGGCTCGTAGTTGATGTTGCCGGTTACGTCTTGTTTTTCCAGGCCGCCAATGCGGTGTTCGAGGCCGGGCGTGCCGGGTACGGCCCAGGGACGGGCTAACGTGTCCGGGTTGCGCTTGTAGGGCAGATAGGCGTTCGGGGAGTTTTTCTCCGTCGCAAACTTGACCGTGAATTCCGGGATGTCTTCGATGTTGGGAATCTTCCAGGGTTCGGCGCCATTGGCGAGATAGCTGACGGACAGAACGATCA
>Ga0185299_10006391_pt1 | contig 12539 bp, 9 predicted proteins | sample PaiPotPPA55metaG_FD_128002 | JGI IMG/M metagenome (GOLD analysis project Ga0185299, IMG submission 128002) | Iron sulfur acid spring bacterial and archeal communities from Banff, Canada, to study Microbial Dark Matter (Phase II) - Paint Pots PPA... ...
GAGGTCGGCGAAAGCCCGTCCGGCAATTATCTCGCCGCGCTTGTCGCGGGCTCCGAGCGCGATACCGTGGCCGCGGCGACTTTCTTTCGCGAGGCGCTGCGGTCCGATCCGCGCAATCCGAATCTGATTGAGCGCGCCTTCGTCGCGGCGGTCTCGAACGGCAATATGCAAGACGCCTTCGGCCTCGCCGATCGTGTGGTCGCGCACGATCCAAGCAATAGCCTGGCGCACCTCGCCCTAGGCGTCAAGGCAATCAAGGCGAATCGGTTCGCCGCAGCGCGCGCCTATTTCGCGAAGGGCGGCGCCGGCCAGCAGCGCGACATTACCGCGACGCTGCTGACCGCTTGGTCCTATGCGGGCGGCCGTGATACGCGCCGCGCGCTCAATCTCGTTGCTAAGCTCCACGGCGAAAATTTCGGTGTTTTCCGGGATTATCATGCTGCCCTTATCGCCGATGTCGCCAATGATTCGCAAGAAGCCTCGAAGCGAATCAAGGCGGCCTACGCCGCCGACAAGAATACTCTGCGTCTTGTCGATGCCTATGCCCGTTTCATGGTCCGCTACGGCGACCGCGACGAAGCGCTCCGGGCCTATGAGGCCTTCGATCAAATTCTTCCCAACCATCCAATCGTCGCTGCCGCGCGCGCCGACATCAAGGCCGGCAAACCGCTTGAACCGCTGGTCAAAGATGCCCGGGAAGGCGCGGCTGAAGTGCTCTATGGCCTTGGCGCCGCCGGCAACCAGCAGGGCGATGAACTCGCGGCCATGATCTATCTGAGGCTCGCGCTCTATCTCACCCCGCAAAACAGCCTCGCCATCATTACCTTGGGCGATATCTACGAGCGCCTCAAACAGAACGAGCAGGCCATCGACGTGTATGAAATGGTGCGCGAAAACGACCCCTTGCGCACCACGGCCGATATCCAGACCGGCCAGATTCTCGAAGCGTTGGGCCGCCCGGACGAGGCCGCCAAATTTCTCAAGCGGATCGTCGACGAAAACCCAAAAAACGAGGACGCCTTATCCGCGCTTGGCAATCTGCACCGCGCGCATAAGCATTATGCCGAGGCGATCGAAACCTATTCACGTGCCTTGGCCGTGACGGGCAAGCCCGAGAAAGCCAATTGGCCAATTTATTATTTCCGGGGGATTTCCTATGAGCGCGAGAAGAAGTGGCCCGAGGCGGAGGCTGACCTCGTGCAGGCGCTCGCTCTTTATCCGGACCAGCCCCTGGTCTTGAACTATCTTGGCTACAGCTGGGTCGATCAAGGCATGAACCTCGACGAAGCCTTCAACATGCTGAGGCGGGCAGTCGAACTGCGGCCGACCGACGGATATATCGTCGATAGTCTTGGCTGGGCGAATTACAAACTCGGCCGCAACGACGAGGCGGTGAAGCAACTCGAACGGGCAATCGACCTCAAGCCGTCGGATCCCGTGATCAACGACCATCTCGGAGATGCCTATTGGCGGGCAGGACGCAAACTCGAGGCGCATTTCCAGTGGAACCACGCGCGCGACCTCGATCCTGAACCGGAGGATAAGGTCAAAATCCTGCACAAGATCGAACAGGGTCTTGACGAGGAGACGCATCCAGCCGCGGCTCAAACCGAACCGAAAAAAAACGGGGGCTGATACGCGCCCCCGGGGGCACAACTCCAACGCGCCGTGTAGCGCCATACGGGATCGGGATATTGCGAGGCGCACGGCCGGGGCAAGTCTGCCGTTGATCGCTTCCAATGAACCTTGACCGCGGCATTTGTCTTGCCCCAGACCCTCACCGAACGCGCGCCCGCGAAAATCAATCTGACCCTGCATGTGCTTGGCCGCCGCGCCGACGGGTGGCACACGCTCGAAAGTCTTGTCGCGTTGTCGCGCGGGGGCGATATGCTTAGTCTCACCGAAGGCGAACCGCTCTCGCTTTCCGTCGAGGGTCCGGGCGCGGCGGCCTCGGGCAGCCCTGAGGACAATCTCGTGTTGCGCGCGGCGCGTCATTTCGCGCAATTTTTCCCCGGCGCCAAGCTCGGCTCGTTCCATCTTGTCAAGCGTCTGCCAGTGGCGGCGGGATTGGGCGGCGGCTCGTCGGACGCGGCGGCGGCGCTGCGGCTGCTTGCGCGCGCCAACGCGGTTGCGCGCGACGACACGGGCGTGATCGAATCCGCGCGGGCAACCGGAGCGGATGTCCCGGTTTGTCTCATGGGCCGCGCGCGCATGATGCGGGGCGTCGGCGACGAACTGGGCCCTTTGCTCGCGCTGCCGCCGCTCATCGGCTTGCTCGTCAATCCGGGCGATCCGGTCGTAACGAAAGACGTTTTCTCGCTAATGAAGATCGCGCCTGGCGCGGCGACCGGTTTTGGTGGACACCCCGAACTTTATCCAAACATGCCGGCGGACGCGTTGATCGCGGCCCTTCGCAAAGGCCGCAACGACCTGGAGGCGGCGGCCTGTCTGCTCGCCCCGGTGATCGGCGATGTGCTGTCTGTTCTTGGTGCCGCACCTGGTTGTCGCCTCGCCCGCATGTCGGGCTCCGGCGCGACCTGTTTTGCGCTCTTCAAGGATTGCCGGTCTGCTTCACGCGCGAAAAAAGCGATTTTGCGCACGCACTCCTCCTGGTGGGCGAAGACCTGCGCCTTGAGCTGAGGTGGACGGCTTCTACCTGACTGCTTCAAATTGAAGCGAAAAGGGTCTTCAGTCATGCCTTAGTTGGGTGTCTGCGATGGCAGCAGAAGCGGTCCTTCTCACGTGAAAGCCGCCTCCTTGCGCGCCTCCAACGCGATGGCGATGAGCGAGGCACCGCCGAACACCATGTCGATCCCGACGAGCAGGCCGAGCGCCCAGACGAGCGTCCCCGGCAAGCCGGAGATGATGATACCTGCGAGGATCAAATCGATGACACCGTTTACCAGAATCCACTCCCATTTGCCCGACAGCTCACGGCGATGGGCGATGGCGAGGATGATCATCAAAATACCGTCAACAATGAAATAAGCGATCAGCACATAGGTAAGGATGACGACACCACTAGGTAGGGTGACCAGACTTTGAAGCGGGTTCCAAAGCAATATGGTGCCGGCCGTCAAGGCCACCAGCGCCGAAAGCAACGACCACCCAAATCCCGGAGCCTGCCGTCCTCTGAATGTGGAGACGAGGCCCACGATCCCCGCGATGAGGAACAGCCATCCCAGGAAGACAGTGGCGACGACGCCTGCAATGAACGGAAAGATGATCGCGGCAAGCCCGAGCAGAATTAAAACGATCCCCTCGCCCAGATAGAGGCCCCAATGGTCGTGCATCGATTTGGCCAGAGCGGCTGACACGTTGGAATTGGCCGATGACTGCGACGGTGACATTGGCTCGCTCCTTTGTTCCTGACGTGATCCTAGTTCTACTGCGCCTGAAATACAATCGAGTTGCATGTGGTCGGGGTGTCGGCTCACAGCTTGGACATCGCGCGAGGGATTGGCGAGCGCGACGGTGAGGCGTTTTCTGATCGCCCTAAAACCGATGTCAGGAACAATCCAGGCTTCGATCCGCCCTTGTCGTTCGGGATAAAAAATCATCGTCGGCCAGTCGAGCTCCGCCCCGTAATCAAGTCGACGACGTTGGGCGCGCGGGCGGCGAACTTCTTTCCACACAACGTCCGGAATGCCTCAGCGTCCGTGACGAACATAATGCGGTAGTCAGCCGCCGTGCTTTGCAGCCGGTCGAGGTCCTTCAGGATCATCGTGCGTTGTTGGGCGCCGAGTTGGGCGCCGAATCCCGGCTGGTACGGCTTGGTCGTCTTTAGCTCGCCGACGATAATCAGGCCATCCAATGTTATCGCATCGATGTCCATCCCGGCGGCCCCCCGCCGCCTTTCCGCCGGCATCAAAGTCAGAGATCCCGGAGCGGCCTTGCAGATAATCCTTGATGAGGGGCGTCGCGACGAAGCTGACATCGTTGTTGAGGTTCCCGAGCGCGTCGTTGATGCCTGTTAGGCAGGCCAGCCAGGCACTTGGGCACGCCGCGTCATCAATCTGATGCTCGGCCAGGAATGCCCGCAAGCCGCGTCTTTCGCGAGGACGGTTCTGCGGAAGGTCAGTTCGCTGGCAGTAAAGGTTCCCTTATTGACCACCCGCGACCTCCCTATCATATCTCTCGCCAGTTTTTGCGCGCGCCGGCGGTGCGATGCAGTCCACGCGGTAAATGAGCGGACGTCCGCTTCCCCGGCAGAGCTGCAATGGAAGCTTTTAGCGCGACTGAGCCGTTTTACCCACTAGATTGAGTGACCGCTTGTGCCCAATGAGGGACATGTATCTAGGTCTTCGGCGTGGTGCTCGAACGACAGAACGCAGTCCCGCGTGACATTTTAAATGCCGAGCATCCCGACGCGATATGACGACAGGCCTCCGACCGTTGCGGCAAGTCGCGCAGAACGACCTTACCAAGAGGTCGCGATCGCCAGGCATCAAGGGCCGGGTGGGAGAAGAAGGGCGGCCCCCCCGCCTCCGCCGAGGACGGCGAGCCCGAGAAAGACCAGGGGCACCGCCGGGGGATGAACCTCAGCCGCGCTCCCCCGGCTGCGTGGCTATCGGCGAGGCGCCGGACACACGGAGATCAATGGCGAGGAATTTGCGGCCCGCCGCGCCCGGCGCGAGCGGTTTCATAGCTTGACTAACTTAGCGGCGCTTAGGACGTTTTCGAGCTGGTCCGCGAAGTCTTTTACCCGCTCCCAGTCGGAGTCATCTGGCCGGAACTTTCGGTCCCGCGCTTTGTAGTAAATGTGTTGAAGCATCAGGATTGCCGCCGCGGGCGAGTGCGGGACAAGCTGCCGTTGGGCACGGTAGAGGTCAGCGCGGAGTTGCCGATTCTCCGCCTGCAAGGAGCTACCGTCAACGGGTAGGTCGTCTGGTGTTGCCGGTGCTGCCTTTTTCCGGCGCGGGGTTTTCGCCGGCGTTTCGTGTCTCGGTCACGTGCGCTTCAAAAGCCCGCTCGGGCAGGTTGGCAAGTTTTTGCCAACGGCTCGATTGCGTCTTCGTAACATTCAAATCAGCCAATTGGGTCGCCGGCCCGCACTCAATGCAGCCGCGTCCCAGCACTCAATGCAGCCGCGTCCACCGGGATCGCGCTCGCCCTGCTCGGCCATCTCGTTGAGCATTTCGCCGCCCGCCGAAGTATGGCCTTTGGAAATTTGGCGCCGGATTCGCAGCGCCCGAGCCGGCGCATTCTTGACCATTTCCGCCAGGGTTACGGCCCACCTGAGTTTCAGGAACTTGCAACGAAAGCACGTCGAGGCCATGCTTGCCAAAAAAATCGCGGCTCCGCACGCGGCGCGAAATTTTCTCAAGGCGCTGCGGGGACTGATGGCTACCGCCATCCCGGTGGGCTTGCGGACGACGACCAGACTCTTGGGTTTTCGCACCTGGACCGAAGAAGAAATCGCGCAATTCGAAGCGGCGCATCCGGTCGGCTCCCGCGCCCGGCTCGCATTTGGGCTATTGCTCTATGCCGCACATAGGCGGGGCGACGTCGTCCCTATGGGGCGCCAGGACATCCAGGACGGATTTATTCGAGTGCGCCGGCAAAAGACCGGTGCGATCACGGAAATTCCGGTGCTTCCAGAGTTGCAAGAAATCCTGTCCGCGCACCCGGTAGACAATAAGACACTTCTGATGACGTCAGGGGGCAAGCCGTTCACGGCGGCGGGCTTTACGGGATGGTTCCGCGACAGGTGCCGCGAAACAGGCTTGCCGCTTGGCTTGTCGGCGCAGGGCTTGCGCAAGGCCGCATGTCGTCAATTCGCCGAGGCCAATTGCACGGTCGACCAAATCGCGGCGTTTTCCGGCCACGCTTCATTGAAGGAAGTGCAACGCTACACAAAGGCCGCAGACCAAAAACGGCTTGCCGTCGCCGCGATGGAAGCCCGCGCCAAAAACAAGGGGAGAACAAAAACTGGCAAACCCAAAGGAAAGGTTAGCCAAAATGAAGGCTAACATATTGAAAATAAGGGACCACAAGACTGGCGACCCCGGCAGGGCTCGAACCTGCGACCTGCCGCTTAGAAGGCGGCTGCTCTATCCAGCTGAGCTACGGGGCCGGCCGCGCCTTGCGCTGAAGCGGTGAATCTGTTTTTGAGCCGTCAGCTTTGTCAGGCTGCTGACGAGCCAGTCCGTGATCCGGACTTCCAATCGGGCTAACCGTTCCCGTTTGGCAGAATGATCTCGACCAGGCTTTACAAGCATCCAAGCCATTTTTTAGGGCTCCCTCGCCCGACCCCGAACACCTTCATCACTTCGTCGCCGAGGCAAATAATGATTTTCACCGCGATGCGGCCGGACTCCGGCTTCGGGACAATGACTTACAATATTATCTTCAGGCTGATTTAAATATTATATTCAGGTTAGTCATGGCGAGAAATCCCTGTCAATGGGTCCAAAGATCGCGACGGGTTGTTTTGAAATTGTCGGAATAGCTTAGGATTTTCCGGGGCGCTGGCTTTGACTCCTCGACCCGGTAACTCAAGCCGTTTTTCCCGGCATAAGCGATCGCCTCTTCCTTGGTCGCGAAATTCAACCGCACCTGGCTCGTCATATCGCCCGAACTCGTCCAACCCATCAACGGGTCGATCTGGCGCGGCGCGGCCGGTTCGAATTCCAAAACCCAAAGCTTCGTCCTGGCAATGCCGGATTGGGTCGTGGTCCGGGAGGGGCGGTAAATCCGTGCGGTCATTTCGATCGCTCTCGCCTGATGCGGGTTGGCGTTTACGCAGACTTAGGCGGCGTTATCCCCACGTCGATTTGCTGTCGCGAGCCGCACCGCGGTGACATTGACATTGGTCGGGGCAGCAGGATTCGAACCTGCGACCTGAAGTACCCAAAACTTCCGCGCTACCAGACTGCGCTATACCCCGCATGGAGACGATGCCCCTGCCCTTTTTTCGTGCCTTCGCTATCATGTGGCCGCGCCGCGAACAAGAGCGGCAATCCCCATGGCCGGGTCCCGTCACTTGTTGAACAGAGGATGGCGGACGCTGTCGCCGATCCGCAAGCCGATACGGGCCGCCGTCCCGGCATTGACTTCGAGCACGCCATAGGCCGGAGCGCCCGAGGGGATAATTTTTTCCGACAAGGGCTCAGTATTTTCGGCGAGCCCAACCACCTTGCCGGCGCGGCCGATGAAGACCATGTCGAGAGGCAAATAAGTGTTTTTCATCCACATCATCACCGGCCGCTCGGTCGCGAAATCGAACAACATGCCACGCTCTTGCGGAAGAAACCGGCGGAACATGAGGCCGCGTTCGCGTTGCGGCCCGCTGCGCATGACTTCCACGGAAAATTCATGGGTTCCGGTGGCGGTGACGATCTCAAGCCTTTCGAGGTTGCCTTGGAGTGGCGGCGCGTCCATGGCGAGCGCTGCTGGATTCGCGCAAAGAAAAACCAAGCTTGCGCACAGTCCAAGGAAGGCCAAAACCCCGGGCGCCAAACTAGCAGGGCCGGCGGTTAGCGCTTGATCGCAAAAAGGCGCCGATTTTTTGAAAGGGATCAAACCAGAAAGCAATTTGATAAAGACCATCCGCGGTTCAACTCGAAGCGGCCAGGGTCTCGGCCGGTCGCATCGCATTAGCCCCTCGCCAAAGATCTTCAATCGCAGCGCTCATCGGCTTGCGGCGCGTGGATGTCACCTCAATGCGGCATGGGCAAGGCCGCGTCGAGCGGCCGCACCTCGGCCGCCATGAGTCCCTTCGGGCCATCGCCGAAACGCACGAGGAGGCTTTCTCCGGGCCGCAACTCCGCAATCCCGTAACGGCGCAGGGTTTCCATATGGACAAAAATATCTTGCGTACCCTCGCCTTGAGTCAGAAAGCCAAATCCGCGCGGGCGGTTGAACCATTTGACGATGGCGATTTGAAACCCGCCCGCCGACGCCACCTCGACACAGGTACGCGGCGGTCGCCATTCGGATCGATGCACGACGCTCGATCCATCCATCGAGATAACTTTTAGTACCTGCAATCCCTTCACCCGGCGCACCGCCTCGCAGACGACGCGGGTTCCCTCACAAGCAACACTAAAGCCGTCCTTGCGCAAAGTGGTGATGTGCAAGAGAACGTCGGCGGCGCCATTGTCCGGCACGACAAAGCCGTACCCTTTCGCGACATCGAACCATTTGACTCGTCCGGATATTTCAACAAGGTCAACCGCTTCGATCGCCGATAGCTTAGGGGGGGCGTCGCAATCGAACCGGCGCGGGGCTAAATTTTTGCCGTCCAAGGATCAACTTCCCCCAAATCGCACGCGTGGCCGGAGCAAGTTTCCCCCGCGGCACGCGGACTAACTGCAAACAAACAAAGTTTGAATCGCTGCCAGCATACCATTCGGACGCCGGTGCAAAAGCCAGGTCCTGCAGGAAATTGTGGATGACGTTCAGAAAAACAATTTGTGCGGCTTTGGCGCCACTTGTTGCGAGCTCCCTCTAGCGCGCTTGCCGATCACGCGGAATCACGAGAGGCCGCCCGGCTGGAGCGTGGCGATTAGGAACTCCCACAAAACGGCCAGCACGAGGGATGATGCACGGATTGGGTAGTGTCCACCGGACGGCGCTGGCCGCGGCGTTCGCAAGGCGATCGGTTCTCGCGCAAGCCGGACCGAGCGTTGAAGATCGCGGGCAAAACTGGAGATAAATCAAATCTTCTAGCTCTTTGCTTAGCCGCAAGTGGCGAGATAAAATGGCGTGCATGTGGGGCAACTTTCGCCTCCAGCCGCGGTTATCCATTAGACAGAAGGGACCAGAGTGCTCTCGGGGAACCACGGGGCGAGTCGGCGATTTTCGAGAGGGAGACGAGGCATGATGGCGACTTCGACAAAGCTGGGGCGGTAAGATGGCGACTTTTGACAAACTCATTCAAGAAATCGGCGCGCGATACCATCTCGGATCCAAGGGCAGCTCGCTTGTTCAAGAGACCCTGGCCCTGATCGCTCGACAGCCAGGCGGTGTTGGCGGCTTCCTGGATAGATTCAAGGTCGCGGGTTTCGCCACCGAGGTTGCTTCCTGGGTAGGAGGAACCGATGCCGTGCCGCTTTCGGGGCAAGAGGTAGAGGAGGCGCTAGGCTCCGATGTTATTAGCGAGATTGCCGATGAAGCCGGCATCAGCCAACGCTTCGCGAGAACGATTTTGGGCTATGCAATACCCAAAATCATCGGCCAGCTGGCACAAGGCGGAGCTATCCCGTCGGCAATTCCCGCGGCGGCATCGAGTTTCCCCGGCTTGGCCATCCCGCTTTCATCCTCCCACACCGACGGACTTACGCTGCCTCGAGCAGAGCAGACTCCACGAAGCAGCATGGGAGGCGGCACCGCCGCTCCCGGGCTCGGCCGGTTGCTCATTCCGGGCGCCTGTATACTGCTTACGCTCGGAGTTTTGGGATACGCGATCAGGTCGGGCACCTATGCGGCCGGACAAGCCGCATCCGTCATGGCGCAACATGCGCCGGTGGCTTCCCTGCCCGCGCCTTCGACCCCGGCGCGCTCGGCACTTAGCAAGCCGGTGGCGTCCTCGCCCGCGCCTTCGATACCAGCGCGCTTGGCGCTTAGCAATGAGAACGGCCTCATTGTTTATTCCGGTACTGTCGGAGACGACGCTACTCGCGCCGCGATCGCCGACTCGCTCAAGACGGTGTTCGGAGCCGATAAAATCACCGGCGATCTCACCGTGGACCAGCATGTCGGCCAGGCGGGTTGGACGAAGGATCTCAAGGCAGCGCTCGATAATTTCAAGATCCCGGGGTCGCAGGCGTCGTTTGAAGGAAATGCCGTTAGTGTCGGGGGAACGATCCCTGACGCGGATCGCGACGGGATCATAAGTTCGGTGAAATCCGTTCTCGGGCCCCCATTCGCGGTTGCTACACTTGCAGGGAGCGGCGCGGCCAAAACGGCGGCGGCGTCACCGGCGCTCAAATCGGGATTCAGCGGCAAAAACCCAGCCGCCGCTCCGAATCAGCCGGCCCTTCATCTGCCGGCCATTTATTTCGCTCCCAATAGCGCAGGGGTTCCATCGAGCAGCGAGGCTCTCTTGCGGCAGGCGGCCGGTCTGATGAAGCAATTGCCTGCCGGAACAGTGGTTCAGATCAGCGGCTACACCGATACCGCCGGTAATCCAGCCGCCAATATGAAGCTGTCGCAACGGCGTGCCGATGCCGTGCGCCAACTCCTCGTCGATGCCGGGGTCAACTCCGCCATGCTGAGCGCGAAAGGCTACGGGAGTTCCGAACCCTTGGCCGACAACGAGACAACGGAAGGCCGCAGCAACGGTAGGATGAAAAGTCGCCGGCGCGACGACCGGCGCGTCGAATTTCGCGTCGCCCAACAATAGCGCCGGAGGCGAAAGTCAACGTTGTCATCGCCCGGGCACCTTTTTCCGGTTGCAAATCCGCGCGGATTATTCGTCGTCGTTCATGGGTTCGAGAGCGGGGCTGCGCGCGCTGACCGCGCGGGCTTCCGGCAACGGTTGCACCTGCGGGAGCTGGGCCGGTGAAGCGTCGGCGGTAGCCGGCCCAAAGCCGTCGCGCTGATAAATATCCTCGCGGAACTCGGCAAGACCGTCCGGCGTGGCCCACGCCGTGATGTATACCCAATACACCGGAACCGGAGTCGCGAGCTTGGCATCCACGCGCTCGCCGGAGCGGATCGCTTCATCAATATGCTGGCGATCCCAACCCGGCGTGTCCTTGAGCAACCAGGTCACATAGTCGCGAACGTTTTGAACCCGGATGCAACCAGAAGACACAAACCGGTCATCGTCGCCGAAAATGCCTTTTTCGGGGGTGTCATGCATATAGACACCATAGGGATTATTGATGTTGATGCGCACGACGCCAAGCGAATTGAGATCACCGCCCGGATCCTGGCGGAACTTGTAATTGACCGCATCGAGCGAGTTCCAATTTATCTGTTCGGATTGAAGCTCCTGACCGTCCTTGTTGAATATCCGGATCTTATGGTCGGCCAGATAGTTTTGATCCTTTTGCATGCGCGGGATCAAATCCTTGCGGATGATCGAGGCGGGCACGGTCCAATACGGGTTGAAATTAATGTCGATCGCCTTCGTCATCATGACCGGCGATTGGCGGTCGATCTTGCCGACGCCCGCCGCGTGATGGGTGACGACAACGCCGTTCTCGACCGTCTCGACCGCCATCGCCGGGATATTCGCCATGACGAAACGTTCGCCAAGGTTGCCGGAATAGGAGCGCAACCGGACGAGGTTCACCTCGAGCTGATGCAGCCGGACATCGGCCGGGATATTGAGCGCGGTAAAGGTTTCCTTTGAAACCACGCCGCTTTGGAGCAGCCCGTGGCGGGCCTGAAAATGTTTCACCGCGGCATCGACGTAGGAATCGAAGACCGGCGAAGCCCCAGCCGAGGGATCGAGATCGCCCGATGCCGCGAGCCGTTTTCGCAGTGCGACCACGGCCCGGCCGCTTCCGCCTAGTTTCAGCGTCTGTCCGGCGGGAACCGCGACCCAGCCGCCATTGGCGACGATCTGGCGGTAGGTTTCGATCGCCTTTCCGGTCGCCGCGAAAGTTTCAACCGCGAGAACCGGCGTGTTCGAGCGGCTCACCGAAAGGCGCGGATCCACATCGTAACGTTGCGCCCACTCGGCTTGCTCGCCGAACGATGCGTCGCCCTGCGCCGCGGCCGCGCCAGCGGCATGGGTTAACCCGAGGGCGGTGGCCACGACCGCCGCCGCGCGCCCAAGAGGATAAAAATGACGATACGGCAGGCGCAACAAATCTTTTTTCGTCCCGAATCCCAATGCTCGACCTCCAATATCACGGTCTTCCAATACTTATCTGGCGGCGTAGGTGCGATCCGGGGCTCGCGCGGACCGCATCTCAACCTGGGACGATCCGGCGGCGACCGGGCCTCGCGGCCAATGGCGTCATTGGTTTGGAAGAGCTTCTTGAAGACCTATTGAGCACCCAAACGCCAGACGGCGCATCACTGACTCTTCTTTTGAGCTGGCGCCGCAGTGATGACAAAGGCACAAACAGGACGGCGAATTTGTGGCGTTTAGGTTCGAAATATGGCCGCGTTTAAAATAACCCGCGGCTAAGACTCGCGCGGTCACGCTTAATCTTCGGCTTGGCGTCGTGTCCCGCGCGTCACAGCCTGTACCTTATCTGGTCTGTCTAGAAACGTTCGAGCCGGACCAGCGAGTGATTAAGCTTTGTAAACTCGCCGGAGTTGATCCCGCCGATTTGCTCCACCGTGGCGACATGCTTGTCATAGAGCCCGGAGACGATGTTGTGAACGTCCCTGCCCTTATCGGTCAGGCTGATTCGCACGGCCCGGCGGTCGATGCGCGAGCGGGCATGATGCAGATAGCCGGTTTCGACCAGTTTCTTGACGTTGTAAGAGACGTTTGAACCGAGATAATAGCCGCGCGTGCGCAATTCGCCGGCGGTCAATTCCTTGTCGCTGATATTATAAAGCAGCAAGGCTTGCACGGAATTGACGTCGCTGCGGCCGCGCCGGTCGAATTCGTCCTTGATCACGTCGAG
>Ga0185299_10006392_pt1 | contig 12538 bp, 10 predicted proteins | sample PaiPotPPA55metaG_FD_128002 | JGI IMG/M metagenome (GOLD analysis project Ga0185299, IMG submission 128002) | Iron sulfur acid spring bacterial and archeal communities from Banff, Canada, to study Microbial Dark Matter (Phase II) - Paint Pots PPA... ...
CGGCTCGCGCTCGACGCACTGCCCGCCGTCGCCGCGGACCTCTCCGCGCGGGCCGAGCAGCACGACCGGGACGGCTCGTTCCCATTCGCTTCGATCGCCCGCGTGCACGAGGCCGGCCTGCTGACCGCAACCGTCGCCACCGAGTACGGCGGTCCCGGCGCCTGCCTCACCGCCACGGTCGAGATCCTGCGCGCACTGGGCGCGGCAGATCCGTCCGTCGCGCTGGTGACCGCGATGACGCTGTTCACCCACGCCGCCCAGGCCGCCGCCGTACGATCCGGGGCGCCGGGCTGGCCGGAGCGGCACTATCGCAGTCTGCTGCGTGACTCGGCTGAGGACCCGGCCCTCGTCAATGCTCTGCGGGTCGAACCCGAACTCGGCACCCCGGCGCGCGGCGGCCTGCCGGCCACCGTGGCCCGCCGCGACGAACTGACCGGCGACTGGCTGCTGACCGGGCACAAGATCTTCTCCACCGGCGCCGTCGGCCTGCGTTGGCTGGCGGTGTGGGCGCGGACCGACGAGGAGACTCCGCGAGTCGGCTCGTTCCTGGTGCGCGCACCGGAGCCGGGCGAGATCCCGGGTGTCCGGATAGAGCCCACCTGGGACCACCTGGGGCTGCGCGCGAGCCGCAGCGACGACGTGTTCCTCGACGCCGTCCGCATCCCGGCCGACGCCGCCTCAGGGCTCGTCGATCCCACGGCTACCGATCCGCGCCGCGACCCGGGCCTTGCCGTGTGGAACAACCTCGGCCTGACCGCGCTCTACCTGGGCGTCGCCGAATCCGCCCGCGACTGGCTGATCGGCTTCCTCAACACCCGCACGCCGAGCGCGCTCGGCCGCCCGCTGGCCACCGTCGCCCGCTTCCAGGAGGAGGTCGGCCAGATCGAGGCGCAGCTGATCGCCGCCGCCGACCTGCTCACCGGCCTCGCGCTGCGCTTCGACGCCGGGGACCCGGAGGCCGCCGCGCACGCGCCCGCGGCCAAGCTGATCGGTACCCGGGCCGCGATCGACGCCGTGCAGCGCGCCGTCGCGCTCGTCGGCAACAACGCCCTGACCCGCCGCAACCCGCTGGAGCGCCACCTGCGCGACGTGCTGTGCGCCCGCGTGCACACTCCGCAGGACGACTCGATCCTCGGCGCGCTCGGCCGGGCCGCCCTCTCCCAGCCCAGATAAGGACACTGCCATGCCCGTCGAATTCATCGGCATGATCGGCACCAAGCTCGGATCCGAGACGGTCAGGGTCGCCGGACCCGTCATCGACCCCGGCTACACCAAGCGCTTCGCCCGCGCCCACGAGGACGCCGGCTTCGACCGGATCCTGATCGGCTACGGCTCCGGCTACCCGGAGGGCTCGCAGGTCGCCGCGTACGCCGCGGCCCACACCGAGCGCATCAGCCTGCTGATCGCGCACCGGCCCGGCTTCGTCGCGCCCACCCTCGCGGCCCGCCAGTTCGCCACGCTCGACCAGTTCAGCGGCGGCCGGGTGGCGGTGCACACCATCACCGGCGGCAACAATACGGAGCAGCGCAGGGACGGCGACTACCTCGAGCACGATGAGCGGTACGCGCGCACCGACGAGTACCTCAGCATCCTGCGTAAGACGTGGGAGTCCGAGGAGCCGTTCAGCCACGAGGGCACGTACTACCGCTTCGAGGACCACTACGCGGAGACCAAGCCGGCGCACCGGATCCCGCTGTACTTCGGCGGTTCCTCGGCCGCCGCATACCGGGTCGGCGGCCGGCACGCGGACACCTTCGCACTGTGGGGCGAGCCGCTGAAGGAGACCGCCGAGCAGATCGCCTCGGTGTACGCGGCGGCACGGGAGGCCGGACGTATCGACCAGCCGGGCATCTCCGTGTCCTTCCGCCCCATCCTCGGCGCGACCGAGGAGCTCGCCTGGGAGCGCGCGGAGCGGATCCTCGCGACCATCGAGAGCGGCGGCGGCACGTCGTTCTTTTCGACCAAGAAGCGCTCCTGGGTGGTACCCGGGCAGCAGCCGGAGAACGTCGGCTCGCAGCGGCTGCTTTCCGCCGCGGCAAAGGCCGACCGGCACGACCGCGCGCTGTGGACCGCACCGGCGAAGGCAACCGGCGCGGGCGGCAACTCCACCGCGCTCGTCGGCACGCCGGAGACGGTCGCGCAGGCGCTACTGGACTACGTGGATATCGGCGTGACCACGCTGCTGATCCGCGGCTACGACCCGCTCGACGACGCGATCGACTACGGGCGCGAACTCATCCCGCTGGTGCGCGAGGAGGTCGCCCGTCGCGACGCCGCTGCCGCCGCGTCAGCCACGACGGCCGGGTCGACCGCAGCCGATGCACCTTCGTCCATCTCATCCGACGATGCCTTGATTGGAGCCGCGCGATGACCCACGCAGTACGCACCTGGCTGCCACCGCAACCCGGCCCGGCGGTGCGCGGCACCGTGATCCTGCTGCCCGGACGCGGCGAGCACCCCGGCGTCTACGAGCGCTTCGGCCGCCGACTGTCCGCCGACGCGTACACCGTGCACGTGCTCGCCGCGGCGCCGCACGACGATCCCGCGGACCTGCGCGACGACGTCGCCGCGCTCATCGCGGACGCCGTCGCACCGGTGGTCCTGGCCGGCTCGGACACCGGAGCGCTGCACGCGCTCGCGCTGGCGACCGAGGGTAAGGCGGACGTCGACGGACTGCTGCTGGCCGGCACACCTGGCGGCACGGCGTCCGCGAGCGCGTTCGACGCCTTGTCCGGCGCACCCGAGTGGGAGCAGGAACTGGCGCTGCGCACGAGCTGTCCGGCGCACCGCGGCCGACTGAACGAGGACACCGAGTTCACCCGCGGCAGCCTGTTCGATCCCGTCCCCGAGCGACTGAGCGCGTTCCTCCGGCTCGACGACGCCGAATACGCGGCCGTCACCGGACACACGCTCGTATTGCATGGCAAGTCCGACCTGCTCGCCCCGCCCGCACTCGCCGCGTCCCTCGTCGGCCGTTTGCCGCGGGCCACGCTGGCGCTGGTCCAGGGCGCGCCGCACGACGTGCTCAACGACGCCTCGCACCGCAGCGTCGCCGCGGCGGTGGTCCAGTGGCTCGAGGCGCTGCGCTCCGGCACCCCGTCCGCCCCGATCGTCGAAACCGTATGAACGAACCCGTATTCCACTGGTTCCTGCCCACCTCCGGGGACGGCCGCGAAGTAGTGGGCTGGGTGCACGCGAAGACGGCGACCGGCGACCCGCGCGCCGTCGGCCGGGCACCCGACTTCGACTACCTGGCCGACGTGGCGCGGGCCGCCGACCGGCTCGGCTTCGAGTCCGTACTCACACCCACCGGAACCTGGTGCGAGGACGCGTGGATCACTACGGCGGCGCTCGCGCCGCTGACCCGGCGGCTGAAGTTCATCGTGGCGCTGCGTCCCGACGCCGTCTCGCCCACGCTCGCCGCCCAGATGGCGGCGAGCTTCCAGCGGGTCTCCGGCGGTCGACTGCTGCTCAACGTCGTCACCGGCGGCGACGACGCGGAGCAGCGCCGGTACGGCGACTGGCTCGACCACGACCGGCGGTACGAGCGCACAGACGAGTTCCTCAGTGTGCTACGAGGTGCCTGGTCGGGTACGCCGTTCGACTTCGCGGGCGAGCACTACCGCGTTGCCAGCGCCACCGTCGGCCGCTCCCCCGAGCCCGCACCGCTGCTCTTCCTCGGCGGCGCGTCCGACGCAGCGGCTCGCGTCTCCGCCCGGCACGCCGACGTCCACCTGGTGTGGGGCGAGCCGCCGAAGGCCGTGGCCGAGCAGATCCAGCGCGTGCGCGACGCGGCGGACCTGGCGGACGCGGCTGACGGAGCGGGCGACGCGGGCGAGGCGGGGGCCCGCCGCGACCCCCGGTTCGGCATCCGCTTCCACGTGATCGCCCGTGACACCGCCGAGGAGGCGTGGGCCGAGGCCGACCGACTGCTCGCCGCCATGGACCCGCACGCCATCGCCGTCGCGCAGGAACGCTTCCGCGACTCGGTCTCGGTAGGCCAGCGGCGCATGGCGGCCCTGCACGGCGGCAGCAAGGAAGGGCTCGAAGTACACCCGAACGTCTGGGCCGGCTTCGGACTGCTGCGCCGACACGCCGGCACCGCCCTCGTGGGCAGCCACGAGCAGGTCGCCGAGCGCATCGAGGAATACCGAGCCCTCGGCATCGACCACTTCATCCTCTCCGGGCAACCCCACCTAGAGGAGGCCTACCGCGTCGCCGAGGGCGTACTCCCGCTACTGTCAAAGGCGTGATGACGGCTGACGATGTTCTCTTCATCCACACGCTGCTGCGAGAGGCGGGCACGGACGTCTGGATCGGCGGGGGCTGGGGTATCGACGCGCTGGTCGGTGACCAGAGCAGGGAGCACCGCGATCTGGACCTGATGCATCGACTCGATCAAGAACCGGCGGTCGTCGCGGCTTTGGCGCAGGCCGGTTTCGCCGAGACGCTCGATGCTCGTCCCGTGCGCTTCGTCGTGTCGGACCGATCTGGACGGGAGATCGATCTACATCCGCTGGTCTTCGCCCAGGACGGATCGGCGATGCAGGCATCGCCGGATCCGCAGCGCCCCTTCGCTTATCCCGCCTCCTGCTTCGTCACCGGTGTTGTCGCCGGGACAGTGGTTCCCTGCATGTCGGCTGAGCAGCAGGTGTACTTCCACCAGGGCTACGAGCCGTCAGATCGCGACCTCCACGACATGGCCCGGCTTCGCAAGGCGTTCGGGATCGCCACGCACTTCTGATCCCCCTGAGCCACCGCCTAGAGCCCGCCGGCGACGTCAAGGGTGGCCCCGGTGATGTAGGACGCCTCATCCGACAGCAACCACAGCACCGCCGCCGCCACGTCGTCCGGGTCACCGAGGCGTCCCGCGGGCACTCCCTTGATGAGCTGGTTGATGTGGGCTTCACCCTGCGTCCGGCGCTTCGGGGTATCGATCATGCCGATGCGGACCGTGTTGACCCGGATCCCGTCCACGCACAGCTCGACCGCGAGATTCCTGGTCATTGTCTCCAGTGCACCCTTACTCGCCGCGTACGCGAGCCAGCCGTCGGCCGAACCGCTCTTCACCGCGCGCACCGACGAGAGCGAGACGATCGCACCGCCGTCGCCGCCGACCCCGGTCGCCATGTGCCGGGCGGCCTCGCGGGCGCAGAGGAACGCGCCGAACACGTTGGTACGGAACACCGATTCGAGCCCGTCCATGCGTAGGTCCGCGAGCCGGCCCCGCTCTCCCGTCTCAGCCGCGTTATTGACCAGTCCCGTGACCGAGCCGAACGTGTCGACCGCCGTCTCGAAGATCCGCACCGCGTCTGCTTCAAGCCCGATGTCGGCGGCGATCGCCACGGCGCGGCCGCCATCGTGCTCGATCTCGCCCACCAACTCCTTCGCCGCCGTCGCGCTCGTCCGGTAGACCACGACGACCGGCCGTCCCCCCGCAGCAGCCCGCCGCGCCATCTGGGCCCCGATCCCGACCGCACCGCCCGTCACCACGAGCGCACCTTCTTGCGTACTCAACACTGCCTCCCGCTCTCGGTCCTGATGCCTGAGTCCTGATGTCTCTACTCGTGTGACGTCGGGATGCACCCCGATTCATCGGTCGGGCGGGATAAATTCCTGCGCTGGCCCTGGTACGGCAGGCCGCACTGTTGCACACGCCATTGCGAGATCACTTGAGGTACAACAGCTGCGTGGATAAAACGCGGGACGAGTTGGAGAAGATCGTCGCCCGACTGCTGCCGGGCATCGTCGCCGAGCAGCTCGCGGCCATGAACAGCGAGCAGGTCGAGGACGCCGTGCCACCAGGGGCCGCTCGCACGGCGGATTGGTACCTCGATGCCAGCAACGCGATCGCCGACTTCGAGAACCAGCTCGCCCACATCGAGTTCAGCCCCGAAGGCCGGGGCGTCACCTCGGACATGCGCCGCTACCACTGGATCGCGGTCGACTCCCGGGACCGAGCCGTCGCGATCCTCGCCGACGCCGGCCGACGCGACAAGTCGAAGGACGTCTATGCGGCAGTCGGTCGCGGCCGGGAGGCGCTCATCCGCCTGCGCGCGCTGCTCGAGGGACGACCCGTTCCGCTGCAACTGCTCTCCCCCGAGGAACTGCGCACGCCGTACGACGCGGCGCAGAGCCCGCACACCGATGAGCGCTTCCACTGGAAGGGCAAGGGCACCCTGGAATTCCCCCTCGACCGCTTGCACGCCGACCGCCGGGTGCTCATCGAGGCCGTCTACGGGCAAAGCTTCGGACACCTGCGAGAGATGGTGCGGACCCAGGACGTCATCCGGCAGGTCGGCAAGCGGTTCATCACAGAGACGCCGCTCGTGCAGGTCGTTCAGCCGGAGGTCACGCACCTCAAATTCGACGGTGACGCCAGCTCCGAGTGGTCGGTCCGCATCGTCGATCCCGAACAGCTTCCGGATCTCCTGGATCTGACAAGGGGGGTCGGGCACGGTCTCTACCGGCACCGTCTCGGCCACACGAAGGTTTTCCTGCAATCGCTGGGTGAGATCGTGGTGACTTTCTACCCCGCTGACCTGACCCCCGAGCACTTGGCGAATTTCGACGGCGAGACGAGGACCACGATCGAGCTGCCGAAGGCCGAGGGCGTGCTGTGGATACAAACGAAAGGTAGCTGGTCGATCGAACTCGCCCCGCCGAGTCGCAGGCGCTAGAGCACGCGCGGGGATGCGTTACTCGCTAGGCGCGCCGAGTTCCCTTGCGTAGGCCCGCACCGCCTGGGGCGAGAGCAGCGGAGCCATGCGGTCGAACAGGCGAAGGAGGCTGGCGGCGTACTTCTCGGCAGCCTCCGGATTGTGGGAGATGACGTCGAGCTCGTTGGCGACGGTGATCTCGGCGAATGCTCGTGCTTGCGCCGCCTGCGGAGTGTGGTCCGTGCCGGTGAATCGGTCGCGGAAGCAGACCGGGTCTTGGTTGCCGAACCGCGGGTAAGTCGATCGCCGCTCGCAACTGCCGTAGAGGTACACGAGTGCCTCGGCCTGCTCGCCGATCAGCGCGGCCAAGACTTCGCGGCGATCTGTGCTTTCCGCGCCCAGCAGACTCGTGGCGAATCCATCGGTCCCGTACGACGCGTGGCACAGGCCGGCCGCCTGGACTTCGGGCGCAGCCTGCCATTCGGCCAACCTGCGCCGAACCCGTGACAGGTGCTCAAGCAGCGTGCCGCCCGGGTGCGCAAGAGCCGCCGCGCCGAGGGAGGTGAGGAAGCGTTCGATCGCGGCCCAGTCCGGGTCCGCTTCGCGTGCAGTCTTCATGTCACAAGTTATACCTCGTCATACTCCGTGTCACGTAAAACGACAGCAAAGTGAAACCCGGATTCCAATCAGCATTCTGCGAATTCTCGCCATGTCTGATTTCGGACACTGCACTGACCTGCATGGAAAGTTAATCAGTACTGCGATTCCAGGCGGCACTGTACTATCCACCTTGACGCCACTTTCGGCAACTCATAGCTTGCAGGCACCACCAGTCTTCGAAGCAGAAAGCTCTCCGCCATGCCTGCCACCGCTGCCGTATCGGCGCCTGCCGTCGAGAGACTTCGCGCGAATTTCCCCGCCCTCTCCGGCCCGACCACGCGCCTGGACGGCCCTGCCGGATCACAGATCCCCCGCCAGGTCATCGAGTCGATGGCCGGTTACCTCGCCACCAGCCCCGCCAATCTCGGCGGCGTGTTCTCCGAAAGCCTCGCCGCCACGCAACTTGTGCAACAGGCTCGCGTTCGCTGCGCCGCGTTCTTCGGCACCGCGGACTCCGCCGAGGTCGGCTTCGGACTCAATGCTTCGAGCGTGAACGCAACCATGGTCGCCGACGCGGCGGCATGCATGAGCGTGGGTGATGAGGTCGTGGTCAGCGCCCTGGATCACGATGCCAGTGTGCTCCCATGGCGACGAGCCGCCGCGGAGCGCGGCCTGATCCTTCGCACGGTCAGGCTTGCCGAGGACGGCCGGCTCAACATGGACCACCTCCGCGCCGTCATCAACAGGCGCACACGCGTGGTGGCCCTGCCCTACGCCGCGAACGCCACCGGCACGGCCGTCGACATCGCCGAAGTGACCCGCCTCGCCCACGCGGCCGGCGCGTTGGCGTGGCTTGACGCCACCCACATCGCCCCACACGAGCCGCTTCGCGTGCGCGAACTCGAGGTGGATGTCGCCTTCTGCTCCGCATACAAGTTCTTCGGCCCGCACCTTGGCCTCTACTACGCGCGGCGCGAGCTCACCGCCGGCTGGTCACACCGTGCCCTCGGCAACGGCATCGAGTCGGGCACACCGCCGCTGGAGTCCCTCGCAGGGCTCGTCGCCACATTCGACTACCTCGACGAGACTGGCTGGGGGCTGATCGCATCGCACGAGCACGCACTCGGCGAGCAGTTCCTCGAAGGCCTCCCCGAAGCCTGGAGGCTCATCGGCCTGCCCACGATGGACGGCCGAACGCCCACCTTCGCCCTCACCCTGCCCGGCTCCCACCCGATCGACCTCGCCCGAGCGCTCGCCCGACGCGGCATCGCCGTGGGCGCGGGCACCTTCCACGCCCCCACGCTGTTCGACGCACTCGGGCTGCGCGACGGAGCTGTCCGGATCGGATTCCTGCACTACAATACCGATGCAGAGGTGGACGCCGCGCTCAAGGCCCTCGCAGACCTAGCAGACCTCGCTGACCTCGCTGACCTCGTCGACTAACGCCGATTCGTCGGCGGCGACACCGTGATCCGCCCACTTCCTCGATCAGGCAACGCCGCGAAAGACGGATCCTGCGGGGCTCGGGCGGAGCGCGGTGACCCGGACATGGTCGAGTACTGATGGCCGCCGATCGAGCCGCGCGGCGATGGTCCGCGCGGCCCGTGCCGTCTGACCTGCCCGGATCATCGCGTAGACGGCGGTCTCTTCGATCACCTCGGCTTGGGCGAGGCTGCACTGCAACTCGCCCAGCCTCGGCACCAGCAGGGACAACAGGCCGACCGCGTCGTCCCAGCGCTCTTCCAGCACCGCGCAAAGACCTCCGCACAGCGGCGCCACGACTTCCTGGAAGACCTGCCGCGCATGCCGACCGGCCCAGCGATGCAGGGCGGCCAGGCCGGCCGCGTCCTCCGCCAAGGCCAAAGCGAGGGCGCCGTGCAGGGCCGCGAACGGGTTCGGCGGCGCGTACATCCACTCCGCCCGCGCCGCGTTCATCAGCGCCTCAGTGGGCACCGGGCCACGCCAGCGGGAGACCATCCGACATCGCCACAGCAGGGATCCAGAATCGACCAGCGCTCGTGCCCCGGTCACCAGCGGCGGGGCCAGTTGGCACTCGTACCTGCGCCGCACCGCGTTCGAATCGTCAAGGGCCAGTTCGTGGATCGCCGCGTGCCAGCTGAAATGCGCACCGCTGTTGGCGCGCGGCCCGTGCTCGCCGATCCAGTCGTCCAGCCAGCGCAACCCGGCTTCGTGCCGACCGGTTTCGTAGAACACGTGCGTCCGCGCGTGGACCGCGTGCCCGGAGGCTGGCTGCTCGGTCAACGAGCGCACGGACAGTTCCTCGGCCTCATCCCAGCGCCCTTGCTCCTGCCGGACGAACGCGAGTTCACCGGAGTACCACCAGTCGCTGCCGTATGACGCGCCGAGTCCTTCGACGAGCTCCCAGGTCCGGCGGCCGGAGGTGATGCCGCCGAACGCCACCGTCGGGACCGCGGCGCTCACGGCCAGGGCGTCTAGCGGGTAGTCCGCGATGTGACGCAGCAGTGCCCGCGCTCCGGGAGAGTCCTGATCCGCGCCGGCCAGATCGCTCGCCCGGGCGGCTACCGCGGCCACGAAGCTGCGCTCACGCTCGTCAATTCCGCCTGAGCTCGCTCGAGCGGCGGCCAACACGGCCGGGACGTCCACGGCGGCACCCCATTCCGTGCCGAGCAGGGCGAGCGCGGCGTGCCCGAGCGCGAAGCCCGGGTCGAGGGCGACCGCGCGCGCGAACTCCTCTATCGCCCCCTCCCGCAGGAGCAGGACACGGTCCATGCCGACACAGAAGGCCTCGGCCGCTTCGGGCGTCGTGCTCAGACGCAGCCCGTAGCGGTCCCGGGGAAAGCCTGCCGCTCGTCGCCGAGGCGCTTGCGCAATACTCTTCACTCTGCGCTCCAAAAGGGTCGACTCGGCGCGCCCATCGCCAACGGGAAATGCTGGAATGGGCGCCCGGAAGGGACACGGCCGGGCGTGGTGGGTAGTATAAGAAAACGAACAGTCCGGCGGTTCGGAAAGTACGCCGCGGCTCAGGACAGTGTCAAGACTGAGGCGTGGCAGAATTCTGTCTCCGAGTCGCGGAGAATCGCCGAACTCGGTTCAGCCACTCGCCACTGGCGACATCTGCCCAGCTCAGCGCCCACCTCGTGGCAGCTGCACGCAACGCTCTCCGCGCTGGCGAGTTCTGGACATGACGCAATTCGGAATGGATAAGATCCTGCCGAAAAATATATGGTATAGACCACATAATTTCCTCGGCGTTGCCTCGACATTTCAGCGTTTAGTCTCAGCTGGTACTCTGTCTGATCTCGCGGGCGTCGCACCGCCCCGAGGGATGGGAAATCAGACATGGATTACACGACGTTGGGACGCTCCGGCCTGAAGGTCTCGCGAATCTGCCTGGGCATGATGAGCTACGGCGTGGACACGAGCAGTACGTGGGAACTCGGCGTGGACGCTGCGGAGCCGATCGTGCGGCGTGCCGTCGAGGCCGGCGTGACATTCTTCGACACCGCCGACATGTACTCGAACGGCGCGAGCGAGGTGGTCACCGGGCAACTGCTGCGCAAGTGCTTCCCGGGTCGCGAGGACTACGTGCTCGCGACGAAGGTCTTCTTTCCGATGGGCCCGGGCCCGAATGACCGGGGCCTCTCACGCAAGCACATCCTCGCCGGCATCGATGCCTCGCTGAGCAGGCTCGAGACCGACTACGTCGACCTTTACCAGATCCACCGCTGGGACAATGACACGCCGATCGAAGAGACCATGGAGGCGCTGCACGACGTGGTCCGGGCCGGGAAGGCGCGCTACATCGGCGCCTCCGCCATGTACGCGTGGCAGTTCGCCAAGGCCCAACACATTGCCGAGGCGAACGGCTGGACCAAGTTCGTGGCGATGCAGAACCACTACAACCTGGTGTATCGGGAAGAGGAGAGGGAGATGATCCCGCTCTGCCTCGACCAAGGGGTGGGCGTCATCCCGTTCAGCCCGCTGGCACGCGGGCTGCTGGCCGGCACGCGTGATCGCGACGGCGAGCGGCACACGGTCCGGTCCGGCAGCGACAGCCTCATCGACCGCAGATATGGCGGCTCGGACTTCGACATCGTCGACGTGGTCCGCGCCATCGCCATCGAACGCGGCCTGGCACCCGCTCAGATCGCCCTGGCTTGGCTACTCGGCAAGCCAGGCGTCACCGCGCCCATCGTGGGCGCGACCAAGTCCCAGCATCTCGAGGACGCCGTCGCGGCCGTCGACGTGAAGCTGAGCGACGAGGAAGTGGCCAGGCTGGAGGCGCCCTACCAACCGCATCCCGTCATCGGACTCATCGCTTAGAACTCCAGCAGCCGGGCACAAAGTCCCGGCCCGGATCCGCTCTGCACGGCGGATCCGGGCCGGGACTTTGTGCCCGGCATGGCGGGTGTGTCAGCCGATGACGTCGGCGCGGTCGATGGCGATGTTGATGCCGGAGCTCGCGCTGTTCTTCGTGCCGGTGTTCACGATCGTCACGGTGTGCGAGCCTTCTGCGAGCAAGGCGCTGGTCCACACGATGCCGGAGGCGTTTCGGGCGGAGGCGTAGTTGTCAATGCTCTGCGCCGTTCCTCCGTCGACCGAGACGGTGAAGATGCCCTGATCCACGTCCTTCACCAGGTGCAGCGCCACCTGGGTTCCGGCGAAGCGGAAGACGGCGGTGGCGCCGGCCACGTGGCTCCAGTTCGCGGTCCCGTCGTACATGTCCGAGACGCCGGTGGTCAGGCCCCAGTTCGAGTCGTACTGAAACTGGTCGTTCCCGGTGCCGGTCACGTTGCCGTCGACGATCGGCTGCGACGCCGTCGACGGGGTGACGTCGGCGCGGTCGACGGCGATGTTGTCGCCGGAGCTCGCGCTGTTCTTCGTGCCGGTATTCACGATCGTCAGCGTGTGGCTGCCGGCGCTGAGCACCGGGCTGGTCCACACGATGCCGGAGCCGTTGCGGGTCGCGGCGTAGTCGTCAATGCTCTGCGCTGTCCCGCCGTCCACCGAGGCGGTCATGATGCCCTGGTCGACGTCGCGCACGGCGTGCAGAGCGACCTGTGTACCGGTGAACTTGAAGGTCGCCGTGGCACCGGCCGTGTGGCTCCAGTTCGCGGTGCCCGCGTACATGTCGGACACGCCCGAGGTCTCACCCCAGTTCGAGTCGTACCGGAACTCGTCGTTGCCGGTACCGATCTGGTTGCCGTCGACGATGACCTGCCCGCTGCCCGAGCTGCCCGGAGTCGTCGGCGTCGCGACGCCGTGCGGCGACAGGACGAGCCAGAACGCGTCGGTGC
>Ga0185299_10006395_pt1 | contig 12535 bp, 7 predicted proteins | sample PaiPotPPA55metaG_FD_128002 | JGI IMG/M metagenome (GOLD analysis project Ga0185299, IMG submission 128002) | Iron sulfur acid spring bacterial and archeal communities from Banff, Canada, to study Microbial Dark Matter (Phase II) - Paint Pots PPA... ...
TGACCGAACCGCCCTCGAAGATCCGCGCCGCTCCCGTGGTCAGGCTGGACAGACCGGAGGCGACCGCGGCGAGCTGGTCGGCCCGGTCCCGCGGGAAGCCGTTGGAGACCGCGAGCAGCAGGCCGTCGGAGGAGACCACGACGGTGTGCGCCACCCCCGGCACGCGGTCCACGAAGTTGGTGATCAGCCAGTTGAGGTTCTGGGCCGCCTGGCTCAGCTCGCTCACGGTTGTGCCCTTTCGAAATCAGTGCCTGATTGGCCCGAACATTTGCCCGGCTCCGCGGGTGTCGACCTGGGGTCTACACCGCCGCGCACGGTCCTGGACACGGTCATCAGCGCTCACTCTCGCCGGAATCGTTCTGCCCGGCCGCGTCCCGGCCCTGGCGCAGGCCGCGGTGGAAGCTGGAGAGCTTGCCGCGCACCTCCTCGGCCGACCGCGGGGCCAGCGGGGGCGCCGCCTTGGCCGCCCCGTTGCCGCCGGCCGAGCCGGGCACGAGGTTCGACTTGGGCACCCGCTTGGGCAGGCCCTTCTGGGTCAGTCCCGCGGCGACCGGCTTGGCGGCCGCCTGCGCGGCCCGCCAGCCCTCGTCGCCCGGCGAGGACCAGGTCGCCGCGCCCGCGCCCTGCGGGGCGCGGCCCTCTTCCATGGCGGACTGCCCGCTGGGCAGAGGGGACTCCATAGGCCTGTCTCCTGCGGAGGTCGGTGCGGCCGCCGTGGGTGCCGGCGGCGTGGACTGGATGCTCGGCTCCCTGGTGGTGGAGCCGGAGCCGATGGAGGCGGACGCCGCGAGGGAGGACGACAGGGGGCTCGCGGGCTCCTGCGTCATCGGGGCCTGGCGGCTCGGCGCGGCTTCCACAGCGCTCTGCTGCGGCAGCACGGCCGGCCGGGAGGACGCGGCGTCCAGCGCACTGCGCTGGGCCGGAGCGCTCGACTGCGGCAGCGCGGCCGGCTGCACCGGAGCAGCGCTCTGCGGTGCCGGCGCGGCCGGGACGCCCCGCGGCGACTGCGCGTTCTGCGCCGCCTGGGCCCGTGCCTCGTCGCGGCGGCGGAACCACTCGGATTCCATCGCCTCGAAGATCGGCAGCCGCTCGTCCGTGGCCGGAGCCGGCGGCAGCTGGTCGGCCGCGAACAGCCGCTCGGCCACCGAGTACTCGCCGGAGCCGAGGTCGCCGGAGCCGTCCGGGCCCGGGCCCGCGGCCTGGGTGGGACGCGGCGAGAGCCGGAACTGGCCGGTGTCGTCCGAGGCGCGCGGCGGGGCCGGCGGAGCGGACGGCGTGCGCGGCGCGATGGCCGGGGGCTGCTGCGGCGGGGCCGGGGCCGCCGCGGCGGCCGGCACCACGGGGAACTGGCCGGTGCTGCCCACGTCACGAATGCGCGGCAGCTGGCCGGTGGACTCGGCCGCGCGGGCCGGCGGGGCCGGCGGCGCGCTCGCACCGGACCGGCCGAGCGGCTCGTTGGCCGGGGGCTGCGGCGGCATCGCCGGAGTCTGCGGCTGACCCTGCGGCGGCAGCTGCTGGAACTGCTGCGGCGCGGATCCGTCCAGGTTCAGCTCGGCCCGCGGCGCGGCCCGGAAGGGGTTGCCCGGGGCCGGAGCGGCCGGGGACTGCGCCCTGCCCTGCTCGCCGCCGAAGGACGAGCCGGGCTCCTGGCCGAAGCCGCTCTGCTGGGACTGCGACTGCTGCCCCGGCTGACCGAACTGCGGGGGCTGCGACTGCTGCCCGAAGCCACCCTGCGGAGACTGCTGAGACTGGCCCGGCTGGCCGTAGCCGCCCTGTGCCGACTCCGGAGACTGCTGAGACTGGCCCAGCTGGCCGTAGCCACCCTGTGCCGACTCCGGAGACTGGCCCGGCTGGCCGTAGCCGCCCTGCATCGAATCCGGGGACTGCTGCTGACCCTGGCCGTAGCCGCCCTGGGCCGAATCCTGCGCCGACTGCCCGAGCGGTCCGGACTGGCCGCCGCCGTACGGTCCGCCGGAGGACTGCGGCAGACCGGGCATCGGCTCGGCGCCGAAGGGCGCGGCCGGACGGCTGGGCAGTTCCTGGCTGAACGGCTGGCTCGCAGGGCCCTGCGTCTCGGACTCCGGCAGCTGCGGTGCGAAGGGGTTGACCGGCGGGCCCACCGGCGGGGCCGACAGCGTGTCGCCGGGCGCCGCGTCCATCGGGGTGCGTGCGCTCGGTATGGACTGGCCGAACGCCCGCCTGGCCGCCTCTTCGCTGTCGCCGAAGGTGTCGGCGTCGGCCGCACGTCCGCCGAGGCTCGAGGACAGCGGGTCGACCGGGCCGCCGAAGCCCTCAGCGGGGCTCGCGGCGAAGGCCGGGAACTGCTCGCTGCCGATGCCGCGGCGGGGCAGCGCGCCGAGGCTGCGCACACCGGTCGCGGACAGTGCGGTCGCCGGGGCCTGCTCGTTCTCCACGCCCGCCAGCAGCGAGCTCGGCACCAGCACGAGGGCGGTGATGCCGCCGCCGGCCGAGCGGCGCAGCCGCACCTGGATGCCGTGCCTGGTGGCCAGTCGACCGACCACGTACAGGCCCATGCGGCGGGAGATGGCGACGTCGATGACCGGCGGGTTGGCCAGCCGCTCGTTCGCGTCGTCGAGTTCCTCGGGCGTCATGCCGATGCCTGAGTCCTCGATCTCCAGCATCACGCCGCCGGTGTTGAGCGTGTTGGCGGTGACCGCGACCTTGGTCTCCGGCGCGGAGAACGACGTGGCGTTCTCCAGCAGCTCGGCGACCAGGTGGACGAGGTCGTTGACGACGCGGCCGACGACGTTCGTGTCCGGCAGGTCGCGCAGCTGCACCCGCTCGTACTGCTCCACCTCTGAGGCACCGGCGCGCAGCACGTCGAGCAGGCGGACCGCCTGGCTCCACTTGCGGCCCGGCTCCTCACCGGCGAGGACCAGCAGGTTCTCTCCGTTGCGGCGCATACGGGTGGCGAGGTGGTCGAGCTTGAAGAGGTTCGCCAGCTGGTCCGGGTCCTGCTCGGAGTTCTCCAGCTCGTCGATCAGTCGCAGCTGGCGCTGGACCAGGGACTGCGACCGGCGGGAGAGGTTGACGAACATCGAATTGACGTTCGCACGCAGCATCGCCTGCTCGGAGGCCAGGCGCACGGCCTGCTGGTGCACCTCGTCGAAGGACCTCGCCACCTCGCCGATCTCGTCGGAGGAGGTGATGGGGATCGGTTCGACTCGGCTGTTCGCGTCGGCCGAGGCGGCGTCCGCGTCACGCAGCCGGCGCACCATCTCGGGCAGTCGCGTCGCGGCGATGTCCAGGGCCGCGGCGCGCAGCAGGCCGAGCGGCCTGGTCAGCGAGCGGGCCACCAGGATCGTGCCGGCGAAGGAAATCAGCAACGCGATGATGATGATGGCGATGTTCAGGTACAGGTCGCCGTTGGCGCCGTTGAGCAGCGACTGGGTGTCGTTCTGCATCTGCGCGATCGCGACCGTCTGCACCGCGCGCAGGTCGCCGAGCGTGGTGGCGAGGTCGTCGGTCTGCACCGCGCTGGTCAGCGTCGAGGAGACGTCGGAGAAGGTCTGGGTGCCGTACAGGAAGTTGGTCGCCGAGTTGATGCCGGTGGCCGCGCCGGCCACTTCGGGCCCGCTGACCGTGGCCTCGTAGGACTGGACCAGCGAGGCCGGGGCGGTCGACTGGAAGGACGCCGTGGACGCGGCGAACGCGGCCTGCGCGTCCTTGACGGTGACCGCCTGGTCGGACTGCACCTGAGAGGGGCTCAGCGGCGCCTGCAGCAGGATGACCTGGTCCGTGATGACCGCGCTCTCCGCCTCGGCCTCGACCATCAGGCCGAGCGAGGTCAGCGCCTGGTTGTCCTGGTTGACGGACGTGTCCGAGGTGCCGGAGGCGGCGTTCGCGACGACGTTGAGCACGTCGTCGATCACGCTGGTGTAGGCGTTGTAGGACACGGTGAAGGGCGCCGAGTCCTTGGTCACCACCTGGCGGATGTACGCCAGGTCGTTGGTCCGGCCGACGGCCTCGACCGTGGCCTGGCGCAGCGCGGTGGAGTAGTTGCTGCCGCCGACCACCGCGTTCGCGGAGGCGGTCAGCTCGGTGAGCACCTGCTGGGTGTTCGTCTCGGCGTTCGACAGCTCGATCAAGTCGGTGCCCGCGACGCCGGCGGGCGGCGCGACGCTCGAGGTGCACGGGGCACCCTTGGCGTCGGCCAGGCAGATCTCGGCGGCCTGCCGCTCCTCCTGGAGGGCGAGCACGAGCGCCTCGACCTCGGTCACGGTGCTCGCCTGGAAACGCAGGTTCTCGTAGTGCGTGCGGTCCTGATACAGCGTGTTGACACGGGTGGCGCCGATGCCGATGGCGATCACCAGCGGGAAGCACACCAGCAGGAACAGCCGGTTGCGCACCCGCCAACTGCGCAGGGAGAAGCGGCCCGGTTTGTCGGGGCCGGTCGGGGCGGGCGGCGCGGGCGGGTTCTGACCCGACGGGCGCCCGCCTCGTCGTCGTTCCGACGCGGCCGTGTTGACACCGGTGCTCCGCGCGCCGCCCTGGGCGGACTCGCGGCGCGGGGTCACGGGTCGTGTCTGCACTTGCCCTCACCAGATTCTGGCCGTGTACGGCGCTTCGGCGGCCCCCGTGCTCGGCTCGCGTTCGCGCACCGCGGTGCGGCGGGTAGCTCGACCGTTCGAGCGCAGCGCTCAAAGGTCCGTTCAGGAAACGCATTCCAGCACAGTGTCGGTACCTGAGCCAAGACGAGCTTGACACAATTCGGAATCAGCTGCGGAACAGAGCGTATAAACCGGGGCGAATCGGACGACTTTGCTGAGTTTTCACCGACACGCCTAGCGAATTGCCGACAGCGGGTGGAAGACTTCGGCTAGCCGCACGGCCCATGCGGACCTGGAACGTTGGCGCAATCACGGAATGTCGCCGAATGGCGGCAAAGCGTAAGCAGCCCCTGAAGGTATACCTCGGGGCCATTCCGATCCGGTGTATCAGTCTACCGATCGCGCATCGTTTCGGGCGGATGCGGGCGTGGGTAATCCAGGGGCCTATTCATGGTCACCCGGAAGTGGATTAGCATTGCGCCGCCAGACCGTCCCGTGCCCGACCCGAGAGGCCCCCCATGTCCCAGTCCCGAGCGCCGCGGTCCTCGACCCGCTTGCCGCGGCCGCGCGCCTGGCACCGCACCCTCGGCGCGCTCGGCGGAGCGCTCGTCCTCGCGATCACGGCGAGCGCGTGCAGCTCCGGCAGCGGCTCGCCGGAGAAGTCCACGCTGAACGTGGGCGTAGTCGACGGGCTCGGCGCGGCCACCCTCGGGCTCGGCGTCAGCCAGCACTACTTCTCCGACGCCGGGCTGACCATCAACATGGTGCCCGAGGCGACCGACGCCGACGCCGAGAACGCGCTGAAGAGCGGCTCCATCGACCTCGCGCTCGGCGACTACTCGGAGTTCCTCAACTCCGGCGTGCTCAGTTCGGACGGCTCCACCACCAACCCGTCGTCGGTGGCCTCGACCGTCCAGGTGGTCGGCGAGGGCTACAACGCGGGCGAGAACACCATCGGCCTGGTCGTCAGGACCGGTTCCTCGCTGGCGAACCAGTCGCTCACCGGCTCGAACGGCGTGGTCGCCGAGATCTCGGGCGCCGCGAACAGCTCGGTGACGGTGGAGGTGCCCGACCTGGCCAGCCCCGAGTACGTCGCCCTGGCCAACTGGGCCATCGCCGAGCAGAGCCCGCTCGACGCCGGCGGCCAGCACGTCAAGTCGGCCTCGAACAACACGGACGGCGCGACCACCGCCCAGACCATGGTCAGCGCCGTGCTCTCCGGTTCGGCCGGCGCGGCCGCGCTGTCGGAGCCGTACCTGACCCAGGCCCTGGAGAGCGGCGCGGTGACCGAGCTGGCCAACCTCGACACCGGCGACTCGGACAACATGCCGGTCTCTGGCTACTTCGCGCTCCAGAGCACCACCAAGAACGACCCGAACACCATCGCCGCCTTCCAGGCGGCGCTGGCCAAGTCGCAGGCGCTCGGCGTGAGCCGGGTGGAGGTCGAGGCCGCGCTGACCGCGTCCGGCAGCAAGGTCTCGAAGCAGCTCGCGGCCACCACGGCACTCGGCAACTACCCGATCGGCATCGTGGCGGCGAACCTGACCAACGTGCTCTCGCTGATGACCAACGCCGGACTGCAGATCTCGACGCTGACCTCGGACACGCTCACCGGCGTCGCCAGCTGACCCGCTGTCACACCGACAGGGCCCCGCGGCGCACGCTCGTGCCGCGGGGCCCTGTCGGTGTCAGGCACTAGGCTCCTTGGTCAGGAAGGGCGTCGTCGGCAGACCGGCGACAGCACCCGCGACAGCCGGGGCCCAGCCGACCGCCGGACGAGCCACACCAGCCAGGAGCAGCAGATGACCGCGATGACCGACGGGACGACGGGCGCCGTGGAGACCGCCGCCGCGACGGAGGCGGAGATCCGCTTCCGCTCGGACGTGACCGTGGAACTGGTCAAGAGCAGCGCGAGCGACGCGGACGTGCTCTTCGCCGCCCGCGTCTCCACCGCCGGCGAGAAGTCCCTCGAGGAGGTCGGCACGGATGCCGGCCGCTCCGCCGGGCTGATCAACTACCTGATGCGGGATCGGCACGGAAGCCCCTTCGAGCACAACCAGTTCACCTTCTACGTCTGCGCGCCGATCTTCGTGTTCCGCGAGTTCATGCGGCACCGGACGTTCAGCTACAACGAGGAGAGCGGGCGCTACCGCAGGCTCGAGCCGGTGTTCTACGTACCGGGGCCGCAGCGGAAGCTGGTGCAGGAGGGCAAGCCGGGCCGATACGTGTTCGTGGACGGCACGCCCGAGCAGCACGCGCTGGTGGACGGGACGACGCGCCGAGTGTGCACCGAGGCGTACCGCGGCTACCTGGAGATGCTCGAGGGCGGCGTCGCCCGCGAGGTGGCCCGCGGCGTGCTGCCGGTGTCGATCTATTCGTCGATGTACGCGACCTGCAACGCCCGGGCGCTGATGAACTTCCTGTCGCTGCGCACGAAGCGCGAGGACTCGACGTTCCCCTCGTTCCCGCAGCGGGAGATCGAGATGGTGGCCGAGCAGATGGAGCGTCACTTCGCCACGGCCATGCCGCTCACCCACGAGGCCTGGAACCGCAACGGCCGGGTCGCGCCCTGATCGCAAGCGGTTCGTGCGACGTCCACCCAATCGGATGAACTGGGCGGAGCGGACCGTGACCGGAGAGCGACTCGCTCGGTAGTGCGGGCAGGACCCCGCCGCGTCGAGACCCCCCGAACTCGGCGCGGCGGGCGTCTGCCTAACCGCGCCGAGACCCGGTACCCATCCGAGGAACTCGACACGGCGGGCGCCTGCCCAACCGCGCCGAGACCCGGTACCCATCCGAGGAACTCGACGCGGCGGGCGTCTGCCCAAGCATCGAGACCCGGTACCCGACCGAGGAACTCGGCACGACCGGCGTCGGCCTCCGCGTCGATACGGTGTCGCGGCGCCGCAACCGTCCGGTAGCTTTATCCCATGGCCTCCACGTCCTCCAGCTCCGTGCCCTTCGGCCGCGTCCTCACCGCGATGGTCACCCCCTTCACCGTCGACGGCGGTCTCGACCTGGACGGCGCGCAGCAGCTGGCGGAGCAGCTCGTGGACGCCGGCAACTCGGGACTGGTGATCAACGGCACCACCGGTGAGGCCCCCACCACCACCGACGCCGAGAAGGCCGCGCTGGTCAAGGCGGTGCTCGCGGCCGTCGGCTCGCGCGCGAAGATCGTCGCCGGGGTGGGCGGGTACGACACCGCGCACACCGTGGCGCTGGCCGGAGCCATGCAGGAGGCGGGCGCGGACGCGCTGCTCGCGGTCACCCCGTACTACAACAAGCCGCCGCAGGAGGGTGTGCGCCGCCACTTCACCGCGGTCGCCGACGCCACCGACCTGCCGGTCGTGCTCTACGACATCCCCGGGCGCACCGCCACGCCGATCGAGACCGAGACCCTCATCCGGCTCGCCGAGCACCCGCGGATCGTCGCGGTCAAGGACGCCAAGGGCGACCTCGGCGCGTCCAGTCGGGTGATGGCGGAGACCGACCTGGTCTACTACAGCGGCGAGGACGTGCTGAACCTCCCGCTGGCCGCGATCGGCGCCGTCGGCGCCATGTCCGTGGTCTCCCACCTGGTCACCCCGGAACTCGTCGACCTCTTCGACGCCTTCTTCGGCGGCGACGCGGCCAAGGCCAGGGACATCCACCGGATGCTGCTTCCGGTGTACACGGGTGTTTTCCGCACCCAGGGGGTAATCACCACGAAGGCGGCGCTGCGCGCCCTCGGTCGCCCGGCCGGCCCGGTGCGCCTGCCGCTGGTCGACCTGGACGAGGCGGGACTCGCCACGCTGCGCGCGGACCTCGCCGCGGGCGGCGTCGACCTGTAGTCCGCACCGCCCCTCTCCCCGCCACAACACTCTTACGGCCCAGCGCCGGACAACTGAAACCAACTGCATAAGGCTGGCTGTGCACGACGGTACGTGCGACAGAACGCGCACTCCCGCACAGCGGAACAGGACTGATCAATGGACAATTGCACCGAAGCACCACAAGGAGCCGCCTGATGAGCCATCCCCACCCCGAGTTGGGGACACCCCCGCCGCTGGCCGAGGGCGCCCTGCGGGTCACCCCGCTCGGCGGTCTCGGCGAGATCGGCCGGAACATGACCGTGTTCGAGTTCGGCGGCAAGCTGCTGATCGTGGACTGCGGCGTGCTGTTCCCCGAGCCCGAGCAGCCGGGCGTCGACCTGATCCTGCCGGACTTCACCTCGATCAGAGAGCGCTACGACGACGTCGTCGCCGTGGTGCTCACGCACGGGCACGAGGACCACATCGGCGCCGTGCCGTACCTGCTCAGGGAACGCCCCGACATCCCGCTGATCGGTTCCCAGCTCACCCTCGCGCTGATCGAGGCCAAGCTGACCGAGCACCGGATCCGGCCGTACACGCTGGAGGTCAAGGAGGGCCAGACCGAGCGGATCGGCCCGTTCGACTGCTCGTTCCTGGCGGTCAACCACTCCATCCCGGACGCCCTGGCCGTCGTGATCAAGACCGGCGCGGGCACCGTGCTGCACACCGGCGACTTCAAGATGGACCAGCTGCCGCTCGACGGCCGGCTGACCGACCTGGCCGGCGTCTCCCGGCTCGGCGACGCCGGGCTCGACCTGGTGCTGGTGGACTCCACCAACGCCGAGGTGCCCGGTTTCGTGGCCAGCGAGCGGGAGATCCTGCCCGCGCTTGAGCGGGCCTTCGCCACCGCGGAGCGCCGGCTGATCGTCGCGTCCTTCGCCAGCCACGTCCACCGCATCCAGCAGGTGCTCGACTGCGCGGTCAAGTACCGGCGCAAGGTGGCCTTCATCGGCCGCTCGATGGTGCGCAACATGGGCATCGCCCGGGACCTCGGCTACCTCAAGGTGCCCGAGGGCCTGGTCATCGACGCGAAGCAGATCGAGGAGCTGCCGCCGGATCAGGTGGTGCTGGTGTGCACCGGTTCACAGGGCGAGCCGATGGCGGCCCTCTCCCGGATGGCCAGCCGCGACCACCAGATCCGGATCGTCGAGAACGACACCGTGGTCATGGCCTCCTCGCTCATCCCGGGCAACGAGTCCTCCGTCTACCGGGTGATCAACGGCCTGGTCCGCTGGGGCGCGAACGTGGTGCACAAGGGCAACGCCAAGGTGCACGTCTCCGGCCACGCCTCGGCCGGCGAGCTGCTGTACTTCTACAACCTGGCCAAGCCGCGCAATGTCATGCCGGTGCACGGCGAATGGCGGCACCTGCGCGCCAACGCCGACCTCGCGGTGCTCACCGGAGTGCCGAGGGAGCGGACCGTGCTGGCCGAGGACGGCGTGGCGGTCGACCTGATCGACGGCGTGGCCCGGATCGTGGGCAAGGTCCCGTGCGGCTACGTGTACGTCGACGGCGCCTCGGTCGGCGACATCACCGAGGCCTCGCTCAAGGACCGCAGGATCCTCGGCGACGAGGGTTTCATCTCCGTCTTCGCGGTGGTGGACTCGGACACCGGCAAGGTCACCGGCACCCTGCAGGTGCAGTCGCGCGGCGCGGGTATCGACGACGAGCAGCTCAGCGCGGTCCTGCCGAAGATCGAGGAGGCGCTGGCGGACGCCGCGGCCGAGGGCGTGGGCGACGCGTACCAGCTGCAGCAGATCATCCGCAGGATCGTCGGCAAGTGGGTCAACGACCAGTTCCGCCGCCGTCCGATGATCCTCCCCGTCATCATCGAAGTCTGATCATCATCGAGATATGAGGTCAGGCAGGTCGTGCGACGGCGACCGCTGGATCGGGGTGCCGAGCCGAGGCTCGGCACCCCGACTCAGGTAGCGGCGCCTACGGGTTCCTAAGCCTCTCTGGCCTCTCTGGCGGGCGTGGCGAGCTTCACCGCGTGCCGCATGGCACCGCGGGCACGCGAGGAGTCCTTCGCGGCGTGGTAGGCGGCGGCGAGCCGGTACCAGCAACGCCAGTCCTCCGGAGCCGCCTCGGTCTCGGCCTTGCGCTGGGCGAAGAGCTCGTCCGCCGCCGCCTTGTCCACCCGGCCGCCGGGGGAACGCGGCAGGTCGTCGATCTCCTCGTAGCGCAGGCCGCCGCCGGGCGTCTCGTCCTCGTCCAGCGCCTTGGCCAGCCGCTCGGTGGCGAAGCCGAACTGGATCTCGCGCCACAGGAACCAGGTGCCGACGATCCCGAAGGCCAGCACGGCCACGCCGAGGGCGCCGGCCGTCGCCGATCCTTCGCTGAAGGCGGTCCGCAGGGCCAGCACCCCGCGCCACGCGCACGCGACGAGGTAGAAGACGAGGACTGCGCCGAGCAGGAACGCGGTGGTACGGGCACGCATGATCAGGCTTCCAGACTTCGAATTCTTACTTAAAGACTCAAATAGTGCTCGAGGCCGACGGTCAGCCCCGGGTGCTTGGCCACCTCGCGCACGCCGAGCACGACGCCCGGCATGAAGGACGCGCGGTCCAGCGAGTCGTGACGGATCGTCAGGGTCTCGCCGACCCCGCCGAGCAGCACCTCCTGGTGCGCGACCAGGCCGCGCAGCCGCACGGAGTGGATGGTCACGTCGTCCACCTTGCCGCCGCGGTGGTGGTCGGCGTCGGAGACCGTGGCGTCCGGGGACGGGTCCACGCCGGCCGCCTTGCGCGCGTCGGCGATGAGCTGGGCGGTACGCAGGGCCGTGCCGCTCGGTGCGTCGGCCTTGTCCGGGTGGTGCAGCTCGACGATCTCGACCGACTCGAAGTACGCGGCGGCCTGCGCGGCGAACTTCATCATCAGCACCGCGCCGAGGGAGAAGTTGGGGGCGACCAGCACGCCGACTCCGGGCGCCGCGGCCAGCAGCCGCTCCGCCTCCGCCAGCTTGTCCGGTCCGAAGCCGCTGGTGCCGACGACCGCGTGGATCCCGTGGGCGAGGCAGAACTCGAGGTTGCCGAGCACGGCCTCGGGGTGCGTGAAGTCGACCGCCACCTGCGCGCCGGCCTGCACCGCCAGTTTGGGGTCCTCCCCCGCGTCGATCTGCGCGACGAGCTCGAGACCGTCCGCGGCCTCGATTGCCGCGCACACCTGACGGCCCATCCGTCCGGCCGCTCCGAAGACGGCGACCTGCACACTCACGCGAAATCCTCGACATTCCGATAGGGCCCGACGACGGCCGTCGCCGGGGCGGTGGCGAGCAGTTCCTCGGCGACGTGCCGCACCTCGTCGAGGGTCACCGCGCTCATCCGGTCGAGCACCTCGTCGACCGAGAGGTGCTGCCCGTAGACGAGCTCGCTCTTGCCGATCCGGCTCATCCGCGAGCCGGTGTCCTCCAGGCCCAGCACCGTGCCGCCGCGCAGCTGCCCGATGCCGAGGGCCAGTTCGCCCTCGCCGATGCCGTCCGCGGCGGCCCGCTCGATCTCGGCCCGGCACAGGGCGAGCACCTCGCGCAGCTTCTTGGGCTGGCAGCCCGCGTAGACGCCGAAGGATCCCGAGTCGGTGAACTGGGTGGCGAAGCTGTACACCGAGTAGGCCAGCCCGCGCTTCTCCCTGACCTCCTGGAAGAGCCGCGAGGACATCCCGCCGCCGAGGACCGCGGCGAGCACGCCGAGGGCCCAGCGCCGGTCGTCGAGCCGGCGTACACCGGGGGTGCCGAGCACCAGATGCGCCTGCTCGGTCTTCTTGCCCAGCAGGCGGACGGCGGGGGCCAGGGTGAGCGGTGCGGGTCCGGCGGCCGCGTCCTGCTCGGCGCGCGACTCGCGCGGGGCGAGCGCGGGGTCGAGCGAGATGTGCGAGTTCCCGGCGGCGCGCTCGAAGCCCTGCCGGACGAGCTCGACCACCTGCTCGTGCCGCAGGTTGCCGGCCGCCGCGACGACCAGGTTGGGTCCGGTGTAGTGGCGCCGGTAGTGCTCGGCGATCTGATCCCTGGTCAGCGCGCGGACCGAGTCCACCGAGCCGGCGATGGGCCGGCCGAGCGGGGTGTCGCCCCAGAGCGCGAGGGAGAACTCCTCGTGCACCAGGTCGCCCGGGTCGTCC
>Ga0185299_10006401_pt1 | contig 12531 bp, 10 predicted proteins | sample PaiPotPPA55metaG_FD_128002 | JGI IMG/M metagenome (GOLD analysis project Ga0185299, IMG submission 128002) | Iron sulfur acid spring bacterial and archeal communities from Banff, Canada, to study Microbial Dark Matter (Phase II) - Paint Pots PPA... ...
GTTGCGCATTATAAGGTCAACACTAAATAGCTGCTGCGATTCTGCCGTTTTGTTGATGCATTTTTCATCCAGCCCGATTTCGCGAATCGTGCCTGGGTTTGAGACACTACTGGCCGACGCATATGCCCACACTTACAGGCGGGATTGGCACTGGCAGCAAGTGGTTACTGGATCGCATCGTCGGAATTTTGGCGGCCACCGGAGTTAATCCTAATTTTCTCACTTTTCTCGGCCTGGTCGTAAATTTTGGGGCAGCGGTTAGTTTTGCCGTCGGCGGATTTCGCACCGGCGCGCTTATTATTTTCTTCGCCGGATTTCTGGACATGCTCGACGGCCAGGTGGCGCGCCGCCAGAATCGCGTGACCGCGTTTGGCGCTTTCTACGATTCAACGCTGGATCGCTACGCCGATATGGCGCTGTACATGGGCTTGCTCGTTTATTATTCCGTGAGCGGCCGCACCCCGTACGTAGTTCTCGCTGCGGTGGCTACCGCTGGTTCCGTAATGGTCAGCTACGCGCGCGCCCGCGCCGAATCGCTGATTCCTCTTTGCAAGGTTGGATTCATGGAGCGCCCTGAGCGCCTGGTGCTCTTGATCATCGGCGGCCTGTTCAACCGCATGGGCGCGGTTCTGTGGGTCATCGCCGTGGTGTCCACCATCACCGTAATTCACCGCATCGTTTACACCTGGCAGGAGACCCGCGCCGGACGCACCTTGCCCGGCATCAAGCTCACGTTATAGCCCGGTGCACATTTCTCTCGCCTCAGTCGTGCTGCTTGTGTACATCCGCGCCAAGCCTCAGTCCTCGGTTTTTTCCGTGTTCTTCACCCGCGCTTCGACGGGCTCTGAAATAGTGCGCCGCACCTGATCGCGTAGCTGCGTAACTTCGGCTTTCTTCATCGCGGTGGTGTCGATGGTGTCGTGAAAAATTACCGTGACGACCGCTGGCCATAGCATCCAGTGCCCGGTGCGGTGATGTTGATAGGAACCCACCAGACTTACCGGAACGATGGGGATGCCCAGTTGCTGCGCTACGCGGAATCCGCCGTCCTGGAATTCGCCGACGTGACCATCACGCGTACGCTTTCCTTCTGGAAAAATAATCAGGCTGGTGCCGCCGTCAATAGCGTCCTGCGTCAGCCTCCACATGCGTTTCAAATCCGACGGGCGTCGCACGTCGGGCACCGGCACATTGCCGAATCGTTTCATCAACCATCCATACGCGGGAATTTTGAAATGCGATTCCAGTTCCCAACCGCGCACGAACTGCGGGATCGCAGCATACAAGAAAAAAGGATCGAAAATGTTGACGTGATTCACCATGAAAAAACAGGTTCTTTGCGGATCGAAGCCCGGCGCGCGCTTCACCTCCAGGCGCGCGCCCGACAATAACACGATGCGACGGCACAAGCTGCGCTGCAGATAATCGTGTTTTCGCGGATCGAGAAATATTCCCAGAAACACCAGTGTGGGCGTGACGATAAAAAAATGCAGCAGGCTGAGCACCCATAAAATCGCGGCGCGCACCGCCAGCAAAGCGCGCTTCATATGTACACGTCCACCGCCGCGGGCACGATGTCCAGCGCGTGGCACTGCAGCGCCAGCACCTCGCCATCGACCATTACGTCCACGGCGGATGGCATGTTGAATTCCACGTGGCGCACCGCGCGTCGCGAAGCCTGCGGATGCTGCATATGCCTGCCATCGTAAATGGTGGGCAACATGCGTAGCGCGGCAAATCGCCCGATCGGTCCCCAATGCACATACTCAATCAAGCCGTCACTAGGGTCGGCGCTGGGAGCGATCCACATAGTGCCGCCGGTATACGCGCTGTTATTAAAGGTCAGAAAGAGGCAAGGCCGCTGGTCCCATTCCTGATCATCATCGCAGCGAACCGCAAACGTCAGCGGCCGCAATTGCGCCAATCGCACAAAAACCCCCAGCAAATATCCGAGGTGGCCGAAAGGCTTGAAATGGCGATTGGTCAGCGCGCCCACATTGGCGGTGAAGCCCACGCTTACGAGATTGAACGAGTACATCTCTCCGGTGGAGTGCGTTAACCGCATCAAATCGATGGTACGTGTGCGACGCTCCAGCAGCGCCTGCAAGGAGGCTTTGGCACCTTCGCGTGTGTAATCGCGTAGAAAAGAATTCCCTGTGCCTAAAGGAAGAAAACCCATGGCCACGCGATCGCCCGGCTCGCGTTCTGCGGTCGCGCTTTGTGCCGTCCGACGTTCTGCCCCCGCACGTTGTGCAATCGTCGCACGGCCAAAAATTCCATTCAGAATTTCATGGCCGGTGCCGTCGCCGCCCACGGCAAGAAAGCGCCGGTAGCCACGCGCGTACGCATCGCGTGACAGGTGCACCGCATCTCCGGGAGCGCCCGTAGTTACCTCATCCACATCCAGCCCGCCTTTGCGCAGACGCTCGAGCGCTGGCCCCGCCAATTTCGCGGAGCGTCCCCCGCCAGCTGCCGGATTTACGATTGCAAAAAATCGTTCCATGCAGGCCTATTTTCTCCCGAAAAATTGATCTGTGCTCTGCAGTGTGGCTTACAGTTCCAGAACTGCGCTGCTGCGGTCGAGTTTCGCGAGCCTCTCCGCCAGCGCGTTTCTTTTGATTTTCATGGAAGCGGTGCGAGGAAAATCTTCATTGACCAACACGATTCCGCGAACGCGCTTGTAGTTTAGCAGCCGGTTATTTCGCGCGGTAATTTCCTCGCGCAATGATGCCGTCAGGGACTGTCCCGGTTCCAGATGTATTGCCAGGATCAGTTGCTCGCCCACCATGGAGCGTTGCGGCCAGATATAATTCGCCGCGAAAACACACAATTCCTTTACCGGTAAGCTTTCGAACACGCTTTCCACATCTTCCGGGTAAATATTTTTCCCTTCTTCGGTGACGATCATGTTTTTCTTGCGCCCAAAAAGCTGCAAGTGTCCGGTAGGATCGAAGCGCCCCAGGTCGCCGGTCATCAGCCAACCATCCACAATCGTTTCCGCCGTCAACTCCGGTTCATTGAGATAGCCCGACATCACCGTTTTGCTGCGCACCGCCACTTCGCCGATACCGTCAGCGTCCGGATGGAGCACGCGCACTTCCATGCCCGGCAAGGGCTTACCCACGGTATCCGCGCGAAATGGTTTCAAGTCGTTCACGGTAATAGCAGTGCCAGCTTCCGTGAGCCCGTATCCGTTGGCGACCGGAATTCCCAGGTCATAAAAAAATTGCAGCGTCTCCGGCTCGGTAAAGGCCCCACCCACGATAATCGCTCGCAATTCCCCGCCAAACGCTTCGTGCACCTGCTTCAATAAAAGCCTGCTCAGCCCCAAGTGGGGTCTGCGTTTCGTCAGTGCCTTATTGACCGAGACCAGCGCATGGAACACTTTTCGCTTCCTGGGAGCCAGCGCATCGAAGCGCGCCTGCAATCCTTTTTGCAGATTCTTCAGTACCAGCGGCACCAGGCTGACATACGTGATTTTGTATTTCACGAATGCTTCGCGCACATATTCCGGACGCAACGTTCGTAAATGCACTACCGCTGCTCCGCAAATAAACGGCCCAAAAAAGCCCACCATGAAATCGATCGCATGATTCGTCGGCAGGATGCTCAGGTAGCGCATCCCCGGTGCGAATGGGTAGAGCGAAGTGAGCGCCAGGCATTGCTCCAGATAATTTTCGTGTGTCATCACGCAGCCCTTTGGCCGGCCGCCGGTTCCCGACGAATACACAATTGTCGCGGCATCGCTGCGCGTGCACGGCCGAAATTCCGGCTCACCGACACGGGTGCTGGGTATTTCCCAACGCACACCGCCAAGCAAATCCGTGTCAACCGGAGCCTCGGTGACGATGACCATTTGAAGTTCGCTCGCCGCCGCGCGGCCTTTGGCCACGCTTAATTGCCGCCAGATTGGATATTCGGTAATGAGCACACGCGCGCCAGAATGTTTCAGCAGTTGCCATTGCTCGTCTGCCGTAAGTTTGTAATCGAGCGGCACCAGCACGCCGCCGGAATAAAATATCGCGTACGCCCCGATCAGCCACTTGGATTGATTGGTCATGATGATCGCGGCGCGATCGCTTGCGGCAAATCCCGCATCCTGCAACGCTTTCGCGACCGGAATGGCGCGATCGCGAAATTCGCGATACGTCAGCCGGTGATTTTCGCGCTCGCGGTCCGCTTCGATCAGGCAGATTTTATCGGCAAACACCTCGACGGCGTCTTTTAAAGCGCCTCCAATAGATTGGTATTTGGAAAGATCCAGCATTACAGGCGGGATTGTATACGCGATGCCAGCGTGCGGAAATCGCTCACGCCCTGCACTTCATAGTCGGGCAATTCGATGCCGAAATGATTCTCCAGGCGCGACAGCAATTCGAGCGCTTGCAGGCTGTTAATTCCCAGCTTTTTAAAAAAATCGTCGTCGGGTGCCAGCGTACCTTGCGCCACCTGAAAATGTTTCGCCGCCAGATCCAGCACTTCCTGCGTCGTTTGTTCCATCGTGCGCATCATCACTCCATTATATCTATCTGAAACAGACACCGCAGTCTTATGGCAGATACGGCATGGCGTCTGTGGATTCAACGAATTTTTTCAGGGCGGCCATTACTGCGGGCCGTGTAAATAGCTCGCAGAACAAATCTATTTCGCGGCGGAGTTCCTCATGCGGGATGGGCTTGAGGAATTTCTTTGCAGCCGCGCGTGCGAAGGGGTCAAATTTTTTGATTTGGTTCGCGTTCGAACGCGCTACGTTCAACGCTTCTCCTTCCGCGGCAAGTTGCGATACGAGCCCAACGGCCTGCGCTCGCGTAGCGTTTACGCTGCGCCCGGTGAACAACAAATCACGGACAAATCCGTTACCCAGATCGCGCTTCAATCGCGGTATGCCGCCAAATCCCGGTATCAATCCCAGCCGCAATTCGGGAAATGCAAATCGCGCCATCTTGTCGGCGACGATAATGTCGCAGGCCAGCGCCAGTTCCAGCCCGCCGCCAAAACAAATTCCGTGCACTGCCGCAATAGTTACAAACGGCGCTGCGTCGATGGCGTTCAATACCGCGTGAATGCGTTCCAGAAATTGGCGCACGCCCGCGAGCCGTTCCCCTCCGTCGAGACGCGCCGCGCCTTCGTAAAGCTCCCGCAGATCCGCTCCCGCCGAAAATCCATGCTTCCGCGCGCTGGAAATAGTGCACACCGATGTATCCGTCGCCAGCGCCGCAAATTCTCCGACAAATTTTTCGAGCTCCGCAAGCATCGCCGTGCCAATCTCATTAGCCGGATCGCGGTCGAGCGTCAACTCCACGATGCCGTCATTCCAATTCCATCGCAGCGTTTTTCCTGCAAACGATTTCATGCCGATTTCCCACTGTACATGATGGCAATTTCCGCTGAGTAGCGCCGGTCAATTGCGTCGCGCCGCAGTTTCCCATTGGCGGTAAGCAGGCCAGTCTCCGCTGTAAAAACGCTTGGCAGGATCGAGAAATTCCGAATCTGCCGGTAATGCGGCAAATCAGCATTGACGGCATTGATCACTATTTGTGCATCCGAAGCCGTAGCTTGCCCCGTGATCAATGCGCACAAATATCCACGGCCGTTACCCACCACCACCACCTGTTGAGCGCCCGCGAGCTGTTGCGTAATTTTTTCTTCTATGGGCTCCGGCGGCACGTTGTGTCCAGAATTCAGAATAATCAAATCTTTTATTCTGCCGATAATCCGCCAATTCCCGGACTTGTTCTTCTCCCCCTGATCGCCGGTATGAAACCATCCGTTCTTCATCACTCGCGCAGTTTCCTCCGGCCGGTTCCAATAACCGGGGAAAATGTGCGGCCCGCGCACCACAATCTCTTCGTTATCAGCCAGGGTCATCTCGATTCCGCTGATCGCCGGGCCGACATAGCCGGGTTCCACCGGTGCTCTCGGATCATCCATGGTACAAATCGCGGTCGTCTCTGTCAGTCCGTAGACCTGCAGGACCGATATCCCCAGCATCATAAAAAATTCTTGCGTCTCCACCGCCAGCGGCGCGGAACCGCAAATCAGCGCGCGCAAATTTCCGCCGAAGCGCTCCTTCACCTTCGCAAAAATTAGCCTCCGACCTAGCGCCAGCCACATCGCATCCAGTGGACCTAATCGAGTCTCGCCGCCTGCGCGTTGGCGTTCCCAACTTGCCTTGGCGTTCTTAAACAACATGCGAATCGGAGCGGCGCGTTTCGAAATGGAATCCAGTACCCCGCGGCGCACCCGTTCGAGCAGCGTCGGCACGTTCAAAAAATAATTTGGCGCGCTCAAGCGAATCTCATCCGCGAGGCGGTTCAAGTCCGTAGAAAGAGTCAGCACACTTTCCCGCGTGAGACACGAAAGCAGCAAAATCCACGAGCCTGCAAAGTTGAACGGCAAATAATGAAACACCTTATCAGGCTCACTCGACGCGCCCATCAACTGGTCCAGTCGCTCGCCAGTGCAGCGCAACATATGCGCGACGTTTCCCACATTCAAGCACACGCCCTTGGGCTCGCCGGAGGTCCCGGAGGTATAAATAATCGTCACCAGATCGCCGTCCGTGCGGGCGTTCGGCGCTTCCGTAACCGGTTCACGCGCAGGCGCAGCGCGCAACAGTTCTTCCATCAAAACACGGTGCGGCCTCTCAGGCCATTCGCGCTCAATGGCCGCACCCAGTTCTGCGTCTCCCACAATCAACAGGCTGGGCGAACAATTTTTCATCATGCCCGCCAATTCCGCGGCGGCTTGCCGCGAATAAAGCGGCACCACGATGATCCCTTCCGCCATGAGCGCCAAATCCACGGCCACCCATTGAATCGAATTCGCTCCCAGCAGCCCACAGCGGTTTCCCGGCACCAACCCAAATTTGCTTACATAGCTTCGCCCGCGTTGCACCTGCGCAAGCAGTTCCCTGCCGGTTATGGTTGTAAAAGTTTCACCATGAATTTCGCGCAACACTACGCGCTCGTCCGCGCGCTGCAGTTGAGCGAAAATTGCTTCCAGGAAATTAGTAGCCATCGAGAATCAGTGGTTGGCCGCCAGCACCGCGGCAGAGGCGTCGTAACGTTCCGCGAGCTGTAATAAATTTTCATCCAGCGGAGGCAAATAATCTTCCCAGGACAGTACCCCGGACCGCAGCGGAAATTCCGGATATTGCCGCCGCACCGCATCCTCCAATAAAACTCCCATGCGCGCCATCATCTTCAGGTTGCGCACCACAGTGCTACCGATTCCTTCGCGCACCGCGTCGCGCTCCCGCACCAGCGTTTCCATGATGTGTAGTAATTTCGGCTCGAGCTCCGGATCGTCCACCGTCAAAAACAAATGCTCATGGCCACGCTCGCGCATCAGGTTTCGAATGCGCTCGTCCATGGTTACGCCCGCAGAAGCCACCAGGCTCGGCATGCACGTCACGATGCCGTGATACCGCGAAGAAACCATGTACGTGCCCGCGCGCAAGATGGAAACCATCTGGAACATGTCGTAATCGTCGGAAGTAAAAACCGGCGTGCCCGGAATTTGCGCGGCAATTTCGCGGCAGGCCACGGCATCCAGCCTTTCCATGGCCACTAGAATCGGAAACACTTGATGCCGCTGCAGAAATGCTTTAGTCGCGTTGGTGATTCCCGAAACGTAGTTCTGAAATTTTCTGTCGACCTCACGCCCCGATTTATGAAAATAAACCGTGCGGTACTGGCTTTCTTTATACGCGCCAGTAGTTACACGCGCCGCATACTTGGCGATGGATGCCTTCACTGGCCACACAAACGGATGAATCGGGCAAATTACCAGGATCGGCGTCTTTCCGTCCCATCCCGCTTCGCGCAGGACTTTTTGTGCGTATGCCTGCGGATGCGGCTTGAATGTCCACGCCGTATCGGTTCCCAATTCCGCCTGAATACCCAGCGAGTGCAGCAAACTCTGCGATTCCGTGTTACGCGTGATCACCAGCGACTCGGAGACATAGCGCGCACACATGTTTCGAATCAGCGGGTCCATGTGCCCGGCCTCGCCGCCGTAGCCCACTGACAATTTATTTTCCGCCGACGCCAAACCCAACGACCCGATCATCATGGTGGTCAGCGCGTTCGCGAATTTGCTCTTGAACATGGAGCCTTCGCAGGCGATCACCCCGTGACTCTTCCCCACTTCCCGGTAAAGCATGGGAGGAAACACATCCGGCAGATGCACCTGATGCGTGCCGTCGAAATATCCCTTGGTGCGCCCAAAATCCTGGGTCATCACGCTGAAATCCACATTGTCCGCGCCCAGGACGTGCCGTATCTGGTGCAGCATTTCGTTAACGCGCACGTCGCTGCCGGTATTGCGCGTGCCGTTATACCCAGCGAACAGCAAGCGCAATTTTTCGCCGCGCGTCCAGCGCCGGCCTCGCCCCAGCATCCATTTCACGCGAGCCATGCCAATCAACGCGCTGACCCACGCCACCAAAATAAAGTCGGTCATGCGTGCACCTGCCCGGCAATCGCCGGAATCGGACTGCTCGCTGGAACCGGCCACGATTTTGCCGGATAGCGAAATTTATTTTCGCGGCTGAATTTCAGCAGCGGATACGCATAGGTGGAGAATTTCGCCGGTGCCTCACCACCCAGCTCCGCCACCACGCGCGAATTATCAAACACCGTGTTCCAGTTCAAGTACGGCCAGAAAACTTTGAGCAGCGAAGCGCCGTACCCTGTCGCGCCTCCACGGCGCGAAAGCCAATTCACCATTCCGGAAAATGGCCCGCCCAGCCACGGCCAATAGCTCGGCCGGCTCGTTCCGCCAGCAGCAGCCAGGGCATCCGTCAATTCGCGAAATGTTTGCGAGCCCGCGCCCGACGACAAATGATAAATCGTATGCGCGGGCGCATCTTTTTGGTGAATGGTCACAATGGCTTTGCCCACATAATTGGCCGGCACAATATCGATCCGATCATCGGGCCGCAAAGGCAACAGCGGCAGCCTCGCAAGTACATCGAACGCCTGCACCATATCGAACTGCGTGGTCTGCGGCCACCGGCTATCTCCCAGCACGATCGCGGGCCGAAAAATTGTTATCGGCACATCGGGAAGCAACTGATGAACCATGTGCTCGCCGAATTTTTTCGTGCGCGCATACGGATCGTAATCGGAGCGCGTCCAATCGATGGACGTATCTTCGGCGACTATCTCGTCTTGCCGGCGTCCCGCAACCGCCACGGTCGATACATGCGAGTAGCGCCGCAATCCATTGCGATTTTGCGCGCGGCGCGCCAGTTGTATCACTTCCAGGGCGCCACGCAAATTCACGTTCAGGCATTGCCGCTCTGATTTGCGATTCAGCGAAGCGGCGCAATGAACGATGGAATCCGAGGAATCCACCAGGTCGTGGTAGCTGTCATCCGTCAAGCCGAACCGCTCATTGGTCAGGTCGCCCAGAAAAATTCGCACCCGCGTATTGAGGTATTCGGAAAATTCCGGAAATTCAAAATGCAGTTGCAGCGACTTCCACAATCTTTCGCGTGCTTCCTGTTCCGACTTGGCGCGTACTAACAAATTCAGCGTGTCGCGGTGCTCGCGCAAAAATCCGGCCACCAAATAACTTCCTAGGTAGCCTGTCGAACCTGTTACGAAGATAGCCATGTCAGGAAAACAACCATATTAGGAAGATCGCCATAGCGGATCAGAAGGCGCGGCAGCGGTATTCGAAAGCGCAGCCCGCGCTGGTGCGGCGGTCCAATCCAGTTCGCGCGGAGCTCGCGATTCCAGCGGGCGCCCCTCCATCAGCGGATAGCACCACCTGCGCAGCGCCGGAATATGCACGTTGATCCAGTAATCCCACCAGTCGATCGCTTCCGGCGCAAAGTCAAACGCGGCGCTTTCCTCCGGCGGAAGCGCGGCCGACAACATGCGCGTGTTCTCGCATTCGAACACGTGATCGTTGTGCAGGATAAACGGCTCGTAGAGTTCGATCAGTTTTTCCGCGCGGTTCAAATCGCGTTCCGCCTTGGCCAGCGGCGGTTTTTTCATTTTCAACGCGATGGCCACGCGATTGATGCGCGACACCACGGCTTTCTGCATGGGAATCGACATCCGCTCATATCTCTGCTTCGACACGGGAATCGTTTCGAACTTCACCTTCAGCCAGTTGTCCACGGTTTGTTCCATGCGGTAATACTTGCGGTGCGCCAAGCCCGTCAACTCAATGCTACGGCCCATATTTACAGGATTCACGGCCGAGGTTGCCAATTGATACATCCGCGCATTGCAGCGCGAGATTACCGCTGCCGCGATCAGGCTCATCCCGCGGCACATCATGTCCACCGGAATTACGTCCAGGCATTTTCGCGCATTGGTGGGCAACTGCCGGAAATTTGTTCCCAGCAAATACGAAAGCGGCCCGGAGGTGTTGATTCCTTCATTCCAGCCCGAAAACGGCGAACGCTCCGAGCTTTCCACAATGGACGGCCGCACGATAGCAATCGGCAAATCATTCCCGCGCGTGGCCAGCACCGACTCGCCCAAACTTTTCGTAAACGTATAGGTGTTGGGCCAGCCTAGATGCTGCGCACGCCGCATTCCGATACGCACCAGCCGATTGCGCGCCCAGCGGATTCGGTTCCGCCGCAACACCCCATCCAATTCTTTCGCCGGCACCGCCGAATCATCCACGCCGCGTCCCAACGCCTGGCGCTTCAAGGCTTTTATGAGTTCCACGCCTTCGGCGCGCTCTTCCACACTGCGAATCGTTTCGCGCAGCGAGGCAATCTCGCGCTCCACATCAAATTCCGGATCGCCCGAAGGGTTGTAGTTCGGTTTCAATTCCTCGGTCACACGCCCGTCGCGCATACCCACCACGTAGCACGTCGAAAGATGCATCAATCCTGTGTGATCGCACCTGCGTATAAATTCAAGCAGGTGCACCGCGGAGTCCACGTTCGATGACAGCGCCTCCCGCAAGTCGGGATTAAAGTCCGTCAGCCCGGCGCTGTTCACAATCAAATCCAGTGATTTCGCCAGTCGTGCCTGCATGGCTGCGTCCAGGCCGAGTCCCGGCTCGCTCACATCGCCTTCCACTACCTCAACTTTTTCTTTTAAAAATGCGCCAAGACTCCGTCCGTAGCGCTCTTGCAGCGTGTCGAATGTAGGCGACTCCTCGACAATTTTTTCAAAGCGCCGCTGCGAGGAGGTGGTGCGGTTTCGCCGGATCAGCAGCGTGATCTTGCCAATCTCCGGAATATTCTCGAGCAAATTCACCAGCCATACTTTGCCGATGAAGCCGGTCACGCCGATTAACATGATGTGGCGGTTCGCCAGCGTGCGGCGCACCGAAAGCTTTTCGACGCGCGGGCTTTCCCCGAACAACGCCACCGATGTGTCGGTAATGATTCGCGGACGCTCGCTGCTTTGCACCGCCGCTTCCGGCAGCGCGTCCTTTTGAGTCCAGCCAAGTTGCCGCAGCAATTTCTCTCGCGTGATGCGCCCATCGGTCGATCCACTGGCTATCCACGCCAGCGGCCCTCGCGGACGAACCACCGGATCAAGCAATCGCCCCGTGGCGATGCCGTCGCGAAAATCCAGCCGATTCGCCATGATGGACTCCACGCCAAAGTGTTTTGCCAGCGGCTTCAATATATGGTCCAGCAGCTGGCTGACCAGCACCACCCGCTCGCCGGAGCGGATGGCCTCCACCAATTTATCCACCGCGGCGCCCCGCATCTGCGGCTTCAAAATGTACTGAAAATATTCCTCGCCCAGCAAATCCAGCCGGTCGCGACTCACTCCGCGCAGCAGGGTATGCAAAAACCGCGTGGCAAACGTGCGGCTGGCGGCATACATAAAAGGACGCACCAGCGCCATGCCAGCCATGCCCGCTCGCCGCGCCCAGCGCTCCGCGTAGCTCCGCGAATTCCAAGTGAAGAACAGCACCGGACGTAGCGCCCCGAGCTCCAGCAAGGACCCCTCCACGCGCCAATACGTCACGCCGCGAGACTTGCCCGCTGCAGGTGTGGTACTGGAACTGTCCAGAGCGTAAGGCGCACGATTCGAATTGTGGTGTGAAGTCGACATGCAGGTGCGTAACTAGCTTGTCAAACGCAGCCAACAGTTGCAATCAGCAGTTACATTTAAGCAGCGATCAGCGCGTGGTCGCTACCGGCCAAAACTATTTTATAGTTCTAGTTATAGATAATCGGCCTGGTTCGGTCGTCAGCCGCAGCCAAGCCAAGCCCCGCCAGCCAACTGCGCCAGCGTCCCAAAATACCGCCTAAAAGTAGCACTCCCCGCCCGCTTCCCGCAAGACGCGGGCACACCCGGTGACCGGTCAAGCAGGAAAAAATCGTAAGTGGAGTCGAACTGCCTCGTTGCCTTTGATTTTTGCGCAGCGCATCATGAAATCTCATGGACGCGAACCGCCTCGGTAGGTCTAACGCCGCACGCGTCATCGTCACCCGGCTTGCATTCGTCGTTCTTCTCCTTACATTGGCTCTGGGCGTTGTGGTGTGGCGTGCGCCATTATGGGTTGGCGCGGAAGTCACCCTGTTTCGACTGC
>Ga0185299_10006402_pt1 | contig 12530 bp, 9 predicted proteins | sample PaiPotPPA55metaG_FD_128002 | JGI IMG/M metagenome (GOLD analysis project Ga0185299, IMG submission 128002) | Iron sulfur acid spring bacterial and archeal communities from Banff, Canada, to study Microbial Dark Matter (Phase II) - Paint Pots PPA... ...
CACCGCAGCCCTTCAATCAGATCGTAGAGGAGCGCGTCCAGTTCGGTTTGGCGGCCTTCCTTGAACAAGATCCAGGGTTTACGTTCGTCGATCGCGCGGTTGAGCACGCTCACGAGCTCCCAGATCGCTTCGAGCGCGTCGCGAAATTGCATCTCGAAGATCAGCGAGCGAACGCGATGGGGCAGATCCGCGAATTGCGCGCCGAAGGCGGTGTCCTCACCGGGTTGCGGCACCAAGCCCGATCGATACTTCTCGAGCATCGCCAGCGAACGCTTGAGCAGATTGCCGAGATCGTTGCCGAGATCGCTGTTGTAACGCTGCACGATCTTCTCTTCGGAATACGAAAAATCGCTTCCGAACGGCGCTTCTCGCAGCAAAAAATAGCGCATCGCGTCGGCACCGAAACGCTCGGCGAGCGCGAACGGATCGACCGCGTTGCCCAAGCTCTTTCCGATCTTCTGACCTTCGACCGTGATCCACCCGTGCGCGAAGACCATTTCGGGCGCCGCCTCGCCGATGCCCCACAAGATCGCCGGCCAGATCAGCGTGTGAAACCTCGCAATCTCCTTACCGATCAGCTGGACCGATGCGGGCCAGAACTTTTTGAACTTTTCACCGCCGGGCCAATCGAGTGCGGAGATATAGTTTAAAAGCGCATCGAACCAGACGTAGATAACGCCGCTTCCGTGCGGAACAGGAATTCCCCACTCAAGGTTCGTGCGCGAGATCGAAAGATCGTCCAGGCCTTCTTCCAGCAGGGCCATCATCTCGTTGTATACGGCGCGTGGGCGAACCCACTGCGGGTGATCGATGAAATACTGCTTTAACCGCTCGTTGTATTTCGAGAGACGGAAAAACCAATCGTCTTCCGAGAGCCACTGCACCGGACGTCCGCACGTTGGGCATTTGCCGTCCACGAGTTTGGACTCGAGCCAAAACGTCTCGTCCTGGACGCAGTACCAGCCCTCGTATTTGCCCAGGTAGACGTCGCCGTTTTCGCGCAGCTTTTCGAACACGGCTTGCACGACGCGCTCGTGACGCGATTGGGTTGTGCGGATGAAGTCGTCGTATTCAACTTCGTACAGGTCGAAGAGCGCTTTCCAGCGCGGAATCAATTCGTCGCACCATTCCAGCGGTGATTTTCCCGCGGCGGCGGCTGCGTCCGCAACTTTTTGACCATGCTCGTCGGTACCCGTTAGGAAGTACGCCGGTCCGTGAGCGCGCGCGGTACGGGCCATAACGTCGGCGACGATCGTCGTATACGCGTGACCGATGTGAGGATTGCCGCTGATATAATATATCGGCGTCGTGACGTAAAACGGGCGCTCCATCACCTTTCTCTATCGCTGCGGGACGGTGCTGTCCCTCCGGCTCGCTTTACGGGCGGAAGCTCGGGCGTAGATGCTGCGCCGATCGCCATAGCCGCGCTCGCTGAGCGCCTTGGCGAGTGCGGAAACGCTCTGCCGCGCATCGAGCAGCGCATCGATCTCGCCGTCCAGGTCGGCCTGTGGCACCGGTGCCGGCGCGGCCGGCGCGGAAGGCATCACGACGATGACGATCTCGCCGCGCACCGGATCGGCGAGGCGGGCTGCAACCTCGCTCGCGCTCCCGCTGAGCTGCTCTTCGAAATGCTTGGTGTACTCCCTTAAGAGGAAGACGCGCGCATGCGGATCGACCGCGGCGATATCGGCAAGCATCGAACGCGCGCGCTGCGGCGATTCGTACCAAACGCTCGGAATACCCAACCCGAAGCTGCGCGCGAACGCTTCTTTGCGGCCGGCGCTCGTGCGCGGCGCAAATCCTTCGAACAGGAACCGGCGCAGAGGGAAGCCTGAGAGCACGGCCGCCCCGTTAAGGGCGCTCGGCCCGGGCAGCACCTCCAGCACAATTTCCTTCTCGCGTGCAGCCGCCACCAATTCTATGCCAGGATCGGAGATGCCGGGCATTCCGGCGTCGGTGACGACTGCGACCAGTTCACTGCGCGCGCGTTCCAAGATACCTGTGGTTGCGGCTTGCGCGTTGTGCTCGTGGTAGGTCCAGATCTCTTTGCCGGGCAGATCGAGCGCATTGAGGAGCTTTCGGGCGACGCGTGAATCCTCGGCGACCAGCAGCGCACACTCCCTTAGGACATCCAAAGCGCGCAGGGTGATGTCGCGCAGGTTGCCCAGCGGCGTCGGCACGAACACGAGCGGCATGGCTGCGGCTTTCGACGTTCGCACTATCCCTCCGGGGTCGCGTTTGGAACTCTACGTCAGCCCGACATGCCCATATTGCAGGGCGGCGATCGAGCATTACGACCAGACCGGCACCCCCTACGTCGTTCACGATGCACAGAACGACGTCAAGGCGCGCCAACGGATGTTTGCCTACACCGCTGGAGACCCCACGGTTCCGGCAATCATCGTAGACGGCGCGTACGTCCAGTCCGGTTGGGGCTTCCCGCCTCGGGGTTGAACCATCCACTAGCCGGGCGCCCGTCGGGCGCCCTCCTCTAAGCAGTCACCGCCGCCGGCCGATACTAGATGTACGGCCTTATGATTCGTACTCGCACCTTGCCCCGGGTTGCTCCCTCAACGGTGCGCCGAACGCGATTGGAGCGCTGGCTCGCGTCCCACGTGGCCGTGCCGCTGCGCCTTGTGATTGCGCCGGCGGGCTCGGGCAAAACGACCCTGCTCCTGAAGTATCTGCCGAACAGCGCGGTCGACGGTGCCTATTGTGCGTTACCGCAAGGCGCCTCTCCCGCGGCAATGCTCGAACTGGTTGCGACTGCGCTATCTTTGCCGCACATGCCGGGCTCGTACGACGACCTCGTGATGGGCTTGCGGGCAGCGATCCTCGAACCGACCGAACTAGCAATCGATGATGTCGACAACGCGTCGCCGGAAACCGCCGCGCAACTGCGCCGCCTGGTCGAAGACGCACCGGAGCAGCTCACGTTCATCTTCACGTCGCGATCGCGTGATGCCCTCGATGCGAAAACCTGGATTGCACGCGGCCTAGCCGTGTTATGCGATCATCGCCGTTTGGCATTCGATCCCGCGGAAACGGAACTGCTTGCCGAAACCTGCGGCGTGCCGTGCACGCACTTAGAAATTGGACGTCTTTTGGAAGAGAGCGACGGCTGGTCGATCGTCGTGAGCGGCGCGGTGCGCGCCGCTTCAGAAGACAGTAGATCGCTTAGCGATGCGTACGAACACTGGCGCAGCCGTTACGGGCAACTCTTCACCGAGTTCATCGCTGCCGATCTCGATCGCGCCGGCGAAGAGGATCGCGCACTGGTTCGCGGTTTGATTGCGGGCGCGAGCGTTGACGATCAAGAGCGCCTGCACCGGCTCGAAGCACAAGGCTTGTTCGTTGTCGCCGACGATGACGGATATCGTCCGTTACGTCCGATACGCCAATTGCGTGGGCGCGTGCGCCTAGCGCCCAGCGCGCGCTTTTCGCCGCTGATCGTTCGCATGTTCGGGCGCTTCGAGGCGCAGATCGACGGACAAGACGTCGGCTGGGTGCGCCGACGGGATCAGCAATTCATCAAATATCTGCTGCTCAAGCCCACGGGTTCGGCGACGCGGACGGAATTGGCATCCGTTTTTTGGCCCGATGGGGACCGGCAGCTCGCCGCGCAAAGCGTCCGTACCGCGTGCAGCAACATTCGCAAGGCGATCGCCTCGCAAGTCGGCTACGCCTGCGTCGATTTGTACTTCCGGGCCGATCCGGACGTCTCGCTCGATCTGACCAAGGTCGTGGCCGACCTGCGCAGATTCAACGCGCATATCGCCGACGGCGATGCGAGCTACGATCGCGGCGACGTGCAAGAGGCCGCGGTTCACTATCGCGCGGCAGAAGAGCTATACTCGGGGCGCCTGCTGGACGGCGACGCTCCCGAACCGTGGTTCTCCTCACAAGCGCAGCTGCTCGAAGACCGGTACGTCATCGTGCTCGAGCGGCTGGCACAAACGGCGTTCGACGAAGGCGACATGAAGAGCGCGGCTGATTATGCGTTCCAAGTGCAGAAGATCCGGCCTGATGCAACGGGTCTGGTCAAGATGCTTGGACGCATTGCGCCGCAATACCAAACGGCCTCTCTGGACGAACACCGCCGCCGGCGTGCGGGCGCGTAACCGCGTCATAATCGCGGCGCTTGCCGCGGCGCTGCTGGTCCTTTGGCAGCTCCACTTGAGTTCGAAAACCGGTTCCTTCTTCGGCGATTTTCGCGCGTTTTATTGTGCCGGTGCGGCGCTCGCGCATGGGGCGCAGCCGTACGCGGCGGCACCGCTCTACGCGTGCGAGCGCGCGCCGATGCCGTTCGGGCTCTACCATGCGGACAGCGGCGTGGCCGTCCCCGCGCCGTTACCTGGTTATGCGCTCGTGCTCCTTATGCCGCTCGGAATGCTTCCGTATCTTGCCGCGTGCGCGTTCTGGTTCGCGATCCTGATGGCAACGAGCGCCGTATCCGTCTTTGCGCTTGCGGCCTTGCTCGATCGACCCATCGATGCCGCGCTGTGGGCTCTCGCGGTCGGCTTCGCCGTGATCGTCATTCCGTTCGGTGAACTGGGTTCGATCGTGATGGCGTCGATCGTGTGCATGGCGCTCGCATTGCGGCGCGGCGCTTGGACCTGGGCGGCCGTTGCGGGCGCGTTTGCGATGATTCTGCCTCACATTGGATTGCCGGTGATGCTGGGCGCATTCCTCTTCGTCCCCGTTATGCGCGCGCGCATTGCTGTGGTTGCGGTCGTGCTTGCGATCCTCGACGTTCTGGCCGGTGGTTGGCGGACCGCGCTCGCGTATGTGTTCGACGTGCTTCCCGCGCACGCGCGTTCAGAGATCGGCAGTAACGCGCAATATGGATTGACGTGGGCGCTGCACAGCCTGGGCGCGAGCGACCGCGCAGCGATTGCCGGGGGCGAAGTCTCTTACGCGCTCATGATCGCCCTCGGTTTGTTCGCGTCGTGGAAGATTCTTTCACGGCAGCGCGATGCGGCTTATGTCGTTCTTGTTCCGCCGGCGTTCGCCGTGCTCGGGGGTACGTTCGTGCATCTCACGCAGATAATGATCGCGATCCCCGCCGCGCTGCTCCTCTTCGATCGAGCGCGAGGGGCAGCACGCGTGATGTTCGGTTCGGCGGCGCTGTTGATTGCATTTCCGTGGGCGTCGATTCTGGGTCAGCCGCTCCTGATGCTCGTCTACGCTCTCGTTTGCGGAATCTTTGCGCGATCGCTTCTGGGCGCAAATGCGAGCGTTGCGCTTCGCATCGCACTCGGCAGCGTTCTGCTATGCGCGGCTGTTCTCATCGCCGGATATCACTTTGGCGCCGGGCTCTCGACCAACGTTCACGGTTTGAGCGCGCAGCAGGGCCTTGCGCAGAGTTCGTGGGGCGAATACATCCGCGCGCAGCGTGCCGGCAGCGGCCCCGCGTGGTGGATTGCGAAAGCCCCGACGTGGATAGGGCTTGCGCTCTTAGCGCTGGGCTGTGCGTATGCTTTGGTGAAGAAAGATCTCGTAGCGCCGGTCGCTGTAGAACAGGTGCCAGTCGCGCCGTAGCGCGACCGCTTGCGCGAGCGAGTTGTTCTTGTCGACGAGCATGGAATCGACGTTCCAGCGTAAAAGCACGGCATGCCACGTCGGGGAAACGCGCTGGACCGAAAGATAATCCTTCCATACTTTGGCGGGAAACGGATCGCAGCGGCCGTCTAAGAACGTTCGCAGGTTTGGCCGCTGCAGCGCAAGACTGCACCACGCAAAATCCTCGCAGTACAGATTGTGCGTCCCGGGCAGGCTTGCGAGCGTCGCAACCGCGGTGCGTGGAAGCGTCACGTCCGAAACCGCGGGCGCGTGCTCGAGTGCGAGGATGATGAAACCACACACCAGCGCACTGCAGACCAGAACCAGCGTTTCGCTGAACTGCTCTTGCATGATCGCATTGATGCGCGCATGCGAGGGCAGAGCGCTCGAGAGACGCTGCGCCGCCATCGGCGCTATCACCAGCGCGGCAAGCGGGATGTGCCGTACGGCGATGCCCGCGAGCAGCGCACTCACCGCGAAGAGCATGCCGTCACGCCAGCGCTCGCGCGGTGCCGCAATACCGAAGTAGCAGCAGATCGCAAGAAGAGGTAAGAGTCCGCCGGAAAATCCCCAGAACGCGAGGTCGGGCGGCTGCCACTCGGCAATCGCGGTGCGGATCGCACTGGTCTCCACGTTGAGCGCGTACAGCGGCAAATTCCAGAGCAGCGGCGTCAAAAACACAGCGAGCATCGTGCCGCCCGCGGCCACGAAGTTGCGCTCGACGCGCGGCGTCCACGCGCGATCTTCAACCCACGTCCCGATAGCCCAAGCGCCCACCAGCACGGGCGCGATGAGCGCGCTTGCATGAATGTTGGCCCAGAGCGCGACGACCGGAATGATGAGAAACATCCAAGCGGTTTCGATATCGAGCAGCAGCAAAACGATCGCAAGAAAAAGCCATCCGAAAATTTGCGCGCGCACGCCGAACGCTTCCAGCATCGCGAAGCCTGTGCACGCGGTTACAAGCGCCGTTGCGACCGTGGTGGAACCGCGACGGTGTGAACGGTACACCGTAAGCAGCAGCGCGCCGACGGCTGCAGCAACGGTAAGCATTGTGAGCACCGTGAAATGTTTGGCGGACGTAAGCCATGCGACCGCAACGCTGAAGGCCCATTCTTGCGGAATCCAGCGCGCACCGGGCGCCGTAAAGGTTTCGTGACCGAGCCGTACCGGAAGGTGATGCATGTGCAGGACATACGTTCCCAGCCACAGCTGCCAGGCCAAGTCACCATCGTGACCTGGATAAAACCATGCGGCGACCAGAAAGCGGGCGCAGAAGATCGCGGCGATCGCGATTGCAATTCTCATCGCACGGCGGCCGGGCGAAGCAGCACGCGGTGCGCGACGGTCCGAGACGTGCGCCAGCCGGAGGAAGTCAGCAGCGCGACGATGTTCGCATCGTCTTTAGCGATCACCGCATCGATGCCGAATTGCGCCATCTCGGTGCGCCAGCGGCCGTGAGTGGCGACGGCATCCTGCTGCGTGCGGCGCGCGCGAGCCGGCGCGACTCCCGCACGGTCGTCGAGCAGTGGATGGATATTCGGAAATACCATCTCGGTACCGTCACACCAGCGCGGCTGCTCGCAGAGCAGCCTGTGTGCATGACGATCCTTTGCAAGCGCGACCAATAACGTGGCGGGCTGTTCGTCCGGCTGCGGCCACCAAATCACTTTCGGTTCGCTCGCGGTCATTACCGCGATGAACGCGAACGAAGCGGCGCCGAACGCAATCGCATACTGCCTTACCGAACCGCGCGGAAACGTTCGCAAGTCGACGTAAAAGCTTGCGGCTGCATCCGCGACGATCGGTGCGGCAACGATCCCGAAGTACGGCAGATTGCGCACGTCGGCAATTGCGAGCAGCATGAGTGCGAAGAAACTCAGCGCGTCGGCACTGCGGCCCCGGCGGCGAACGCCGTACCAAGCGGCCAGGACGATCACTGCGCAGAAGCTCGTTGCGGAAACAGACAAAGCTCCGGTCCACAAGGGATTGCGCTGCGCTCCGGCAGCAAATGCGTCGAGGTACAGAACGTGCGCGCCATAGCTATGCCACGGTGCCGCGTGCAGTTGCACCGCACCAAGTATCGTTGCGCCGGCGGCAAGCAAAGCTTTGTTCCGGACGCCCTCATCGAATCGTCCCGTATCGATGAGTGCAGCGAAGCACGCAAGGGTCGCGAGTAGCGCCGCAAGCGGAGCGCCGCCTTGCAAAAGGGCCCATGCCGCGACGATTAGCAGCGCATTGGCGACGCTTGCGCGATCCGTGCGCTCGAGCATGAGTGCGAAGCCTGCTGCGCAGATCCAACCGATCGGATCTAAACTCACACCGAGCCGTCCAAGCATGCAGAGCACCACGAGAACGGCCGCAAGCGCTGCGTAGAGATCCGGTGCTCCCCGCTTTCGGGTGCGCCACGCCACGAGCAGCACCGCGCCACCGGTGAGGATGCCGCAGAGCCCGGCTACGAGCGCAAACCCGAAGGTTTTGAGCAGCATCGCGTAGAGCGGGCCGCCAAGCAGATTGGGATCGCGAACTTGGATTAAGAACTCAGGGAGTACGTGCGCTCGCGAGACAACCGCTGTCGCGATAGCGAAGGCGACAAGCGTTGCTGCGAAGCGCGCATTCATTCGAGCGTCAGGCGGTCGCCCACGAGCAGATCGCGGCCTTCGAGCGCGCCGGCGCCCAGCTCGACCACGTTGCGCGCGCCGAAGCACGAGAGCACGGGGCGCTGCAGCGGCACCGAACGGTGCGTGCGAACGATGCAGCCTTTATCGTCGAGGAAAATGACGTCGATCTGCGCCCGCATTCCCAGCGTATGAATCGCCCAGCAGTCGCGAAACCACAAACCTTCGTCCGGATCGACTTGGGCGCGCGGGATGAATCCGGCCAGCCGTTGCCACCACGTGTCGGCATAGGTGACGTTCCAGGCGATGATCTCGCCGGTCGTGTTGTTCTTGAGGTGCGGCATGGCCATTACCGCCACATGCCCAGCGGAATTGCGACACCGATCGCCGTTGCAAGGTACGGAGCAAATGCGATTACGCCGCGTTTGCGTCCCCGGGCGTAATTTATCCCGACCGCCGCAAGGCAGGCCAGCGCGAATGCGAGGATTGAAACCTGCGCTCCCAGAACCGCGCCGCCGAGCGCAACGAGCTTCACATCGCCCCAACCCATTCCGCGGCCGCGTGAGAGCAGAGCGGCGATTGCGAACGGCACGAAGGGCGCTGCGGCGGAGATGAAAAGAACCCATTGGTGCTGCCAAAGCGCAACGACCAGCATGATGGCAAGCGGCCCGAGTGTGAAGACGTCCGGCACGATGCCGCGGCGCGCGTCCGTAACCCAAATCGCAACGAGGGACACACAGACGAGGGCTATGAGCAAAAGCTGCGCTTGCGAGACGGCATGCGGTGTAACGAGCATGCCGATGGCACCGCACGCGCCAATCAATAGGAGCAGCGGCGGCTGCTGCGGCGGCGGGCCGCCTTCGAGCGCCGCAGTTCGGTCCGCAAACGCGTTACCGAGCAGCACGCCCAGGTATCCCGCTGCGGCGAAGAAGAGCGCTCCCAAAAGCGCTGCGATCAGACCTGCAATCATTTCCCTGCGATCATTTCGGCTGCGAGAGATAGTTGGCGGCGAGCGCCCCGAAGATCACGACGAACAATGCCGGCAGCATGAACATGGCCATCGGGAAGACCATCTTCACGGGCAGTTTTGCGGCATGTTCTTCCACGAGCATTATGCGGTGGTTGCGCACGTCTTCGGCGAGCTCGTTGAGGACCTTGGAGATGTTCGTGCCCAAGCGTTCCGCCTGCGTTATAGCGGTGATGGTCGTGGTAAATTGCTGCTGATTCAAGCGTTCCGCGGCAGCGCGCAGCGCTTCCGAGCGCGAACGTCCTAGGCGGATCTCCGAGAGCGTCGCTCTGATCTCTTCACCGAGCGCGCCCGGCGCAGCATCGATTGCGTAGCCGAGTGCCTGATTGACGGAGAGGCCCGCCTGCACGGTCGTTGCGACCATATCCAAGAAGTCGGGCAGCGCTTTTTGCACCTGCACTTTGCGTTTGGAGATGGCTTTTTCGAGCGATGCCAAGGGGAGATAAATGCCTACCCCGCCGACCAGTACGGTCGCGATCATGTTGAGCACCGGTGCCAGATGTAAAAGCGTCATCATCACGAGCGCGAATGAAACGCCGAAGAGACCGCCGCCGACGATGCGTACGCCCATCTGCGCGGGCGTCACCGTATACCAGCCCGCCTCCATGAGTTTGCGTTTGAGGCGTCCGCGCCGTTCTTTTGAGAAGATCTTCTCAAAGGCGCGTACGTTGCGCGGATCGCGCACCATACCGCGGGATTCCAGTTCTTCGAGCGTTTTTTTGAGCGTACTCTTTTGCGGAATGAGCGACAAAGCAAACAGGAACGTTGCTGCAGCGCCCAGCGCAACAATCGCCAGAATCAGCATGGTCATACGTCGACCTTCAGCATTTTCATGAGCCAGAGAACGCCCAGGAGTTCCAGAACGCCGACGATCATCAACGCTACGTGTCCGGGCGAGGTAAACCAAAGCGCGCTTCCCATCGAAGGCTCGGTGATTGAAATGAAGACGCTCAAGAACGGCGGAAGGGCGGAGAGGATGCCGGCGCTTGCGCGGCCTTCGGCCGTGAGCGCAGAAATTTTGCGCTGAATGCGCCGGCGCTCTTTTATGGTGTTGGCGAGATGTTCGAGGATCTTGGCGAGGTCGCCGCCGGTTTGCGACTGGATGCGAATTGCGCGCGCCATCATCAGCGTCTCGCTGCCCGGCATGCGTTTTGCAAGCGTATCGAGCGCATCGTAGACGCTCACGCCGATGTTCGTCTGCCCAACGACGCGCATGTATTCGTATCTTGCCGGATCGGACATTTCTTCGATGACCATTGTGAGCGCTTGACGTAAGCCTAAGCCGATGCGCACACCGCTGCCGATAAGACGGAGCGCCAACTCCAGCTGCTGTACGAACTGGTCGAGCCGCCTGCGGATCTTGATCTGCAGAAGCGCCCAGAACCCGCCAATCGCCACCGCTGCGCAAACAGGCACCAGAATTACGCCGACGAGCATCCCGGGACGCATGACTAAAGCGGCAAGGATCCAAAGCACGGCTGTCACGCCTGCGAGGCGGAGAGCGATGTCTTGCGGGGTCTGCTGCACGCCCGCGCGATCGAGCAACTCCGCGAAGCGGCGCATGCGCGCGTCGTTCCCGGTGTTTTCGGCGGGCGTGAATATTTTGCTGAAGACGCTGGAACCGGTTACCATAGCGCTCCTGAGGAAGCGAGCGTTGAAAGTCTGCGCACATCGTACGTGATGCCGTACTCGTCGAAGCGCGAAAGGCACTGCGGCTGCACGCCGGTATATTGAAATTCGCCTGTAACCTTGTTTTCCAGGTCGACGCCATGCTGAGCGTAGCGAATGATCTCTTGCATCGTCACCACGTCGCCCTCCATGCCGACGATTTCGCTGATCGAGGTGATTTTGCGGCTGCCGTCGCGCATGCGCGCCGTTTGAATGATCAGATCGACCGCGCTGGCAACCTGTTCGCGGATGGCGCGCACGGGAAGGTCGAAACCCGCCATCATGACCATCGTTTCCAACCGTGAAAGCGCATCGCGAGGAGAATTGGCATGAGCCGTCGTCAACGATCCGTCGTGCCCCGTGTTCATCGCTTGCAGCATGTCGAGCGCCTCGCCGCCACGGCACTCGCCGACGACGATGCGATCCGGACGCATGCGCAGCGAGTTGCGAACGAGATCGCGGATCTTGATCTCACCGTGTCCCTCGAGATTGGCCGGGCGGGATTCCAGGCGTACGATGTGCGGCTGGTTCAGACAGAGTTCTGCGGCGTCTTCAATCGTGACGATGCGGTCGCGTTCCGGAATGTACCCGGAGAGAATGTTGAGGAATGTCGTCTTACCCGAGCCTGTACCGCCGCTAATGACGACGTTCAAGCGCGATTCGATGCAAGCGCGCAGAAAATCGAGCATTTCTTCGGTTGCCGAGTTCTTTTCGATCAGATCCTGCGCGGTGAGGCGGCGGGTCCCGAAGCGGCGGATCGTTAGGGACGCCCCGTCGATCGCGAGCGGACCGATGATCGCGTTAACGCGCGAACCATCGGGCAAGCGCGCATCCACCATCGGCACGGATTCGTCCAAACGGCGGCCTAGGGGCGCGATGATGCGCTCGATGACCAAACGCAACGCCTGTTCGCTGGTAAATACCTTGCCGGTTCGCTCAATTTTTCCGCTGCGCTCGACGTACACCGTCTTCGGCCCGTTGACCATGATTTCGGTGACGGCGGGATCGCTCATGAGATCCTCGAGCGGCCCCAAGCCCAGCGACTCGTTGACGATCTCTTCTTTGATTTGCGCGATCTCTTCAGCGGTAAGATGATTGTGGCTCTTGTCGCTCAGGACGTGCTGCGCCGCATCTTCGATCTTTTGACGAAGTTCCGCGAATTTGGCGGCGTCGCTGTGCGCCGAGCTGGCTTCGACCAGATTGATCTTGTTTGAAAGCGTTTCGTGAATTTCGAGCTTTAAGCGTTCGTGCGGATCGACCGTTTGCGCATTCTGCGCTTTGCCGTTCGCCTGCACCGCCTTCTGCGGACCTGCGCCCTGAGCGTGCGCTGCCGAACGGGGCTCGAGGCGGCGTTCTTGAACGAATCCCTTTGCCGAAGGCAGCAACGCCTCTATCTGCGGTTCGGCGGCGATCGTACGCAGCGTCTTCTCGAGCGTGGATAGCGCCTTACCGTAGTTACGATCGTGTTGGGGCGGCAGCTCGGCGATCACTTTGATCTCGAGCGCGCGTTCGATTTCCGCCCGAGCTGCTACGGGGTTACCGTCGCGGCAGTTGGTCAGCAGGACGATGCGCGTGAGCGGAACGCCGAAGCGTTTGAGGTCGGCAATCATCGTCCTCGCGGACGCGATGCCCAGCAGATTCGGCTCCGCAACGAT
>Ga0185299_10006403_pt1 | contig 12530 bp, 13 predicted proteins | sample PaiPotPPA55metaG_FD_128002 | JGI IMG/M metagenome (GOLD analysis project Ga0185299, IMG submission 128002) | Iron sulfur acid spring bacterial and archeal communities from Banff, Canada, to study Microbial Dark Matter (Phase II) - Paint Pots PPA... ...
TTCGGTCGCCTGGGCGTCGGCCTCCACCTTCCGCGGCTCCGACAAACGTGGCGGTGCAGACGGTGCCCGCATTCGCCTCGCGCCGCAGAAGGATTGGGAAGTCAACCAGCCGGCCCACCTGGCGAAGGTGCTGGATACACTCACGGGTATCCAGAGCGAGTTCAACCGCGCCCAGTCCGGAGGCAAGAAGGTCTCGCTCGCCGACCTGATCGTGTTGGCTGGTTGCGCAGGCGTCGAGCAAGCGGCGAAAAATGCCGGTCATGCGGTGACGGTTCCCTTCGCGCCGGGACGCATGGACGCCTCGCAGGCGCAAACCGATGTGGATGCCTTCGCCGTGCTCGAACCGATCGCGGACGGCTTCCGCAACTACCTCAAGGGTAAATTCTCCGTATCGGCCGAGGCCTTGCTGGTTGATAAGGCGCAACTGCTAACGCTGAGCGCGCCGGAGATGACGGTGCTCGTGGGCGGCCTGCGTGTCTTGAACGCCAACTATGGACAGGCCCAACACGGAGTCTTTACCAAGCGGCCGGCGGCGCTGACTAACGACTTCTTCGTGAACCTGCTTGATATGGGCACGGAGTGGACGGCAGTATCGGATGCCAAGGACGTGTTTGAAGGGCGAGATCGCGCGACGGATGAACTGAAGTGGACCGGTAGTCGTGTCGATCTGATCTTTGGCTCACACGCCCAGCTCCGGGCCTTGGCTGAAGTCTATGGAAGTTCGGATGCGCAGGAGAAGTTTGTTCATGACTTTGTAGCGGCCTGGGACAAGGTGATGAACCTTGATCGCTTCGACCTTGCGTGATCTCAGACGATAGACCTTAAAGGTCTTATGCCGAAGCAAAAGCGGCCGGTCACAAGATCGGCCGTTTTTGTTTGCCCGTCGCTCGTTGGCATGAGCGGTGGTGCTCAATAACTCGAAGCGGTCGTTCGCGGATGACTGAACGACGTCTGCCGCGAACGTCTTCAAAGGCCGATAAACTGCCGATCGACTCGAAAGAATGAATGGTCGTTGGCCCTTGGAAGCAGCCGTTGAGGCAGCGCTGGCTCATCCGCAGTCAAGTCCTTTTTCCCTCTGCCTGCTGAACCACGCGGATCGCGGCAGGTGATCCCTTCAGCCTGCTCTTCACTACCTTCTCCAGGTCAAAGGTGGAGGTCTTGCCAACGCTCGGAAGACATTCGTGCACCCATGAATCCGCTGCAGCCGACCCCGCATCTCGCAAGGCACGGAATAACTCGATGGAGGGCGTGCTCTTCGACGCGGCGCCGATCTCGTCCATGAAGCGATCCGCACGAATCACGTGAAAGCGTTTGCGCGAGTAGGGCTTGCCATGATGAACAAGGGTGTTCTCAACGCTGAGCTCGTTGATCAATTCGATCTGTCGAACTTCCGTGACCCAAGACGCGCCGAAACTCAGTTCGTTGATCCGGTTCAGGATCTGTCCCGGAAATCGCGGAGGTCCATGCTGGACGAAGAGCGGATCGATGAGGACACTCAGAATGTCGTCGACGGAGTCGACCAGCGGATCGAGTGCAGGGTTGGCCATATATCCGCCGTCCCAATAGAACTCGCCGTCGATTTCAACCGCTTCGAACAACGTGGGGAAACACGCGGACGCCATCAGCACCTTTGCGGTGATCTCGGTTGGCCCGAAGATACGCAACGCGGTCAAGTTGACATTTGTCGCCGCGACGTACAGTTCGGGTGCGATCGCCTTGTGCTGGTTGATGAGCCCGAAGTCCGGAATGACTTTCTCCATGATGGGACCAATGGGATTGCTCAGCCATGGCGTCGCATAGGGAGAACTAATCTGCTGGAGCATGCCTTGGACAATCACAAACGGATTGACGTTCACATTCCAGCGCCAGGGCGAGTTGAGCAATTCAGTGGGCAAGTTGTAGAACGGGTGCCAGTATGAACTGGCGCCGACCAATGTCCATAACTGCTCGAGCGCCCGCTTTGCCTCCGGCACGCTCTCGTTCAGGCCGTATGCGCATGCAGCGCCGTTCAGCGCTCCGCCGCTCGTGCCGCTGATCGCGCGAATGAACAGCTTTTCTTGCGCGACCTCGTCTAACAGGCGGTCGAGTACGCCCCACGTGAACGCCGCGTGCGCGCCGCCGCCCTGGAGGGCCAGACCCACCGTCGGTATGCGTTCCATCTCGGCCATCCTTCCCCTCGTTCGAGTCGGCATGCCGTCTTTTTGCCGACGAATCAGCCGGTGAAGAACCCGCTTTGCGGACCCGTCACGCACGTAGGATTTCTTACTTGACGCCCATCACGGCGCCGTATGCGTTCCGTGCAATTGCTGATGCCCAAGGCCGAGCCATTGACAGCAATCGCGCCACGCAAAAGAGATAGGGGGAAATACGCAATGCACGGTCGCGGCCGCAGAACGTTGCGTCGAGCCCGCGCCTGAAGTTCTGGACGTGCGTCTTTGATAATCAAAATAGGATGGCGCCTGCCAAATGTAAAGACCCGGTGTGCGAAATTCTGTTCCTCTCTCGACCGGAAGACTCATTCGACTGTTAGCGGACTTGCCGGTGGCGATATCTCCCGTGCATGTTGTCTACTTGCCGGAACGAAAGCTTACAGCCAAGCTCCCCAGTTTCATCGACTTTGTGATTGCGCGATTTGGTCCAAGAGCGGAGTAACCACGAGTCAGTTGGACGCGCCCGAGGAAATTGAACACGGCAAGCCGAGCGAATATTGCCGTAGGCCTCCGTGTCCAGATCTTACGGAAACGAGTCGTTCGATCTCGTGGATCCCCCGATCTAAACACCGCACCCACATTGTCCGAAATTTGGATGCGACCCCTTCCCGCCAGCAGCCAGCCAATCAATCTTGGCGCGGACAAAGCGAGTCATCTTCTCCAACTCCCTTGCCTTCGCTTCCAGGCCGGCGAGCTGCCCGCTCAAAATCTCGATAAGGCGCTCACCCGTAATGCCACTTTCGCGGCGCTCGGTGTCGAGCGCGGCTATCTCCTTTAGCGACAGACCAAGGGACTGTCCCACCCGAATGACCTCTGCGGTCTGAACGTCCTCGGCGGTAAAAAAATGGTAAGGATGGCGGCCACCCTTGTCGCTTGTCCTTGGTCTCAGAAGACCGAGACGCACATAGAAGCGCACCGTATCGCGGCTTAGCCCCGTGGCCCCCGCAAAGTCTGAAATCAACATCTTACCCCCTTGACCATGGAGTATGGTCCACACTTAAAGTCTAAGCCTCCGCATCTAAAAGAGGAAACAGAAATGACGAAGACTTGGCTGATAACGGGAAGTGCAAACGGTCTCGGGAGAAGAATTGCTGAGACAGTTCTTGATAACGGCGACCGCCTTGTGGCAACGGCGCGCAGAGCTGATATGCTCGCGGACCTCCAGGAGAAGTACGGCGACAAAATCGCGGTAGCAACGCTCGATGTAACCAACGGGGCCGCTGCGCACGCCGCCGTTAGAGTCGCAGTCGATACGTTTGGCAGTCTCGACGTTCTCGTCAACAACGCTGGGTTTGCTTCTGTCGCGCCGTTCGAACAGATGCATGAAGACGACTTCAAAGCGCAGATGGATACGAACTTCTACGGCGTCGTCAACTTGACCCGTGCCGCTATTCCGGTCATGCGCGAGCAGCGCTCCGGGTACATCATCAACATCTCGTCGGGAGCCGGCCGGCTGGGCGCACCTGGCATGAGCGCCTACCATGCTGCCAAGTTCGCCGTCGGTGGCTTCACGGAGTCGGTGGCGAAAGAGGTGGCTGGGTTTGGCGTCAACATCATTGCCGTCGAACCAGGGAGCATGCCAACCAACTGGGCCACGCTCGCGTCAAAAAATGCTCCAAAGCTGATGCCGGATTATGAGCCGAGCGTCGGGCACCTCCTTGCCATGACGCAGGGGCTAGCGGGCAACGAGGTCGGCGATCTGAACAAATACGCAAAGGTCATTTTTGATCTGTCTCGCATGAACACCCTTCCAAACCATTTGATTCTTGGAAGCGATGCACTGTTCGCCATTCGCATGGTCGAGGCGGCTCGCGATAAAGCGACCGCGCAATGGGAGCACATCAGCAAGTCGACGGATCGTGACGGAGCTGATCTCTCGTTTTTGGAAAACCTGTCACTGCATTGAGAAAGGCAGGAGAGCCGGACGCTGCCGCCGACCCACAGCAGCGAACGGCCGGAGACTATTTTGATCGCCCTGGCGTTAACAAGACATGCAGAAATTTCCTTCGTAGATCTGCGTCAGTCTCACTTCGCAACGGTGCTTTCAGGAAATCCAGCTTTCGGGCATTTTCGAGGGTTGCGAACCCATGTAGTGCGCTCCAAATTGACAACGCTCGGGCCCAGACGTCTTCGGTCTCGGCATTTCCGAGGCGGGCTTTTACAGTGTCACGGAGAATTCCGAAGGCGTCTAGCCACGCAGCATTATAGTCAGCGTTCGACTTATCCCTGATGCCATCACTAAACATGACTCTGTAACGAGCCGGCTTGCGCTCCGCAAATCTTAGGTAGGCTTCGCATATGGCCTCGAGGCTATCAGAATCGTTGAGCACTGATCGTTTCAGCGCGGCGCGCAACAGCTTTGCGAACTCGGCGAAGCTCACGGTGGCCACTGCAGTAACCAAGCCCGCCGCGTTTCCAAAGTGATGAGCAACGGCAGTTGGTGTCACCCCGACGCGTCGAGCGCATTCTCGCAAAGAGAATTCTTTCGCCCCCTTTTCTTCGAGCAACCCCTCTGCTGCGGCAATGAGAGCATTTTTCAGATCACCGTGGTGATACTGATCTTTTGATTCGGCCTGGTTGGGCGAAGCCACTTTCACTTTCACTCCTGTGAACTATGCAACATCACCGCGTGCTGCCGCGACGGGTGGCCGTGATTTTGTACGCTGACCGCTTTCCGTTCACTGCGCAAGCGTTCGCGGGGCCAACGGTAGATCCAGCTATCGCACGTATTTGCCATTCGAAACGTACCCCAATTATGGGGTCGAGATCAACTGTCCAACAAAGGGGCCGTTGCCGTAGTCGTCCGAGTATCCGCTCTGGGCGCGCGGGCCCGGCAGGCGGTCGACGTTCAAGCTCGGCGGCCCTTGCATGACCTTACGCCTCGGCTTGGGACAACGAGCTTGGACACAAAAGAGGCTCCCGGCTCAACAACCCGCATCGATGTAATTTTAGTAAATATCTTGACACCGTACAGATTTGTATCTTACATTTGATCTTGACACTGAAAAGATAATTCGACTGTGTGGTGTGCGTCCAGCAACTCGCTCGACGACAGGCACGATAATGCACGCACGATGAGTGTCCGCCTTCCCAACAATTCATTGGATCGACAGTGATAGAACTCTTCATTCGCGAGGGCGGTTCGCAGGTGGTTATAGCAGCCGTTATCCTGCATTCGTCGTTGGTGCATCGTATCTGGCCGCTATAGTGCAACCCAAGTCACAGGCTCTTGGTGCGCGACAATTGGAAAGTCCGCTCGTGCCATCGTAGTTGTCGCGCAATCGGACGTTGTAGTTGACGATATCCACAGGCTCTTAAGATGTTTAAGCTTAAAGTACATAGGATTACCAATTTTAATGTCTTTCGGTGTCGATATCGGGAACATCACAGAACGCTTGTGACTTCGTTGTCCGCAATCGAGCTTCGATCATTGGTATCAGCGTATGAATAGTCAAACCGCCATTTCTCTCCGTTCAATTCTCGTCGACGTTGTTGTGTCGACGGGCATCGCCAGCACTCTCTTCCTGGTGGGAGCACTGCTATTCAGCCTGCTAGGCGACGGAGAAGGTGCAGTGCTGTGTCGAGCGGCACTGCTGGGTTTTACGCTACTTATTCATGATGGGATTGCGAACCTGGGCTCGGTTAGCCTATGGCACGGTATACCGGGCATCTCGTAGCACTTGATGGCTGTAGGGTTCGGAACGCACTACGCGTCAAAGTTGGATGCCGCGTGTAGAGTATCTTTTGACAGGCCAAGACACCCGCTTACTGTCGGTGTAATACAGACTAGGGTTTACACCTAAAAACACAATAATTCATTGTGCGTAGTGGACTTAATTTTAAGCGATCTCTTACCTAGACTTGGATTCACCGGCTTCGAACAACAGTTCGGCCTAACCAAGACTGGAGGTTCATCATGAAATCGCTTATCCAAGCCATTGTGGTTGCCGCGGTGCTCGCCGCCCCGGCTGTTTCGTTTGCTCAATCGAACGCGTCACTGAGTGGTGGTGCCGTGCAGAACGCCACTGCGTCCAGCTACGGTGGTGTGGCCGATGGCACATCGGCGTCGGGTTCACATCATCCGCTTCAATCTATGGATCGTGTGATCCGTAGATTGGATCATGCGATCGGTGCGTCGATCCGCCCGGACGCCAATGACGGCATGCAACCGGTGTACTTTGGTTCGTAAATTCGAGCGCGGGTGTTAAAGCAGCAAAGTCTTACTGCGGCTTTGAGGTTGTTGCCAATATTGGCAACAACCTCAAAGCCCTATGATCAAAGCTTTGTCCTCAGCGGCGGCGCATCTGCCTGGGCTGTCGCGCCCGCAGAATGTTGGCGCGATCGGACTGTACGCTATGGAACCGCTGCTCTGCAGCTCATGGGTCTTCTTTTTGACACCGGCGGTGCGCGGTGATTTCCCGACCCGGTTCATTCTGCATCCAGCCAGGAATCCAGGGCAACGCGGAACGCGACGGCCACAATCACCGGAACGGTCAGCATCATCACAATGCCGAAGTTCTCGATCATGTCGCCATACATGATCGGCTTGTACAGCACAATGCCAGAGACGATGACGAAGCCGACAAAGCCGACAAACACCATCAGGATGCTGCGGAGAGCACGGGACGGCCGCCAGCGCTTCGGCTTGCTCGGTGCGTGACCTATCTGCTCCGCGTTCGGCGCAGTGTCTGCTTCAAATTTTTCTTTATTTTCTGGCATGGTGCAGCTAGGTGAAGGACGACCGGGTCCGTAAAAATCTACCACATCGCGGATCTTCAATTGGAATTTGTCGTTGCTGCGGGTGATGCTAGTCGTGACAACGCGATGAGCTAGCCGACAGAAAGTGATTCTGTCACAAGCAAAGAATCTTGAGCGGCAGCCGTCTGCCGCCGGCGAAGGTCCCTGTCCAGCCAGTTTGAGACGTTCGATACGAGCGGGCAGATCGTCAACAGTTCGAGTTTCAGCGGCGTCTCCGCAGGTAAGGAAACTGATCACCAGAGCGCACTACGTAAGATGCCGAAAGATTTTGGATCTGTTACCAGCCTGAATTTCGAGCATTGTAGACGCAACGGCCCGAGGCAATTCTATGAGTCTGAGTGCTGAAGCCGATCGTCGTAAATCGAGGAGCGTTACCCCATGCGAAATGAATCGCTTGGACGTCTATCGGTTCCAGACACTAGAGATTTAATACGCGGATCTCCCATATTGTATTGTTCGATAAGAAGCTAGTGATCTACGCCTGACAAGCTCATACAGCGTTGCCCGATCGAGGTCCCGATACGATATTCGAGAATTCCATCCGCATGGATATACCCAATGATACTTACCTATGCTGCCTTTGTTGTTCTCGGCCTCATATGGGGATCGAATTTCATCTACATGAAATGGGCTGCAGCCCTGATCAGCCCTGAGCAAATAGTCCTTTTGCGGGTATTTTTTGGTTTCCTGCCATTGGCATCTGCAGCCTGGCATAAGGGCGTGATCAACCGCAGCCAGGCCCGTCATGTGCCGCATTTCCTCGTCATGGCCGTTGTGGCGACGGCCCTCTACTACTTTGCCATCGTAAAGGGAACGGCGTTGCTCCCCTCGGGCATCGCGGGCGTCCTGGGCGGGTCGATCGCTTTGTTCACCGCAATCTTCTCGCTCTTGCTTCTGCGAACCGAGAGGCTCACCGGGTTGATGGCGGTTGGGGTCGTTTTAGGCTTTGCCGGCATCGCTCTGATTGCGCGCCCCTGGGAGGGTACAGCCAACCCCATCAACCGCGCGGGTGTTATTTGGATGCTGACCGGCTCAATCATTCTTGGGCTGTCGTATGTCTACGTCCGTCGCTTTCTGGCGCCGCTCAACTTACCGCCCCTGGCACTCGCCACCTGGCAGGTGGGACTGGCCCTGCTTATACTTCTTCTGCTGACGAACTTCACCGGTATTGGGCAGATACTGCAGGACTGGCGTGCGGCTATGGGCGTGGTGGTCGGACTTGGCATTCTGGGAACTGGAACCGCCTTTTTGATCTACTACTTCTTGCTGCAAGAACTCGGTGCGGTTGCTGCTTCGGGCGCCACTTATATTACACCTACGGTCGCGCTGCTAATCGGTTGGGCCGCCGGTGAGAAGGTCGGCATATTCGAAGTAGCGGCCGTCGTCTTGATACTTGCGAGTATCGCGATGCTGCAGATCGGACGACAACGCGCCGGTCGCGAGAGGCTCCGAGCGGGAAAATAGTGCCTGCTGCCGGCTGACCGCTTTGTAGAAATCTGCACGGCCGCTCCGGGGCGCGTGCCGCCGATCGCCGACAGACAGGGGCCCGGCCCAAGGGATATTTCAAAGCAATGCCTAGATTGTAGACAACCGGCAGGGGCGACACTGAAGTTCGCAAGCATCACGGTAGATGCAGGCGTGGACTGTTCCGCTGTTAGACGCGACGCTTTTGGGAAAACGAGTTCGAGTCGGAGTACAACCTGGCTGCACGCACGAAGAAGGCCTCGGGCAATCGGCCGGAGGGGCCATCGTGTAGTACTGCGCACCAAGCAGCTCCCGGGCTCACGACTACACGCACCCACCGCACGGCAACCATGTCTCGCGATTGTTTACGCCCGATAACTGACGCCGGTTGTCGACGCGCACGTGATACGAACTTCAACCCCGAGATTCCAACCGCCCGTCAGCCGAACATACCAATGTCCGGAAATCCGGCCCGAAATCCGGCCATCGCGAGTGCCGTATCAAACCCGCTGAAATCCCGCGCTCTCCCCCCCACAAATCAACGGTCAGCGTCCACCATCCCGCCGGCGTGTAAACTAGCGAACTTTTTGACTCTGGTGGTATGGTGCAAGCCCCACAGCGCTCAGCTTTCAGCGGCCCGACGCTCATTCGCTTAGTTGCTCGCCTGACGGACGTCGAATTTACCGAATCCCGGCAATCGCTCTCGGACCGGCTGAGCCAATGGCTCCACTGGACAGACGCCATCGCGCTGTCCACGGCGCTGAACGGCAATCCGTCTGCCGTGCCAGCCGGCGCGCGAGCCTTCGGCAGCGGTGAGGAGAACGAGTGTGCCCGTGTGCGCGGCGCGTTGGCAAATGCCATCGCCGGTAATCACGCCTTCGCCGCCGTCAAGCGGCACGGGCCTGCGCAACGGCCCCCTCACGGAGCCTCCATGGATGCGGCGGTCGACTACCCGGTTTTTCGTCAGCACTATCTCTCCATGCAGCAGGCGATGGAGACGGGCATCAGCAACCTGCGCGGCCGCCTGCGGGAAAAGCTAGCCGCCAGGACGCCCGCCATGACTCGCCTCGCAGAGGTGGATGCGGTCATGGAGCGAGCGTTGAGCGCGCGCGAGCGGAGTTTGCTGGCGACCGTGCCCGCGTTGCTCGGAGGGCACTTCGAGCGTTTGCGCCAGGCCGAGCAAAAGACGCTGGCCGATGCCCAAACATCGGGGGAGACCCCAGCGATCACGCCGGGCGCATGGCTGGCCGTGTTCCGCAAGGATATGCAGAGCGTGTTGCTAGCCGAACTGGAGCTTCGTTTTCAACCGGTCGAAGGGTTGCTTGCGGCCCTTCGCACCAGCTAACTGGGACGCTATGTCCAGAAATCTTCTCAATCTTGTTGTTTTCCTGGTAGGTCTGGCCGCTATGTGCTGGATCGGCGTGGGCTACGTCGGCTCGAACCCACTGGCGCTGGCCGTCACCATGTTGATCGGCGCCTGCTACCTGACGGGCGCGCTCGAGTTGCAGCGCTACAGCCAAGCCACCTCCACCCTGGCGCGTGCCGTCACGGGCCTGTCCGAACCACCGCGCAGCCTGGGCGTCTGGCTTGACCCATTGCATCCCAGCCTGCGCAATGCCGTGCGCCTGCGCATCGAGGGTGAGCGCGTGGCCCTGGCCGGCCCGGCGCTGACGCCGTATCTGGTCGGCTTGCTAGTGTTACTGGGCATGCTGGGCACGCTTTTGGGCATGGTGGCGACCCTGAGAGGCACGGGGATGGCGCTGGATAGCGCGACGGACTTGCAGGCTATCCGCACGTCGCTGGCCGCACCGGTCAAGGGGTTGGGATTTGCGTTCGGCACCTCGATTGCGGGCGTGGCCACATCTGCCATGCTGGGGCTGCTTTCCGCGTTATGCCGGCGCGAGCGGATCGAGGCGGCACAGAGGCTCGACGTGAAGATCGTGACCACGTTACGCGTCTACTCGAAGGCCCATCAGCGCGACGAATCCTTCAAGCTCCTGCAACGGCAGGCCGAGATGATGCCCACGCTGGTCGACCGGTTGCAGGCGATGATGGCGACCATCGAGCAACAGAACCTGGCCTTGAACGAGCGGCAGATCGCCAGCCAGGATGCCTTCCACGGCAAAACTGAGGTCGTCTACACCCGCCTGGCCTCGTCCGTGGAGCAATCGATCAGGTTGACCGTCGCCGAAAGCGCCCGCACCGCCAGCGCAGCGCTGCAGCCGGTCATGGAGGCCACGATGGCAGGTCTCGCGCGCGAGACGGCCTCATTGCACGACACCGTCACGCACGCCGTGCAGCGGCAGCTGGACGGGCTGACGACCGGTTTCGAGGCGACGACCTCTACTGTGGCGGACATCTGGAACCAGGCGCTAGCGGGACATCAGCGATCCAGCGAGGAGCTTGCCTTGCATCTGCGCACCTCGCTGGATCGATTTACCGAAACCTTCGAGCAACGCTCGGCCGGCCTGCTGGACGGCGTCTCCGCACGACTCGATGCCACGGCAGGCAGCGTGTCGGAAGCGTGGAACCAGGCGCTGTCGCAGCAAGAGCGCGTCGGCGAGAAGCTGGCGGGCCACAACCAGCAGGCCTTGGTGGCGGCCGCAGCGACCTTCGAGCAGCACTCGGCGTCGCTGCTGCGCACCCTGGGCCAGTCGCATGCGGACTTGCAGGAGGCATTGGCATCGCGGGACGAGCAACAGCTGGCAGTCTGGACCGAGACGCTCGGTTCGATGGCCGCTACGTTGAGCAGCGAGTGGGAGCGGACGGGCACGCGCACCGCGAGCCGACAGCAGGAGATTTGCGACACCCTGGCGCAGACCGCGCGCGACATATCGACCCAGACGCAGGCGCACGCGAGCAACACGATCGCCGAGATATCCCGGCTTGTGCAAGCCGCATCGGAGGCTCCCAAAGCCGCGGCCGAAGTCGTCGCCGAACTGCGCCAGAAGCTCTCTGAGAGCATGGTCCGCGACACCGCGATGCTGGAGGAGCGCAGCCGCCTGCTGGCAACGCTGGAAACCCTGCTCGATGCCGTGAACCATGCCTCCACCGAGCAGCGTTCAGCCGTTGACGCACTGGTCATCACGTCGGCGGATCTGCTGGATCGTGTCGGCACCCGGTTCACCGATAAGATCGAGCTTGAGACCGGGAAGCTGGGCGCCGTTGCCGCACAGGTCACCGGCAGCGCCGTCGAGGTGGCGAGCCTGGGTGAAGCATTCGGAGCGGCCGTACAGTTGTTCGGAGAGTCGAACCACAAGCTGGTGGTCCATCTGCAACGTATCGAAGCCGCGCTGGACAAGTCCCTCGCGCGCAGTGACGAACAGCTTGCTTATTACGTGGCACAGGCTCGGGAAGTCATCGACCTGAGCATGATGTCGCAGAAGCAGATCGTCGAAGACCTGCAACAGCTTGCGGGCCGCCGGGCTTCTGCCGGAGCCGAAGCGGCATGAGCGAAGAAATCGACGGCGGCGTCGAGCCAACGGCTCCAATATGGCCCGCGTTCGCCGACCTGATGTCGGTGCTGCTGGGCGCCTTCATGCTGATCCTGGTGAGCGTCATCGGTGTGCAGTTGGAACTCTCAAGCAGGCTGGAACAAGAGGTCAAGCAGCGGCAGATGGAAACGCAACGCCGCAAGACCCTGGAGCAGGCGCTGGCAGGGCCGCTTGCGGCGGGACGGGTGACGCTGGTCAACGGGCGCATCGGTATCAACGGCAGCGTGTTGTTCGCGCTGAACTCCGCCCAATTGCAGCCAGAAGGCCGGGAAGTATTGAAGAGCCTGGCCGGGCCGCTGGCCGCTTACCTCCGGGCCAATGACGAGATCCTGATGGTCAGCGGCTTTACCGACGACCGGCAAGTGCGAGACGGCAACCGTCGCTTTGCAGACAACTGGGAGCTGTCGGCCCAGCGTGCGTTGACGGTGACCCGTGCGTTGATCGATGAAGGCGTCCCCGCCTCCTCGGTATTCGCGGCCGCGTTCGGCTCCGGGCAGCCCGTGAGCTCCAATGCCGACGACCAGGGACGAGCCAGGAACCGGCGAGTGGAAATTGCGCCGGTCCCGAGGCTGTCGACCGCAACGGTGAAAGCCCCATGAGTAGT
>Ga0185299_10006404_pt1 | contig 12526 bp, 11 predicted proteins | sample PaiPotPPA55metaG_FD_128002 | JGI IMG/M metagenome (GOLD analysis project Ga0185299, IMG submission 128002) | Iron sulfur acid spring bacterial and archeal communities from Banff, Canada, to study Microbial Dark Matter (Phase II) - Paint Pots PPA... ...
GTGTTGCGGAACCAGATCGTCGGCAGGATGTGAATCTCAGCGCTTTCGGGGCCGCGGTTCGCAACCTCGATCCGGATGAGGAGGTCTTCGGCCGCCGCCTTCGCGTACTCGACAAAAACGTCGAAATACCGGTTCTCGTCAAAGACGTTGGTGTCGATCAGCTCGAATTCCCGGCGGTCGCGGCCGCGAGAGCGGTTCTCACGGACCAGTTGTTCGTATGGGAAGGCCGCTTGTGGATACTTGTACAGATACTTCATGAACGAGTGCGTCGGTGTGCTGTCCAGGTAGTAGTAGCACTCCTTCACATCTTCAGCGTGATTGCCTTCGTTGCCCGTGAGACCAAAGAGGCGTTCTTTAAGAATTGGATCGCGGCCATTCCACAATGCGACAGCGAAGCAGATCTTCTGGTGGCGATCCGAAATGCCGGCCAGTCCATCCTCGTTCCACCGGTAGGCCTTGGAGCGCGAGTGGTCATGCGACAGGAATTCCCATGCGGTGCCGTACGAGCTGTAGTCCTCGCGCACGGTTCCCCAGGCGCGTTCGCTGAGGTACGGCCCCCAACGTCTCCAGTGAGTCTTGCGGTCGCGGCATTCCTCAAGTCTCTGATGCTCGGCTGTCACGGGATTTACTCCTGGGTGCTGAAGGATTACTTCACTATATATAAAGCCGCTAGTGCCTCGGTGTATTCCGCTAGCCTGCAAACGTGTTTCGGAAGTGTATACTCGACTCAGGCGCGAGTCAGCATATTCCCCAAAATCGATTCGCCGGTCCTAGCGCCAGAGAGGGCTCAATTGTTCCGAACGCCGCGTAAACGGAATTCGAGTGCCAATCGCAACTCTCGGACACTCAAAGATTTTGTGAACTTCGCACCAGTGTTTGTACGGGCCGCGCATTGTGAAAAACGTGAGGACGAGGCTAATCGGTCAGCGACCCCGGACACATGGGCGGATTGGAGAACCACCAGCGGCCCGGGAATCTTGGTGGCGAAGTTCAGCGAAATGCCTTCTTCGGGCTGCAGATGCAGCACCAAGCGATTCGGTTCGAGCCGTTTCACGGCCGTCTTCTGAAACAGAAGGAGCGGGGCGCGCTTGAACTGGATGACAATCTCAGTCACTCGCCGCTTCATTCGCTTGCCCGTCCGAATGTAGAAAGGAACCTCGGCCCAACGCCAGTTGTCGACAAACAGCTTCATCGCCACGAACGTTTCGGTGCGCGAGGTTGGAGAAACCATCGGTTCTGAGCAATAACCCCGCATGCCGTTGTTATTGGAGTCCATACTGTCCCCGGACCACTCGTGTCAGCACGTCGTCGCGCAAAGGCTGAATCGCCTTCAAAATCTTGGCTTGTTCGTCGCGAGCACCTCCGCGTCGAACGAAATGGGCGGCTCCATGGCGGTCAGCGACATCAACTGAAACAGGTGATTCGGCACCATATCGCGTAGTGTGCCCCTAGTCTCGTAATAGCCGCCGCGCTACTCCGCGCCCACTTTTTCCGAGGCGGTGATCTGGATATGATCGATGTAGCGGCGATTCCAGACGGGCTCGAAGATGCCGTTGGCGAAGCGGAACGTTCTGGACGGTTCTGGACGGTTTCCTTGCCCAGGTAGTGGTCGATGCGGTAGATTTGTTTCTGTGCGATCACCTGCTTGATCTCGCGGTTCAGCGTGGGCGGAATCGTGGTCGCGTCCAAACGGCTTCTCAACGATCACCCGGCGCCAGTCGCCGACGCCTTCTTCCACCAAGCGCCGGCGTCGCCCAACTTGTGAATCACCGGCAAAAAGAAGCTGGGCGCGGTGGCCAAATAGTAGAAGTAGTTGCCGTGCGTTCCATGCTCCTGATCCATCTCAGCCAGCTTTTGCTTTAAGATCGCATACGCCGGGGGGCGCTGAAGTCCCGGGAGATGTAGTAGATGCGCCGCGCCAGCCAGTCCCACACCTCTTGTCCAAGCGAGCCGTGGCGAACTGGCTGATCTCCCTCGTTGATCTTGGCGCGGAACTCCTCGGCCGTCATCTCCAGCCGCGCGAAGCGGTCAGGGCGAAATCCTTACACACAGGTTGTTCTTTGCCAGATTGTAGAGGGCCGGAATGAGCTTGCGCTTGGTAAGGTCGCCCGACGCCCTAAGAATCACCATGGCGCAAGCGACGGCCAGTCTTCCGGCCTTTTTCTCCGCGGGAGGATGAATCCATGAATTGAACTCCAGCGATTTACAGGATGTGCAAGCGCGGCAACACCGGCCGGATTCGCTAGCCTCCCGCCGCGCGCTCGACGTGTCCACCAAACTGAAACCGCATCGCCGATAGCACCTTGTCGGCGAAGTCGTCTTCGCCTCGAGACGTGAAGCGCTGGTACAGAGCCGCGCTCAGGACAGGGACGGGCGTTGATTCATCGATAGCCGCGGTGATGGTCCAGCGTCCTTCGCCGGAATCCGAGACCCGTCCGGAGAATTTCGCGAGTCCGGGTTGTTCCAACAACGCGATGGCGGTGAGATCGAGCAGCCAGGACGCCACCACGCTGCCCCGGCGCCAGACTTCCGTGATGTCGGCCAGGTTGAGGTCGTATTGATAGTGCTCCGGATTGCGCAAAGGGCTGGTCTCGGCGTCTACTTCGCGGCTCTTCTTACCGACATTAGCGTGCTGCAGAATATTCAGACCTTCGGCGTACGCCGCCATGATGCCGTACTCGATCCCGTTGTGGACCATCTTGACGAAGTGGCCGGCGCCGCTCGGCCCGCAGTGCAGATAGCCGTCCTCGGCGGTTCCTCCCACTTTGTCGCGGCCCGGCGTGCGGTCCACGTTTCCCCGGCCGGGCGCGAGCGTTTTGAAGATCGGATCCAGATGTTTGACGATGTCCGTCTCGCCTCCGATCATCTGGCAATAACCACGCTCCAGGCCCCAGATTCCGCCGCTGGTTCCAACATCGGCGTAGTGGATACCGCGCTCCTTCAACTCCTTCGCGCGACGGATGTCGTCGATGTAGTACGAATTGCCGCCATCAATGATGATGTCGCCTTTTTCCATCTTGGGGGCCAGGTCAGCCAGCGTCGCGTCTACCACCGCGGCTGGCACCATCAGCCAAACCGCGCGCGGCGGCTTCAGCTTCTTCACGAAATCGTCCAGCGAGTCCGACCCCTTGGCGCCGTCGCTCACCAACTGCGTGACGGTCGCGGGGCTGCGATCGAAAACGACGCCTTCATGGCCGTTCTTCATCAACCGGCGCACCATATTCGCGCCCATTCGTCCCAAACCAATCATGCCCAATTGCATAAGTTGCGTTGTCCCCTGTTTGCGGACGGACGCGTTGGCCCCGTCCTGGTTGTGTATTACGCCAAAACTTGTTGAATAGCGTCGCGCAGCGCGATCAAGCCGCTCTCCACGTCGCTCAAATGAACTCGCAAGGCGCGCCGGCTGCGTTCCGCCAGCACTTGGAAGTCGCCACGCGCCTGGGCCGCCTTCACCACGCCGAAAGTGAACTTCTGACCTGGCACCGGCAAGTCAGCCTTGTCGTCGCAGGTGACCTGCAGGAAGACGCCGCTGTTGGGACCGCCCTTGTAAGCCTGCCCCGTGGAGTGCAGGAAACGCGGGCCGAAGCCCAGGCACGTCGCCACCCGCTTCTTGTCGCGCACCGCGGTGCGAATGGCTTGCAGCGTGGCGTCGTGTCCTTCGTTCATCTCCACGTAGCCGAGCAACGCGAAATAATCACCCGCCTTGAGACGACTCAGATGCGCCTTCAGATATCCGGCCAGCGATTTGTCGCTTCCCGCGGCGGCGGAAAGCTCGGCCGCGTTCTTTTCATCGGTGAAAAGCTTGACACCGCGTTGTTCCAGAATCGGAGATTCGGGCGGCAGCGAACCGGTCTTCTCATATTCGGAGGTCAGCTTCTTGGTTGCGATCTTGCTGGCTTCCACATCCGGTTGATTGAAGGCGTTGATGCCGAGCACCGAACCGGCCACCGCCGTGGCGATCTCCCAGCGGAACATCTCCTCCGCGATGTCGTAGACGTCGCCGAGCGCGATGCGAATCACGGGATGGCCGGCTTTGGCGAGGGCATCCACTGCGGCGTCCTGCGCCGGGTCCGCGCCCTGATCGGTGCGCAGGTAAGCGAACACCCGATCGCTTCCGTAGCTCGAGACCGCTCCCAAGGGCTCGCGATCCACCGGAATCAAGCCCTTGCCTTCCTTGCCGGTCGACTCCGCCATCAGTTGCTCCAGCCAGGCGCCGAAATCCCAAATCGGCGGCGAAGTGATCAGGGTGACTTTATCGCGTCCGTTGCGCGCGGCAACTCCCAGGATGAGACCCAGCACCACGCCCGGATTCTTATCGGCCGGATGGCAAGCGGAACATGAAACCGCCATCGTGTCGGCGCGATCCAAAAACTTGGGCGCGTCCACACCCATCACCGCGGCCGGAATCATGCCGAAATTAGACAGCGCCGAATAACGGCCGCCGATGCTGGGAAGCCCGTGGTAAATGTGCCGGAATCCATCCGATTCGGCCACCTGTTCGAACTTCGATCCCGGATCGGTGACGGCGATGAAATGGCTACCCGCTTTCTCCGCGCCCACTACCTGCTTCACGCGTTCCAGGAAATACTGCTTGAAGATATTCGGTTCGAGCGTGGAGCCGGACTTGCTCGAAACGATGAAGACGGTCTTGGCCAGATCCACTTTCTTTTCGAACGTTTTTACCTGCGCGGGATCGGTGGAGTCCAGTACAAACATTTCCGGAAAGCCATCGGCCTTGCCGAAGGTCATCTTCAACACTTCCGGACACAGGCTGGACCCGCCCATTCCCAACAGCAGCGCGTATTTGAAACCCTCTTTCTTGATCTCGCTCGCCAGGTTCTCGAAGACTTCCTTATGTGCCAACTGGTCTTCGGTAATGCCCAGCCAACCGAACCAACTGGCTTCGTCGGAGTGCGTCCACAGAGAAGCGTCGCGCGCCCAGAGCCGGCGAACCTTCCCCGCCATCTTCCAATCTTCGATGGCGGCTTCCACCTGGGTATTCAAAGCCGCGGGAAGGCTATACGTCTGATCATCGACGTGCCCGCCGACGGCCACTTTGCATTTGGCGTCGACGGAATTGAGAAGTTTGTCGAAAGGCTCGGCGAACAACTTTACGGCTTGCGTCACCAAGTCCTCAGTTACCGTCTTCATGGAGATTCCGACCGCTTCCAGCGTCTCCATCACATCGTGCGCGGCGTCCAGATCCGCCTCCAGGCTGGCTTTCGGCTTGCCATGATCCCGGAAGGCGTCGAACGTGGCGGGGGGAATCGTGTTGACGGTGTCGGGGCCGATCAGCTCCTCCACGTATAGGACATCGGAGTAGCTTGGATCCTTGGTGCTGGTGCTGGCCCACAACACACGCTGGGTCTGAGCGCCCTTCTTGGCCAGCGCGTTCCATTCCGATCCGGAAAACAGCTCCTTGTAACGCTGGTAGGTCAGCTTGGCGTTGGCGATCGCCACTTTGCCCATGAGACTGCGCAATAGACCGCGTTCCTTGGCGTCGGTGGCGGTCTTTAGGCGCGCCTTCAGTATTCCATCCACCATGCTGTCGATGCGGCTGATGAAGAAGCTGGCCACGCTGGCCACCCTACTGACGTCGCCACCGGAAGCGGAGAATTTGGTGAGGCCGGCAATGTAAGCCAGAGCCACTTTTTCGTACATGGACTGAGCGAACAGCAACGTAACGTTAATGTTCATGCCCTCGCTCAGCAGGGTCTGGATGGCGGGGATGCCTTCTTCGGTCGCGGGCACCTTCACCATCAGGTTGGGCCGGTTCACGGCTTTCCAGAGTCGTCGTGCGTCGTTGATGGTTCCTTCCGTGTCCTTAGCAAGGAACGGAGATACTTCGAAGCTCACGTAGCCATCGCGCTTTTTGGTCTTGTCGTAAATCGGACGAAGCGTGTCGGCGGCGGTCTGGATGTCCTGGATGGCCATGCGCTCATAGATGGCCATGGCGTCCAAGCCTTTTTCCTTCTGCACTTCCTGCAGAGCATCGGTGTAATCGGTACTTCCCGTGATGGCCTTTTCGAAGATGGCCGGATTCGACGTGACGCCTCCCAGGCCGTCGGAGTCGATCATGTGCTGCAGCTCACCGCTGAACAGGCCCCGCCGGATGAAATCCAGCCAGACGGATTGGCCGTACTTGCTCAGTTCCTGCAGTGGATTCTTCACCGCCGAACCCGGAGCCGTTGAGATTGTGGCGCTCATGCTAGAGTCTCCTACGTTACGCTTTCTTGATTTCTTCCTTGGCCGCGGATACCACCGCGTCGGTGGTAAACCCGAACTTCTTCTGCAACTCCTTCAGTGGAGCAGAAGCGCCAAAAGTCTTCATGCCGATGTTGCGGCGGGCATAGCGCTCCCAGCCGAAAGTGGAGGCCTGCTCGACCGACACTCGAGCTATCACCTCCGGCGGGAGCACGCTATCGCGATACTCCTGCGGCTGATGATCGAACAACTCCCAAGAAGGCATGCTGACCACGCGAGCTTTTATTCCCTCTTTCACGAGTTGCTCATAGGCCTCGACGGCCAGCCCGACCTCGGTTCCGGTGCCGATCAAAACAACTTCCGGCTTTCCGCCTGGAGCGTCGGCCAGAACATAGGCGCCTTTAGCCACGCCCGAAGCCGGAGCGAATTTTGTGCGATCCAGCGTGGGCATGTTCTGCCGCGACAGGATCAAACACACCGGCTCGTGTTGCACCTTCATGATCACACGCCAGGCTTCGGCCACCTCGTTGGCGTCACCCGGACGCAGAACGATCAGGCCCGGTATCGCCCGCAAGGAGATCAACTGTTCCACCGGCTGGTGCGTGGGGCCGTCTTCGCCCACGCCGATCGAATCATGCGTGAAGATGAAGATGGTCGGAATCTCCATGATGGCCGCCAGACGGATGGGTGCGCGCGCGTAATCGCTAAAGATCAGGAATTGCGATCCGTAGGCCCGCAATTTTGACAAAGCCATGCCGTTCAGCATCGAACTCATGGCATGTTCGCGGATGCCGAAGTGCAGGTTGCGGCCCGAATAGCTCGACGCGGTGAAGTCCCCCGCGCCGTCGAAGGTGAGCCGCGTCTTGGTTGACGGCGCCAGATCGGCCGAGCCGCCGATCAGCCAAGGCATGTTCTTGGCCACTGCGTTCTGCACTTTGGCTGAGGCGTCGCGACCGGCCACGCCCTTCGGGTCGGTTGGGAAAACCGGAATGTCCTTGTCCCAGCCATCGGGCAACTCGCGGCGCTGCATTTTCATGAGGTGATCGGCGAGCGGGGGGTACTTGGCCTTGTACTCGTCGAACCTCGCCATCCAGGCCACCCGCGCTTCCTTGCCACGCTTTCCCATGACGTCCTGGAAGTGGTCGTAGACGCCTTCGGGCACCAGGAACTTAGCGTCCTCGGGCCAGCCGTAGTTTTTCTTGGTGAGGCGGATCTCTTCTTCACCCAGCGGCTCGCCGTGCGCGGCGCTGGTGTCCTGCTTATTGGGCGCGCCGTAGGCGATGTGGCTGTCGACGATGATAAGCGTCGGCCTGTCGGCGGTTTTCTTGAATGTGTCGAAGGCGCGGCGGAGCCGTTCCAGATCGTTCGCGTCGCCCACCCGCAGCACGTTCCAGCCGTAGGCCATGAAGCGAGTGGCCACGTCCTCGCTGAAGGCCCAGGAGGTGTTGCCCTCGATGGTGATGTGGTTGTTGTCGTAGAGCCAACACAGGTTGGAGAGCTTGAGGTGCCCGGCGATGGAAGCCGCTTCGCTGCTGACGCCCTCCATCATGCAGCCGTCGCCACACAGCGCGAAGATATCGTAGTCGAAGATCTCGAAGCCCGGCCGGTTGAAATACTCACCCATCCATTTGCCGGCCAGCGCCATCCCCACGCTGGTGGCCACGCCCTGCCCCAGAGGACCGGTGGTGGTTTCGATGCCCGAAGTCCAGCGGTACTCCGGATGGCCCGGGCACTTGCTATCGAGCTGGCGAAATCGCTTCAGGTCGTCCACACCAACAGTTGGCGTTCCCAGCCGTTCGTACGCCGGATTCACCGCCGTCACCTTCGTCAGGTGCAGCATCGAATACAACAGCATCGACGCGTGGCCGATCGAGAGCACGAACCGGTCCCGGTTCGGCCAGATCGGATCCGCCGGATCGAAACGAAGTTGATACTGCCACAGCGCGTAAGCCACCGGCGCCATGGCCATCGGAGTTCCGGGATGGCCGGAGTTGGCTTGTTGCACTCCATCCATGCAGAGCGTGCGGATCGTGTTGACGCACAACTCGTCGATTGGACTGACTGTTGGCTCGTGTCCCGCCGTGGCGGATATCGACATCTTCTTTTCCCCCGTACTATCTACACTGACTTGCTGGAGCCCTTGCGGGCTATTGCCCTAGTTAGCGACGGCGCGATCAGCTTTCAAGAGTTCCTCGGCGCTCTTGGCGCCATAGAAGCTAAACCACGGTTTGGCCGCCAGCAGACACTGATTGACCGCCTCGATATTCTTGAGTCCGTCCTGCTGAAGCCAGCTTTCGAGCGCACTGTACCCGCCTTTAGCGTAGACAGGGACGCCGTCCAGCCAGGTGGCTCGGCCACAAAGCACACCCGAGAAGTTCACCCCCGCCTCCGCCATCCAATGCAACTGTTCTGTAAACCTCGGGTTGGTCACGCCAGCGCTCAGGTAAATGAATGGCTTAGTGGCCAGATCGGCCACGTCGTGGCAGATGTGGAATACTTCGTCCCGCGAATACGCCTTCTGCCCCGTGTAATAGCTGGCTCCTTCCGCATAAGCCATATTCACCGGGATCTCGATTTTGAGCACATCCACCCCATAGCGGTCCTTGGTGAACTCGCGGACGCTCTCGCCCACAACCTTCGGCTTCATCTTCGCGTATTCTAATCCCTTCTCGTCGCCGCCGGCCGCATCGTAACCCACGAACTCCAGAAAAAACGGCACATCCAGCCCGCGGCACTCGGCGCCGACACGCTCTATGAACGCGTACTTCTCGTCATTGATGGACGAATCTTCAAAGGGACTGTAGTATATCAGGACCTTCACGGCGTTAGCGCCCATTTCCACGATTCGTTTCGCCGACAGATGCGGAAGCAGATCCGGGCGGCGGCCCGGTTGCGTATTATCGTAGCCGCTTTCCTCGTAGGCCAATAGTAAACCGCAGTTCTTACTTCTCTCCTTGGCGGCCTCCAGGCCCCACTGCGGATCGAGAAGAATGGCGCTGGCGTGGGGCGTCAGCACCTTGGACACCGCGACCTTGAACTCGCGCATCATCTGATCGCTCACCTGATCGCTCGGTATTCCCTTACCGGAGGCGATTGCTTTCTGAAGCGATCCCCGCTGGTCAATCGCTGCGGCGGCGATAACTCCGCGCTCATTCGACAGTGCCTGGAGGTGCTTCACCTTCCCAGCCGTGGGCATATCTGACATGACGACCCTCCGATTCTAGGATTCTAGCCCAATTTACAAGTCTCAGATATAAGAGCTTTCAGATTTCATGCGGCTGACTTCCCCGATCCGACCGAACAAGTGAGTCACGGAGTTCGTATCGATTTACTGCGCGACCGGAAGTGTCACTGAGCGTATCGGGCAGGCTCAGCGCGCCGTTAACCATCGCGATCACCGTGTATTGCTGGCCGGACGCCAACTCGGTGGGAATCTGTACCACTAACTGAGTAGCGCGTAAAAATTAGATGGGCGCGCCCAGACCACCGCTAAGAACTTGGGTCCCATTGAGAATTCCCGGTAAGGGTACCGAACCCGGTTCAGCAGTGCCGCAGGCTAAGTTCGAGCCATATACCGGCGCAACCGTCCCCTGCGCCAAAGCTGCGTTGCGAAAGCCACGCGCGAAAGACCTCACACGCCGCCGCGCGACCAAGCGTTCTTCGCGTCACCCAGCAGCCCGTCACGAACCTGTTACTTCTTCATGCTTTTTACGTAGGCGGCTACATTGTCAAGATCCGCTCCCATGATCGCGACCGGCTTCATCTTGCCTTTGCCTTCGGTGATGATCTTCTTGATGTCGCTTTCGCTCATGCTCTGCACTTCAGGATCTGTGAGCGGCTTGATCTCCACCTTGAGGACTTTGGCCATGGAGGGGTTGCCCTGGCCATCGGCGGCATGACAGATCTTGCACTTCGAGCCATAGACTGCCTTGCCCGCTTCCGCATCGGCGGCCAATGCCGTTCCGTACAAGGACGCGAAACCGCACAGGACCACCGTTCCAACCACCTTCTTTAGATCGAGCTTCATTCTGAATTAGTCTCCTCTTTCGAATTATAGTGCCAGCGTCGACGCTTCACTTGCCGCCGAGATTGAACAGCTCACTGATTGGCCACCACGTGTTTGGCCCTAGCCTGCACGGTTTCGAGCACGCTTTCCTTAGTCTGCGGCAGGACTCCCAGCAATTTGACGAAATTGTCCTTGCCGAGCGCGGCGACGCGCGTTTCCTTCACCGCCCGAACGGTCGCATTTCGGGGCTCATGAGAAAGCAAAGCCATCTCTCCGAAATATTCGTCGTTACGGAGTGTAGCAATCACTTTCTCCTGGTCTTGTTCTTTGCGAACTACCTCCACCTCGCCGGCCTGAATGAAATAAGCGCAGACGCCGGGCTCTCCCTCGCGAATGATTACTTCACCGGGCGAGTAAGTCTCCACGTCGAAGAGATGGTGGCTGGCATTGTATTTGCCGATTCCCACTGCCACCAGGATGACGATCCCGACGATCATCAGTAGGGGAGCAACCGAAGCGAATAGGAACAAGGTTCCTCCGGTTGTCTGGATCAGAAAGTTCAGCCCCAGCGCCAAAGCCGCCAGCGCAAGCAACTGCGCCACGATCAAGAGGCGGTTGTGTAAGGTAGAACTCAGAGCGGCGTTTTTCACGATCTACCTCGCCGCCTTTCGGGCCGAATCGGGATGAGCCGGATGGTCGGCTCCGTGGCAATCCAGGCAGTTCATTTTGTCGGCGAACAAATCGTCGCGTACCGCCATATGCACATCCTCCTTAAGCCATTTGGCGGAGTCGGCATGGCATTTGAGGCAATCGTGGTTTGGATAAGGCTCCCGCATTGCGATGATATTCGGATAGGTCTTGGTGAAGTACTTATAGACGTCTATCATCCCGGCCTCTTTGGCTTCCACCGTGCCGAACATGCCATACGACGTGTGGCACACATAGCACTGATTGTCCGGAATGTATCGGTTCTTGAAGTGAACCGCGGCTAAACTTTGGCTCTTGGGGTCCCGCATGTCGTTGACGAAGCCTTGCATCGTCAGGTGGCAGGATTCGCAGAATTCAACGCGCTCCGCCCGATCGAACACCAGCAGCGTGCCCAGCCCAGTCGATACCAGGGGCACTAATGCGATCCCGCCTGCCAGTAGCCCCCAAGACACCGCTCCGGCAGTTTTGCCTCGGTATTTGATGAGCGTGAACAGCAACAACACTATGCCGATGCAGATAGTCGTAATGAGGAAACGCGAGCCCCAGACTTCTACAGGATCGGTGTGAAAAGCAGCAGTCGTAGTGTCTTCGCCGTGGCTTAAGGCTTGCGTCAGCACCCAAACGACCGTCGCGTTCCGTAGCAGCCGCGGCATGAAAATCAATCATGTACGCTCTGGTCCCCACGTGTCAAGATGCCGTTCCGTTCTTGTAGACGCTCCAAAATAATGTCACCCCACAACAGATGCCGTTCCGTTCTGGTGCATGGCTTAGGATTGCCCTTTGGAGTGTGACCGCCTTATACTGCTTAGGAGGCGCCAAGGAGGATGTGCGCTTGTCCCCTCGGCTAACACAAACGGTTAAGACACAGTTCGCCGTTCGCTGTAAATACCTCGCCCGGCAAGACGACTGTACCGCATAATTCGTACTGGTTGGCGAAGCGGAGACGGGCTCTGCGGGAGCGCAACCCGTCAAGGAATAGCCAACTGCACACGGCCTCTGCCGTACAATCGAAATGCTTGATAGGAGGACAGGGCTCCGCAGGGATGCGACCCGAGCGCCGATTCAAGCCCGGAATGGATGGCGGCCTTCGGGCCGCCGTCTTGGTCAGCCCGCCGCACCATCTAAGGACTGCCGAATTTTTGTCCAAACGATGGGGTCCACCTCAGCCTGAAATAACCAAATGTCTCCTTAAACTCCGTCTCGATTTCCTTAAAGGCAATTTCCATCGTAGCCATGCCAACCATTTACGTTAATGTTAACTCCCTTCAGTGATGCCTGAGGAGTTGGGGTAGAGCCGTGCTGCTTTCTACTCCGGTGCTGGCACCGCAATGGTTGTCTCACAGCTCAGCGACTTCGCCCTGGCTTCAGCGCCAGCCCGCCTGCCCCGCCACCTCATTCAGCTCAGCCGTATTCAAAGCCTTCTTCTCGCTGCCGGCAATGGCCAACTGCAGCATGGGCTGCCGCCAGCAGGTCCGTTGACGTCACCCACCGACCAAGGGTTTTTTGAAGGAACGGATAGACCGGCGCCGTCCCGCTTCGAGCGTTCCGTCCTCTGCGCATCACGGCTGATGCCGGAGCAGCCGTGAGCGCTTAGATTTCTCGAAGACA